>Ga0182737_1000023_pt1 | contig 376760 bp, 347 predicted proteins | sample eDN5th30CBELigOP_FD_128878 | JGI IMG/M metagenome (GOLD analysis project Ga0182737, IMG submission 128878) | Enriched Organic Plus compost microbial communities from Emeryville, California, USA - eDNA 5th pass 30_C BE-Lig OP (version 2) (version 2) ... | reverse complement strand
GTCATCATCCAGCGTGCTCCAGTTGCCTACCACCTGCGCCCACAGCGGATACGCCGCAGACGTAGGCATGGCGCCTGCCACCGTGCCACCGGCTTGCGCCGTTGGTGCACCGGGCAACATGCCAGCACCCAGGTTGCCGCGCATGCGTTGCGTCAGGGTGCGCGTGACGAGGCTGCTATTTTGCAACAGGGCCGCCTGCGTGCTGCCATGCAGTTCGCCCGAGAGTTGATTCAGAGCATCCTTGCGGGCATCGGGCTGCATCAGCATGACCGCATCGGCGGTCGTATTTTGCCCCAGTACCGAAACGAGACCGTCAAAGGTGGCATTCTGGTTCGACGAGTAGCCATTGCGGTCAACGGCGTCTTGGTTGAACGACAGGCTGACCTGGACTGCGTCGTTACCGTACTTGACCGGATCAAGCTTGACGAGCGTTCCCGAGAAAGACTCGTCGAGCGCTTCTGACGCAAACTTGTTTCCTGGCACTGCGCTAATGCCGTCGGCTTTGCCGGTTTTGACGATGGTGTAGTCATGGTTCAACTTGTAGCCACCGTTCCCATTCTCCTGCCGAACCAATAGGTCGATGCCTGTCAGATCGGCATTTCCAGAGGTAATGGTCACCAAGTCGGACTGACCCACAGCATTGATTTCCGCTACGTACGTGCCCGAGAAGTCACCCATCGAACCGTAGGTTTGCGAACCGACAGAGTTACCCGGTGCAAACGTAGCATTGCGACCAGAAACGGAACCCGCCACATGCAGGTTGCCACCCAGCGTAGCGCCTTCACCTGCATTGGCATTGCCGCCAATCTGAATCGGAGCGCCTGGCGATCCCCCGGCGATGCTCGAGCTGTCGCCAAGGTCCACGTTGCCACCAATGGTGGTCGGGTCAGTCGTACTGAAAGTAAAGGTGGAGCCGCTCTGGCCCGAAACGGAACCGCCGATATTCGTCGGACCGCCGAATGTCATGTTGGCGCCAATGCCTTGAGCGTTACCGCCGATATTTGCAGAACTGCTGAAGTTGAAGCTGGCGCCTTGACCGCCCCCAACGTCACCGCCGATGTCGGCGCTATTATTGAATGCAAATGAAGTGGCCGCGCCGGCATTGACTGAGCCTCCCACATTGGCCGGCGCAATAAACGCAGTCGTGCTGCCGTTCTGACCCGACACATCTCCCTGAATGCTGGCCGGTCCATTGAACGTCACTGAACTACCGGCGCCAATCGACGTGCTGCCGCCAATGCTTGTCGTGCCATTGAAGTTCTGGGTTCCGCTACCTTCAATTGCAACGTCTTCTCCCTCACCGGTCGTGAAGTCAGTCTGATCACCAGCGCCCTCTTCAATGATCTTGGTGTTGGCGTTGATAAAAATTCCTGCCCAAATCGCCCCCGACTCTACGACTAAATTCGTTAATGAGTTGTCCTGATCGACGACTTCGCCATCCAGATAATTTCGGATATTGCCTGATGCGTACGAGCCACTTTGCAGCGTCATATTGACCACGCCATCAGCGCCGACTCCATTACGACTTACGCGAAGCAGCGTGCCATTGTTCTGCGCCAAAGTAGAACCATTCGACACAACGATGTTCTGAGTGGAGTCGGCATTATTAAAGGAAGCTCTGAGGCTTTCCTTTTTTGCCTCTATAGTCGAACCGTTAAGAGTCAACGAAGCGTTATCGTAGAGCGCGATTCCGGAATCCTCCTCGGATACTAATCGACTGTTATTGGCTATTAGATGGCTACTATTTTCAACCGCCGCGATTTGTCGCATCTCTCCAGAAGCGATCACCTCGCTGTCGTTCAGAGACATGACTGAATTCAAGACATGCGTGCCAGTAGAATAGGCACCGCCTACCCTTAGAGCCCAGCTTGTAGTTGCCGGGGGAGCGTTAGTAACCGGTACGGAATTTATTAGCCGGACATTGTTCGCAGTCAGCTTCGAATTAGGAGTATGCGCGTAGCCACCAACTGCAAACCCTGCCGCAGAATCCCAGTCTTTTATAGACGTCGTCCCAATAACGTCAAAAGTACCTCCGTTCAGCACGATTTCTCCACCCGTCATGGCGGCAGCTGCATAACCCGTGGTACGAACATTTACGCCGGTAGCGGTGATTTTAGACCCGGCACCATTCGCTTCCAGTGCATGAGAGAATGAGCCACCCTTTGTCTCTATCTCGCCGCCAACAAGCGTGGCCTGTCCCCCAGTAAGTGCGAACACACCGCGCGCGCGACCAGACGCGGTACTGCGAACGACCAATTCGTTTGCGGATAAAATTGCACCGCTTTCGACGAGCACTCCATGGTTGTCGCCACTGTCATTTCTTGCAGTTACCGTTGCATTCGTTAGTGTAAGTACGCCCCCACTCTGTGCACGCGCGCCAATGGCATTTTTCCCGGTTGCGGACGCTGTACCATTCTCAAAAGTAATATTCCCTGCAGTGCTCGGGTTCGCTCCATCCTTATCTCCCGCCATCAGTCCGATGGCAGAGTCACCCGTTACACTGACATTTACTTTGTCGAGATGAATCGTCCCAACCGTTGTTCCATTTTTGCCGGTGTAGGCTCGGGCACCTCCCGCGTTCTTGCCACTGACCTTGACCGAACCGTTTGTGAGAATGACGCTGCCACCGTTGTTGGATTCGATGCCAAATGTATGGCTGGGCTTGTCTGAGCTGGCTTCGATTGAAACGTTCGTTCCCTTCACACTTCCGAAATTGCCGGCGTGGATGCCATTACTGTATTCGCCCTTAGTAATAATCGTCACGTTATTCAGCGTCAATTCGCTACCAGCTTCATCTGACTGTACCCCGTGACTACCCCAGTCAGTCGGAGCCAAGGTTTGCGAATCAACAGTTACGCCATCAAGCGTTACCTTGGAGCCAGCGGTAGCACCAACGCCTCGAATTTTGTGGCCTCTAGCGGTAACCGTCCCACCTGTCAATGTGAGCTTGGCGCTGCTACCTTCGGCCTTCACGACCCAATCGTAATAGTCCGGACCGCCGGACTGAGCATAGTAGGTCTGGTCAACCTTCTCTCCGCAGTCGTCTTTACACAAAATCGTTTGTGCTGAAGCTGCGCCGTAGATTCCCATCAGCGCTGCGCTCAATGTAGTAACCCGGAGGAAACTTGCTTGTCTCTTCATCTTCTTCATCCTTCTGTCCTAAGCCAAATGGCGGTTCTCAATCCACTGATTAAGACCTTCAATGAACGCCTTTTCAAAATCTAGCGTATCAATCTAATACAGTTAACCACAAATAAGTAACTATTCAAAATAATTGAAACTAATTTTCTCAGGGTTTACCCTGAATAGCCTAGGAAAAAGGTACTAATAAGCAAAAGACACGCCCGCCGTTTATTAGCGAATAGGGGCGGGGGCGCCTAGGGAAGGCGTAATGAATGGGTAAGTAGATTCATTAGGAACGCGCACAAGACTACCGAGAGCCAGAGTCGCCCGTCGATGAATGCGTTTCGGTAAGACTAACTAGTCTGAAATGAGAACCGCCGAGGCGCAGGCCGGCTGGTATGGTCGCGCACAACTGCAAGGAGAGAATTTATAGAGCGCGACGAGTAAGCGTGTACAGTGCGCCAGTTGACGCACAAAGCCTCAAAACAACCGCTCCAGGCTCGCGACGCGATGTGCGAGAGTCCGGACCATTGCAGGACAATGAACCGGGACTACATTCTTATTATTGCTCGTCAATCCAAGTCATCTGGATCGCTTCCAGAATCCTTTCTCCGCAGCGTTCGCGGGTGTCCTCAAAGTCTGGCAGAGCCATCACCCATTCGATCAGGTCAGTGAAGCGCACAGTCATTGGGTCGACATCGGGATGCGCTTCTTGCAGGGCGTCAACGATCTCGTACGTGTCTGTCCAACGCATCAGTGATTTTCCTTGGCGTGGTTGATGGTGTACTTCGGAATCTCGATGGTCAGGTCTTCGTCTGCCAAAATGGCCTGGCACGAGAGGCGCGAGTTGGCCTCCAGGCCCCAAGCGCGGTCGAGGTAGTCTTCTTCGTTATCGCTGGCTTCTTCCAGAGAATCGAACCCCTGCCTGACGACTACATGGCAGGTAGTACAGGCACAGGAGAGTTCGCAGGCGTGTTCAATTTCAATGCCGTTATCGAGCAAGATACGACAAATCGACGTACCTTCGGGCGCATTATCAATAACGGCGCCTTCTGGGCAGATTTCGGGATGAGGCAGTACAGTTATTTTCGGCATAGTATTTGAATCAGACTTCATCCAGCGTCTTGCCGGACAGCGCAGCACGGATGCTGCGATCCATGCGTCGCGCGGCAAATGAATCGGTGGCGGCGGCGAGTTCCTCGCGCGCTTTTCGCAAGGTGTCGACGTCATCCATGGCCAGTACTCGCCCGGCTCGTTTAATCAGGCTATTGATCGTGGTGCGCTCATCGTCAGAAAGCAAATCGCCGTCGCTGGCAATTGCCGCCTCGACAGACTCAACCAGCTGACGGAGATCGACCTGCTCTTCGCGCACGGCTCGCGCATGGGCATCACTACCGGCGTGAGCCATGCCGGCCGCGAGCATCTGGGCGACTTCTTCGTCCGACAATCCATACGACGGCTTGACCGACACCGAGGCCTCGACACCCGTGCTTTCTTCACGTGCGGAAACATGCAGAAGTCCGTCGGCATCCACCTGGAATGTGACCCGAATGCGCGCAGCGCCGGCAACCATGGGCGGAATGCCGCGAAGCTCAAAGCGAGCCAAGGAACGACAATCAGAAACCAGATCGCGTTCACCCTGGACCACGTGAATGCTCATGGCTGTCTGGCCGTCTTTGAACGTGGTGAACTCCTGGGCGCGTGCAACCGGGATCGTGCTGTTGCGTGGGATAATGCGTTCAACCAGGCCACCCATGGTTTCCAGGCCGAGAGACAATGGCGTGACATCCAGAAGTAGCCAATCGTCGTTGGGTCCACGGTTTCCGGCCAACATATTCGCTTGTAGCGCAGCGCCTAACGCCACCACCTGATCCGGGTCGAGGTCCGTTAGCGGTTCGACGCCGAACAGCTCGCCGACTTCGCGGCGCACGACGGGCATGCGTGTGGCGCCACCTACCATGACCACGCCCTTGATCTGCTCTTTTTCGAGGTCTGCATCGCGCATGGCTCGGCGCGCGGTGTCCAGTGTGCGTCGAATCAATGGCTTCGCCCAGGCTTCGAATTCTTTGCGCGTAATAGTGCGCTCAATCCGCTCGTCATTGGACAAAACAACCTGAAACGGCACTTCTTCCTGATCGGAAAGCGCCTCTCTGGCGGCGCGCGCGGCGACCATCAGGGCACGACGATCGCCTTTCGCCAGCTGTTGCAAGCGAGCGCCATCCACCAATTGTTCGACGATCAGCGTGTCGAAATCGTCTCCACCGAGTTGCGTGTCGCCCCCCGTGGACACCACTTCGAAGACGCCTTTACTCAAACGCAGAATGGAAATATCAAAGGTGCCGCCGCCCAAGTCATAGACCGCGTACACGCCCTCGGCGCCGTGATCCAATCCATACGCAATCGCGGCTGCAGTCGGCTCGTTCAGCAAACGCAGTACCGTCAGACCAGCCAGCCGCCCCGCGTCGCGGGTTGCCTGTCGCTGGGCGTCGTCGAAATAGGCCGGAACGGTAATGACGGCACCGACCAGTTCGCCGCCCAGTGATTCCTCGGCGCGCTCGCGTAAAACCGACAGTATCTGGCTGGAGATCTCGACCGGCGTCTGGCCGCCTTGAACCGTTTGAAGCCGTACGCTGTCGCTGTCTTCAGCAAACTCATAAGACGCACCCTCGCGCCTGGCTTCGTCCAGAGAACGTCCTATCAGACGTTTGACCGAGGCGACCGTATTAAGAGTGTCGGCAGATTGCTGCGACCGGGCGTCGTATCCAACCTCAACTGACCCATCGGGCAGATAGCGCACTACAGAGGGCAAGAGCACCCTGCCCTGCGCGTCGGCAAGAACCTCGGGAACACTACTGCGGACAGCCGCTACCAGAGAATGCGTGGTTCCAAGGTCGATGCCCACCGCGAGCTTGCGTTCGTGGGGAACCGGGGATTCTCCCGGTTCGGAAATTTGCAGTAATGCCATAAACGTTCAGTTCTAATTGTGCTGGTCGCGCATTTGATTGCGCAGACTGCGAGCTTCAGCAAGCATTTTTTCGATGAACATCCATTCTCGAACCTTGGATGCGGCGGCTACGTAGTTTTTCTGCTGGTCGATGAGTTCACTGACTACTTCGATCATTTCCGCGCGGCTGTCTTGAATGCCGCGAACCAACGCATCCGCTTTGGGCTCGCTGGCGGCCGCGCGCACTTCATCGAGCTGTTCGCGCCACTCCATCTGTCGCATTAAAAATGCCCCATCCATACTGGTGTTGCTTTCGGTCTGCAAGTCGCAACCCGCGCGCTCACAGAGATAGCGGGCACGCTCGATAGGAGACTTGAGGGTACGATAGGCGTCGTTGATCGTCGAAGCCCACTGCATGGCCACACGGCGCTCGGTCGCGCCGGCGGTAGCAAAACGATCCGGATGAACGCGCGCAGCTACCTGTCGCCACGTAGCATCCAGGGCGTCTTCATCAAGTGCGAACTGTGCAGGAAGTCCGAATAGTTCGAAATAGTCGTCGCTTGTCACACTACACCGTGAAGGACTCGCCGCAGCCGCAGGTCGCTTTTTCGTTAGGATTGGTGAACTTGAATCCTTCGTTCAGCCCCTCGCGGCCATAATCCAGCTGAGTGCCTTCAAGGTAAACCAGGCTTTTGGGGTCGACAAACACCTTTACACCATGATGTTCGAACACTTGATCTTGCGGATCGGGCTCGTCGACGTACTCGAGCTTGTACGCCATGCCCGAGCAACCGGTGGTGCGAACCCCTAAACGCAGACCCAGCCCCTTGCCCCGTTTTTGGAGGTAGCGGTTGATGTGTTCCGCCGCGTTCTGAGTAAGCGTAATGCCCATATGTTTACCCCTGATGCTTTTCTTTGTAGTTCTGGACGGCAGCCTTGATGGCGTCTTCGGCCAGAATCGAACAGTGAATCTTGACCGGCGGCAGTGCCAGTTCTTCGGCAATTTGCGTGTTGCGAATGTCGAGTGCCTGGTCGAGAGTCTTGCCCTTTACCCATTCGGTAACCAGTGAGCTAGACGCAATTGCCGAGCCACAGCCGTAGGTCTTGAAGCGCGCGTCTTCGATCACGCCTTGTTCGTTGACCTTGATTTGCAGCTTCATGACGTCACCACAGGCCGGCGCGCCGACCATGCCAGTACCTACATTGGCGTCGGATTTGTCGAAAGCGCCGACGTTACGTGGGTTTTCGTAGTGATCGAGTACTTTGTCGCTATATGCCATTGATTGAGCTCCTGTAATTTTAGTGTGCCGCCCATTGGACGGAGTTCAGATCGATGCCCTCTTGGGCCATTTCCCATAGAGGGGACATATCGCGCAGCTTGGCAACGCGATCAACGACCAGCTTGATCGCAAAATCGATTTCTTGCTCGGTAGTAAAACGACCCAGGGTGAAACGGATGGAACTATGTGCCAGCTCGTCGTTACGGCCCAGGGCGCGCAACACATAGGAAGGTTCGAGACTGGCGGAGGTGCACGCGGATCCGCTGGATACGGCCAGTTCTTTGATAGCCATGATCAGCGATTCACCTTCGACATAGTTAAAACTTATGTTGAGGTTGTGCGGTACGCGTTGAGTCATGTCGCCGTTGACATAGACCTCTTCCATTTGCGAAAGGCCTTGGTACAGGCGATCGCGCAGTGCACGGATGCGTTCGTTCTCGGCAGCCATTTCGAGGCGGGCCAAGCGGAACGCCTCGCCCATGCCGACGATTTGATGCGTGGCCAGGGTACCCGACCGGAAACCGCGTTCGTGGCCACCGCCGTGCATCTGCGCCTCGAGACGTACTCGCGGCTTGCGACGTACATATAAGGCGCCGATACCCTTTGGACCGTAAACCTTATGTGCCGAAAAGGATGCCAGATCGACCTTGAGGGTTTGGAGATCGATATCGACCTTGCCCGCAGCCTGGGTAGCGTCGACATGGAAAATGACACCGTTGTCGCGGCAGATCTCACCGATGGTGGCAATATCCTGGATGACGCCGATCTCGTTGTTGACGTGCATGACCGAAGCCAGGATGGTGTCGGGACGCAGGGCCTGCTTGAACGCCTCGATATCGATCAGGCCGTTATCTTGAACGTCGAGGTAAGTTACCTCGAATCCTTGACGCTCGAGATCGCGGCAGGGATCAAGCACCGCCTTGTGCTCGGTTTTGACCGTAATGATGTGTTTCCCACGACTGGAATAAAACTGTGCCGCACCCTTGATTGCCAGATTGTCCGACTCAGTAGCGCCAGATGTCCAGATGATCTCGCGGGGGTCGGCATTGACCAGCGCGGCGACCTCGGCCCGGGCCTGCTCGACAGCCTCTTCGGCATCCCAGCCGTACGCGTGACTGCGCGATGCGGGATTGCCAAAGTTTTCGTATAGCCACGGGACCATCTTTTCGACTACACGCGGATCAACCGGCGTGGTTGCCGAGTAATCCAGATAGACCGGTCGTTTGGGGGAAAACATCAAAGTGACTCCTAGAGTGCTATATATTCCCGACGTCTATACAGACATCGGCGAAGCAATTTTAGCCTTGGTGGGTGGTTTCATGCGCAGGGCCGCCTGGGCCTCGCCGGCCTCTTTGACCAATCGCATACGTTGTTTGTCGACCAGGTCTTGCAGGGAGACCGAGTCGAGATATTCAACCATCTTTTGATTGAGCGTAGACCATAGCTCGTGCGTCATGCACTTGCCGGATTCTCCACTGCGCCCTATATTGCAGTCTTCTTTGCCACCGCAGCTGGTTGCGTCGAGCGGTTCGTCGACAGCAAAAATGATGTCGGCCACCGTAATGGTGCGCGCCAGCCGAGCCAGCGTGTAGCCTCCGCCAGGCCCGCGAATACTGTCGACCAGCCGATGACGGCGCAACTTGCCGAACAACTGCTCGAGATACGATAGAGAAATATTTTGCCGCTGACTGATTGCGGCAAGCGTCACCGGCCCGCTTTGCTGACGCAATGCGAGATCAATCATCGCAGTGACGGCAAAACGGCCCTTGGTGGTCAAACGCATGATGGTTCCTTGCTGTACTTCCATTCGTGGGTTCGGAATGCCATGTGGACACACATCGCAATACCCGACCAATTAAGTCAAGTATAGCAAACTATCGGGGTTTTGGGGGAAGGATCAGCGGCGGGAAGGCCAGTACCCAGCGCGGGTCCCACATCGATTCCAGAGCAAATTCTCTGGAGCAATTAGGCAAAAAAAAACCGTGCCTGGCGCCCGGTTTTCTCGCATCTTACATGAGTGTGGCCCGGGAGACCGGGCCACATGTCGCTGACGATTAGGCAGCCTGATATTGAGTGACGCGCTTACGAACGACTTCGAGTACGCCTTGGCAGGCATCTTCTATATAGTCGAGCACTTTGTTGAAGCCTTCGACACCACCGTAGTAAGGGTCGGGAACGGTAGCTTCTTCGAACTCGTTGGCGAAACGCATCAAGAGCATGAGTTTATGATGATAAACCTTGGGGCACTGCTGCTGCAGTGCGGAAAGGTTCTCCCAGTCCATTGCCAGAATCAGGTCGAACTCGCGGAAGTCTTCGGGCCTGACCTGGCGCGCCACACTTTGCGAAATATCGTATCCGCGCTTGCGGGCCGCCGCTTGAGCGCGGGCGTCCGGGGCTTCGCCCAGGTGGAAACTGTGGGTGGCGGCCGAGTCAACCTGAACGGCTCCGGAAAGCCCGGCTTCGTCGACCATATGGCGAAAAACGCCCTCTGCGCTCGGGGAGCGACAGATATTACCCGTGCAAACGAAAAGTACCTTAGTCATCATAGGTGAAATTGTGAGGGAAAACCCGCAATAAGGCAATAGATTGCGTATCCGCTGTTGGCCCGATTCCGTTGCTGCAGACGAGAAAAAATCTTAAGAAATTAAGGGCCTAGCTTGAAGGTACGCCTTGGGATATGGGGGAGCAAATTAGCCAAAGCCGCAATTCATGCGGCGCAGCAAAGATTTCAGAATGCAAAATGTGACAGACCGGCGACTTTTGAAAGAGTTCCCATTTGCCCAGCGAATGCTTGAGGAGGCTTCACGCGCCCGCGAACGGACGCTGCAGCGCAACAACACTCGATTTGAAAACTGTAGTATTTGTTGGAATCACGCAACAATCGGAGCTTGAATTAACTAAGTAAGGCCTTCTGCTTCAAACGATTGAGTGCATCGCGCGCCGCAGCGGCCTGCTCAAACTCCAGATTACGAGCGTGATCCATCATGGCCTTTTCCAGTCGTCGGATTTCGCGGGCAAGCAGCTTGTCGTCCGAAAGAAGCTCGGGGGCAATATCTTGTTCGACAGGCGTCGCTGCTGGTGCCATCACTCCGTCGATGAGTTCGCGCACTGCTTTGCTCACACCTCGCGCGGTAATACCGTGCTCGGCATTGAAGGCCAGCTGCTTGTTCCTGCGCCGCTCCGTCTCGTCGATTGCTCGGCGCATGGAGTCGGTGATCTGGTCTGCGTATAAGATGGCCTTGCCATTGATATTTCGCGCCGCGCGGCCGATGGTCTGGATCAAGCTGCGCTCCGACCGCAAAAAACCTTCTTTATCGGCGTCCAGGATGGCGACCAGCGAAACCTCCGGAATATCGAGACCCTCACGCAACAGGTTGATGCCCACCAGGACATCAAAAGTACCTAATCGCAGATCGCGTAGTATCTCGACGCGCTCTACCGTGTCGATGTCGGAGTGCAGGTACCGCACCTTCAGACCGCTTTCGTTAAGGTAATCGGTCAGGTCTTCGGCCATGCGCTTGGTAAGCGTGGTAACCAACACCCGTTCGTGCTGGGCGACGCGCAGCTTGATTTCACCCAGAAGATCATCCACTTGAGTAGTGGCAGGCCGAACTTCGACCTGAGGGTCGACGAGCCCGGTAGGCCTTACAACTTGCTCGACCACGTTATCTGACCGCTCATTCTCGTACTTGGCTGGCGTGGCCGACACAAATATCGTCTGACGCATGCGTTGTTCGAACTCTTCCATCTTGAGCGGACGATTGTCGAGTGCGGAAGGCAGTCGAAATCCGTAGGTCACCAACGTCTCTTTACGAGACCGGTCGCCCTTGTACATCGCGCCGAACTGCCCCATGGTCACGTGGCTCTCATCGATAAACATGAGTGCATCGGCGGGCAAATAATCGATAAGCGTCGGTGGCGGCTCGCCCGGAGCGGCACCGGAAAGATGCCGGGAGTAGTTTTCAATGCCCTTGCAGAAGCCAAGCTCCTGAAGCATCTCGAGGTCGAAGCGTGTGCGCTGCTCAAGGCGCTGAGCTTCGACCAGCTTGTTTTCGGCCACGAAGAACGCCAGCCGTTCGCGCAGCTCTTGTTTAATGGTATCGATAGCGCGAAGGACAGTTTCTCGCGGGGTGACGTAGTGAGACCGCGGAAAAACGGTAAACCTCAGCACCTTCTGCGTAACTTTTCCGGTAAGCGGGTCGAAGAGCTCGAGCGACTCAACCTCGTCATCGAACAAAGTGATCCGCACCGCCAACTCGGCATGCTCGGCCGGAAACACATCGATCGTCTCGCCGCGCGCACGAAATGTACCGCGCACAAAATCAACGTCGTTACGTTCATATTGCATGGATACCAGCCGAGCCAGGAGTTCTTGACGCGGGATCGAATCGCCAGTGCGCAAGGTCAGCACCATGGCGTGATAATCGGCCGGATTACCAATACCGTAAATACATGACACTGAACCCACAATAATCGTATCGCGGCGTTCAAGCAGGCTCTTGGTTGCGGAAAGCCGCATCTGCTCAATGTGCTCGTTGATGGACGAGTCTTTCTCGATGAAAAGATCTCGAGCGGCAACGTAGGCCTCGGGCTGGTAGTAGTCGTAGTAAGAAACAAAGTACTCGACAGCGTTACGCGGAAAAAACTCGCGAAACTCAGCGTACAGCTGGGCAGCCAGCGTTTTGTTATGCGCCAGGACAATTGTGGGCCGTCCTGTCCGCGCGATGACGTTAGCCATGGTGTAAGTCTTGCCCGAGCCTGTTACCCCAAGAAGCGTCTGGTACATGAGTCCATCATTGATGCCCTCGACTAGCGCATCGATGGCCGCAGGTTGGTCGCCTGCCGGAGGATACGGCTGATAGAGTTCAAACGGGCTATTGGGGTACTGGATAAATCCGGGTTCTTTCAATATGGCTGTCATCAGATAGTTGGCGGCTGTTAACGGTCGGCCACCGGTTTGAACCGTTGTAAACTGCACTGCTTACCCAGTGTAGCGGGTGGACATTGCTAGGGTTAACCCCTTATTATCTCATTATTGCAGTTCATCCATCACATATTCATCCCCTCTTCCCTCAATCAAACATGACCTCCCTCTTCGATGCAGTCGAGCTCGCTCCGCGCGACCCTATTCTTGGCCTAAACGAACAATACAACTCTGACACCCGCCCTCAGAAGGTCAACCTGGGCGTCGGCGTGTACTACAACGACGAGGGACGAATTCCGTTGTTGCGCGCGGTCCGGCAAGCCGAAGTTCAACGCATCGAAGCGGCCGCGGCGCGCGGTTACCTTCCCATTGATGGGCTGCCAAACTACAACAAAGGCGCTCAGACCCTGTTGTTGGGCGAAGGTTCAGACGTCATTGCCTCGGGCCGAGCCGTTACTGTTCAAACGCTTGGCGGAACCGGTGCCCTTAAAGTCGGCGCCGACTTCTTGCGCACATTGCTGCCAGAATCGCACGTGGTGATCAGCAACCCAAGCTGGGAGAACCACCGTGCATTGTTTGAACGCGCGGGGTTCAACGTTGAAACCTATCCCTACTATCACGCCGACACGCACGGCCTGGATTTTGACGGCATGCTCGCTGGTCTGCGCGCGCTGCCAGCCAAAACCATCGTAGTGCTGCATGCCTGCTGCCATAACCCTACGGGCGTCGACCCTTCGTTCGAGCAATGGCAGCAAATTGCCGCCACCGTTAAAGAAAACGACCTCGTTCCCTTCCTGGACATTGCCTATCAGGGATTCGGTGATGGCCTCGAAGAAGACGCGTCCGTGGTGCGACTGTTTGCCTCACTCGACATCACCATGTTGGTGAGTTCATCGTTCTCGAAGTCGTTTTCGCTTTATGGCGAGCGCGTCGGCGCCTTGACGTTCATTACTTCGTCCCAAGATGAAAGCAAGCGCGTGCTCAGCCAGGTCAAACGTGTCGTCCGTACCAATTATTCAAATCCACCCACGCATGGCGGGACGATAGTCGCAGCGGTGTTGAACAATCCTGAACTTTACGGCCTGTGGACCGAAGAACTGGCACAGATGCGCGATCGTATTCGCACGGTCCGCACACAACTCGTGGAAAAGCTCAAGGCTAGAAACGTCACGCAGAACTTCGATTTCGTATTATCGCAGCGCGGCATGTTCTCGTACTCGGGCCTGACGTCCGAGCAAGTGGAAAAGCTGCGCGTGGATCATGGTGTGTACGCCGTAAGTAGCGGCCGCATTTGCGTTGCCGCATTGAACAGCTCAAACATCGATTACGTGGCGGATGCCATCGCGAAAGTGCTCTGATCCTTTCCGATCAGCAGATTTACCGGGCGGGCCGAGCGGTTTTAGCGGGCCCGCTTGCATTTTTTACTCAACTGACGCAGAATGCGGTAACTGTACAAAAACACAGGCTACCGCCATGGCCATCAAGCTTACCGAACGCCAGCAACAGATCCTCGACCTGATCCGGCAAAACATTGTCAGCACTGGCTTTCCGCCCACCCGGGCAGAAATTGCCCGCTCGCTGGGTTTTCGTTCTGCCAATGCTGCCGAAGACCATCTCAGAGCCTTGGCACGAAAAGGGGCCATCGAACTTACCGCCGGCGCATCGCGGGGCATACGGCTTCTTACGCCGGTTACCGATACCGAATCTGCGCCCGCTTCTGCCATCTCCGCTTTAGCGCAAATGTTGCTTCCCATCGTAGGTCGAGTCGCAGCGGGAAGCCCTATTCTAGCTGCCGAACATGTCGAACGCGAAATCGGCGTCGAGCCCACGCTCTTCACCCAAACTCCTGACTATCTGCTTCGAGTCAGGGGCTCTAGCATGCGCGACGCCGGCATCCTCGATGGCGATTTGCTGGCCGTGAAAAAGGCATCCGAAGCCCGCAACGGCCAGATCGTGGTGGCACGGCTTGGCGACGAGGTCACCGTCAAACGGTTGCAATGCACGGGTGGCACGTATCAGTTATTACCCGAAAACCCTGATTTCGAGCCTATCGTTGTGGCTCCCCACGACGACTTCTCGCTTGAAGGAATCGCGGTCGGTCTCATCAGGAATACGCCGCTTCAGTAAACGCCGGTGTTGGCCTGGCTCAGTGCAAGCCAACACACAAGCCGCCGCACAGCGACAACCCTACAAAGCCCAAAAAGCAAATTGCCCCTGAGTGCTGGATGATAGTCCAACAACCCAGAGGGCAATTTGCTTTTGAGGCTTTGTTTGTTTAGGACTGGCTTTTCAGCCGGCCTGAACCTCAGGCCGGCATCTGGCCTAGTGCTTGAAAACACCACCCGAGGTTTCGCCGGCAGCTTTGGTGCTGGCAACGGCCTCGGCCGCCAAGCGAGCCACCTCTTCGTCAGACAGTGGGGTCGGCATGTCCTGCAACGCCACCTCGAGTACACGGTCGATCCATCGCACGGGAATGATCTCGAGATGGTTCTTGACGTTGTCGGGGATCTCGGCAAGGTCCTTCACGTTCTCTTCCGGAATAAGCACCACCTTGATGCCGCCCCGATGAGCCGCCAGAAGCTTCTCTTTAAGACCACCGATAGCCAGCACCTCGCCACGCAGCGTGATTTCGCCAGTCATGGCTACATCTGCCCGCACCGGAATACCGGTAAGTGCAGACACCGTGGCGGTGGTAATGGCGATACCTGCCGACGGGCCATCTTTTGGCGTGGCGCCTTCAGGGAAGTGGACGTGAAGGTCTCGCTTTTCGAACGCCGTGTTAGGTATGCCCCATTTCTGGGCTCGCGCCCTTACGACAGTGCGTGCGGCTTCGACAGATTCCTTCATGACGTCGCCAAGAGAACCCGTTCGCAGGACCTGTCCCTTACCGGGCATGTCGGCCACCTCGATGGTAAGCAGATCGCCGCCCACTTCAGTCCAGGCCAGACCCGTTGCCTGGCCGACCTTGTTCTCTTTTTCGGCCATGCCGTAACTGTAGCGACGCACGCCGAGGAAATCCGCCAGGTTCTCGGAGGTTACCTCGACCTTGACTACGTTTTCGGGCGCGGCGCGACGACGCGAACGTCCTGCCGACTGAGGATTGGTCTCGAGCGTGCGCTTGACCACCTTACGGCAAATCTTGCTGATTTCACGTTCGAGTGCACGCACACCGGCTTCGCGGGTGTAGTAGCGCACGATGTCGCGCACCGCAGATTCCTCAATCGTCATCTCTCCTTCGCGCACGCCGTTGTTCTTCATCAGCTTGGGCAACAAGTGATCGAAGGCAATATGGACCTTTTCATCCTCGGTATAACCCGAGAGTCGAATCACTTCCATACGGTCAAGAAGTGCCGGCGGAATGTTGAGGGTGTTGCTAGTTGCCACGAACATCACATCAGACAGGTCGAAGTCGACCTCGATGTAGTGGTCCTGGAAAGTGTGGTTTTGCTCTGGATCGAGAACTTCGAGCAGCGCCGACGATGGATCTCCGCGGAAATCCGCACCCATCTTGTCGATTTCATCAAGCAAGAACAGAGGGTTGCGCACGCCTACCTTCGACATGTTCTGCAGAATCTTGCCGGGCATCGAACCGATGTAGGTTCGACGGTGTCCTCGGATCTCGGCTTCGTCACGTACACCGCCCAGCGCCATGCGGACAAACTTGCGGTTGGTTGCGCGAGCGATCGATTGGCCAAGCGAAGTTTTACCCACGCCCGGAGGCCCAACCAGACACAGGATGGGGGCCTTCAGCTTATCGACACGCTGCTGAACTGCCAGATATTCGATAATGCGCTCTTTGACCTTTTCAAGCCCGTAGTGGTCGGCATCGAGCACCTGTTCGGCGTTCGAGATCGAGTTATTGATACGGCTCTTTTTGCGCCAGGGCAAACCAATGAGGGTATCGATATAGTTGCGCACCACCGTTGCTTCGGCTGACATGGGTGACATCAGCTTAAGCTTCTTGAGCTCGGCTTCGGCCTTTTTAAGCGCCTCTTTGGGCAACTGGGCTGCCTCGATCTTTTTCTCGAGTTCCTCGATGTCAGCGCCCTCTTCGCCTTCGCCCAGCTCTTTCTGGATGGCTTTGACCTGTTCATTCAGGTAGTAGTCGCGCTGGCTCTTTTCCATCTGTTTCTTGACGCGGCCACGAATGCGCTTCTCGACTTGAAGAATGTCGATTTCGGATTCGAGTTGCGACAGCAGATTCTCGAGACGCATCGAAATCTCGGTGATTTCGAGCATGCGTTGCTTCTGTTCGAGCTTGAGCGGCAAATGCGCAGCAATGGTGTCGGCCAGACGGCCGGCGTCGTCGATTCCGCTTAGCGACGTGAGAATCTCCTGGGGAATCTTTTTGTTCAGCTTGACGTATTGCTCGAACTGTGCGACTACGGCACGACGCAGGGCCTCGGATTCGGCACCTTGCTCGGACTCGAGTGCAACTGCCTGCACATTGGCAATGAAGTAATTGTCGCCTTCGGTGGCGCTGTTCAGACGTGCGCGTTGCAAGCCCTCGACCAAAACCTTGACGGTGCCGTCGGGCAGCTTGAGCATCTGCAATATGCTGGCGGCACATCCGATCTCGTAGAGATCGTCGGGGGCCGGGTCATCCTTACCGGCAGACTTCTGTGCCACCAGCATGATGTTGTTGCCGCCCTCCATGGCCATTTCGAGTGCCTTGATTGAGCGGGGGCGTCCTACAAACAGCGGAATCACCATGTGCGGAAATACCACCACATCCCGCAAAGGCAGCAGGGGCAAGTCCATGGGTTCTGTAGAGAGAATCGGGCTCGCAGACATAGTAATTTCCTTAAAAAGCTGCTTTAGAAACAAAAAGGGAAGCCTAGCCCCCCTTTTTGAGTACTACATGTGAGTGTATGTAGTGACGATAACGGAAATTTCAAGTCGTCGCCGCGATAAACCCACAAATCTAAAGGGAATTCAACGAGCGGTTCAGGCAGCACCTTGAAGCTTTGGGACAGCGGGCTTTTCAGGAGTTTCTTCTGCATCGTCTTCGTCACCATAGATAAGCAACGGCGCGCCGGTACCATGGACAGCATTTTCATCTAACACGACACGTTTGACATTCTCGAGGGACGGAAGTTCATACATGGTGCCAAGCAGCGCTTGCTCGACGATGGAACGCAAGCCGCGTGCCCCAGTCCGTCGTTTGATGGCTTTTTGCGCAATTGCACTAAGAGCGTGGGGACGGACCTCGAGTTCGACGTCTTCCATTTCAAACAGTTTTTGAAACTGTTTGATGAGGGAGTTCTTGGGCTCGGTAAGAATACGCACCAAGGTGTTTTCGTCTAGTTCTTGTAGAGTGGCGACCACCGGCAGACGCCCCACCAGCTCGGGGATAAGCCCGAACTTGATGAGATCTTCGGGTTCGACTTCGGAAAACAGCTCCCCCACGCCGCGCTCAGTCTTGGCACGCACAGATGCTGAGAAACCAATACCGGATTTTTCGGTGCGATCCCGAATGACCTTTTCGAGGCCATCAAATGCCCCACCGACAATGAACAGGATGTTGGTGGTATCTACCTGGACGAAATCCTGGTTGGGATGCTTTCGCCCACCCTGCGGCGGCACAGAGGCCACGGTGCCTTCGATGAGCTTTAGAAGGGCCTGCTGAACGCCTTCGCCCGAAACGTCTCGAGTGATCGAGGGGTTGTCAGACTTGCGGGAGATCTTATCGATTTCGTCGATATAGATAATGGCGCGCTGCGCCTTTTCTACGTCGTAGTTGCAGTTCTGCAGCAGCTTCTGGACGATGTTTTCGACGTCCTCACCCACATAGCCGGCTTCGGTCAGCGTGGTGGCATCTGCCATGACGAATGGTACGTCGAGCATGCGAGCTAAAGTCTGGGCGAGCAAGGTCTTGCCCGAGCCCGTAGGCCCGATCAGCAGGATATTGCTCTTGGAAAGCTCGACGTCGTCTCCCTTGACCTCGCCATAGCGGATTCGTTTGTAGTGGTTATAAACCGCCACAGCCAAATTACGCTTGGGAATGTCCTGCCCGATGACATAGCCGTCGAGGAAGGCCTTGATTTCGCGCGGAGTAGGAAGCTCGTTGCGGATAGCATCGCGCGCCGCCTCTTGCGTTTCCTCGAGGATGATGTCGGTGCAAAGATCGATACATTCGTCGCAAATGAACACGGAAGGCCCCGCGATCAGCTTGCGCACCTCGTGCTGGCTTTTATTGCAAAACGAACAATGCAAAACCTTTTCGTCTGCCGATCCTTTTTTCTCGGGCATAAAACTTCAGTTCCTATGACAGCGCGGCCCGCCGAGGTCGCCCTGTCGGTAATAATCGACCAATGCCTCGCGGCACACGTCGACCGGCTGGCCTACGCCTCGGCGGAGTCGGAGCGTGAGACCAGAACTTTATCCACCAACCCATACGATACTGCATCTTCAGCGGACATGAAATTATCACGCTCGGTATCGATCGCAATGCGCTCTACGGGTTGACCGGTGTTCTCGGCAAGAATGGAATTCAGGCGCTCGCGAAGACTTAGGATTTCTTTTGCCTGGATCTGAATGTCGGAGGCCTGACCCTGTGCACCGCCCGATGGCTGATGGATCATGATGCGCGAATTTGGCAAGGTGTAACGCTTGCCTTTGGCGCCTGCCGCCAGCAGGAAGGCTCCCATGCTTGCTGCCAACCCCGTGCAAAGCGTCGAAACATCGGGTTTGACGAATTGCATGGTGTCGTAAATTGCCATACCCGCGTACACCGAACCCCCGGGGGAGTTGATGTACAGCGAGATGTCCTTGTCGGGGTTTTCGGACTCAAGAAAAAGCAACTGAGCCACGACAAGGTTTGCCGACTGGTCATTGACCGGACCGACAAAGAAAATGACGCGCTCACGCAAAAGGCGCGAGTAGATGTCGTACGAACGTTCGCCGCGGCCCGACTGCTCGACAACGATGGGCACGTAGCCCAACCCTGTGGGCACGACGGAGTGGCCCCCGTGCATCGAGGCGTAGAAGTCAGTAAATCGCTGCATATTTATGCTGTTCCCATCAGTTCGTCAAAAGCGACGGTTTCATCGGTGACCTGGGCCTTGGACAGTATGTGCTCGACAACGTTGTCTTCGAGCACCAGAGCTTCAACCTCTGCGCGACGCTCGCGGTCGGACAGATAGTAAGCCACAACCTGTGCAGGCTGCTCATAGTTCTGGGCGAGTTCCTCGATCCGTGCACGGACCTGCTCGGGCTTGGCACGAAGATCGCCGCTTTCGACCAGCTTGGAGACGACCAGGCCCAGACGTACGCGACGCTCGGATTCGGCCGAGAAAGCCTCGGGAGGAATCGGCATGGTGTCGGCGTTAGGCACGCCACGCTGCTTGAGCTCTTCGCGAGCTTGAGCGACCCGGTTGGCAGTGTCGTTGTCGACAAGCGCCTTGGGCACGTCGAAGGTGCACGCAGAAGCCAGGGCATCCATGACGCTTGCCTTGGTGCGAGCCTGGGCACGCGCCTTGACTTCGCGCTGAATGTTGGAACGCACGTCTTCGAGAAGCTTCTCGACGTCGCCCTCGGGCTGACCAAGCGCCTTGGCAAAATCGCTATTGACTTCGGGAAGGATGGCTTCAGCCACCTGAGTCACAGTGATCTTGAACTCGGCGGTTTTGCCGGCAACTTCCTGGCCGCCGTAATCAGCCGGAAACTCAAGTGGGAAAGTCTTGGACTCGCCAGCTTTCAGGCCACGAACAGCAGCTTCGAACTCGGGCAACATGCGGCCCTGACCCAGAACGAACGGGAAGTTCTCTGCCGAACCGCCTTCGAAAGCGACGCCGTCAATCGTGCCGACGAAATCGATCGTAACGCGATCGTCGTCTTGTGCAGCGCGGTCTTCACGCGGTTCGTAAGTAGCGCGCTGCTTGCGCAGAATATCGATGGTGCGTTGGATTTCAGCGTCGCCAACGTCGACGTTGCTACGAGTTACAGCCAGCGTGGAGAGATCGGGAGCGTCAAATTCGGGATACACCTCGAATGTGGCCGAAAAGCCCATATAACCCTCTTCGACGCCTTCGGTCTTGGGCTCTAGGTTAGGGGTGCCTGCAATGCGCAGGCTCGCATCAGAGATAGCCTTGTCGAGCGCGCGGCCGACTTCGCTATTGATGACGTCGTAACGAATGCCAGGGCCATGACTGCGCTCGATGACCGACAGCGGAGCCTTGCCCGGACGAAAGCCGCGTACCTTGGCTGTGCGTGCAACACGCTTGAGCTGGGACTGGACTTCTTTTTCGACATCGGCAACCGAAACGACGAGATCGATACGACGCTCCAGGCCAGACAGAGTTTCAACCACGGGCTGCTGCATTAGGGACCTATATATAAGTTGGTAAATGGATAGATGAACAGGATATTTTACCGGAAAGTCGCGCGGCCGAAATCTGGACTGCGCTGCACGCTCGATTGCACCGCCAGTGGGACACGATATTTGACAAGTTCGGGTCGATAGTCACCTTGGCCTCGCCCGCTACGTGGTAGTCTCAATGGCATGAAGCCCACCAGCTTAGCGCCAGCGAAGCCGCGTGCAATGGCTTAGCCCTCTTCTATGAGCCTACACCATTTTGAATCCCCAACTTCAAAAGTATCTGACCGTCGGCGTATTGCGCATGCTGTCAGTACTTCCCTACCAGCTCGTTGCCCGTGCCGGTGAGAGCCTGGGCTCCTTGCTTCACCGCTTACCCAGCAGACGTCGCCAAATCGTTCGGACCAACTTAGGTCTTTGCTTTCCGCAGCTAAGCGAGAAAGAACGCCAACATATGGGCAGACGCGTCTTTCGGCATGTCGTGCGCAGCTATCTGGAGCGTGGCTTGCAATGGTACGGCAGCTCGAAACGACTGATTTCCCTCACTGATGTGCACAGTGCCATTCCTTTGCAGGACGTATACGAGAAGCCCACAATCTTCTTGGGATTTCACTTTGCAGCCATCGAGGCGGGCTGCATGATGTATTCCATCATGCATCCAGTGGCATCCATTTATACGCCCATGTCCGATGGCACTACGGACAGCCTAGCGTTGAAACAACGAGGTCGATTCGGAACCGAAATGGTGCCCAGACACAGCAGCGCCCGCACTACGCTAAAGATTCTGCGCTCAGGCAAACCCGTGATGCTGGCAGCCGATATGGATTTTGGGTTGCGCGATTCGGTTTTTGCGCCGTTCTTTGGAGTACAAGCGTGCACTCTGACTGCTGTGTCACGACTTGCGCAGCTCAGTGGTGCTCGGGTCGTGCCCTTTGTGACGGACGTCAAGGACGGCTACGGGGGCTACGCGCTTCACATTTTCGAGCCCTTGCAAAACTATCCCTCCGGCGACGTGCAGGCCGACGCGGAAACAATGAACCGTTTTCTAGAGGCTCAGATACAGCGAATACCTGATCAATATTACTGGGTACACCGGCGCTTCAAGCGTCGCCCGGAAGGCCAGGCATCCGTATATTGAACTGTTGCGGGGTGCAGCAATGGGAGTCTTGCGATTTATCGCTGGTTACCTTGCTGGTGCGAACGGAGAGACTCGAACTCTCACACCTCTCGGCGCCAGAACCTAAATCTGGTGCGTCTACCAATTCCGCCACGTTCGCATTTCAGGGCAAGCCAGAAAGTTTAGCAATATTCTGCGTCACCGGCAAACGACGCAGCTTCCTTATGCTTGTTAAAATCGTCGACTTACTTCGGCGAAACGCACATGACTCCACGTCCAGACGCCCTCTGCTTCTTCCTTTCATCTTTACCGACCGGCGCACGCGCCAGCCATTACACATGGTCGGTCACATCCCACTTCCTCAATAGGCAACCTCTGCCATCACTCCATTTCCTATGATGACTACTGAACAGCGTATAACACTCATTGAAAAAGCCTGGGACGATCGAAGCAATATCGATCCCGGATCAGCTGACGAACAAATCAGGCTGGCCGTGGCACAGACGATCCAAGACCTGGATGAAGGCACGCTGCGCGTCGCCGAGAAGGTGGATGGCGAGTGGGTAACTCATCAGTGGATCAAGAAGGCCGTGCTCTTATCGTTCCGCCTGCAACAAAATCGGCCCATGGGTCAGGCCCCTTTGCAGTTCTACGACAAGGTGGATCTGAAGTTCGCCAGCCATACGGCGCAGGATTTCGCGCAAGGCGGCTTTCGTGTCGTACCACCGGCCACGGCAAGGCGGGGTGCCTATATCGGCAAGGATGTCGTGCTGATGCCTTCGTACGTGAATATTGGCGCCTATGTCGGTGACGGTACGATGGTCGACACATGGGCCACTGTAGGTTCCTGCGCTCAGATCGGACGCAATGTGCACTTATCGGGCGGCGTTGGAATCGGCGGCGTGCTGGAGCCCCTGCAGGCGAATCCCACGATCATTGAGGACAATTGCTTTATCGGTGCTCGTTCCGAAGTGGTCGAAGGTGTGATCGTCGAAGAGAACTCTGTCCTGGCGATGGGTGTATTTCTTTCGCAAAGCACCAAGATCTACGACCGGGCGACGGGCGAGGTCAGCTATGGTCGGGTTCCAGCTGGTTCAGTGGTGGTACCTGGATCGCTTCCGTCACCAGACGGATCTTACAGTTTGGCGTGCGCCGTCATTGTCAAGCGTGTCGACGCCCAGACGCGTTCCAAAACCAGCATCAACGACCTTTTGAGAGCCTGATGTCAGACTGTTCTGTACGAGCCCTTGCGGAAGCCCTGATCAGCCGGCCGTCGGTCACACCTGACGACGCCGGTTGTCAGCAACTTTTGGCTGAGCGTCTGGCAACAAGCGGTTTCAGGGCCGAGCACCTGCCCTTCGACGATGTCGACAACTTGTGGTTACGGCGCGGCGATTCGGGGCCCTTGCTTGTGTTCGCAGGCCACACAGACGTTGTACCCACCGGCCCACTTGAAAAGTGGCATAGCGACCCGTTTAGCCCCACCGAACGGGCTGGTCTGCTCTATGGTCGCGGCGCTGCAGACATGAAAAGCTCCATCGCAGCATTTACGATTGCCGCCGAAGAGTTCGTCCAGGCTCACCCGGATCATCGCGGTTCGATTGCCATGCTGATCACATCCGATGAGGAAGGCCCGTCCGTCAACGGCACAGTCAAGGTATGCGAAGTGCTTCGGGCGCGCAACGAGATTCCCGACTACTGCATTGTCGGGGAGCCGACCTCGGTAAACGAGCTGGGTGACACCGTCAAGAATGGACGACGTGGGTCCTTGTCAGGGCGACTTGTCATCAAAGGAAAGCAGGGTCACGTTGCCTATCCCCATCTGGCGCGCAACGCAGTACATCTGCTTGCGCCCGCCCTGGCCGAACTGACAGCCATACAATGGGACAACGGAAATCAGTATTTTCCTGCGACGACTTTCCAGATTTCCAATCTGAACGCCGGTACCGGGGCCAGCAATGTGGTGCCAGGAGAGGCGGTAGTTGATTTCAACTTTCGATTCTCGACCGAAAGTACGCCCGAGCTACTTAAGGGAAAAGTCACCGCAGTGCTCGACGCCCACAAACTCGAGTACGATCTGGCCTGGACTCTCAGTGGTGAGCCCTTCTTGACACCACGGGGCGAACTGAGCCAAGCCATCAGCGCCGCAATTCGAGAGGAAACCGGCGTGGAAACCGAACTTTCGACCACCGGCGGAACGTCCGACGGAAGATTCATCGCCAAGATGTGCAGGCAGGTTGTAGAGTTCGGCCCAATTAACGCCAGCATCCACCAGACTAACGAGCACATTCGAGTCGATACCCTGCGACCCCTTAAAGAAATTTATCGTCGAACACTAGAGAAACTGCTGCTGATCGACCGAGATACTGAATGAACGCAACAGCCTTACAAGAACTTCATACGGTCCGCGACCTGCTTCGCTATGCCGTGAGCCGATTCAATGCCGCCCAGCTTTGCTTCGGCCATGGAAGCGACAACGCATGGGACGAGGCAGTGTATCTGCTGTTGCATGTTCTTCATCTTCCGCTCGATACCCTTGATCCGTTTCTGGATGCGCGAGTACTTACGGAAGAAAAAAAACGCTACCTCGACATGGTCGAACGCCGGTTGACCGAGCGTATTCCAGCCGCTTACCTGACCGGTGAAGCGTGGCTGCAGGGGCAGCGTTTTGTGGTGGATTCTCGGGTCATCGTGCCGCGGTCGCCAATCTCGGAATTGCTGGTCGACGCACTTCACCCCTGGGTCGCAAACCCCGAAGCCGTCGACTTTGTGCTTGACCTGTGCACAGGCTCGGGCTGCCTGGCCATACTGGCGGCCATGGCCTTCCCTAACGCTCAGGTCGATGCGGTGGACCTGTCGGAACATGCCTTGGAAGTTGCCAACATCAACATCGAACAATGTGGCATGGACGGACGGGTGACAGCCCACCAGAGCGATCTTTTCGATCAATTGCCCCACTGCGAGTACCAAGTCATTCTCTGCAACCCGCCGTACGTCAATAACAGTTCGATGGAATCGCTGCCTCCAGAGTACCGCCATGAGCCCACTTTGGCGCTGGCAGGTGGGGACGACGGCATGGACATCGTGCGCCGGCTGTTCAAGGACGCGCCTCGCTATATGAGCGAAAACGGCATTCTCGTCCTGGAGATTGGCCACGAATACGAGAATTTCGTCAACGCCTTCCCCGATCTGGAACCCGTCTGGTTGAACACAGCCAACGCGGAAGACCAGATTCTGCTTTTGACGCGGGAGCAACTCGAGTCGTGATACGGGCCTCTGGACTGACGTTGCGGCGCGGCGTCAAGGTACTGCTTAAAGATGCAGAATTCGTTGTCAACCCCGGGGAGCGCCTGGGCATAGTGGGGAAGAACGGTGCCGGGAAATCCACCTTGTTTTCCCTTCTGCAGGGAAAGCTGGACCTGGACGCAGGCACCCTCTATATCCCTGAAGGCTGGCAAATCGCCAGTGTAGAACAAGAAATCACCGATCACGACCGTCCGGCGCGCGAGTTCGTCATCGATGGCGATCGTCGGCTTCGGAATCTGCAGGCACAGCGTCGCGAGGTCCCAGTAGGAGACGGCCATCGCATTGCAGAACTCGAAAATGCCTTGGTCGAGGCCGATGCCTGGAGTGCACCCTCACGAGCTGAGCAACTGTTGGCGGGGCTCGGGTTTGCACCGAACGAGTGGACGCGACCCGTGGGAGAGTTCTCCGGCGGCTGGCAGATGCGCGTAGCGTTGGCGCGGGCCTTGATGGCGCCATCCGATCTTCTGCTGCTGGATGAGCCGACCAACCACCTGGATCTGGATGCCATGCTTTGGCTGGAACGCTGGCTATCGGCCTACCAGGGCACCGTGCTGCTGATCTCGCACGACACGGAGTTTCTGGACTCGGTGGCGCGCGCGATATTACATTTTGATCAGGGCAAGCTGATACGGTACAAGGGCGGATACGAAGACTTTCTTTTGCAACGCGCTGAGCGCTTGCGTCAAACCAATCTGGCCTGGGAGCGGCAAACACGCGAGACCGCCCGCCTGCAAAGTTTCATTGATCGATTCAAGGCCAAAGCCACCAAAGCCAAGCAAGCGCAAAGTCGGGTCAAGGCCCTGGCCCGCATGGAAAAGCTCGCACCCATCCACGCTGAAGCCGGTATAGACATACGTATTCCCTCGCCGGAAAGCATGCCGGATCCTCTCTTGACCCTGCGTGGTGTCGCAGTGGGGTATCCGTCGGCTTCATCCAGCTCTGAAGGGACGACGCGGGATGGGCGAACGGAAATGAGCGCAACCAGTGGCGGCTCAATCGACAGTGGGAACGGCAAGGTTGTCGTCAAGGACGTCACCTTAATGGTACGGGCTGGCAGCCGAATCGGTGTGCTGGGCGTGAATGGCGCCGGCAAGAGTACCCTGATCAAAACCCTGGCGGGTGAACTGAAAGTACGTGACGGCGAACTCAAGCGCTCAAAGGGTTTGAACATCGGTTATTTTGCGCAACAGCAGCTGGATATGCTCCGACTGGACGAGACGCCCCTGCAGCACTTGGCGCGTCTTGCCCCCCAGACCCGCGAACAGGAACTTCGCAACTATCTGGGCGGCTTCGGCTTCAGCGGTGATAGCGTGAACAGCTTGGTTGCTCCGATGTCGGGGGGTGAAAAAGCACGCCTGGCTCTGTCGTTGATCGTATGGCAGAAGCCGAACCTGCTCTTGCTGGATGAACCCAGCAACCACCTTGACGTGGACACTCGCGAAGCCTTGGCAACGGCATTGGCCGAATTCGAAGGCAGCGTATTGTTAGTCTCCCATGACCGTCATTTATTGCGCACCACTGTAGACACGTTCTGGATTGTGGCCGACGGCGCAGTACATGAGTTTGATGGCGACCTGGAAGACTATAGGGAATGGCTTAACCAGCGTGCATCGGCACAACGAACCGAATTAAGAGCGAGTCAGGCGGCGAACGACGCGACCGGAACAGCGATCGACCGCAAGACTCAGCGCCGACTTGAGGCTGAAGAGCGGCAGCGCCTGTCCAAGCTTCGCAAGCCGATTGAAGCATCGATTTCAAAGATTGAGAACGAAATGGCTAAGATCCGCGCGCGGCTGGATGTGCTCGATGAACGCATTGCCGACCCGGAGTTCTACTCCGATGCCTATCGCGATGAGCGCCCTGCCTTACTGGCCGAACACGGTGAGCAAGGCAAGCGGATGCACGAGCTGGAAGAGCGCTGGCTGGAGCTACAGGAAGAACTCGAATCCCTGGGTTAAGGGTTGACTTCGAGCTTTGCCACACCCAGCGCCAGAGTTTTGGTCCCGACATCGCGAAACTGAATCTGCGCCTGCGAATCCTGGCCAGCTCCGCTAAGCCCGATGATGATGCCATCACCGAACTTGGCGTGGCTTACGCTTTGACCAATACGGAAATGCTTGTCTCCGACGGAGACACCGCTAGTGACCGAACGTGGCGCCCGCGGAGCGATACCCCCGGTTGAAGGGCGACCGTAAGCATCGGCCCGGCGCCAATTGGCTTGACCCCAGGCTTCGGAAGGCAAGGTCGCAGCTTCGCGTGGCGACAACCATTTCAGATGCTGCTCGGGGATCTCGTCCAGAAACCGGGAACGCATCGCGTATCGGGTTTGTCCATGCAGCATGCGGCTTTGCGACAGTGTCAGATACAAACGCTCGCGTGCCCGCGTGATGGCCACATACATCAAGCGCCGCTCTTCTTCCAGGCCTGCAGCCTCGAGAAGGCTGTTTTCGTGCGGAAATAAGCCTTCCTCCAGCCCTGTGATAAAAACTGAATCAAACTCGAGCCCTTTGGCCGCGTGCACGGTCATGAGTTGCACGGCGTCCTGACCAGGCTGAGCTTGGTTGTCTCCGGCTTCGAGCGAAGCATGCGAAAGGAATGCCGCTAAGGGCGACATTGCAAGCTCGGTCTGAGGCAAGACTGACGCTTGGCTGTCCGGGGATGCTGACAGGGCTTCAGTGCTGGAGTTGGACGCCTGTGAATCAGTGTCATCGATGCGCACCGGCGCGTTCGAGCCGTTGGCTTCCGGGTGCGTGGACAGCGTGCGCTCAATCAGCAATCCAGCTGGCAGTCCTTCGATGTTCTCTTCCACGCAGAAGACAGTAGCGGCGTTAATGAGCTCCTGCAGGTTCTCGAGTCGCTCGGCACCTTCTTTCTCGGCTTGATAATGTGCGCGCAATCCACTGTGGTGGATGACGTGTTCGATCAGCTCGGGCAGGGACAGGATTTGCGCCTCGTGGGCCATGCTGCCGATAAGCTCGGCGAACTTCGCAAGATTGGTGCCGCCCTTGCCGGCTATATATGGCACGGCGCCGTACAGACTGGTACCTCGTTCGCGGGCCAGGTCAGCAAGTTGTTCGAGCGTCCTGGCACCGATGCCGCGAGTCGGAAAATTGACCACGCGCAGCCACGACGTATCGTCGTGCGGATTATCCATCAGGCGAAGGTAGGCCAGCGCGTGCTTGATTTCCTGGCGTTCGAAGAAGCGCAGACCTCCATATACCTTGTACGGTATCCCAGAGGAAAAAAGAGTGTGCTCTATGACTCGCGATTGCGCATTACTGCGATACAGGACCGCAATTTCGTGACGAAGGTTGCCGTCGTTGATCAGAGCCTTGATCTCTTCGACCACCCATTGGGCTTCCATGAGGTCAGATGGCTGCTCGATGACGCGGACGGGTTCACCCTCGCCCTGGGCTGTCCAGAGGTTCTTGCCCAGCCGCGCGCTGTTATGCGCAATCAGTGCGTTGGCCGCATCAAGAATATGTCCGTGCGATCGATAGTTCTGCTCGAGCCGGATAACCGCCCCTTGAGCATAATCGCGCTCAAACTCGGCCATATTGCCGACATTGGCACCCCGGAATGCGTAAATGGACTGATCGTCATCCCCTACCGCGAAAACGCAAGCACCCCCGCCGGCGAGCAGGCGCAGCCATTTGTATTGCAGCGTGTTGGTGTCCTGGAACTCGTCGACAAGAATGTGACGAAAGCGGCGTTGATAGTGCTCGCGCACCGGGCCGTTGCGCTGCAAAAGCTCGTACGCCCGCAACAGGAGTTCGGGAAAATCGACCACGCCCTCACGCTCGCACTGCGCTTGATACAGAGCATAGATTTCAACCAGCCGGCGATGATGGGGGTCATGCGCGGGCACGAAATCCGGGCGCAGGCCCTCTTCCTTGGCCCCGTTTATAAACCGCTGAACGTCACGCGGAGGAAACTTTTCGTCGTCGATGCCTGCGCCCTTGATAAGACGCTTGATGGCCGACAACTGGTCTGCGGTGTCGAGTATTTGAAAAGTCTGCGGCAGATTGGCATCACGGTGATGCGCACGCAGCAGGCGATTACACAGCCCGTGGAACGTGCCCACCCACATGCCGCGCGTGTCCAATGGCAGCTGGGCCGTCAGGCGCGCCAGCATTTCGCGAGCGGACTTGTTGGTGAACGTGACCGCCAGCAAACCGTACGGACTGGCTTGACCTGTCTGGATAAGCCAGGCCATGCGAGTAGTCAGTACGCGGGTTTTTCCGCTGCCCGCGCCGGCAAGCACCAGCGCGTGTTGAGGAGGGAGGGTGACAGCGGCCTTTTGTTCGGGATTTAGCTGCTCGATCATGCCGCGTAGCGGCGGAGACGATATGCGAACTGCTCAAGCCCTTCGATGCCGCTTTGTTGCGCGCGCTGGCACCAGGCCTGGAGGTCGTTGCGCAATTGTTCACTGGTGGCGCTGGAGCTTTCCCACAGACGAATCAGTTCACGACGCATCTGTACAACAGTAGAAAGAGCCTGGTTCTGCGCCAGTACGCTGTCGATCTCGGCACGCTGGGCGGGCTCGAGGTATTCGTCGTCGGCACTGAGCACACGCTTTATGCGGCTGAGCTGGCGCCAGCGGCAGTCTTCGCTACCCTTTTTACGCATGGGACGCAGTTTGGCAAGCTCGTCGGAGGCTGCCTTCTTGATGACGTCGGTGTAGCGCGCAAGGATTTCGTAGCGGTGCTGGATCACGCCTTCGAGTGTCTTGAGGCTGACGGATTGCGCAGCAGGCTCGAGCTTGAGCTTGGGCGCCACACGGCGTACCGTGGCCAAGCGGAAGAAGCTGAGTACCTTGATGTAGCCCCAGCCGATATCAAATTCCCACCACTTGGCGGAAAACTTGGCCGAGGTGCCATACGCGTGGTGATTGTTGTGAAGCTCTTCGCCACCGATGATGATGCCCCAGGGAAATACGTTGGTGCTGGTATCGGGGCTGGCGTAGTTGCGATAGCCCACGTAGTGACCCAGTCCGTTGACGACCCCGGCCGCCCAGAAAGGAATCCATGCCATCTGGATAGCCCAGACAGTTAGCCCCAACACTCCGAACAACGCAATGTCGAGGACAAGCATGATCATGATGCCGAGCAGGCTGTGCTTCGAATACAGATTGCGCTCGAGCCAGTCATCGGGTGTACCGTAACCAAAGCGCTTGAGGGTTTCAGCGTTGGCGGCTTCTTCGCGATACAGTTCGGCACCGCGGAAAAACACTTTTCCAATACCGTAAACCATGGGCGAATGCGGATCGCCTTCACGTTCGCACTTTGCGTGATGCTTGCGGTGAATGGCCACCCATTCTTTGGTAACCATGCCGGTAGTCAACCACAGCCAGAACCGGAAAAAATGCATGACGGCCGGATGCAGGTCGAGACCCCGGTGCGTCTGGCTGCGATGCAGAAACAGCGTGACGCCCAGGATGGTGACATGGGTTAGACCAAGGGTAACGAGCGCAACCTGCCACCAGGAATACTGCAGCAGACCGCCCGCCAGAAAAGAAAGAATAGTGTCCATAACCGCTTAATAAGACCTCGTAAGGCCCCTAGTTGAATATCCAGTAGATTCTAACGTAGATGCGTGTAATCTGACAGGAAAGTTTCAAAATAGTTTTTGAGGAAAATCAAGGACATGCCCCCCGCAAACGCACTGAAACGCACTGAAACGGGTTATGCGCACAGGAGCCTTATGTCCACACCGTTCCCCCAGGCCCATATAGAGCCATTATGCAGCCCGCTGCATTACCGCAGCGAAGAAACCATCCGTTCCGTGCTGATCGGGACGCATCGAAAAATACGGACCGTCAAACGTCAGGTTCTTGCAACGGTCTTTCAGTATGTCAGTGGCATCCAGTAACTTGAAGGCAGGATTCGCCTCCAGGAAAGCCTCAACCTGGTGCTGATTCTCCTCTGGCAACACGCTGCAGGTGGCATAGACCAAACGTCCCCCGGGGGCGACGCAGGTGGCTGCCTGACGCAAGATACGTGCCTGTAACTCCTTGAGCTCTTCCAACGACTCAGGATGTTGACGCCATTTGAGGTCGGGATTGCGTCGCAAGGTGCCTAAACCGCTGCAAGGTGCGTCCACCAACACTCGATGTGCTTTTCCACGCAGCCGTTTCACCCGTTGGTCGTTATCCGGACTGATGACGACCGGAACGATGTTGGACAGGCCACTACGCGCAAAGCGTGGCTTGGCGCGAGCCAGACGCGCGGCGGATACATCGAAGGCGTACAACCGTCCGGTTGATCGCATCAGCGCTCCGAGCAATAAGGTCTTGCCCCCCGCCCCGGCACAGTAATCAATGATCATCTCGCCGCGCCGCGGCCCGATCAAGGCCGTCAGCAGCTGGCTGCCCTCGTCCTGCACCTCGATCACGCCGCGCTCGAACAGTTCCCAGCGATTCACCGGCGGCCTGCCCTTCATGCGGATTCCCCACGGAGAGTACGGAGTCGGTTGGGGATCAAAGCGTGCTGCAGGACCGTCTTTTAACGACAGCAGGACGTCGTCTCGCTCGGCCTTGAAAGAATTGACGCGAAGGTCCAGCGGCGCCGACTGATTCAACGCCTCGAGCAGACTGTCTGCGTTCTCCAGCCCCGTCAACCGCTCCATCAGCCAGTCGGGCACGCTCCAGCGGACTTCGGGCGCCAAGGTCTTTACATCAATGCTGCGCACATGCGCCAGCCAGCCCCTTTCTTCGGGAGACAAGGCTTCGTCGAGCTTGGCCGGCTCGAAGACAGTGCTCAGTCCAAGAATGGCCAGACGACGTGTTGAGGCGCCCGATCCGCTTTGCGCAAGTTGACGGTAACGCCTCAGGTGCCGCAACACATCGAAGACGCCGTCCGACAGCTCGACCCGGTCTCGCGCACCGAGTTTCGGATGCGCGCGAAGCCAACGCGACAGAATGGCGTCGGCCGGATACTGCCACTGCAGAATCTCGCCAAGCACCTCCTGCACCTGCTGTAGACGGGCCGCGGCAATCACGTACGGTTTGGATGCACCCGTCGGCTCTGATCTCGCTCGCGACGAGCTGGAGCGAGAGGAATTTGCGTTCCCCTTGGGGCTTTTGCGTGGTTTGTTCATATTTACCTTAAAGCGTCTTGCCGTCCTGTGACGGCAAGGAAAATGCACGACAGTCAATGCCCTCGACGTGAACCCGCTGCATGGCATCCAGCCGGACTCGTCCTTCTGCGAGCCATTGCACGACCTCGGAGTAGACAATGTGCTCGAGTTTCAGAAGACGGTTTGCGAGCTCGTCGGGCGTGTCACCCGATCGGACGGGAACGACGCCTTGCGCGATGATCGGGCCGTGGTCGAGAACCGGCGTCACAAAATGCACGGTACAGCCGTGCCACTGTACCCCGGTGGCCAAGGCCTGTTGATGCGTATGCAGACCTGGAAACGCCGGCAGCAGCGACGGGTGAACATTCACCAGTTTGCCACTGAACCGTTCGACGAATCCTTCAGTCAGAACTCGCATGAAGCCGGCGAGCAAAACGTAATCGGGCCTGTAGGAGTCGATCACATCGGCCAGAGCAACGTCGAACTGCTCACGCGAAGCATACTCTTTGTGCGGTACTGCCCGCGCCGGAAGATCATGCTCACGGGCCCAGTCCAAGGCGGCTGCTTGTGCGCTGTTTGCTATTACAGCCACGACATCGCCCGGGAGGTCCCCATCACGCAAGGTTTGTACGATAGCCTGCATATTGCTGCCACGGCCAGATACCAGCACGACAAATCGGCGGCGCGAAGAAATATTTGATGCAGACAAGGTCGTTTTCCCAGAGTAACGCAACGTAAAATTGTAAACTCTCGGGTGTGAAACCCTCATTCAAGATTTACCGTCACCTTCCCCGCCATGACACCCAGCGTCCAAGCGCCGTCACCATCGGCAATATGGATGGGGTGCACCGTGGCCACCAGGCGATTATCCGTCGTGTTGTCCAGGAGGCTGAGCAAAGAACACTTGCCCCGACTGTCATGACGTTTCAACCGCATCCTCGCGCATATTTCGCGCAGCGCGGTCAGCGCCCGGAACTGGTTCCCACACAAATCAGCAGTCTTCGCGACAAGGCCTGGACATTGCAGAAATTGCAAGTGCGGCAGTTGGTGTTGCAACGATTCAACCAGCGTCTTGCCGATATGCCCGCCGAGGCGTTTATCGAAGAACTGCTGGTTCACGGATTGCAAACCCGCTGGCTGCTGGTGGGCGAAGACTTCCGTTACGGCCATAAGCGCATGGGCGATGTTGCGATGTTGCGCCGTGCGGGGCGACGCTACGGTTTTCTCGTGGAAACCCTGTCGGACGTGGTGGACGAACACGGCTATCGCATTTCGAGCTCTGAAGTACGAACGGCGCTGGCGGTAGGAAATCTGGAACGTGCCGAGCGTCTGCTCGGGCATACGTATCGGATCAGCGGCCATGTGATTCACGGACAAAAACTGGGCCGCAGCCTGGGATATCCCACCTTGAACATACGCGTACCGACACTTTGCGCTGCGCGTTCCGGCGTTTATATCGTTCGCGCACATGGCCTGGCAGACCAACCCTTGAACGGCGTTGCCAGCCTGGGGGTAAGACCGACAATTACCGACTCAGGACGCATCATGCTCGAGGTTCACTTGCTGGACCGGCATATCGATGCATACGGTAAACTCACGCAAATTGAGTTCCTTCAGTACCTTCGGGACGAAGAAAAATTCCCCGACCTTCCTGCAATGATCGCCGCCATCGATAACGATGCGCAAAGCGCTCGAGATTATTTTGCGCTCCATGGACTATAGAAACACTTTAAATCTGCCCGAAACCCCTTTTCCGATGCGGGGCGACCTTGCCAAGCGCGAACCACGCTGGGTCGCCGAGTGGGAAGAGAACAAAGTGTACGAAGCCATTCGCCAAGCCAGTCAAGGCCGACCGCGATTCGTGCTGCATGATGGCCCCCCGTACGCCAACGGCGACATCCACATCGGTCACGCAGTCAACAAGATCCTGAAGGACATCATCGTCAAGAGCCGCAACATGGCGGGCTACGACGCACAGTATGTGCCGGGCTGGGACTGTCACGGCATGCCGATTGAAATCCAGATCGAGAAAAAATACGGCAAGAACCTGCCCGTGGCGGAAGTGCAGGCCAAAGCCAGAGCCTACGCCTTGGAACAAATCGAACGCCAGAAGGCTGACTTCAAGCGCCTGGGCGTTCTGGGCGACTGGAACAAGCCCTACTTGACCATGAACTACGCCAACGAAGCCAACGAGCTTCGTGTCTTGGCGCGCATCATGGAAAAAGGCTTCGTCTTCCGCGGTCTCAAGCCGGTCAACTGGTGTTTCGACTGCGGATCGGCGCTGGCTGAAGCCGAGGTCGAGTACGCCGATCGGAAAGACCCGGCCGTGTATGTCGCGTTCCGCTTCGACGAGCCGGCCAAGGTAGCGCATGCGTTTGGTTTGTCCGAGGTCGAAGACGGCGCCGTGGTCATCTGGACCACGACTCCTTGGACCTTGCCGGCCAACCAGGCCCTGAACGTTCACCCCGAAATCGAATATGCGCTGGTCAAGCTAAACCACAATCGCGTCACCGGATCGCTGTTGTTGGTCGCCGCCGACTTGGTGGAAAGCTGTCTGGAAACTTGGGAGCTCGAGGGCCAGATCATCGCCAAGGCTCCGGGTGCGGCATTGGCCAATCTCGAGTTTCGCCATCCACTGTACGAGCTCGACCCCGGCTATCAACGCACAGCACCGGTTTACCTTGCAGATTACGTGTCTCTTGACGCAGGTACCGGCGTCGTTCACTCGTCTCCCGCGTATGGTGTGGACGATTTTATTTCGTGCAAGGCACACGGACTGCGGGATGAGGACATCATCAATCCCGTCATGGGCGACGGCGTCTATGCGTCGACGCTCCCTCTGTTCGGCGGCCAGCACATCTGGAAGGCCAACCCTGAGATAGTCAAGGCATTGGAATCGGCCGGCTCGCTGCTGAACATCAAGATGCTGTCGCACAGCTATATGCACTGCTGGCGACACAAGACGCCCATTATTTACCGCGCAACCAGCCAATGGTTTGCGGGCATGGACCGCGAGCCCAAGCAGGGAAAGACGTTGCGCGAAGCGGCGTTGGAAGGCGTCGAACAGACCGAGTTCTATCCAGCCTGGGGACGCGCACGTCTGCATGCCATGATTGCCAATCGTCCCGACTGGACCCTGTCGCGCCAACGTCAGTGGGGCGTGCCCATGGCATTCTTTGTTCATAAGGAAACGGGGGAACTTCACCCGCGCACCGTCGAACTGCTTGAGCAAATCGCGCAGCGCGTCGAGAAGGAAGGCATCGAAGCCTGGCAGTCACTGGATCCCAGGGAGTTCCTAGGCGACGAGGCAGACGAATACATCAAGAATCGCGACACGCTGGACGTGTGGTTTGACTCCGGCACCACGCACGCCACCGTGCTGGGCGGGCAGGACGAAGACTTCCAGGGCTCGCACGGCGACCTGTTGAAGTGGCCTGCCGACCTCTACCTTGAAGGTTCGGACCAGCACCGGGGCTGGTTCCACTCCTCGCTGCTGACCAGTTGCATGCTGTACGGCCGCCCACCCTACAAGGCGTTGCTCACACACGGCTTTGTGGTGGACGGCGCGGGTCGCAAGATGAGCAAGTCCGTGGGCAACGTCGTTGCCCCCCAGAAAGTCTCCGACACGCTGGGCGCCGAAATCCTTCGACTCTGGACCGCGTCCACCGACTATTCCGGTGAACTATCAATCTCCGAAGAGATTCTGAAACGCGTGGTAGAAGGCTATCGACGCATTCGAAACACACTCAAGTTCCTGCTTGGAAACTTGAGCGACTTTGATGTGTCGCGCGACTCGGTAGCGCTGGACTCGATGTTCGAGATTGATCGCTACGCGCTGGCGATGACCGCACAGATGCAGGCCCAGACGCTGGAAAACTACAAACGGTTCGAGTTTCATCCTGCCGTTGCGCGCTTGCAGATATTCTGCTCGGAAGATCTCGGTGCCTTCTACCTGGATATCCTGAAGGACCGGCTGTATACAACGGCGCAAGACAGCGTGGCGCGCCGGTCGGCCCAAACAGCCGTGTTTCATATCACCCATGTGCTGCTCAAGCTCATGGCGCCGATCTTGTCGTTCACGGCCGAAGAGGCCTGGAAGGACTTGCATCGGGGCAATGTGAAGACTATCTTCACCGAACTATTCCACGCCCTGCCCGACCAGGTCGACGCCACGGCCCTCACTGACAAGTGGAACCGTGTTCGTACGATCCGTGCGGAGGTCATGCGACGAATTGAAGAAGTGCGTAGTGCCGGTGAGATTGGCTCGTCTCTGGATGCCGAGATCGATCTTCATGCCGAGGCAGACGATTACGAGATGTTGACCTCGCTACAGGACGACCTGCGATTTGTGTTGATCGTCTCACGGGCAGACGTGCATCGTGGTTCAGGTGAACTGCGAATCGAAGTGACTCCCACCACGCATGCCAAATGTGAACGTTGCTGGCACCATCGGGAGGACATCGGGCACGATGAGCAGCACCCCACCCTCTGTGGTCGTTGTGTGAGCAATTTGTTCTCGACCGGGGAGGTACGGCGCCATGCCTGATCAGCCCGGGCCAAACGACACCGCCAGCGCCCGCCATTCCTTCGTTCCACGACGGTTTTGGAACTGGATACTCGTAGCCATCGTAATCATTGTTGTCGATCAACTGACCAAGGTCTACTTCGACGGCAATATGAGCTACGGTGAACGTTGGCCCGTGCTGCCGTTTTTTGACTTCACGCTGCTGTACAACCCGGGGGCGGCTTTCAGTTTCCTTGCGGGAGAGCAAGGCTGGCAACGCTGGCTCTTTACCATTATTGCCGTCGGGGCAGTGGGGCTCATCCTGCACCTGTTGCGTCGCTATCCGGAGCAGGTCCTTTTTGGCATGTCTCTCACCTTTATATTGGGTGGTGCGGTAGGCAACCTGATCGACCGCGTGCTGCACGGCCATGTCGTGGATTTTCTGCTCTTCTATTGGCGCGACTGGCATTTTCCGGCATTCAATATTGCCGATATGGCCATAACGTTCGGCGCAATCCTGCTTATACTCGACGAAATTCTGCGGATTCGGCGCGAGCGCCGGCGCAAGACGGCTTAGTACTCAGGAACTCATCATGCCCGATCTCGACCAACAACGCTTCGTGCTGGGCCTGACAGGTGGCATAGCCTGTTATAAAAGTGCCGAACTGCTGCGTCGTATGCAGGACCACGGCGCTGACATTGATGTTGTCATGACCGAAGCCGCCACCCACTTCATGACAACCACCACCATGCAGGCCTTGTCGGGCAGACCGGTCTATACCGACGCCTGGGATTCTCGCGTTCCCAACAGCATGGCGCACATCAATCTTACACGGGGGGCCCGGGCAGTCCTCATCGCCCCGGCCAGCGCCGATTTCATCGCCAAGCTCGCCCACGGCATGGCCGACGACCTGCTTTCAACACTGTGCCTTGCCCGTGGTGCCTGCCCGCTACTGATTGCGCCGGCTATGAACCGCGAAATGTGGGAGCACCCCGCCACTCAGCGCAACGTCGCACAGTTGCGCGCTGATGGAGTGGTGGTACTTGGCCCCGGCACGGGCAATCAGGCGTGTGGCGAAGTCGGTGACGGGCGCATGCTTGAACCACAACAGTTGCTGCAAGAGATCATTGCGTTCGTCCAACCTAAACCATTGGCGGGCAAGACGGTGCTGATCACAGCTGGCCCTACCGCCGAGAAAATTGATCCGGTTCGCGTCATCAGCAATCGTTCTTCTGGCAAAACCGGCTATGCCATCGCCCAAGCGGCATATGAAGCCGGAGCGCATGTCAGGCTGGTCTCGGGTCCTACGGCGCTTTCGACGCCTCACGGTGTGCCCCGAATCGAAGTTGAGACAGCTGCTCAAATGCATGCAGCAGTCATGAGCGAGGCCCGCTCCTCCGACATCTTTATTGCCGTCGCAGCCGTAGCGGATTGGCACGTGGTGAACGCGAGTGATAACAAGATCAAGAAAACAGGGGCCAACGAGCCACCTGCTCTGCAGTTTGCGCCTAACCCCGATATTCTTGCCGAGGTAGCACGCTTGCCGAACGGGCCCTGGTGCGTCGGCTTTGCGGCCGAGACTGAAAACCTGCACGAAAACGCTCAAGCGAAGCGGCAGCGCAAAGGCGTGCCCCTTTTGGTGGGCAATTTAGCTCAGGATTCGATGGGTGGCGATACCACCGCCTTCGTATTGTTCGACGATAATGGCATAGAAGAACTGCCCCGACTCTCAAAAACTGACGCCGCGCGCCGACTGATCGACGCCATTGCAAAGCGCCTACCCGATCGGGACTGAACTCCTTCGTCACAATCCTTTCCCACCTTCATCTGCTCAAGGACCGACTTGTGTTCAGACGTATAGAAACCCGTATCGTGAACCCCCTGCTGGGGAAAAAGATCCCGCTGCCAAGTTATGCCACCGAAGGCTCTGCAGCCATGGACCTTCGTGCCTGCATCGAGCAGCCGGTCGAACTTGCGCCTGGGGGCCGTCTGTTGGTCAAAACGGGGATTGCCATCAATATGATGGACCCTGGCCTCGTGGCAATTGTGGCGTCACGCTCCGGCTTGTCGTTGAAGCACGGCGTTCGAGTCGCACAGGGAATAGGCGTGATAGATGCCGACTATCACGGAGAAATCGGCGTCATACTGGCCAACGACGGCGATGCCACCTATGTCGTTGAGCCGGGAGAACGCATTGCCCAGCTCATGTTTCAGCCGGTCGCTCAGGTCGCCTTGCATTACGTGGATCAGTTTTCGATTGAAACCGAGCGAGGCGCAGGCGGCTTCGGAAGTACGGGCAAGAGTTAGTCGTTGCTCAAAGCGCTGTGCAGACCACTGCACAGGCGCTCATGCAGTCAGACGCAGCCTTTCAGGACGACGCCTTCGCCGGCCTCTATCGGCTGCCCCCGAAGCTTACTCGCCATGAGGTCCGCCAATACAGTCAGGGCCTGCTGATGCCCCGCCACCAGGCTTTCTACACCTGACCCGACGGGGACCTCGATGGTAGCGCTACAAATCGCATTCGAGCCACGTGCTCCGTTTCGTGGCGCCTGACGCCACGTCACGTCAAGTATCGAGACGCGCTCATAAATCGAGTCGAAACGATTCACAGTGAGGCTGAGCATCCAGATCGGCAGATCCTTGGGTGCCGCCCGCGGCTCGACTTCCAGCGCACCTAAACGCTGTGACAACTGATTTGACAGCGCATTACGTATCTCGGCGGGGAGAGGCGCGGCCCACTGCGAATCATTGAGCAAGGTAACTTCAGCACTGCCCTCGCGGCTCAGAACGATTTGAGGACGATCGACTTGCTGTGGTACCTGAACGGTAGACAGATGTATGGCAAAGGCTGCCTGCGGCGCCCTTTCACTCTTCGATTGCGCGCCGGACAAGGTGTAGTACTGGCTTGGCGGCGTGCTTGCACACCCTGCAAATGTGACAGATACCGCGAGAATCAACAGAAATCGTTTCATGGCTTGTTTCTTATGGGGCCGGCAGCACATCGGCTGATCGACCACGAATTAATGCGGACGGATGTGTCTGCAGATAGTCTCCCAGTGCCCGCAGCGATCTGGCGGCGCTTTGAAGTTCCCTCATGGTGTCTTCGATGCCCGTGTTCATGGGAGAGTCCGAATCCAGCATGCCGTCAAGCTTGTTCAACGTAAGCTGCAAGGCTTTCAGGGTGTCACCCAGCTGCGGACCAACATTGCTCAAGCCATCGAGTACGCGGTGCAGCGAGGCCAGACTGCCCTGCAAGTCTTTTCCGATCTGGTCAAGGGGTACTTTATCGATCTTGGCGACCACGTTGCTCAGCTGCTCCTGAAGCTTGTCAAAGCTGCCCGCCACGGTCGGTATCGTAAACGGATATGCCTTCATGTCCATCGCGGCGGGCTCTACGTCCTTGATGAAATCTAGCGCAATATACTGCTGGCCGGTCAGAAGATTTGCTGCCTTGATCTGCGCTCTCAGGCCGTGCTTGATAAGAGGTCCCAACAAATGGGGCGCCGGATAGCTGTCGGCCTTCTGCTCGTCCGAGAGGCGATCGTAGGCCCCGCCGAAGCGCAGTGGATAGAGATTTGCCTTTACCAGCACGTGGAAACGCTTTTCGTCTTCGTCGAACTCGAGATCGATGTCATAGACTTCGCCTAGTTCCATGCCGCGAAAATCAATGAGTGCGCCCAGCTTGAGACCTCGAACCGACTGGCGGAAGATCATGTCCACCCGGAATGGCGGGCCATCGGGCTCTGCCATGGCTTCGGTTTCAGATTCGGCCAATGCAAATGTGGCGTCTTCCGGTGCCGGCTTGGTATTGAATGGATTGGCCGAAGCGAACGCAACACCGCCGGCAAGTACGGCAGCGAGCGAGCCCGTGCGAATCTCGACCCCCGACGCATCCAGCGACAGGTTGATTCCACTCACGTTCCAAAATCGGGTGTCGCTGGTAATGAAGCGATCATGTGGCGCATCGATAAATGCCTGGATCATGACTTCGCTACCATCTTCCGCCAGGCTGTAACCAATGATGCGTCCCACCTGAATCCGTCTGAAATACACAGGTGAACCAATATCAAGAGAGCCAAGATCCTTGGTCAACAAGGTGACGCGCCGGCCAAGCTGACCCGTTGTCACTTCCGGCGGCGTTTCGAGCCCCTTGAAAAATGTGACCGTCTCACCGTCTTCGAGATCATTTGGTGCATCGACGCTGATGTACGCGCCCGAAAGCAGCGTTCCCAGCCCTGACACCCCGCTTAAGCCAAGTCGCGGACGCACGACCCAGTAGCGGGCGGATTCCTGCGTATAGAATTTGGCACCATCGCGACTGAGCTGGGCCTTGACCAGAACACTTGAACGGTCGTCTGCGATGCGGATGTCCTTGACCAGCCCAACCACGACGTCCTTATACCGAACCTTGGTTTGGCCCACTTCCAGGCCTTCGGCCGACTCAAAACTGATCGTGACCACCGGCCCCGCGCTGAGCCAGTCGCGCACCAATAAGGACATTCCGACAAGCACGGCCACAAGCGGTACCAGCCAGATCCAGGAAATTCGCGTAGGTTTCCGCGGCTTCACCGTGGGAGAGGCTGGACGCGAAGCTCCAGGTGATGGTGAGGTCTTGCCTGCAGCGTTGTTGACTTCAGATGCATCCGGGTTCGGCGATTTGTGATCACTGCTCATGCGGGTTCCCATTCATGCACTACGTCCGGCAGGATCGGCGAGCGCAGTGGCTTGTTCATTATTGGCATCAAACGCCGGCGACGGGTCGTCCGCACTTTGCGGATCAGCATCCCATCCCAGGCGAGGATCATAGCTCATGGCAGCAAGGATAGTGAGTATTACTACCGCGCCAAATGCCACGGCGCCCTCTCCCGCACGGATCTGCGAAAAACCGGGGAAATTTGCCATGGCGGTTAACAGCACTACTACAAAAACGTCCAGCATTGACCACTGGCCAATGAATTCGACCAACTCAAACAAACGGGTGCGCTGACGTTGAACAATCGGACCGCGCCATCGCGCGCGAAGCATCAACACGGCCAAGGCAAGCAGTTTCGTAATGGGCACTGCTACGCTGGCCACAAAAACAATGATCGCCAGATCCCAGGAACCCATGCGCCAAAACTCCACCACTCCTCCGAGAATGGTGTGAGACGATTGACCAGTGGGACCATAAATATGCATGACCGGCAACGCATTGGCGGGGACATAAGCGATGGTGGCCGCAATACAAAGTGCCCACGTGCGAGAGTACGATGCGGGCTTGCGCTTGTGCACCGACGCGCCGCAGCGCTGGCAGGCGCGAGTATGCGTAGCAGTTGGCAGATTCTGGACAAAACCACACGATTCACAGCACGCGTAAGGCTGGTCCAGGCGCAAGTTGGCGCCGGACCTTTCGACTAGGTCGGCATCCTCAGCGTAGCGCCACAGACGTTGAGCCGACACGCGGCTGAGGGCAGTCAAGAAAAACACGGATATGACGCTGGCCCACAACCCCACGCCAAAATCCACGGTGGCCAGGTCCACAAGCTTGACCATCGCCACCAGAATGGCCAGCAACATCACTGAAAACATGCTCCAGACGGAAATAATGTCGAGCATGCGCATGCCGTATGCGAAATCGCCGGGCAATTGTCTCGTGGCGATGGCGCGTATCGCCCAAAATAAAAACAATATCTGGCCCAACGGAAATGCGAAGGCAAACAAGGCTGTAGCGACAGCCACTAGTATGTGTCCCTGCTGCCACGTCAGCCACATAGCTTCGGGCAGCGTCGCCTGCACACTAATACCCTGGACGCGAAGCACGGCGACGGGAAAATAATTGGCGATGGCGAAGATAATAGCCGCCGCGATGGCAAGCGCTGACCATTGCGATAGGTCAAGACCGCTTTGCCTATACAGTACGTAGCCGCAGCGTACGCATGTGGCCATGCCCCCTGCCTCTATTGGCACCCGCTCATGCAGCGTATCGCAGTGACGGCACGCAATTAAGGGCGGGGCCATTTCAGACCCCGCCCAGTGTGGTCCCGCGCGGGGGGCCAGAGACAATGTGACGCCGCTTAGTCAATGAGCTCGGCTTCGGAATCGACCGGCGGTCGATGCTTGGCCTTTGGCGACTTGTTGTCCTTGATATCGAGCTTGACCTTGCCCTGTTCGTCGAGATCAACATCAACATGCCCACCGTCAGCCAAGCGTCCGAAGAGCAACTCGTCGGCCAATGCGCGACGGATGGTGTCTTGAATAAGCCGTTGCATAGGCCGTGCGCCCATAAGCGGGTCGAAACCCTCTTTGGCCAGATGGTCGCGTAGCGCCTGCGAGAAGCTGACTTCGACGCGTTTCTCGTGCAGCTGGTCTTCGAGTTGCATGAGGAACTTGTCGACAACGCGCAAGATGACTTCGCGAGACAGCGGCGTGAAGCCGATGATCGCATCGAGCCGGTTTCGGAACTCGGGCGTAAACATGCGCTTGATATCGGCCATCTCGTCGCCCTTCTTGGACGGCGCAGCAAAACCGATGGTGGCCCGATTAAGGGTTTCGGCCCCGGCATTGGTGGTCATGATGATGATGACATTGCGGAAGTCAGCCTTGCGTCCGTTGTTATCGGTAAGTGTCCCGTGATCCATTACCTGAAGCAGGATGTTGTACACATCGGGATGCGCCTTTTCGATTTCGTCGAGCAGCAGGACGCAATGCGGTTGCTTGCTGACGGCTTCGGTAAGCAGGCCGCCCTGGTCGAAACCGACATAACCCGGAGGTGCCCCAATAAGCCGCGACACCGCATGACGCTCCATGTACTCGGACATGTCGAAGCGCAGCAACTCAACGCCAAGCGTAAAGGCAAGCTGTCGGGCGACTTCGGTTTTCCCGACCCCGGTTGGACCGGAGAACAAGAACGAACCTATGGGTTTGTCGGGACGGCCCAAACCTGACCGCGCCATCTTGATGGACGCGGCCAAGGCTTCGATAGCGGCGTCTTGGCCGAACACCACCGTCTTGAGGTCGCGCTCGAGCGTAGCCAACTTATTGCGGTCATCGTTGGACACGCTTTGAGGCGGAATGCGTGCGATCTTGGCGACAGTTGCCTCGATTTCGCCCTTGCCGATAACTTTCTTCTGGCGCGAGCGAGGCAGCAGACGCTGAGCGGCTCCGGCTTCGTCGATGACGTCGATCGCCTTGTCGGGCAAGAAGCGATCATTGATATGGCGCGCAGAAAGTTCGGCCGCGGCGGTAATGGCAGCCGAGGAGTAGCGAACACCATGGTGTGATTCGAAGTGACCTTTGAGTCCCCGCAGAATCTGGATGGTCTGCTGGACCGTTGGCTCGGCGACGTCGATTTTCTGGAAGCGACGCGACAAGGCGTGATCTTTTTCGAAGATACCGCGGTACTCGTTATAGGTGGTGGCACCCAGGCATTTGAGCTGACCGGAAGACAGTGCAGGCTTGAGCAGATTTGATGCATCGAGAGTTCCGCCCGAGGCCGAACCCGCGCCGATGAGCGTATGGATTTCGTCGATGAACAAAATCGCATTGCTGTTGTCTTTGAGCGACTTGAGCACGGCCTTGAGGCGTTGTTCGAAATCGCCCCGGTACTTGGTACCGGCCAACAAGGCACCCATGTCGAGCGCAAAGACCTGCGCGTCGGCGAGAATTTCGGGTACGTCGCCCTTGACTATGCGCCAAGCCAAACCTTCGGCGATGGCCGTTTTACCAACACCCGCCTCGCCCACAAGAAGTGGATTGTTCTTGCGGCGGCGGCACAGCACCTGGATTACACGTTCGACCTCGAGCTCGCGACCGATCAAGGGATCGATGCGACCCTGGCGGGCTTCAGCATTGAGATCGAGAGCGTAGAGTTCCAAGGGCGATTTCTGCTGGTCGGATTTGTGTTCGGCTTCGGAAGCCGGCTGTTGCTGCTTGATTGGCTCGGTCGGTGGCTCTTCGGGCGCCTTGGTAATACCATGCGACAAAAAATTAACGACGTCTAGACGGGTTACTCCCTGTTGAAGCAAGTAATAGACCGCGTGCGAATCCTTTTCGCCATACATGGCCACCAGCACGTTGGCGCCGGTGACGGTATTTTTGTTGGAATTGCCCGACGAGACGTGCATGATCGCGCGCTGGATAACGCGTTGAAAGCCGAGCGTCGGCTGCGTGTCGACCTCTTCTTCTCCGGGGAAGACAGGCGTGTTTTCGGCGATGAATTTACGCAGGTCTTGCCGCAGTGCTTCGATGTCGGCGGAGCATGCGCGCAGCACTTCGACGGCCGCTGCGTTGTCGAGCAAGGCTAATAGCAAGTGCTCTACGGTAATAAATTCGTGTCTGGCGGTGCGGGCCTCGACAAAGGCCATGTGCAGGCTGACTTCAAGTTCTTCAGAGATCACGCTTCCTCCATTGCATTACGAAGCGGATTAGCATTCGATGGTTCAATTCTATGACTAAAAGGCCCTACAGTTATCAGACCTCGGCCATCTCCGGGGGTTCCGTACTCTAACTATACCCGTACTCGGGGGCGATGAAAAACAGATTCAATCATTAGCTTTTTCCGAGCAGTCAGGCATCTGGTGCAGGCTCCATGATGCATTGCAAAGGGTGCTGGCGGGCCTGGGCCAGCTGCATGACCATTTCGATCCGGGTAGCGGCGATGTCGCGAGGGTAAACCCCGCACACTCCACGACCTTCGTGATGCACCTTTAGCATAATATGTGCCGCCTCTTCTTCGGACTTGCCGAATATACGGCGCAGCACATTGACAACAAATTCCATCGGGGTGTAGTCGTCGTTGAGCATCACAACCTGGTACATCGGCGGCGGAGCGAGCCGACTTTTCTGATGGTCCAGAACCGTGTCTTGGCGGATATCCGTGTCAATTGCCATGTCTGATTCAGTGTCAAATCTAAGTAATTACCATAGTTGACTATGGCGGGTGATGTTGCGCATTATCCTAGTATTCTGAGTGTTACAGCTATTTGATGGCATCCCCAGAATCGAAGGGTTTAGGTAGTTTCCCTTTGCTGTCGAGTTTCAACCCTACACTATAGTCGAGAGGCAGTACGCATGTCTGAACTAAGCACCCCCTCCTCTGAGGATACCCAAAAGCTGACCGGAACCGTCAAATGGTTCAACGACGCCAAGGGTTTTGGTTTCATTACTCCGGACAACGGCGGAGAAGATCTCTTTGCACACTTTTCTTCCATCCAGATGAACGGCTTCAAGACCCTCAAAGAAGGCCAGAAAGTGGCTTTCGAAATCGCGCAGGGTCCCAAAGGTAAACAGGCGCTGAATATTACGTCTGCCTCTTGAGTTCAATACCTGGTAAACAACAACACTAAACCGATGCTGAAACTAGCACCTTCAAAGAGGCCTTTCAGGCCTCTTTTTTTTACCATCAGCACATGGATCGGGCGCTTTGTCAGGCGACTCTTTGGCGGCAAGGCATGGTTCGGTGACGGCCTTGCCATCACGGTGTTTCTGATTAGTTTAGTGCCCGCCACACTCAGCGCACAAGGTCGTCTTCTACCCACGGCCACTCTGCATCTGGCAGGCATACCAGCGTATGTAGAAGTAGCCGCCACCCCCGAGGTCAGAAACCGCGGGCTGATGTTTCGGCAATCCCTTCCCCCTGACCACGGCATGTTGTTTGTATTCGACAACGAAACCACGACCTGCTTCTGGATGCGCAATACGCCACTGCCCCTGAGCATTGCTTTCATCGACAAGACGGGACGCATCATCAATCTACGAGACATGCAGCCGCACAGCGAAGCAGACCACTGCCCTGACCGGCCGATGCGATATGCACTTGAAATGCCCCAAGGTTGGTTTGACCGATACGGGATAAAAGCGGGCACCGTTGTAGAAGGTTTGCCCTGAGATTGCCAAATTTGCATGGGTGACCGAGCGCGCATAAAAAAGCGCGACTAAAAATCAGTCGCGCTTTCAAGTTTGGTTCTGTTTTATTTACAGTACCGACTTGCCCTTACACACGCTCGAGGATGACGGCAATACCCTGCCCGACGCCAATGCACATGGTGCATAGCGCGTAGCGACCGCCGGTGCGTTGCAACTGATTGACTGCCGTCAGGGCGAGGCGAGCACCACTGGCACCCAGGGGGTGGCCCAGAGCGATGGCACCGCCGTATGGATTGACCCGAGGGTCGTCGTCGGCCACGCCGAGCATGCGCAATACTGCCAGACCCTGCGATGCAAACGCTTCATTCAGTTCGATGATGTCCATCTGGTCGATCGTGAGGCCGGCCAGCGCCAACGCCTTCTGGGAAGCGGGTGCAGGACCGATGCCCATGATCCGGGGCTCGACGCCCGCCGTGGCCATGGCCACAACGCGAGCGCGGGGGGTAAGCCCCTGCTGTTTGGCAACCTCTTCGGAAGCAAGCAACAATGCGCAAGCACCGTCGTTTACTCCGGAGGCGTTACCGGCGGTAATGGTGCCGTCTGGGCGCACGATCGGTTTGAGCTTGGCCAGTGCCTCGAGACTGGTCTGACGCGGATGCTCGTCGGTGTCAACGACCAAGGGATCACCTTTACGCTGCGGAATGGTGACCGCGGTGATTTCCTCGGCCAGGAGACCGGCCTGTTGCGCTGCAGCTGCCTTGTTTTGGCTGGCCAGTGCGAAAAGGTCTTGGTCTTCGCGCGACACCTTGAAATCGTCGGCGACGTTCTCGGCAGTTTGCGGCATGGAATCAATGCCGTATTTTTCCTTCATGAGCCTGTTCACGAAACGCCAGCCAATGGTGGTGTCTTCGATCGAAGCCTGACGGGAAAATGCGGTTTCGGCCTTGCCCATCACGAATGGTGCACGGCTCATGCTTTCTACCCCACCGGCGAGCACGAACTTGGCGTCTCCCGAGCGAATGGCGCGGGCAGCACTACCCACCGCGTCAAGACCCGAGCCGCAGAGACGGTTGATGGTCGCGCCAGGCACGCTGACTGGCAGACCTGCCAGCAACAGCGACATGCGCGCGACGTTTCGGTTGTCTTCGCCGGCCTGGTTGGCACAGCCATACAGGGCGTCGTCAAGCTGATTCCAGTCCACATTGGGATTGCGCTCGATCAGCGCCTTGATGGGCACTGCGCCAAGGTCGTCAGCACGAACGGACGACAGAGAGCCGCCATAACGGCCGAAGGGGGTGCGAATGGCATCGCAGATAAAAGCATGTGTAGTCATGATGAGCAGGCCTGTACAGCAATCGACTTAACCGAGATTCTTAGCGGCGAAATCCCAGTTGACGAGGTTCCAGAAGTTCTCGAGGTACTTGGGACGCGCGTTACGGTAGTCGATGTAGTAAGCGTGTTCCCAGACGTCACAGGTCAGCAGAGGCACGTCGTCGGTGGTCAGGGGCGTCGCAGCATTGCTGGTGTTGACGATGTCGAGGGAACCGTCAGCCTTCTTGACCAGCCATGTCCAGCCCGACCCGAAGTTGCCGGCGGCCGACTTGTTGAACGCTTCTTTGAATGCAGACACACTGCCCCACTTGGCATTGATACCCTCTGCCAACTTGCCGGAAGGCTCACCGCCACCGTTGGGCGACAGGCTGTTCCAGTAGAAGGTGTGGTTCCAGACCTGAGCGGCGTTATTGAAAATGCCGCCTGAGGATTTCTTGATGATGTCCTCAAGCGATGCGGACTCGAACTCGCTGCCAGCGATGAGATTATTGAGGTTCGTCACATACGCTTGATGATGCTTGCCGTAGTGATACTCGAGGGTCTCCTGCGAAATGGTGGGAGCCAGTGCATCGATGGCGTAAGGAAGTGGAGGTAGCTCAAAAGCCATGGTCTGTATCCTTCAAAAAAGCTTGTTGACTAAGAAAAACCTGACGCAGCCCATTATTGTATGGGGCTTTTTAACGGGCTTGCGAGGACGACGATTATTTTTATATGGGCTGAATGACTTCGACATCTGCCCCGCCCTGAGCAAGTTCGAGGACGAGTCGGTCACCCCTGTTCAAGTCTAACGCATTTTTCACCAGGGCCCCTTGTTCGTCACGAACGATGGCGTAGCCACGATCCAGAATATTTCGTGGACTGAGCGCCTGGAGCGTTTGCTGAAGCGAGGTCAATCTGGAGCGACGCAGTGTAAGAAGATGCGGTGCGCAAAGTTTCAGGCGTCCGATGGCTCCCCGAAGTTCACGGTGCGCTGCGTCCAGGTCAGGGGCCCGGTGTCGCAGGCGTGCCGTGGCCATAGCCAGTCGACCGGCCTGCTTATGTTGATGGCCGTCCGCTACACGGGCCAGACGGAGGCGAAGCGAATGCAGGCGTTCGCGCTGACGATCAAGGCGCTCCTGGGGAGACACCAACATGCCAACGGCCCGGTCCAGCCGTAAGGACGCACGTTCAAACCAGCGTCGCTGCTGCACCGCCATCGTCTGCAATGCCAAGTTGACACGCTCCAGACATGCCTGCCGCGGCAAACAGGCGAGCTCTGCAGCCGCGGTTGGGGTTGGCGCCCTGAGGTCGGCAACAAAGTCCGCAATCGTAAAGTCAGTCTCATGCCCGACCCCGCTGACGACAGGGATCGGGCTGGAGGCGATCAAGCGGGCGAGCGTCTCGTCGTTGAAACTGAAGAGGTCTTCCAGGCTGCCGCCGCCTCGTACCAGCAGAATGGTATCTACCTCTTTGCGGGCAATGGCTGCGCCAAGCGCCTGACAGAGACGGGCTGCGGCATCGGCACCTTGCACCGGCGCCGGATAGATGATTACGCTTACGTGGGGAGCCCTCCGACGGATGGCGGTGAGCACATCTCGCAAAGCCGCCGCGGCAAGCGATGTGATGACGCCAATCGAACGGGGCATCGGCGCGATGGGTCGCTTACGCTCGGAGTCAAACAGACCTTCGCTGCCGAGTTTTGCCTTGAGCGCCAGGAATGCTTCGTGCAGGTCGCCCTGGCCCGCACGGCGCATGGCTTCGACCTGCAACTGGTATTCACCTCGGGCCTGATACAGGGTGACACTCGCCCGCAGTTCGACGCGTTCACCGGGTGCGGGAACGAAGCCCACTGCGACTGCCCGACTTCGGAACATCACGGCTCGCACCGAAGCCGACTCATCCTTCAATGTGAAATACCAGTGCCCGGAAGCCGCTTTTGTGAAGTTCGAAATCTCGCCGCGGACGGCGACTTGAGCAAAATTGGCTTCCAAGAGCCCACCGACCTGGCGATTGAGTTGCGACACCGACAGGACGAGGTCGCCTCGAAAGGGGGTTGCGGACATGGGCCAGATACCGATGTGAGTTAGAACAAAAAGAAACAACTATAGCAAACGACATGCCATACCGCCGCAAATGAGAACGACTCCATACGGACCCAGGGCATACCCAAAACGAGCGGTTTTGGTCATTGTTTTTGCTCCGCAGAGGGATTTGGACTCTCTTCCTTTCCACAAATGTCAAGCGTCTGTCAAATCTTTGAAATATCAAACAAATTAGGCCAACTTCTTTGTATCCGCTTTAACAGACATACTTAACTATTTGATTTATATAGTTTTTAATTAAAATATACAAACGAGCTAAAAATGACCACTGAACCTCCAAGGCCGATGAAATGCGCGGGTGCGCACCTTTATACACAGAATTATCCACAGTTTCTGTGGATAGAACCTCGAGAGCCTGCAACCATGCCGCTTTCACCCCCAAAATCCAGCAAAAACGGGCTTTGCAACAAATTGCTTCACCCACGATCCGTGGACCGATATGGACTTTACCCACTTTGGGATTTGTCACCGTAAAATGGTCGGCAATGTAAGCACGTCAGGGCGGAGATACCATTTTGCTGCAAATGATCGATGAAGCGGGCTGGCCGATCTGGTTCCTAATCATTACCTCGGTGCTTGGGCTCGCGCTCATCATTGAGCGCTTCCTGAGCCTGCGGCGCGGTCGAGTGCTACCGACCGGACTATTTGATCGGGTGGTGGAAGTCGCCCGCCGTGGCGGTGGCAGCAAGGAAACCCTGCAGCGATTGGCGGGCAGCTCTCCACTGGGTCGTGTTCTGGCTGAGGTGGTGGCCGTCAGGGGCGAATCTAGCGACTATCGCACGGCAGCCATCGAGGAAGCCGGCCGCGACGTTGCACACGAACTCGACCGGTACATTCCGGCGTTGTCCACCATCGCAGTGGTAGCCCCATTGCTGGGTCTGTTCGGCACCGTAGTAGGGATGATCGAAATTTTTGCGTCGTACACTCCCGGGGGTGGCGATCCAGCACAACTGGCGCGGGGAATTTCGGTGGCGCTTTACAACACGGGTTTCGGAATTCTGATTGCAATTCCCGCCTTGATTTTCCACCGATACTTCCGCTCCCGCGTTGAATTCTATCTGCACCAGATGGAACGCCAAGCGGGTATCCTGAATCGAGTACTGGCGGATGAAAGCGAACGAACCCGCCCTTTTGACGTACCGGCGCCATGAAGTTCAGACGTAAACCCTGGCACGATGAACCCGACATCAACCTGATCCCACTCATCGATGTCCTGTTGGTCATTTTGATCTTTCTGGCGGCAAGCACCTCGTTCAACCGCATGCAACAGTTTGAGATCAGCCTGCCAGAAGCCAGTGCCGAAGCACCTGATCTCGAAGCTCTCGATATTTCCATCAGTCGCGAAGGCTTATACGCGCTCGACGGCAAGCTTGTAGATCAAGGGCAAACCATCGATATTTCCAACGCCCTGCGACAGGCACGGAAGTCTCCTGATCAGGCGCTGATCATCAGCGCCGACGCGCACAGTCCTCATGAAGCCGTCATGCGAGTACTTGAAGCTGCGCGACAGGTAGGGTTGGAACGTATCCACTTTGCGGTTCAGAGTCCACCTTGAAAGTTGCCAGTTTCCTTACCCCCTATGTACATGCCATGTGGCAAAAGAAGGGGCTGTTGAGCACCCTGTTGTTGCCACTCTCATGGATTACCGCTCGAGTTGTCGACGCGCGCAAACGGCGCGCGCGCTCGGCACCCTCTCTTCCCTCGTTGCCAACTATCGTAGTGGGCAACATTCTCGTTGGCGGAACAGGCAAGACACCCGTCGTGGTGGCGGTAATAAAAAGTCTGCAGGCGCGCGGGTGGTCTCCTGGGGTGGTGAGCCGGGGCTACGGCGTCAAGATCGGACCGTCTCCCCGCACGGGGAAAGGGGATCTGCCCGCTTCTGAATTTGGAGACGAACCGTCGCTGATCGCAGCCTCCACCGGAGTTCCCGTCGCCGTTCATCCACAGCGCGACCGCGCTCGGCAGGCGCTTATTAAAAACTTCTCTGACGTCAACGTGGTGGTCTCGGACGACGGTCTTCAGCATCTTGCCCTCAGCCGGGACGTCGAGATAGTGGTTCAGGATGAGCGTGGGTTGGGAAATGAGCGTCTCATTCCCGCCGGACCGCTTCGAGAGCCCGCCTCAAAGCTGGATGATGTGGATTTCATCATCGACAATCGCCCGACTGCCGAAGGTCAGCCCAATCGCGGCGTGGTGGTGCCTTTTAGCAAATCCCGACACACAAAGCGCGTTTCGATGCGATTGCAGCCTACTTTTGCTGAGAACCTTGCAACGCGTAAGCGTCTTGCATGGACGGAATGGGTGGCCCGGCACCAACCGACACCATTGGCGGCCGTGGCTGCCATCGGTCAGCCCGGACGTTTCTTTCAAACTTTGCGCGACGCCGGCCTCGAAGTGGCTCATGAACAGGCCTTGCCCGACCATGCACCTTTTTCAATATCTCCATTTCAGAACCTGTCCGAAGATGTGATCGCCATCACCGCCAAGGACGCTGTCAAGTGTCGGCAATTCGATGACCCCAGGGTGTGGGTCGTTCATGTGGAAGCAATTTTTTCGAACCCTGCGTGGCTTGACGATCTCGAAGAAAAACTCCTGGCCGTCGAATATTCGCACGGCGAAACAATGAGAATTTGAGCTGCTACAGACGCCTTTCGTTCTGTGCGGTGTCCAAAGCCACTAAAGGCATTAAACTTTCGAATTCGACACCTATTTGGAATTGCCGTGGAATCCCATTTGCTCGATATTCTTGTCTGTCCGCTCTGCAAAGGCCCCCTGCAGTATGACCGGCCGACGCAGGAACTCATTTGCAAAGCTGACAAGCTGGCCTACCCCGTTCGTGACGGCATTCCGGTAATGCTTGAAAGCGAAGCGCGAGTCATCACCGCTTCAACCTCTTCGGAATTCAAAGACTCCACGGACAACTCCGGCCCGGCCCCACAAGCCCCGGACGCTCAGCAGTGAGCTACGTAGCCGTGATTCCGGCGCGGGCGTCCTCGTCCCGCCTTCCGGACAAGCCACTACTGGATATCGCCGGCAAACCGATGGTCGTACGCACTGCCGAACGGGCGGTACAGTCGAATGCCGTACGCGTTATCGTCGCCACAGACGACCAACGCATCAAGCAGGCGGTGGAGCAGCACGGGTTTGAAGCATTGATGACCCGGGCAAACCATGCCACCGGCACTGACCGGCTGTCGGAAGTGGCGGAAGTTCTCAGGCTGGAAGACGAGGCTGTGGTGGTCAACGTCCAGGGAGACGAACCGCTTATCGATCCCTCCCTGATCGATTCGGTCGCCAAACTGCTCGTCGCACAGCCAGACGCTTCAATCGCGACCTGCGCAGCACCGATCAGGGACAGCAATACCTTATTCAACCCCAACGCCGTGAAGGTGGTATGCGACGCCAATCGGCGCGCGATGTACTTTTCGCGTGCACCCATTCCCTGGGCGCGCGATGCTCTGACGGCTGGCGAGCGAGTGTTGGCTCCAGGACTTCCCGCAATGCAACATATCGGCTTGTACGCATACAGAGTTGGTTTTCTCAAGCAGTACCCACGGTTGCCCGTGGGGCCTCTGGAAAAGTTCGAGTCCCTCGAACAATTGAGAGCCATGGAGAATGGTTTCAGCATCGCGGTTCTGGGCATAGAACACCACCCAGCACCCGGCGTTGACACCGAAGCCGATCTCGAGCGGGTGCGCGGCATCTTCTTAAATCGGTTATAAATCGACCTCGGAGCTGCGCCGACGTTGTAAAATTTGCTGCGTTGCCGCATAAGCAGAAACTGCAGAAATACCTTTGGAGATACTCATGCGATTGATCCTGCTCGGTCCTCCCGGCGCTGGCAAGGGAACGCAGGCCGCGTTCATTACCGAAAAGTTTGGCATTCCCCAGATTTCAACGGGCGATATGCTGCGTGCGGCCGTCAAAGCTCAGACGCCTCTCGGCATCGAAGCAAAAAAGATCATGGACACCGGCGGACTGGTTTCCGACGACATCATCATCGGACTGGTACGCGACCGCCTGAAAGAGCCTGATTGTGAAAAAGGCTACCTGTTCGACGGCTTCCCACGCACCATCCCCCAAGCCGACGCGCTGAAAGAGGCCGGTGTGGGCCTGGACTTCGTGGTCGAGATCGTCGTGCCCGATGAAAACATCATTGAACGTATGAGCGGCCGCCGGGTTCACCCCGCCAGCGGACGCAGCTATCACGTCACATTCAATCCTCCGAAGACGCCCGACATCGACGACGTCACGGGCGAGCCACTAGTGCAACGCGATGATGACCGCGAAGAAACGGTTCGCCACCGCCTGTCGGTATATCAGCAGCAAACCCGCCCATTGGTGGATTACTACTCCAACTGGGCCAAGAGTGGGGACGAGCGCGCACCTGCGTTCAGGCAGGTTTCGGGCGTGGGAACGCTTGACGAAATCCGCGAGCGAATCGCCAACGCACTCAAATAGTGCCACCCGCCAATCAGAAGAAACGACGGGCGCCTCGCGCCCGCTTCAACTAGAGGAAGTTATGGAGATCAAGAATAAAGTTTTCGTGGTAACCGGAGCTGCATCCGGACTTGGCGCGGGCACAGCGCGCATGCTCACGCAAGAAGGCGCCAAGGTTGTACTAGCCGATGTTCAGGACGAAGCCGGCAAACAGTTGGCGCAAGAACTGGGACAAACCTACGTGCATTGCGATGTCACGCAAGAATCCGATGCAACCGCAGCGATTGAAGCAGCCAAGGCACTTGGGCCTTTGTTTGGCCTGGTCAGTTGTGCAGGCGTCGCCCCTGCCTCTCGCACTGTGGGCCGTAACGGCCCTCACGCTCTGGACATGTTCCAGAAGGTCGTCATGATCAACCTGGTGGGCACATTCAATATGGTCCGCCTGGCCGCAGCAGCAATGTCCGAGAACGAGCCCGAACCTACAGGCGAACGAGGCGTATTGATCAACACTGCTTCCGTTGCCGCTTACGACGGCCAGATTGGTCAAGCAGCCTACGCAGCGTCAAAAGCCGGCGTCGCCGGAATGACCCTCCCCATTGCGCGTGATCTGGCAAAAGTGGGCATCCGCTGCATGACGATTGCTCCGGGCATTTTCGGTACGCCCATGGTGTTTGGCATGCCTCAGGAAGTTCAGGATTCCCTGGCGGCCAGCATTCCTTTCCCTTCGCGCCTGGGCCGCCCCGAAGACTACGCCAAGCTGGTGCACAGCATAATTACAAACGAAATGCTCAACGGCGAAACGATCCGCCTTGACGGCGCCATCCGAATGGCACCGAAGTAAGCTTCATGAGCTTGATACGGTCGGCCGCCACGGTTAGCGGCCTTACCTTGTGCTCACGCATCACGGGCCTGTTCCGAGATATTCTGATCGCCAGTTCTTTTGGCGCAGGCCCTCTGACCGACGCGTTCTGGGTTGCGTTTCGCATCCCCAACCTCTTGCGCAGACTGTTCGCCGAAGGCGCATTTTCGCAAGCCTTCGTACCCATTCTGGGCGAAGTGAGAAACACCGAGTCGCCCGAATCCACACAAATTCTGCTTGATCGCGTTGCGCTTCTACTGACGCTGACGCTGATGCTCGTGACTCTCGTTGGCATCATTGCTGCGCCGTGGGTAGTGTCTGCCATGGCAAGCGGGCTTCTTGCAGAGTCCAAACAGCAAGCCTTCGATGCCGCAGTGTGGATGACGCGCCTAATGTTTCCCTATATTTTGTGCATGTCTTTGGTGGCGTTCGCCTCGGGGGTACTGAATACCTGGAGCCGCTTTGCGGTGCCCGCATTTACCCCCGTCCTGCTCAATGTAAGCATGATCGGCGCCTGCCTACTGTTGACCCCCTATTTCGATGTGCCCATTTACGCTCTTGCGGCCGGGGTCATGATAGGCGGTATAGCGCAACTGACCCTTCAATGGATTGCGCTTTCGCGTTTGGGCTTACGCCCACGCCTGACCCCTGAAGCGCGCCAGGCGTGGCGCGACTCACGGGTAAGGCGAATCGCGCGACTGATGATCCCTGCCACCTTGGGCGTGTCGGTGGCCCAGATTTCCCTTCTTATCAACACCAACATTGCTACCTGGCTGGAGTCCGGCAGCGTTACGTGGCTGTCATTTGCCGACCGATTGATGGAGTTTCCAACTGCCTTGTTGGGAATTGCGCTTGGCACGGTATTGCTGCCGAGCCTGTCGGCTGCACACGCCCGCCAGGACAGCGAGGGGTACAACGCATTGCTGGACTGGGGCTTGCGCCTGGTCGTACTTCTGGGATTGCCTGCGGCCTTGGGGATGGCATTGCTTTCGGAAGGGCTGGTGGCCACCCTGTTCAACTATGGTGCCTTCGACGCCGCTGATGTCGATCAGACTCGGCTTGCCGTCATGGCTTATTCGGTCGGACTTCTGGGCTTGCTCGCCGTCAAGATCCTGGCCCCAGGCTTTTATGCCAAGCAGGATATCCGTACGCCAGTTCGGATCGCCATCGTGGTCTTGGTGCTGACCCAAGTCATGAATTTGCTGTTCGTGCCATGGCTTCACCATGCGGGGCTTGCCCTTTCCATCGGCCTGGGGGCAAGCTTCAATGCATTGATGCTGCTTGTTCTGCTTCGCAAGCGGGGCGTCTACAGGCCGTCGGCGGGGTGGATGCCCTTTTGCCTGCGGTGCGCCCCAGCCATTGCGGCCCTGTGCGCGGTGCTCGTGTTGGCTGACCGTCAGATCGACTGGGTCGGACCTGCCGTTCACGGCGGGGAACGGGCGCTACTTTTGGCTCTGGTGCTGGTTCTGGCAGCCGCCGCATACTTCGGATCCTTGTTTGCCTGCGGTTTTCGGCCTAAAGACTTTACAAAAAGACGCGTGTGAGGTATAGTAGCTGTCTTTGCCGATTAAACCTTTTTTAAGCATACTCGCTACAACTTATGGCCAATACCGCCCAAGCTCGCAAGCGCGCCCGTCAGTCGATTGCGCGCAACAAACATAATTCCAGCATGCGCTCAATGATGCGCACCGCCATCAAGCGTGTTCGCCAGGCTATCGATGCCGGCGATAAAGCCGCTGCTACCGAAATTCTGCAGAAAGCCACCAGCGTCATCGACCGCGTGGCCGACAAAAAGATCATCCACAAGAACAAGGCCGCTCGCCACAAGAGCCGCCTGGCTGCTGCTGTCAAGGCTCTTGCTTAAGCAGCCTCTGGTTTAATCGGCCACAGGGTAAGTCCCAAAAAAAGCAGGACGCATGTTGCGTCCTGCTTTTTTTGCGTCGACCAGAGGCCAAGTCCTGCTATAGTTTTCCCATCACAACGCGTTCAGGTCCGCGCCCTGCGGCAGGAAAACATAGCGACCATGTCCGACAAGCCCATACTGCTCCAACTTTTCGCCCTTCCCTCTTTACTGCCCGACGGTCAGGAGCGGCTGGACCGTTGTTACCGCTGCGTGCCGTTGTGGCAAGCCAATGATCCCAACGATGTCATGCTCGAATTCGGCCACCAGGTCGAGGTGCTGCTTGCCAGTGCCTTCCACCCTGCCCGAGCAGCACTCATCGACCAGCTGCCGGCACTCAAGGCCATATGCAGCCTGGGAGTGGGCTATGACAACATCGACGTCGAGTACGCCCACGCTCGCGGCATACAGGTCAGTAACACTCCCGACGTACTCAATGACTGCGTCGCTGACCTGACCTGGGGCTTGATTCTTGTCACCATGCGACAAATGGGTCGCGCTGAACGATTCGTTCGTGACGGCAATTGGGAGAACCGGTTAGCATCCCTGCCCCTTGGCAGACGCGTCACCGGAAAGCGTCTGGGCATCGTGGGTCTTGGCCGCGTCGGGCTGGCCGTCGCCCAGCGAGCCGTGGGCTTTTCGATGGATGTGCGCTACCACAACCGAAAGCCCCGCAGCGATGTCGCCTGGAAGTACGAAAGCGATCTTCTGTCGCTGGCGGCTTGGGCGGATATTCTCGTGATCGCGACCGTGGGGGGGCAGGCAACCTATCACTTGATCGATGCCAAGGCGCTCGACGCATTGGGGCCTGAAGGCGTTCTGATCAACGTGGCTCGCGGCACGGTAATAGATGAAAAAGCGCTAGTCACGGCGCTAGAAAAAGGGACTATTGCGGGTGCTGGTTTAGATGTCTTCGAATCCGAGCCGCATGTACCCGATGTCCTTAAGCAGCTCGATAACGTCGTGCTCTTGCCGCATATCGCAAGTGCAACGCTCGAAACCCGACAGGCCATGGTCAACCTCATGATCGAAAATGCCGAGGCCTACGCACGTCATGGAAAGGTCCTAACGCCGGTTCTCCCTTCGCTCTGAGCGCCCATTAAAAAGCCCGGCTAGGCCGGGCGTATTCGTTCCGGAATCTCTCGCTCAGAGGTCCGTAAGTTATTGTCTTTGGCGAACTCTTCAACGAAGTTCCAGGCCAACGGCTCCAACTGTCGCAAGCGATGGTCGACGACGACACAACGCACTCCGTCAATGACCATCGGAACGACGTACGGGGAATACGTCAATGGACCGCCTCGAGTACCACCGGGCCTGAATCGAGACATCACCCCGGACAGTCGTTCCGCCCAGTCGCTTGGACGAAAGCGTTGCCCCGATTGGGTGACGCCATGAATAATGAATTGCCTGATCGTGCCCTGCTGTTGATCTTCCGACATGCTAATTCCGCAAAACCCCGAATAACTGATCGGCCAGCCCAACATGCAATGCTGGGGGGCCGCGCGAAGATTGTATATGATAGCTACAATAGTCGTCTTTGAACCTAGGCTTGACATGTCCCAAAACCAGCTAACAGGCCCCCTGAGGCATTATCTGCAGTTTCGCGATTTCACCAAAGAAGAAACCCTGTACTTGTTCGAGCGCGCCAAGCTGATCAAAGACAAGTTCAAGCGCTATGAGCCGTACCGCCCCTTGCACGATCGCAACCTGGCCATGGTGTTTGAAAAGGCCAGCACACGCACCAGGGTTTCATTTGAAGCAGGTATGTACCAGCTGGGCGGCTCTGTCATTCACCTTACCACGGGTGACTCGCAGTTAGGCCGGTCGGAACCCATTGAAGACACCGCACGCGTCATCTCGCGAATGGTTGATCTAGTGATGATCCGTACATTCGAGCAAACACGCATTGAGCGGTTCGCATCGCATTCGCGCGTACCAGTGATCAACGGCCTTACCAACGAATACCACCCCTGCCAGATCCTCGCCGACATTTTCACCTTTATCGAGCATCGCGGTTCGATCGAAGGTCGCACGGTGGCATGGATAGGTGACGCCAATAACATGTCATACACATGGCTCCAGGCGGCCGAAATGCTCGGATTCACCTTGCATGTTTCGACGCCCAAGGGCTATGAGCTCGACCCCGCCCGAATCGGCCAGCTTTCCGAAAAAGTCTTGCGCCAGTTCTCCGATCCTCTGGACGCCTGCCGTGGAGCTCATCTGGTTACGACCGATGTCTGGACAAGCATGGGTTACGAAGATGAAAACGAAGCCCGTCGCAAAGCATTTGCCGACTGGTGTGTGGATGGCGAGATGATGGCGGCGGCCGACCCCGCAGCGTTGTTCATGCACTGTCTGCCCGCCCACCGCGGCGAAGAAGTGACCGCCGAGGTAATCGACGGACACCAAAGCGTGGTGTGGGACGAAGCCGAGAACCGCATGCATGTCCAGAAAGCTCTGATGGAGTTCTTGCTTCTGGGTCATCTGTAGCGAGGCATCTGCAAGTCATAAATCAGCCTATAAGCCCTGGAGCATAAAAAAGAGCCGCTGGCATATTGCGGCTCTTTTCTTTCTGCACGACGGGTTGAGCGGCCCTTACCTTTGAGTCGCTCAAGCTTGCCGCCTACTTATCGGTTTCGTCCTTCAACTGCGGAAGCGCCTCTCCCTTGCTCGAGAGCAGACCGGCCTTTGTATACGTGAACAACTTGTCCCGGGTATCGGCGATATCCAGGTTACGCATGGTCAGCTGACCAATCCGATCACGCGGCGAGAACACGGAATCACCCTTTTCCATGGTCAGGCGCTCGGGGTGATACGTGAGATTGGGCGATTCAGTGTTAAGCAGGGAGTAGTCATTGCCACGACGCAATTCCAGGGTGACTTCTCCGGTTACAGCGCGTGCCACCCACCGCTGAGCCGATTCCCGCAACATAATGGCCTGCGGGTCGAACCAGCGACCTTGATAGAGCAAGCGGCCAAGCTTCAAACCATTCACTCGATACTGCTCGATGGTGTCTTCGTTGTGAATGCCGGTTACCAGACGTTCGTACGCGATAAACAGCAAGGCCAGACCAGGCGCCTCATAGATGCCGCGGCTCTTGGCTTCGATGATCCGATTTTCGATCTGGTCGCTCATGCCCAGACCATGACGGCCACCGATGCGATTGGCCTCGAGCAGCAGCTCGACCGGATCCGCGTACTCACGTCCGTTCAATGCAACGGGGCGACCTTCTTCAAACCGCACTGTCACTTCTTCTGCCTTGACCTCTACGTCCTCACGCCAGAAGGCAACACCCATAATGGGCTTGACGATGCGAATACCAGAGTTGAGGTGCTCGAGATCCTTGGCTTCGTGAGTTGCGCCCAGCATGTTCGAATCGGTCGAATATGCTTTTTCCGCCGACATCTTGTAGTCGAAGCCGTGTTCACGCATGTATTCCGACATTTCGGCGCGACCGCCCAACTCGTCGATAAACGTTTGATCCAGCCAGGGCTTGTAGATCTGCAAGTTTGGATTGGTCAGCAGGCCGTAGCGATAAAACCGCTCGATGTCGTTGCCCTTGTATGTGCTGCCGTCGCCCCAGATGTTGACGTCGTCTTCTTTCATGGCGGCAACCAGCATGGTGCCGGTAACAGCGCGGCCGATGGGCGTTGTATTGAAATACGTAACGCCAGCGGTTGAAACGTGGAACGCCCCACATTGCAGTGCTGCAATACCCTCCGCTACAAGCTGAGGACGGCAATCGATGAGGCGGGCCTTTTCGGCTCCGTACTCAAGCGCCTTGCGCGGAATAGCATCATAGTCGGGCTCATCGGGCTGACCCAGGTTAGCCGTGTAAGCGTAGGGAATGGACCCTTTGTTTCGCATCCAAAGCAAGGCGGCGCTGGTATCCAGGCCGCCAGAGAATGCAATGCCGACCTTCTGGCCGACCGGAACGTTCTGAAGTATGGTAGTCATCGCGTAAGCCAAATTTCGAATACGAAATTCTACTACGTACGCGAAAAGTTCTCTTGCATGGAAGCCCCGCGGAATCCTTATTATGAGGCGCTAAGCACTATTTTCGCGATTCCCGCACCTGTGCCAGCATTTCCGGCGTATCGATGTCCAGAAAAATGCCGTCGTGCTGAACGGGCACCGGTCGGACGGCATTGCCCAGGCGTTTCAAAATGCCGCGTGCGCCTTCATCCCCTTCGAGGTCCTTCAACAGGGACACCGTGTGCGGAGCCCACAGCACAGGGTTGCCGGAGCGGCCTTCGAATAGCGGCTGGAACGCTGCAACTTCTTCTTCGGAAGCAGTGGCTCGATACGCGTCGACAATTGCATTGACGATTTCGGTCGAGACATACGGCATATCGCCCAGACAGATCAATATCGCCTCGCCCTGTCGCGCGGCGTCGGCCGCCGCTCGAACAGACGCAGCCATTCCCTCGTGAAAATCCGGATTCTGAACGAAATCGACGCTCAATCCCGTCAGGGCATCGCGCACGAGGTCGGCCTCGTACCCTACGATTACAGCGACGCGATCACAGCGAGACGCCAGCAGGTGTCGGGTAACCTGGCGCAGCATGGGTTCGCCCTCTACATTCTGTAGGAGCTTATTGACCGAGCCCATGCGTCTGCTAAGCCCTGCGGCCAAAACTACTGCGAGCACGGGTCGATGAACGGCCAGAGGTATTGTTTGGGAATTAGTCGTCGGCAAGGTCATGAAGAATCAAAATGAGCTTCGCTCAACACAAAGGAATTTGAGCGCAACTCTGCCATAAGCATAGCCAAAGTATGACCGATACGAATGGATCTGCAACGTCGAAAGCGCCAACAAACAGGATTCGTTTTGCTAAAATACGCATCATTCGGGGACGTAGCTCAGCTGGGAGAGCGTCGCGTTCGCAATGCGAAGGTCGGGAGTTCGATCCTCCTCGTCTCCACCAAGATTAGTGCGGTAAATGGTTGATTGACTTAGGTTTTTTACCCTTCAGCCCATCCACTCCATGGCGCGAGTATAACTGCTTCACCGTAGTTCACTGCGTTTCTCCAATTTAGTGGAAAAAAAGTGGAGAACGCCAGTGAATGTCGCGGTGCATCTAAGTGCCGCGACAAAAGAATGCCCGCTTTCGCGGGCTTTTTAATTTCGGGTTTGACACACTAGTTTTTTGAACCCAAGAGCTCAGTAACGACTTTAGCAAATTGAACCAAGGTCAGCGACCCAACAGCATTGCCATTCGCATCGGTGAAAAGAACAATCCCCTGGTCAATTGAGCTTGACCAGGGGAACGGATGCTTGGCGCGAATCTCTTTGAGCGTCAGGATTTATCCCGCAGCAACCGCGCTTTCAAATTGGGCACGAACTTGCTCAAGCCTGTCAGCCTCACCCTTCTCAACTCGGTATGCCGCTTCTGCCAGCGGGGCAAAAAAGAGCGAGTGGGGCTCGTTCTCTTTGGTGAATGCCACGATCGCGGTGCTCACTACCTTGCAAACCTTCATACAACACTCCATTAACTGGAGTTACCCGCCTCATTAACCAAGTGTAGAACCAAGTCAAAGCATATGTAATGGATACGCGCCGCAGATCATTTATATCAAGCCCCTGCACACCAATTGACGACCGTTGAGTTGTGAGTTGGTCAAGCTGTGTGTTTATCGAAAGACGTGTTTTCAATCTACGTTCTGAGCCTGCAGAAAAAGAGACTTACTAAGTGACTCAAAAAAATCTTGGTATGGCTTCGGATCTTCAACAGGTGTCACATTATATTGAGCATTAGCGCGAACCAACATTTGCTCCCCACGCGGGCGGACGGAGACCGAGATTCTTAGTTGGTACACGTCCAACTTTGTACCGCTCACACTTCCCAACATGAGATCGGCCCCGTCGATTACGAAACCTAAGTCTTGCAGCGTCGTGATTACGGCGCGCAATACTTTCTCTTTTTCGTTTGTATCGAACGCCCGTGTCTGATAGCTTCGCTTTTGAAGTTGGCTTTCCGAACTCGAATCCAGCACATGCTGCTGAGTAGTCGCTACGCATCCGCACATCATCAACGTGGTGAGAGCGATGGCCGCACCAAATTTGACTTTCATCCTAAGCTTCCTCATACCTCGTGCGCCTCCACAAAAACCGCCTTCGATAACTTATCGAAAAACTCCTCATAGATCTGCGGTTCGTTCAAGGTTTCTACAAATACACTGTTGTCCGTCCGCGTAACAATGCGTTGAAAGGTAGCCCGCACCACGAAATTTCCAACTGGTCTGGACTTCGCACCATTTGGCTCATGCGACTGGTCGCTAGAAGCAACGCCAGACGGAATCAAATCCGGCGAACGTTGGCTAGTTGACCCGTTAATGTAGATAGGAGCGACAATGGATTCCTCTCCCGAAGGACGTATTACCAGAGATACTCGAATTTTTTGGTGTTTGCTTCTCGGGACTGATACTCCAAATAGGGCCGCCATTAGCACCGCACCCACAATTTCCCCAGCATTACTAGCGTCGCGATCTTTGCTCGCCGTCAGCAAACCTAATTCGACTTCACTGTCGTCGAGGTTGTACCCCATATCCTGCAAAACTTGAGCGCTGGCCACCAGGGTCGCCTCTTCTGTCAATCCGTCAAATCGGCGGGACTGCAACTGCCGCTGTTTCAAAAGTTCCGGTGAAACAAGAAACGCATTTTCAGGAATTTTTACGGCACAGCCGATCAATACAGCGGGCGCCGCCAAGATCAAAGAACGTCGCGTTCTCGATGTAGATACGGTTCGCATTACACCTCCTAGAACTTAGATTGGTGATATGCAAAGTCCCGCACGCGCCCGCTCTCGTCGAACTTTATTATTACTGTGAGCGTGCGCTGCGAAGTCGAACTCGCCCCTGACGACACGTTCATTCCTGCCCCGCCTAAGGCCCCGCCCCCGGAGCCAAATCCAAGCACCAACGCCGATACTCCGCCATTACTTGTCGAATAAGCCCGATCAGTTGCGATCTTGTCGTAGACCCAGACTTCGCGTCGCTTCTCATCAGTTGTCACGATATTGGGCGAACCTAACACCTCTGCAACTTGGGCGCTCGTCATGCCAATCCGTACTTCCCGCTGTACCTTTCCTACCGTCAGGCTTTGTCCATTCGAGGCGCCTTGAACATCTGCCAAGTGCTGGGACGCAGTCTGACACCCCGCTAAAGCCGACAGCATCAATACTGCAAAAGAGATCCGAAAATTACTCCGAATACGCATGACCCCTCCTAACTACAACAGATAATCAAAGAAATATTTTTATATATTCTATTACATTTAAAATAAAGGTGGATAATTGTTTTCGGAACTCGTGATATCTGAGTGGAAGCGTCAGTCGCTCAGCGCTTTGCCGCAAAAGACTTCGGATACAACTTCCTCCAAAACTCACATTGGAATTCCTTGGCCGGGTCGATCAGCCTGTTGTTTCCAGGCTCAAAACGCATCGCTAGACCGCTTTCAGCATAGCTGGGCCACAACGGCAGTCCTTTCGCTACAGGCATACCTGAGTGAATGAATTGCGCCCAGGTTTCCACAAGTTGATCCGACAGCTCCTGCGATGCGGGTTTGAGCTCAGGGCCGTCAAGCTTGGTCGTATTCGAATAGTTGGGGAAGAAGTAATTCAACTCGGAAGAATGCACGGCTCCCAGCTCGAAGCCCGGATCTGGCGTTGCAGGTATGGATACTCCCAGCACAGGCGCCTCACGATCGGCAAAATCAAGCAGATGCACGGGCACATGTGGTGACATCAACCTTGCCGTCTCTACGTACAGGCAGTGATTGATACCAATGTCGGGCCGAAAATCGGTGGTAATCGAGCCAAGTGCAGCCGGGGCCGATTCGAACTGGGCCAGGGGATAGCGTGTCTGCACAGCCGCAGCATGGTCACCATAGGTTTCGCGCAGCACATCGCCAAAGTTATCGGCGGTAATGCGTTGGCCCGCCTGCACGGCGTAACCCACATACAAGCGAAGTTCGTCGCGCGTACCTCCAAACAGGACCGGCACCCTGACAAACTTGCCCTCTTCCAGCGATTTGAGCGTTTGGCGAGGCAACGTTCTAGTGCCAAATACTGGAGCCAAGGCCATCAGGTCGCCGTCCGCCACCTTGTCAGCCGCGGCGATGAGTTCCTGGACGTCCTTGCCCCTTAAGCAATCGACGGCATGCTGCGCGTCGGTACAGCCGACCTCCTTGGCCACCTTGACGCCGAACTCGCTCCAATGCTTCGCGCTCCTTAGTTGAAACGCACACGCAGCACTTTGAATTATGGCCTTGTGAAACAAGCCTTCGGTGACTTCGGGCGTCAACAAATGCATGCAGACGGATGCACCGCCAGCGGATTCGCCTGCCAAGGTAATGTTGTCCGGGTCTCCACCAAAAGCCGAAATATTGCGCTTGACCCAGTGCATTGCCAAACGTTGGTCTTCGAGCGCGTAGCCGCCGTTATGGTCGGGATCAAAACCTGGATGAGGCATGAAACCCAACACGCCCAAACGGTAATTAATAGAGACCACGACTGCATCCGCCTTTTCAGCGAGGTGGTCAAGGCGATAAAGCGAACTGGACCCACCGACGAAGGCTCCGCCATGAATCCACACAATGACCGGTCGTTTTACTGGCGCGGTTTGCGTTGGTAATGGGGTGGTGACGTTGAGGTACAGACAGTCTTCGTTGTTGCTTGCTTCGGTCAGGTTGTAGCGCGCAGCCTGCGCGCACATGGGCACAAAATCCTCGGCATACAGGACTCCTTCCCACGGCTGGGCGGGCTCGGCGAGTGTCCACCGCTTCGCGCCGGCGGGCGATTCCGCGTAAGGAATTCCGCGGTATTCAACCATTCCATGGCGAGGGACTCCGTGTACCTGCCCGCCTTCCGTGTTGATGACTGGCAGTGGGCCCGTTTCAGCGCGGGTTGGACTCGTGGCGATGACTGCGGCAAACGCTGTCAACACGCTAAACAAAACCTTCGTTACTGCCCGAGGGGCCATCGAGATCTCCTATTTTTGTTTCAATATATTACAGCAATTCAGGCACTCACCGGTGTGTACGTGGTGCTCGCTTCGAGCGACGCAATCCTAAACGACTCGTTCCCGGCCACATTGGCGCCACGGATAACCCGTCAGGCAAGCGGACCTGCCGAGCCTGCACCGCAACTAAAAAATATTGACGAAACGTAAGTACACGTGGCGTAATATGACGCCAAAAAATCGTGCCGCTTGCCGTAATCAGGTTCCATCATGCCTACGGAGCCACTGCTGTCGGCGGTCCCCCCACTCGACGCCAAATCATTCATGCGAACTAGATCCCAACGCCTGGCTGGCACCTCGTTCAAATACCTGATCCTTTTCTTATTCCTATCCGTTTTTCTCAGCGTAGCGGGATGTGGGGGCAGCTCCTCGGGCTCGGATCAAGCCCGCGCGACCGTGCTCGTGTACATCATGGGAACGGATCTGGAGGAAAGTGAAGGACAAGCCACAGGCAATCTGGCCGAGATGATGAGAGTTGGCTCCGGCAATGATGTCAACATCGTGGTTGAAACCGGCGGAGCCCGCAAAGAAGGTTGGACTACCGTGAAACGTCAGATAGTGCTTCCCGGAAGGATGGAAGAGCTGACAGACCTGGGTGCCCAGCCAATGAACGATCCGGACAATCTACGCAAGTTCATCGAATGGGGTGTCAAGGCCTACCCAGCCGACTCTTATCATCTGGTGCTGTGGGATCATGGCGGCGGGCCAATGGTTGGGGTTGGCGGCGACACCAATTATGAGCCGAATCGGCCGATCTCGATGCCGCAGCTGGTGGAGACTTTAGAAGGCGCCAAACAGACGACGGGCGTCACATTCGATCTGATTGGATTCGACACCTGCTTGATGGCCAGCGTAGAAGTGGCCTACATGCTGTCGCCATTCGGCCGCTACATGGTGGCATCCCAGGACGTGTCCTACGGTTGGGACTGGACAGCCTACCTGGATCATCTGGTCAATGATGCCGGCAGCACGGCAGTTTCCGCCGGCACCGTGATAGTGGACAGCTATGTCGCCAAGATGGCGCGTTACAACCTGCACTCGACCACACAGTCGCTTGTCGATCTGGGCAGGACATCAACCCTGATCCAGTACGTGGCCGATATGTCAGCGGCCATAACTGACACCCTTGGTGTCGGCGATGACGCACGCCACTTCGAGTTGTGGTCCGACCTGGCCTATGTCCGGCGGAGCACCCACGACTATCACACGTCCTGGTTTTATCCCGGACAGTGGTACGACCTGGTTGATCTCGGCGACCTGATCACCAAGCCTGCCCTGATGCAATTGGGCGTGACGGACGAGCACGTCGCAAAAATACAGTCAGCCCTGGACGAAGCCGTCGTCCACAGCGCATACGGCCGCAATCTGTGGCAGGCAAGCGGTGTGACCCTTTATCTGCCCATGGTAAGCGTACGGCCTGACAGTCCTTTGTCCTATGCTCTGTACGCGCCGCTGCCGCTTCCAGACAGCATGAGGTCGCTTGTCGCGCGCTATGCCGAACTGGCATTGAGCCCAGAATTGCCTTCACCCTTGGTAGAGAAGATCGAGTATTCAGGAACGACCGCCTATGCAACCGTACAGAATCCCCGATTCGCTGCGGTTCAGTTTGCGAATCTATGGGATATCAGCGACCCCGCTAATCCGGTTCACTACGCCGTGAAGCCCCTTGACGCCGATCCGCCCACTGGTTCAGAAGACGACTACCAAATCGCCGCCAACTCCTATGATGGTTGGTTTCTATTGCCTGGCGCTGACGGACAACAACATCTTGTCAGTGTGCTGCCCGACGACATGCCTCGCTTCGCTGCGGATCAGGCGCGATTCACGGTACCGGTTCATATGCCCGGTGAAGAGCCCGGAGACCTAGGCAAGAACGGACAACTGATGGTGAACTACACCGAAGATGCCCAAAATGGCACGAAGTCGTATCACATAATCGGCTACCTGATGGAGACGGAAAGTTCGCCGGCAGCGAGCCGCCCTAACGCCGAGTCGCTACGCCAAGGAATGGTCTTCTACCCCCTTGTCCTGGTAGACGGCGAGTGGAAACCAGATCTCACTCGAAAGATCGTCAGCTTTGACGCTGCCAATGTCGACACACCGTCGGACGAAGGCTGGCAATTGATACCTACCAGCTCCGCCGGATTCTGCGGTTCGAGTTGTGGGTTCAGCTTTGGAACCATTGACTACCAAGGCAAGCTTACCCTGTAGTCACGCTGATCGACTCGCTCGACGAGCGTTAGCAATTTGAATGACCAAGGAGATTCTCTTGACGGAAAGCTGAGGTCGTGAAAAAGTTAGGCCAGTTTTAATGGCGTGGTGGCTTCAAGTCTACCGGACGAATCACGACACTTAGGGAATCCATGAGTAATCTCCTTAGCGACAGCTACTTCCTGTCGCCACCAGCTGTCGAGCAGCTCTCGACACACCCATTTGCAGGATTTACCCCTGAACTCATTACACTTGGCGAAATAAACGGGTATACCGCTCTGGATGATTTTGATCAGACACTACGCAAGGCAGGCCGGCTTCTTCTGATCACAGGCACCACCCTTGAACTCATCGAGACTGACGGCCAGACATTCTCGCAAGAATTGGCGCACTCCGTCAGATTCAAGTCGGACATTCCACAGGGCGAAGTGGGGCGACGCCTGAATCATCTCAGCCCCTTGCGACGCCTGATGCCCGTGGGCTCAGGCTTCTGGCAACGCGCCCGCCTGGATTTCCGAGACGCTGCGCGGGTGGTTCAGTGCAGTTTGTCGATGGTGTTTCTAACAAGCGTGGCAGATCGGGCGTTGGCCGTGGGAATAGTGCACCAACCTGAGCGGCCAGATGACCAGGTCCACCGCCTTCTCGAACGAATTGCAAGACTGAGCAGTGGTACTCGCGAAGACTCAAGCAGCGCTGTGATGGACCTTGATCAACATGATGCGAACTGGGTCGATACATTATTTCCGCTTGAGCATCCCTACGATGCCAAGCCCACAATTCGTTTCGATGAGGGCGCTAGTGCCGGTGACGCGGCCAACAAGATCGTTGCAGCCCTGATGCCAGTTGCCAGGGCGAACGAACCCGGCATTATCGCCGACCTCGACAGTGAGTTCCTGCACGATTACCGCATTCAGTTGCGCAAGATCCGCTCGGTACTTGCGCAATATAGAAAGATATATAAAAAGGCCGACATCCAACCCGTCAAAGCCTTGCTGTCGGATCTGATGAAATCGACCGGACGCCTGCGCGATCTGGATGTTCAGCTGCTGGAAAGGTCCCGATACTACGATATGCTGCCGCAATCGTTACATGCCGGCTTGGACACCCTTTTCGGATTGCTTGCGCAAAGCCGGGAAGTCGAACACGCCAGGCTTGCCGAGCTGTTGAGCAGCGACGGCTACCGACAAAATGCCCAGCAACTAAGCAACTTGTTCACGCCATCGGGCTCTCTTTCCTTGGGCCGGCACGCCCGCAAGCCGGCGCGCCAGCATGCGGATGAACTGCTGCTGAAGCGCTTCAAGAAAGTGTGCAAGCTGGCTGCCCGAATCCACCAAGATGCATCTGATGAACAGCTTCATTCTCTGCGAATCCATTGCAAGAAACTGAGATACCTGCTGGAGCTTTTGAGCTCCTTTTATCCCGCGACACCCTTGAACGCTCAGATTGCCTCCTTGAAAAAACTGCAGGACACGCTGGGCCACTACAACGATTATGCCGTGCAACAGCAGAACCTGATCAAGGCGCTGCTTGACCTGCCGCAGCGGGATGGCGCGCCGGATATTGAGGTGGCTCAGAGTATCGGCGCGTTGATCGCCATTCTGCGCACACGCCAACAGAAAGAGCGAGCCCGGATCCACAAAAGCATCGAGCGGTTCACCAGTGAGACGTCTCAGGCTTCCTTCGAGCACTTGATACGGCCTAAAGCGCCACGGCATCCCCCAAATAACGGAGGCTGACGAAGGAAATAAATTATTACCGGGTTAACACTACTTCAAGCTTCAAGCTTTGACTCTTAAGATGAGACGACGCATGGGCGCACCGCCAATGCCAAGATTAACGACAACACCAAAGAGACACCATCATGGCTCATACCCGACGCGAGTTCCTTCAAACCAGCCTGAGCTTGGGCGTTCTGTCCATGCTGGGCCTGCCCTCTGCCTTCGCCCAGTCCATTGATAACCTGGTCATTGCGTACAACACCGGTGTTCCGCAGTGGGATCCCACGACCGGAGCCTCGGGCGTCAACCCAAAACTGCAGCCCCTCTATCTCACGGTGTTCGACCGTTACATCCAGCAGAAGCCCGACCTCAGCTTTGCTCCGGGCCTGCTGACCGAGTGGGGTTTCAGTGAAGACAAAACCAAGATCCACATGACCGTACGCGAGGGTGTCAAGTGGCATGACGGCTCCGACTTCGGTCCTGAAGACGTTGTCTTCTCGCTTGAGCGTGCTGCCGACCCTAAATCCGGCAATCCTGGCCAGTTCGTCTGGGGCAAATTCGGAAATTACAAGATCGACGGCAACAAGATTACCGGCGACGTCCTCGAATATGAGCCCACCGTATTCAAATGGATGGCCTTCCTGACAGGCTATGTCCTGCCCAAGGCTTACTTCGAGAAAGTGGGCCCCGAAGGGTTTGAAAAGGCCCCAATCGGAACGGGTCCATACAAGATTGACAACTACGAGCGCGGTGCCTATGTGCGCCTGGTGGCCAATAAGGACTACTGGCAAGGTAAGCCGGCCTACGACGTCGTTACCATCAAATTCGTTCCAGACGCTGCCAGCCGTGTGGCTGAGGTCGAATCGGGCAACTCCCACGTCACTCTCGAAATACCCTACGAAGAATACGACCGTCTCAAGGCCAAACCCGGTCTGTCGGGCGAGGCCTTCCCCGTCGCTGACGTGGGCATGATCTTCCTGAACGACGTCGGGCCCATGGAAGACAAGAATGTGCGACTGGCGGCGCATCACGCCATCGACAAACAGTTGATTATCGACCGTCTGCTGCGCGGATATGGTGTACCCCTTTCTACACTCGAAGCGCCCGAGTACGATGCATTCGACTCCAACCTCAAGTTCGAATACAACCCCGAAAAAGCCAAAGAGCTGCTGGCTGCGTCGGGCTACTCCACGAAGAACCCGGTTCGATTCAAGATTCAAACGACACGCGGCTACAAGCCCAAAGACTACGAAATGATCCAGGCCATCGTGGGCATGTGGCGCCGAGTCGGAATCGAGGCCGAAATCGAGATCTATGAGATCGCCAAGCACTTCGAACTGCGTGCTGCCGACCAGCTGGCTCCGGCCGCCTTCTACAACTGGGGTAACGCTATTGGTGACCCTACGACGTCAACCGGCCACGCCATGTTTGGTCCGTCGCCGCACTCCGTATGGGATACCGACGATCTCGATGCCAAGATCGGACCTCTGTGGGGCGAAAAGGACGAAGAAAAGCGCATTCAGGGCTGGAAAGACGTCAGCGCCTACATCATGGAGCAAGGCTACGTCATTCCCCTGCTGCAATACGTGATGCCGGTCATTCATTCCGACAAAGTGGTCGTCCCTCCTGCCGCCACCGGTGACGTCACACCCGCCATGATGCGCCCGGCCTAAGCAGAACCTTCGCCCTGCCTGCCAGGGTACTCAGCCGGCGGCCGCGTTCGCGGTCGCCGCCTTTACGCAACACGATGTAGTTTCAATGCTCAAAACCATTCTTGCCAGGCTCGTCTCGATGGCGCTGACGATGCTGGGCGTCGCCATCGTAGTGTTTGTCCTGATCCGGGTGGCGCCGGGCAATCCCATCGCCATGATGTTGCCGCCAGGCGCAACCGAAGCGGATATCGCGCGGCTTACGGCCATGTACGGCCTCGATAAATCCCTGTTTGAACAGTTCATCATCTGGAGCGGGAACGCGCTGCAAGGGGATTTCGGGACCTCCATCACCATGCGTCAGCCGGTCTGGAATCTGGTGCTCGAGCGCCTGCCGGCGACACTCGAGCTGTCCATTCTTGCCTTGCTGATCGCCGTCGCCCTGGGCGGCACCACCGCCATTCTTGGGGCCAGAGCTCGGGGTCGCAGCGCGGAGGCCGGCGTGGACCTTTTCAACGGAATCACCTTGTCCATCCCCGATTTTCTATGGGGGCTTCTGCTAATACTTCTGTTCGGTGTGCTGTGGCCGGTGCTGCATATTTCAGGGCGAATCTCCCCGCATCTGAGCCTGCCCTTCGTCACGCAGTTCTATCTGTTTGAAGGTATTGTCAGGTTCCGATTCGACTTGGTCGCCGATCTGCTGGCCCATATGATCATGCCGGCGCTATCGCTGGCCTTGCCGCTGGCCGCCATCATTTCTCAGTTGCTGAAACAAGGTCTTAAAGAAGTTCTGGAACAGGACTACACGGTGCTGGCGCGCGTACGCGGATTCACCGAAATCCAGGTGATCCTGCGCGAGGCGCTGCGTAACGCCGCCCTGCCAACCCTTACGCTTATCGGCGTGCAATTTACGTTTTTGATAGGCGGCACCGTCATTGTTGAACGCCTTTTCGCGTACGAAGGTTTAGGCAATATGGCGATCGACGCCGTCATCAATCGCGATCTTCCATTGATACAAGGTATTGTCCTAACCTTTGCGGGCATCTTCATCCTGGTGAATCTGGCTGTCGACTTAGCCTACACGTTTTTAAACCCGAGGCTGCGTCATGGCTGATACCACATTGACTGCCGCGCATTCCGGCCCACGCACGCGTGGCCGCCGTCGTAATCTGCGCTTGTGGCTTTCGTCCAGTTGGCTTTTGGTTGTCGTGCTGGCGGCAGTGTTTGCTCCATTTCTGGCCCCGCACGATCCGCTGGCTCAAGACTTACTGCTTGAAAGACTTCCACCTATCGGCCTGAGCGGCTACGAACCAGGGTATTTTCTGGGTACGGACAGCCTCGGCCGCGACGTACTCTCGCGGCTCATTTACGGAGCGCGAATTGCGCTTACTGTTGCTCTGGTGGCAGCCACCGCCGCCTGCGTGTTTGGATCCCTTCTTGGACTGCTCGCCGGCTATTTCGGTGGCTGGGTCGACCGCATCGTGTCCCGCCTGGTCGACGTCTGGATGGCGTTCCCGCCGGTATTGTTCTCCATCTTGCTTGTTGCCGTACTGGGAACCGGCCTCACGTCGGTGATATTGGCCATCGCCATTATTGACTGGACACGCTTTGCCCGAGTCATCCGGGCGGAAACGATGGTGCAGTCGCGGATGGATTACGTGCAGTCAGCTCGTATCGGAGGCGCCACGCGCCTGGCGACGTTGGCAGGAGAGGTGCTGCCCAACGTGCTTCCGACCATCGTTGCCTTGCTTGCACTTGAAATGGGGGTTGCTGTCATCGTCGAGGCCATTCTTAGTTTCGTCAATCTATCCATCTCCTCTGATGCTCCGACATGGGGAGGCATGATTGCAGAAGGTCGGGCTTCGATTCATTTCAGTTGGTGGGTGTTAGCCGCCCCGCTCCTGGTGCTTTTCCTTACTGTTCTGGCGTTTAGCCAGCTGGGCGAGGGCCTGAAGGATCAGTTCGATCCTGTGATGCGTTAAAAGGACGAGCATGAGCAACCATTCCTCTCACATGACTGACAGTTCTCCCACTCTGCAGGTCAACGGACTCAGCGTTGCCGTACGCGGCGGCCCGATATTGCTTCGTGACGTATCGATGGACGTCCAACCAGGCGAAGTTCGTGCGCTGGTAGGCGAAAGCGGCGCCGGAAAAAGCATGATCGGCAAAGCCGTACTTGGCGTCTTGCCGCGGGGCATCGAGCAAACCGCCGGACGCATACAGCTGCACGACGCCGTACTCGAAACGCTGTCTCCCGCCGCGCGCCGTCAGAAGGTGGCCTCCATCGCTTCCCTCATTCCCCAGGACCCGCTCACCGCGTTGAATCCCTCTCGCCGGATTGGTGGGCAGATCACCGATCGCCTGGTACGGCGCCTGGGCTGGAGTACAAGCGACGCAAACCGTCGAGCACTGGAGCTGCTTGATCGCGTACGCATTCGGGATCCACAGAGGGTTATGGCCTCGTATCCGCATGAGTTGTCTGGGGGAATGCGGCAGCGAGTTTTGATCGCAGCAGCGTTCGCCCCGCGTCCCCAGCTCATCGTCGCAGACGAACCCACGACCGCCCTGGATGTGACGGTACAAAAGCAGATCCTGCTGCTGATTCGCGAACTCCAGGCCGAAACGCAGACGTCTGTTCTATTTGTCACGCACGATATGGGAGTCGTCGCCAAGATCAGTCAGACCGTCACCGTACTGTTCTCGGGAAAAGTAATGGAAAGCGGTTCTACCGATCAAATACTGGCTCGGCCTCAACATCCCTACACTCAGGCCTTGATCGCGGCGACGCCCCGGTACACTCATCCGCATGATCCGGTTCAGCCAGTTCCAGCCGAACTGGTGGCCGCTTTGACTCAAGAAATCGCCCGACAGGACAAGCTTGCAAATGGTTGATTCACTCTTCCGCATCGAAGACCTGCACTTGGCTTTGCCGGATATGTCCCGCAAGCCATTGCTTGGACGCGCCCCGCTGATACACATCCTGAAGGGTATTTCATTTGATATTCCTCACGGGACCATTACCGGCATCGTCGGAGAAAGCGGCTCGGGAAAAACCACACTCGGACGCGTTCTGGTCCGCCTTCTTACGCCTACCGGAGGCCGCATCCTTTTCAAGGGCAAAGACATCGGCCGGCTCAACGAAGACGAGCTTAAGCCGCTGCGCCGAGACCTTCAGATGATATTTCAGGACCCAATGTCGTCCCTGAACCCCAGACACACAGTCGGACACATCGTTGCCACCCCCGTGCAACGCTATGGCTTGCCGAATCCTCGCGCGCGCGCCATGGAAATGCTTGAACGTGTCGGCCTCCCAGGCGCGTTTGCCGCCCGGTATCCCCACGAACTGTCGGGAGGCCAACGTCAACGCGTCGGCATAGCGCGTGCAATTGCCCTGAATCCCGCGTTCATCCTGGCCGACGAAATCGTGTCCGGCCTTGACGTGTCGTCACAGGCGCGCGTCCTGGCGCTGCTCAAGGAACTGGCGGCCGACATGAATCTGACTATTGCCTTCATCAGCCACGACCTCTCGGTGATCCGCAGCCTATGTGATGCCGTTGTCGTGCTGGATCGTGGTGTCATCGTCGAGTCCGGACCCTGCGAGCAGGTGTTTGAAAACCCTCAGAGCGACATCACGCGCCAGCTTATCGACGCGATTCCCCTTCCTGTCGTGGACGACTCCTGGTTCAACGAGGTGTCCGTGGCTGTGGAGTGAGCATGGCTTCGATTTCCTCGCCAAGCCTCAGCACCGCTTCATCGTGGTACTTCAATCCGACGAGCTGCAGACCCAAAGGCATCCCTTGCGGACATATGCCCATAGGTATGGATAGTGCCGGCTGCCCCGTGACATTGAAGGGGTACGCATATCCACTACGCTTGAGCCAGTTCTCTGCACCTTCCGGGAAATCCGGACTGTCAATGATTGGGGCCGAGTCAGGCATGGTCGGGGTCAAAAGGATGTCAACTTCCGAAAACACCTGACCAAGCTGAATGGCCATCCTGCGCAATCTTGTTCGCGCGATGGCAAGTTGCGTTGTGCTCATGGCCTCGCCCTCTGCATAGAGCTGACGCAAGGAAGCACCCAATTTTTGGCGTCGCTCCTCCGGCCAACCATGGAAAGCTTCCAGCACACGATAACGCCATGTCATCCACATGTCGTCAGCGCAATCCCGTACTCCAGGATCGACCTCTCGCACCTCATAACCGGCCGCCCGCAGCTGTTCAAGACAGGAGTGAAACGCTGTGACCACATGATGCGCTGGCGGTACTTCGGAGCCGAGGAAAAGTGTCCAGCCTACCCTGGGCCGAGGCAAAGAACCATGCTCAGGCACGCGAAGGAACGTGGAAGCGGCGTCCCGTGGGTCTGGGTCCGCGAGCACGCTCAGGGCCCTGCGACAATCCTTGATCGAACGCGAGAGGACTCCTAGGTGGGCCAGTTCGGTAAAGGCGCTGGACGGCGGCATGGGAATGGTGCCGAAACTGGGTTTGAATCCGACCAGACCACAATATGAACCGGGCACTCGCACAGACCCCCCGGCGTCACTGCCCAGCGCTAACGGCCCCCACCCGGCTGCCACATGGGCGGCCGCTCCACTGCTGGAACCGCCCGCCGACCGCTTAGGATCACGCGGGTTGCGAGTGAGGCCGTTGAGAGGATTGTCAGAGCGGATCGTCCAGCCAAACTCTGTGGTTGTCGTCTTGCCAAACAGTATGGCTCCACCCGCACGTAGTCGCTCAACGGAGGGTGCATCCGCCTTGGCAAGATCGGCGTGTGCCATGGATAGCGACCCGAACGTCGTTGGCCAGCCGCGGACGTCGGTAAGGTCTTTGACCGAGACCGGGACACCATCCAGCGGGCCGAGCACCGAACCGTCTCGATACCGCTGTTCCGATTCCCGCGCCGCGTGGTACGCGGCATCCCAATCCAGATGGCAGAACGCGTTAATAACGGTGTCGCCAATTTCAATGGCCGCTCTCAACGCATCGACGACCTGCGTTGGCGTCGTTCTGCCATCGAGATACGCGCGGGCGAGGCCGTCGCAATCAAGCTCGAGCAAGTTATCGTCGACTGATCTCGTCTGCGCGTGAGCCATTATTCCCCGGCCTTGAAGGTTTCGAATTCGACATTCACGAATACATCGTCCACCTTGTCAAAGCGTCGGATGTATTGGTCATGAACGACGTCGCGGGTTTCTGGATCGATGCGAATCTGGCCGCGGGGACTTTCAAATTCCATACCTTTGAAGGCATCCATCAGCTTGGCCCCGTCCGTATCGCCCTGGGTTTTCTCAAGCGCCTTGTAGATAGCGGCCATGCCGTCATACGCAGCCACTGCCATGATGGCGGGACGTGCGTTCTTATCGCGCAGTTTCAAGAACTCGGCGACGAACTGGCGGTTGAGTTCAGAATCATGGTGCATGGAGTACGGATACACCGTGACCACTCCCAACCCGTTTTCTCCGATGACATTGACGATGGGTTCGTCAACGATATCGCCGGTGCCGATCAACTTGATTCCATCTGCTGCCAGATTACGTGTACGGTATTCGCGCAGCAGTGCAGGAGCCACGTCGCCACCGTTTACGAATGCAAAGACAACATCGGGCTTGGCATCCTTGACGCGCATGATGTAAGGCGAGAAATCCACCGTGACGATGGGCGTACGAACGGTACCGACAATCTTGCCGCCTTCAGCTTCAAATGCCTTGATAAAGGCCTTCTCGGCATCCAGGCCGGGAGCGTAGTCGGCCGCAATGACATAGGCGGTTCGCGCGCCCTCACGATATGCCCACTTGGCAATAGGGGGCACCGTCGAGGCGACCTCGAATGCCACACGAACCATATATGGCGACCGCGAAGGCAAGTTTTCCCCCGCAGCATTCATCACCACCATAGGTATCTTGGCCTGAGTGGCAACCGGGGCGGCCGCCAGGGCGCTAGGTGTGAAGGCGAAGCCAGCAAGGAAGTTGACCTTCTCTCGAACAAAAAGCTCTTGCGCGTGGCGCTTGGCAACTTCAGGATTCGCCCCGCCGGTGTCGCGGAAAATGACTTCAACTTTTTTTCCGGCAACGGTATCCCCATGCATGGCTTGGTAAGCCTTAACCCCTGCTTGCATCTGCTGCCCGAACTCGGCGAAAGGCCCCGTCAGTGAGGTGATCAATCCAACCTTCACGACGTCTTGGGCCATGGCAGCGGGCGCAATTGTCAAGGCTACAGCCAGGACAGAAATCTTGAAACGTTTTAACAATGACATGAGGAACTTCCAGCGGTTAAAGAGGCCAGTGTATGCAATTGGCGAATGCCTTGAAATTGGCGGCGTTGGTGCATCCCTGTACCGATCTGGTGCGACGCCAAATTATTTACTGAAAAAACAATGCATAACCGCATTTGCAACAAAACATAGACATTTGTGTGATTTTTATACGTGAGGAATTTGCGGAAGTTGAGGGGAAGATGCGGCAAACTGTCTTCATCTCCAAATCCAATTGCATGCAATACAAACCCACTGTGGAAAGCGCCTTGCTGCGGCGGCGCGACAGCGATTCCCCCCGCAAGAGTGCATCCGAGGTTCACTCAAAGACGCTGATCGATTCCACATGCAAAGTATGCGGGAACATATTTACAACACCGGCCGACACCAAGCGATATTCTCCTTTATGCACCAGTATCGCCGTATCCCGCGCCAAAGTTGCGGGGTTGCACGACACATACACGATACGACGTGGCCCATTTCGTCGGCCACGTGTTGCTAGAGCTTCGGCTATGGCCCGCGCGCCCTCGCGAGGCGGGTCAAGCAAGATCGCGTCAAATTCTCCTTGCTCTTCCAACCATCTGCAATCTACTTGGAATAAATCAGCGCAGTGCAAGCTCACGTGCGACTCCAACCCATGGTCGGTTGCGCTTTGGCGCGCTTTTTTCAGTAGCGCCTCACTACCCTCCACTCCCACAACCTCACGGGCCGTTGCGGCAATGGGTAACGTGAAGTTGCCCACGCCACAAAACAGGTCCAGGACTCGATCATTCGGCGTCAGTTGCATCAAGCTCACAGCCCGCGATACAAGCGTACGATTTGCAGTCAAATTCGCCTGGATGAAGTCTGTGGGGCGAAACCCCATCTCAAGGCCGAATTCCGGCAGCGAATAAGTCAGAGGCGCGTGTACCCTGCGGCTGCCTCGATCCACTGCCGAATCGCACCCTTGATTTGCAGTCCCTTCATGAAGCGGAGTCGCCGTCTCCAGGCCACCGGCTTGTAACCACCATTGCACATCGAACACATCCGAAAACTCCTGCATCAACCGGCTGTCCGCCGGGGTAAGCGGTAACAGGTGGCGCAAAACCAATGCCACGGTATGGTCGTCGCCAACTGCAACTTGTATATGCGGAATGCGATCTGGAATCGAAAGTCGTGCGATCAGGTCGTGCAAAGGGGTGAGCAATCTCGACACCACCCTCGGCATGACATGACATACGTGAATATCGGCTACATAACTGCTCTTGCGCTCGTGGAACCCCAGCAATACACCTCCGCGCGTCGGCACGTAGCGAACAGACAGGCGCGCTCGAAACCGATAGTTCCATTCTGGTCCGTACACGGGTGCGAGCACTTGCGCCGGTCGCAGTCCAGCCACCCTTGCAAACGATTCTTCGAGCACTTTCTGTTTAAACGCAACTTGAGCCCTAGGCTCTATGTGCTGTAACAAACATCCGCCACACACGCCGAAGTAGGGACATCGCGGCGTGACGCGTGCGGCCGAGGCCCGGACAACGCGATGAATGCGCCCAAAGGCGTGAGTACCTTTGTCGCGCTCTATGACTGCGGCGACCCGCTCGCCCGGCAACGCATCAGAAATGAAATATGTCTTGCCTTCGCAGCTTGCGACCCCTTGGCCACGCCCATCGACAGCATCAATATCAAGCTCAATCACATCCACAAGGCCGACCGGTCTATCTCGGCAAGAGAGCGAGTACCCGCTAGTGCCATGGTTATTTCAAGTTCGGTACGCAAAATGTGCAGCACATGAACAACGCCGGGAGCCCCGGCCGTGGCCAGAGCGTGCATGTATGGCCGGCCCACTAGTACGGCGTGCGCACCCAATGCTATTGCCTTGAACACGTCGCTCCCTCGGCGAATGCCGCCATCCAGCAGAACGGGAACCTGGCCTGCCGCCGCCTCCACTACATAGGGCAAAGCGTCTATGGTTGCCGGCATGCCATCCAATGTTCGCCCACCATGGTTGGACACGATGATGCCGGACGCGCCGTACTCGATTGCCTTACGGGCGTCATCGGGGTCAGTAATCCCCTTTACCAGCACTGGCAATTTGGTTGATTCGATGAGCGCGCGCAGGTCGTCCCATGTAGGAGCCGTATCAAGCGCAGCCGAGCCGAAGAGAGGGCTTGAGCCAGCCTGTGCCACATGAGTCCTGGGATGCCTCATACCGCGCAGGTTGACGGCCTCGATATCGGCCGGCAAGTTGAACCCGGCACGCTGCTCGCGATTGCGCAAGCCATTGATAGGCGAATCGACTGTCAACACCAAAGCTTGGTAGCCGGCGGCTTCTGCTCGACGGACCAAGTCCAGGGTGTAGTCTCTGTCCGGCTGAATGTATAGCTGGAACCATAGGGGACGGGAAGCAGCCCGGGCGAGGTCCTCCAGAGAAACACTTGCTTGCGTGCTTACCACCATCCCGGCTCCCATGGCCGATGCTGCCAATACACTCGCCACTTCACCTTGCGGATGTGCCAGCTTCTGAAATGCGATCGGAGCGAGCATGATGGGAAAATCCCAGGTGTGGCCCAACAACTCGAGCCGGGTGTGTGCCCCCTTCATTTCGCTAAGAACACGTTGGCGGATGCGGATACGATCGAACGCGGCTTTGTTGTCGGCACAGGTCAGTTCGTCTCCGGAGGCGCCTTGCAGATATGCCCAGGCCGAGTCTGTCATTCGCGGCCGCGCATGCGACTCGTAGTCGCTGACTGAAGCAATCTGCGCGGGAATCTGGGCCAGCGGCGGTTGTAGCGAGTCGGCGCTCATGTGTCAGACCACTCGCGGACCAGGTTGTGATAAACCCCCGTCAGCCGAGGTAAAGCCAGGTGGCCCGGGTGGCTCTTGGCCACGCTTTGAATGGCGTTATCCAGTTCGAGCAGCATGGCGCGACGGTGGTCTTCGCGCACCAGGCTTTGAATCCAGAAAAATGCAGCCAGTCGTACACCACGTGTGACCGGCTCGACACGGTGCAGGCTTGAACCTGGGTAGACCACCATGTGCCCTGCCGGCAGCTTGACGGAGTGCGAGCCGTAACTGTCCTGAACGACGAGTTCGCCGCCTTCGTACTCCTCCGGGTTACTAAGGAAGAGGGTCGCCGAAATATCGCTGCGCACCCGCTGCGTTGAGCCCGGCACGCCAAAAATTGCATTGTCGATATGGTCCCCGTACTGCCCGCCACCTTCGTAACGATTGAATCGGGGAGGCAAGACGCGCTGTGGCAAGACGCCCGAGATGAATGTCGGGTTGTTGCTGAGCTGGTTAAGGATGATTTCTCCGATCTGTCGCCCAACGGGATGATCCAAGGCTAGCTGCTTGTTACTCTTCACGCTCTCTGCCACGTATCCGGCGGTGAGCCGGCCGTCGGCCCACTCAGCCTGTTCCAACGCCTCACGGCACTGGCGCGCTTGATCCGGCGTCAACACGTCGGGAATTTTCAGCATCATGTCAAAGACCCTTGCCCAAAAACGAAAAACCGCTATAAATATAGTGGCCTATACATACAGCGGCTTGGTACAGCGGATTTTATAGCGGAAAGTGATGAAAGGCCGCAGCAACATGCGGCGGCCTTCCCGTCTGTTGTGCTGCTTTCTGATTTAGAACTTCATGTCCGCGCTCAAAATGACAGTACGGCCGGCGCCAGGCACACCGTAAAGCTGGAAGCCGTCAGAGCTGCTGGTGGAACGCTGAATATAGAACTTGTCGAAGATATTGTTCACGTTCAGACGCAGGGCAAAGTTCTTATTGACCTTGTAGCCCACCGCAGCATTGAACAGCCAGTAACTGGGCATATTGATGTCGTTGGGCTGGACACCACCAGGCGCACTTGCGGTGGTGTAGTTGCCGGCCCGGAACTGTCGCTTGCCGATGTATTGCGCTCCAACCCCAGCATCCCACTGATTATCGATTTGATAGTTCGTCCACAGATTGAAAGTCATGTCAGGCACGTTCTTCATCTTGCCGCCTTCCTGCAGGGGATCCGACTCGTCTGACAGCACCTTGCTGCGTAACAGGGACCAGCCGCCGTAGACAGACAACTTGGGTGTCACGTTACCTGCCAGTCCCAGCTCCACCCCACGAACTCGTTCCTTGCCGGCGGTTTGGATAGGATTGCCGACGTCGTCCGTATCCGAAGGATTGCTCCTTTCAACCTGAAATACGGCAGCAGTGAAAGCCAGCTTGTTCTCAAGCAAATCCCATTTAGTGCCCAGCTCCCAAGTCTTGGCCTTACCCGGCGAATAATTTGCCACATTGGCATCTCCACCCCCGCCGCTGCGCGACGCTGCATCCGCGGCGGAGGGCTGTGAGGCCTGGCTGTAGGACAAGTACACACTGCTGTTACGAGTAGGCTTGTACACGACGCCTAGGCGGCCGCTCCAAACACCCTCGTTCTGCTCATAGGACTCGCGATTGCCCAGATCGTCGTACCAGTTCACCTTGAACTTGTCGTAACGAAGTCCTGCCGCCAGCTCCCAATGCTCGTTCAGCGTGATCTGATCATAGGCGTACACACCCCAGTTCTTGATTTTGGCTCCACTCTCGTTGGTGTAATCGACTGACGTCCACGGACCGGTATAGTGCGTATTCGGATCGCGAACATCGATCACAAGTGCCTGCCTATTCGCCACGTAGCTGGGAACCGAATAAGATCGCGGGTCTTTGCGGTAGCTTTCTTCGTAGAACTCTACCCCGGTGACCATCTGATGACGCACATTGCCAGTATTGAAATCAAGATTCAGATCTGTCTGGTTGGCAAGGATTCGGCCTTTGTAGGAGTTAACATTGCCGCGCAAACGGTTCACGGCCAAATATCCCGTGGGATAGACTTCGTTTCCAGCCGCGTCGTAGCCCCAGTAATCGGAGCTATTTGGTCCCGGAATGATATCGCCCGCGGCTGTAGCGCCCCGGGCATTCAATAACCTGCCGCCCGAATTCAACAACGTGAACCGTTTGGTTTCCGCCCATCGGGTCTGGTTGCGGATGGACACCTTGTCATTAAAATCATGCTCAACACGCAAGGTTGCGCTGTTGTATTCCGTTTCTTCGGTGTCAACGTTATCCAGTTGGCCCCAGTACTCGCGGCTGACACCATCCATTCGGTGACCGCTCCGATTTAACGGTACGCCCCAGTCAGGCGTGTTGTTGTCCTTCTGATGCATGAACATGGCCGTCACCCGAGTATCCGTACCCAGGCCCCATGCGAACGAAGGCGCTATGCCCCAGCGCTTGTAGTCGCTTGGACCGCGCTTGGCAATGTCATTCTCGTGCCACATGGCATTCAGTCGGAACGCCATGGTCTCGCCGATCTGGTGATTCAGGTCAGCCGTGGTACGGCGATAGTGATCCGTTCCCATGCCCACATGAAAGTCATAGAAATTGTCCAGTTTTGGCGTCTTGGTAACAAGGTTGACCGAGCCTCCTACTGCTCCGACGCCCGACTCAATCGAGCCTGTGCCCTTGAACACCTCGGCCTGTTCCATATTGAAAATGTCGGTGCGCGTGCTTAGGGCACTTTCACGTACGCCGTCGACAGTCACGCTTTGCTCGGCCGAAAAACCGCGAATCGTCATCATGTCGCCCCAGCCTGCTCCACCTTCACCCGACGAAAAAGTGATGCCGGGAACGTTGCTCAGAACTTCCTGCAAAGTTTGGGCGTTCTGCTGCTGCAAGACTTCGGAAGGCACGATATTGATTGTTTGAGGCGTATCCACTAACGGCGCCTGAAACTTTACCGATTGGGGGGCTTCGGGTTTGAATGCGGGTGCTACGCCCTGGACTTGAACCGGAGCAAGTTGGGAGACACCACTGTCTTGAGCCGCGGCGATCATTGGCGACGCCAGTGCGCCGCAGACGGCTAAATGCACCAAATTAAAGCGATGTTGACGATGCTGAGTTGTTTTAGCCATTGGGGCTACTCCGTTATTTGATCATTCGTATTTTTGCGGAGGGCCCTTTACGGATACAAAATCTCAGCCGCTCCTGCGAGGCTGAACAATAATAATTCTTAATAACATTGTCAACTAGGTTTTGAGTCAGACATTGAAAATGTACAACATGCACCCTGCTGCCGGCAGGGTGTTCCAGGCATTACTCATGCCCGCGACTCGAAGAGATGCACACGGCGAACTTAACGGGCGGGTTCCGTCGGACAGGCGCACGCAGACGGCACAAAGGCCCCGTGGCGCGCCTGCAGCCAAATTCTCCGCAACGCCCCTGCCGTAGTAACGGGGCTCTTAAGAATGTCCGGCGGTTCTGCGCTGTATGGCTTCGAGCGTACTTTCGGAATACGCACTGGCTTCGCTCAGGCCCGTTCCACCTGGTTCCGGCGCCAGTGGCACCACTGGACCACTCGCTGCAGACGGCGGGATCTCGGGCACACTTTCACTTTCTTCGAGTGTCCATTCGCGCCAAATGGCTACCAACAAGGCCATCAGCACTGGACCGATGAATAAACCAACAAACCCCATTGTCTGCACTCCGCCTACCAAACCAAAAAATGTAGGCAGGAACGGCAGCTTCACGGGGCCTCCAACCAGTCGGGGACGCAGCGTTTTGTCGACGATGAAGAGCTCCACCGTCCCCCACGCAAACAGCGCCACCCCTGCAACAACCTGGCCCGACCCCACCAAGTACAAGGAAACCAGCGTGAACGATAGTGGCGCACCACCCGGGATCAATGCCATGAAGCCCGTGACGACACCCAGGAGCACAGGAGATGGAACACCTGCGATCCAGTATGCCACCCCAAGCACCACCCCTTCACCAAGGGCAATAACGCCCATACCCGTGACAGTGGAGTTGATCGTGGCGGGCACCATGCGCGAAAAGCGCTGCCACCGGCCGGGCAATACGCGTTCGCCGACCACATCGAGCTGTGCTCGAATACGCGAGCCGTCCTTGTAGACAAAGAACAGCACGATCAACATGAAGATTACGGTAAGTAGTAAACGGAACACGTCGCCCGTCGCAGAGAGGAGCGTGCGATAAATATTGCCCAAATGCTCGCCGCTGACCATTTCCACGAGTTCGCCAAGCGCATGCGGCTCGCCAAGGTATTGAACCCAGTGTCGAGCCAGCCAGTCTCCTATCATGGGAAGTTCGATCACCCAAAGCGGAACGGGAACCCCGTCTCGATTGGCCGCGAGCGCCCAACGAATGAAGCTGCTCGCCTCCTGGATGGCAAAGCTCAGGGCCATCGACAGCGGAATGATGAGCACCAGAATGACAATGCCCAATGCCAGACTCGCCGCGACGATGTCGCGCCCCCCGCATCGACGCAACAGCCGCTGATACAGCGGCCAGCTCGCCAAACAGATAATGAGTGCGGCCAGAACCGGAACCAGAAAGCCACGAAGAAAATAAAGCCCGGCAAGAATGACGAGCACAAGAAGCCAGCGGGTGATGAGATAAGCAGGCAGGATAGGTTGCATAAGGGTCTGAACGTTTAGTTATTTGTAAGGTTAAACCAAAACTTGCAAACGTAGCGATACACTATCGCGGCAATCGTTTATACGTCTGGCTAAGAACAAAAACCCCTAGCATGAAAGACATCAATTTCAGCCGCGTGCCGGTGCCGGTTTCCGCCCGCAAGACCGCTTTATCCCTGAGCGCGGTAATGCTCGGCCTCACCTTTTTCTCAGCCAGCATGTGGGCCGGCGGAACGCTGGGCGCGGGGCTTTCGTTCAGCGAGTTTTTCCTGGCCGTGGCGGCAGGAAACCTCTTATTGGGTGTCTATACCGCCATGCTGGGATACATTGGTTCCCGCACTGGTCTGTCAACCCACCTGCTTGCCCACTACTCTTTTGGAATAAAAGGGTCATGGCTGCCCTCATTTCTGTTGGGCGGCACGCAGATCGGCTGGTTCGGTGTTGGTGTCGCCATGTTCGCGATTCCTGTTTCCAAGGCTACCGGTTGGGATACGTCCCTGCTCATTGCCCTGTCGGGAACCCTAATGACCGCGACTGTTTACTTTGGCATGGCAGGCTTGACTGCGCTTTCGGTAGTCGCCGTGCCCGCCATCGCGTTACTGGGCAGCTACTCCGTCTGGCTGGCCATAGAGCACGCGGGGGGACTCAGAGCACTCACCCAGACAATATCAACTCAACCGATGCCGATGGAAACCGCTGTTGCACTGGTGGTGGGATCCTTCATCAGTGCCGGCACCCTGACGGCGGATTTCGTACGGTTCGGGCGAAATCCTCGCCAGGCTGTCGTCGTGTGTTTGATCGCCTTTTTTGCCGGAAACTCACTGATGTTCATATTCGGCGCAGCGGGAGCCGCGGCCACCGGCCTGGCGGACATCAGTGATGTGATGCTCTTGCAAGGCCTGATTTGGCCGGCAGTAATTGTGTTGGGGCTCAACATCTGGACCACGAATGACAACGCGCTCTACGCATCGGGCCTTGCCCTATCCAATATCACAGGGCTGCCCAGCCGTGCCCTCTCCATAGTGAACGGCCTGGCCGGAACAGCAATGGCCATGTGGCTTTACCACAATTTTGTGGGCTGGCTAACGTTTTTATCCGCCGCGATTCCCCCAGTCGGCGGCGTCATCATTGCTGACTACCTTTTGCGACACAAGCGATATTCCGTATATCCTGGAAAGGAACCCGTTGCAATCAATACGCCCGCTTTTATCGCCATGCTGGTCGGATTGATTTGCGGCCACGTGCTGCCCGGGATTGTTCCCGTCAACGCGGTGCTGGGAGCAATGGGCACTTATGTGCTGCTCCTGCGCCGTTGAAGCCCCACCCCGATCGCCAGTATCAGCAGCACCACAAGCTGCGCTCCCAGAGTCTGAATCGTGGGGTACACGCCAAGGAGGTCAATGCGAGGTGCGCTAACCGGCAGCACATGGATCCAGCCCGCCTCCTGCAGTGCCGCAACGCCTTTGCCAGCAAGCACCACGGCAAGCAAGCCCACTGCGACAGATGTCCAGGCGAAGAACTTGCCGATTGGCATGCGGGCACTCGTTCGCAATAGAACCCACGCGATCACCGCCAACAACACCACCGCACTGAGCAACCCTGCGAGCAGCGCGGCTTCGTTCCCATCGGTTGATAGTGCAGAGTAAAACAGTATGGTCTCGAACACTTCGCGGTAAACGGCAACAAAAGCCAACACGAACAGGCCCCATGCTGATCGGCGTTTGGCGACGGTGGAAACCTTCTCGTGCAAGTACATCTGCCATCGGCCTGCTGCGCTTTTCTGATGCATCCATAAGCCAACCCCAAGTAGCACCAAGGCGGCAAACAACGCGCCCAACCCTTCGGTCAGTTCGCGACTCGCCCCACTGATCGTCACCAAATGAGTCGCCGCCAGCCAAGTCACGCCACCGGCGGCAAGGGCAGACAGCCATCCGCCATGCACCGCGCGCAACGCATCAGGACGATCCGCCTTCTTTAAGAATGCAATGATCCCAATGACGATCAACAATGCTTCCAGACCCTCTCGTAACAGTATGGTCAGGGCCCCCAAATAAGTTGTGAGCGAAGACACTTTGGATTCACCCAACTCGGACTCAACTTGCAGCAGCAGCGCGTCGAGCCCTGCGGCCAGTGACTCCGCTTTATTGAGGTCCGGTACACCGATCGCGGCGCGATACTGCAACATTGCTTCTTCAACCTGTTCAAGCAGTCTCTTATTGCGAGTTGCCAGCAAGGGCTCGACAGGCTCGAACCCGTCAAGGTAGGCCGACAACGCCGAACTGGATGCCGCTTTTTGATCACCTGTTCTAAGAGCCTGAAGACTCGTGTTCAGACGGCTCCGCGCCAGTGAAACGGCAGAAGTATCTACACTAGCCGCTGCGGCTGGATCTGAGCGCAAAAAAGCCGTCAGGTCTCGAGCCGAGGCCGGATCAAGCGAGCGTGCTGCCTCAGATTGGCTTTCAGAGGCAACAGACGTCAGTCCATCGTAGAACGACCGCGCTTGAGAATCTGAGGACCAGATTTCACGCCCTCTTTCACGCGCTGCGTCGTCGTAGGCCATACCCCCGACAAAAAACGCCAATGCCCAACGCTCGTCGTCGGACAAGTTTGCAAAAGCCGGCATGGACGTCCCTTCGACCCCTTGAGTGATCACTTGGTACAGGGCAAAAAGGCTACGCGACGAAGCACGCGCCGCGTCGGTGAACGCAATGGGCGCGGGGTCGAGGCCATTTGCTGCTGCACCGTCACCTGCCCCACCAATGCCATGACACGATGCACATTGCGCAGAATAAAGGCGACTACCTAATGCGAGGTCGGGTGCTGCCGCAGGCGCCAACGGCATGGGATACGCCTCGAGCACTGCAGCACTAGCCTGTTGGGCGAGCAAAGCGACTTGTTCCGGTGACGCTTTGGCGCGGACGGCTGCCCTCAGTTCGTCGATCAACTTCACAATCCGTGCGCTGGACTCATGACTTGGCAGCTCTTGAAGCTGCGTAGCCGCCGCCTCGGTAAACTCCAGCATCTCGGAATATTCGCTTTGGTTAATTACCCGGCCTTCAACCACCGCTTCGCCGTAATCCACGGCGACATAGTCCAATAATTGCCATAGTCGGCGCGCATCGCCGCCGGCGGATTGAGCATGGGCGAGAGCCCCGATCACCAAAATCATCAGGCACGCAAGCACGCGCGCCACCCTGCAAACCGACCCCGCAAAAGTCATGATGCTCCAGATAATGTTGAACAAGTCTTATTACGCTGCACTATACGCCTGTGAACTAACGCGCGGCTGAACACTACTTGTAGGTTAAAGCGGTATCATGGCTTCATTCTTGATAGACCGTCGCCAGGCTCGGAGCGAAATGTATGGCCCAAAATAACGAAAGCGCCAGCATGGCGCTGTTTTGCGACTTCGAAAACGTAGCGCTCGGTGTACGTGATGCGCAATACGAGAAGTTCGATATACAACTGGTTCTTGAACGTTTGCTGCTCAAGGGCAACATCGTGGTCAAGAAGGCATATTGCGACTGGGACCGCTACAAAAGCTTCAAATCTTCCATGCATGAGGCGAGTTTCGAGCTTATCGAAATCCCCCATGTACGACAGTCTGGCAAGAACTCGGCAGACATCCGACTTGTCGTTGACGCCCTGGATCTGTGCTACACCAAGGCACATGTCGATACCTTCGTGATCATCAGCGGCGATTCCGATTTCTCCCCGCTGGTTTCCAAGCTTCGCGAGAATGCAAAACAGGTGATAGGTGTGGGCGTAAAACGCTCGACCTCTGACCTGCTTATTGCCAATTGCGATGAGTTCATCTTTTACGACGATCTCGTTCGTCAGACTCGAACTGCCAGCAAGCCTGCGCTGGCACCGCAGGAAAGCGCAGCCCCCAGAAATTCTGAATCGCTCGACGATAAGCAACAAGCCAGACGTGCCGAAGCCGTTGCCATCGTTGTCGATACGTTTGACGCGCTGCTGTCTGAGCGTGGAGACACGGAAAAGATATGGGCTTCGACCCTGAAGCAAGCCATCAAGCGCCGTCGACCCGACTTCAACGAGTCTTACTACGGATTCAAGGCTTTTGGCAGTGTGCTGGATGAAGCACATGCGCAAGGCCTGCTCGACGTGGGTCGGGATGAGAAGTCGGGCGCTTATGTATCGAAGCCTGTCCCCCCAAAACCAGCAGGCAGATCCGCTAGAGGACGGAAAACCTCGTCAGCCGGTACGCCGCGCAGCAAGGTTGCCAAAGGCGCCGCAAAAAAGGCCGCATCCGCTCAGTGAGCAGGTACGACCCGAATTTGCGTCATCAGACACCAATATCCTCATTCCACAGTTCAGGCTTGCTGCGGATAAAGTCCTGCATCATGGCGATGCATTCTTCGTCTTGCAAAACCTCCACCTCAACGCCACGCTCGCGCAGCAAGGCTTCGTCACCCAGAAAGGTCTGATTCTCGCCGATGATGACCTTGGGAATACCATATAGAAGTATCGCCCCGGTACACATCGAGCAAGGCGATAGGGTCGTATAGAGGACCGACTCACGATATACCGAAGCAGGTTGCCGCCCCGCATTCTCAAACGCATCCATCTCACCGTGGAGTATGGCACTTCCTTTTTGAACACGTCTATTGTGGCCACGTCCCAATATTTGGCCTTGGTGAACGATTACCGAACCAATGGGGATACCGCCCTCAGCCAATCCAAGTCGTGCCTCTTGTACTGCCGCACGAATAAATGCATCCATTACGAGCCTCCGCGCCCTGTCCGGTCTGTTGCAGGGCCTTGAGAACGTCGCGATTGGTCAGACTGTTCTGACGACGTCGGCATTCGTCTCAGAAAGCTTCGACATCAGAAGCTCACATTGCTCGGGGTCGCGAGGATGTAGCACCAACGACCACCTACCCTGCTCGGCCGCCTTGCGAACCTTTAGGATGACGATTTGGTGGTCGGGGCGCGCCGTAACAAGGCCACCAAGCATCATGCCGAGTATGGTAGCAAAACTGACGATGATCGCGGCACTGGCAGTAGGGGACGCCACGATATACGTGATGGGAAGGAAATACAGCACCAGCCAGAACATGATGCCCGCCAGAAACCCGACAGCCCCTAATATCAAGTGAGCCCGAATTCCTGTTCGCGCGATTCCCTTGGATTCGGGTTCGAGCTTCCGTGCGAAGCCTTTTTCGTGCGGGGCAATCAACGTCCATTGGTTCGCTTCGAGTCCCGCCACTTTACTTAACGATTCGGCCACTGCGGCCGCGGCGTCGCGAGTATCGTAGATAGCGGCGATTTTTGTGGTGGCCCGCTCACCAAACAAAGCTTGCCAGGACATGGGCGCTCCTGAATGAAGTAGGCGTCGCCATGTCCAGCAAACTTTATGCCCGTTGCGGGCGATCCGGCCTCGGCCAGATTGAGCGGCTGGTCCTATGCAGCCGTGTACATCGCTTTGCCGTCTATCAAGCGCAACCAGCCTTTGGCGACGCGATAGATACTCCAGATGAACGCCACTCCCAATACAAGGTAGCCCACCAGGACAACAATTAAGAGCGCGCCAATAATGCCCCACAAGAGGGAATACCAGAATGTGCGGATCTGCCAGCGAAAGTGAGATTCCAGCCATGTTCCACGGGCATCACCAATCTTGACGTGGGCGATGATGACGCCGATTAGGGCTGTTATACCCACGAAATAACCAATGGCCTGAAGTGCATACACCACAATGGCAACGGTCTTCAGAGAATCAGGCGGCCGCCCACCTTGATGAGAATCGACGACTGTTGAGGTAGGAGTTACGTTGTCGTTCATTGAGTATTCCAGTAGTGAAAGTTGGCACCGCTTAAAAGGGTTGAGCATGCAGCGGGCGGTTGCACGGCGTAATGCTAGCAAGTGACCGTCGCACACACAACTTGCTATGCGACGGAACCTGCGGCGCAGTCGCCAACCACAGGCTATATGCCAATACAGTCTTTGCAAGTGAGAAAGCATTCGTTCCCTTTGTTTGAGTGCGCCTCTACTCTGATGACTCGTTCAACTGAATTCCTTCATCGAGTCATCATGCAAAACCAACGTTCGCAAGCGTTTCGCTTTTCTGTGTACTTCCGCCGCGTCATCCAGGTGGCAGCATTGGCTGTGGCAACCGCCGGCGTCTCGCAAGCCGCCAACATCTCCTTGATGAATGTGTCGTACGATCCCACCCGCGAGCTGTATCAGGAATATAACGAAGCCTTTTCCAGTTACTGGAAGGACAAGACTGGCGACACAGTGAAGGTCAAACAGTCACATGGCGGCTCAGGCAAGCAGGCCCGCACGGTCATCGACGGCATTCCCGCTGATGTCGTAACGCTGGCTCTGGCGCCGGACGTCGATGCCATCGCCAAGCGTGGGCTGATTGCCGAAGACTGGCAGTCGCGGTTCGACCACAACAGCGCCCCCTACACTTCCACTATCGTGTTCCTTGTACGCAAGGGAAATCCCAAAGGGATCTCGAATTGGGACGACTTGCTCAAGGAGGATGTCTCAGTCATTACTCCCAATCCCAAAACCTCGGGCGGTGCTCGCTGGAATTATCTCGCTGCCTGGGGATACGCCCTAAAGAAAGCAAACGGAGACGAAGCGGCGGCTCGAGATTTCGTCGGGACACTGTTCAAGCGCGTGCCCGTACTTGACTCCGGAGCCCGCGGCTCGACCATCACCTTCGTCGAGCGGGGCATCGGTGACGTTCTGCTGGCCTGGGAGAATGAAGCGCTGCTTGCCCTGAATGAGCTTGGCCCAGACAAGGTCGAGATTGTCGTGCCCCCCGTCAGCATCCTTGCCGAACCGCCCGTGTCGGTGGTGGACAAGAATGTGGATCGCAATGGCACCCGGGACGTTGCCAACGCCTACCTGCAGTATCTGTATAGCGATGTGGGCCAGGACATCGCCGGCAAGAACTATTTTCGCCCCACTTCGGAAGAAGTCCGGAAAAAATATTCCAGCCAATTCCCTGAGATTGAGCTCTTTACCATCGATGACGTAGCTGGTAACTGGACGGATGCGCAGGCCAAACACTTTGCCGACGGCGGCGTGTTCGATCAAATTTATACGCCTGGCAGCAAATGAGCGGATTTATGTAAGCACCAGGCCCGTTATGCCTGACGGGTCTATGCACATGCGAAGTAAATCGTTCCTTCTTGGGCGCGACGGTGTAACCATAAGCGGCGTCGCGTCCTAAATATTTCCGCTCCCTCCCATGCAGATCGCCTTACCGTTTTCCATGCAACGCCGAAGTTCCGGTCGCGTACTGCCCGGCTTCGGAATCACCGCCGGCTTCACTCTCTTCTATCTTTGCCTGATCGTACTGATTCCTCTGTCGGCAATCTTTATCAATACCATTTCCATGACGTGGGAGGAATTCCTCCGTGCCGCGACCAGTGATCGCGTCATGGCGTCGTATCGGCTCACTTTCGGCGCGTCCCTGATCGCAGCGGCGATAAACGTTATATTTGGCACCCTGGTCGCCTGGGTGCTCGAGCGTTATGACTTCATCGGTAAAAAGCTTATCGACGCCCTAGTGGATCTGCCTTTCGCCCTACCCACGGCAGTGGCGGGTATAGCCCTGACGGCGCTGTATGCACCCAACGGCTGGATAGGCTCTTATCTGGATGCCATTGGAGTGAAAGTCGCATTTACCCCGCTGGGCATCATTGTCGCCATGACCTTTATTGGCTTGCCCTTTGTGGTACGAACCGTGCAGCCCGTTCTGGCCGAGGCCGACCGGGAGTTTGAGGAGGCGGCAGCAAGCCTGGGAGCGAATCGGCTCCAGGTGTTCCTGCGGGTTATTTTCCCAGCCATCCTGCCCGCTCTGCTGACGGGGTTTGCCCTGGCCTTTGCGCGGGCCTCGGGGGAATACGGGTCAGTGATCTTTATTGCCGGGAATATGCCGATGATATCGGAAATCACTCCCTTGCTTATCGTGACGCAACTTGAGCAGTACGACTACGCAGGGGCCACTGCCATTGCCATGGTGATGCTCATTACATCCTTTGTTTTATTGCTGGCGATCAATCTGCTGCAAGCATGGACCCGCCGTCGCGGCCTGTCGTCGAGGAGTTGAAATGAGCGATACACACACTCTCCCAGGGCTTGCGGTTGTTGCACCGTTCCGTGCGTCTACGCCGGCCGTGTTGGACGAACCGACATGGGTGCGCCGTGCCCTGATCGCTTCCGCCCTCATTTTCCTGGCTTTGTTTCTTTTAATGCCGCTGGCAGCCGTATTTGCCGAGGCCTTGCGTAAAGGCTGGTCTGCGTACATAGCAGCTATCGTAGAACCCGATGCCTTGTCGGCCATCAGGCTTACCTTGCTTACCGCCGCCATCGCCGTCCCGCTGAACCTGATTTTTGGAGTTTGCGCAGCTTGGCTCATTGCGAAGTTCGAGTTTCGGGGCAAAAGCATTCTGATCACCCTTATCGATCTGCCCTTCTCGGTCTCGCCTGTCATTTCCGGCTTGATATTCGTCCTGCTTTTTGGCGCGCATGGCTGGTTTGGTGCCTGGTTGCTAGAGCACGACATTCGCATTCTGTTCGCTGTGCCGGGCATCGTGCTGGCAACCATATTCGTCACTTTTCCGTTCGTCGCCCGTGAACTGATTCCTCTGATGGAGTCCCAAGGCTCTGACGAAGAGGAAGCGGCCATTGTTTTGGGTGCGTCGGGCTGGCAAACCTTCTGGCACGTCACCCTGCCCAATATCAAATGGGGGCTTTTGTATGGCGTGATTCTATGTAATGCGCGTGCCATGGGTGAATTCGGAGCGGTGTCCGTAGTGTCTGGCCATATTCGAGGCGAAACCAACACCATGCCACTGCATGTCGAGATTCTGTACAACGAATACAACTTTTCGGCCGCCTTCGCCGTCGCCTCCTTGCTTGCTTTGCTCGCCTTGGCGACGCTGGCGCTCAAATCCTATGTCGAATGGCGCGACAACCGCGCATCACGCCAATTACAGGAGGCTCTTTCATGAGCATAGAAGTTCGAAATATCAATAAGCGTTTTGGCGAATTTGTTGCCTTGAATGATGTGTCGCTGAACTTCCCCCAAGGTGCCCTGACGGCACTGCTCGGCCCTTCTGGCTGCGGCAAGACGACGCTGCTTCGTATCATCGCCGGTCTAGCCCAGGCCGATAGCGGTCAGGTCCTTCTCGATGGAACAGACGCGTCACATCAGCACGTGAGGCAGCGCCAGGTCGGCTTCGTGTTCCAGCACTATGCCCTCTTTCGCCACATGTCGGTTTTCGACAATATTGCATTTGGCCTGAGGGTCAAACCGCGTGGGCAGCGGCCCTCGGCGGCAGAGATCCATGATCGCGTTCACCATCTGCTGAAGCTGGTTCAGCTCGACTGGTTGGCCGATCAATCACCCTCGAACCTCTCAGGTGGCCAGCGTCAACGAATAGCGCTGGCACGCGCTCTGGCAGTCGAACCCCGCGTGTTGTTACTGGATGAGCCGTTCGGAGCTCTGGATGCAAAGGTGCGCAAAGAGCTGCGCCGCTGGCTGCGTCGTCTACATGACGAGCTTCATGTCACGAGTATTTTTGTTACTCACGACCAGGAAGAAGCGCTCGAAGTCGCAGACCAGGTCGTGGTCATCAACAAGGGCCGCGTAGAACAGGTCGGACCTCCGGCCGAGGTTTACGAAAACCCCGCCACGCCTTTCGTGTATGGTTTTCTGGGCGATGTGAACCTGTTTACCGGCCGCGTGCACCAAGGTGTGCTGCACGCCGGGGGCGCCACACTCGAGGCTCCGCAGTTCCACGACGTCACCGATCTTCCGGGTGTGGGGTATGTTCGCCCGCATGAAATCGAAGTGTTGCCCTATCGCCCAAATGCAGAGGGCATTGTCGCGCGCCTCCTGCATGTTACTGCCATTGGCCCATTGGCGCAGTTGGAATTCCAACGCGAAGACGATGATCAATTGCTGCAGGCCCTGATACCCACTGAGACGTACCGCAAGCTGGCACCTCGTACCGGCGACCGACTCTTGCTGGCACCGCGTCGGCTGGATGTGTTCCTGGAGCAAGCTGCCTGACCATGCTTTATGCCCGAGCGTTGGCGGTATGATCGTCACATCAGGGGTTTCGGGCATGAAAATATTCTTCAACACCATCGGGTTCGTCGCATTGGCGCTCGGGGTAATCGGCATTGTGCTTCCACTTTTGCCGACGACGCCCTTCCTGCTGCTGGCGGCGGCTTGTTTCATGCGTGGTTCAGACACGATGTACCGCTGGATGACTCAAAACCCAGTCTTCGGTCGATACCTGCTCGATTACCAGCAGCATAAGGGTGTGACGCTGCGCACCAAGCTTGTTGCAATCAGCGTGATGTGGGCGTCATTGCTTTATACGATGTACCTCATGCCCACTTTGTGGTGGCCCATCGGCATCATAGGAATCGGAGTGACCCTTTACCTGATCTTCCGCCTCAAGACTGTTCCTGCCGACCTGCGAAACGACACTCGGCACATTGATGAAAAAAGCGGCGGATGAAGGCTGAGAAAAATATCGTATCATTAGAGCGGTCTATCTTCGTCACGTCCCTTCTTACCCGCCGCATACCGAATGTCGTTGATTCTGATCCTCATATTGCCGTTCATAGGCAGCCTGATCGCCGTCGCGCTGCCATCAAACGCGCGCAACATTGAGGCCTGGCTTTCGGGGATCATTGCCCTGAGCTGTGCGGTTCTGGCGGCATTGCAATATCCTTTGGTATCGCAAGGCGAGGTCATCCAGTACTCCACCGCCTGGATACCGGGGGCACTGTCCATTGACTTCAATCTTCGCATGGACGGCTACGCATGGCTGTTCTGCATGTTGATCGCCCTGATGGGCGCGCTCATCGTTTTGTACGCGCGCTATTACTTGTCACCACAAGATCCTGTACCACGCTTTTTCTCCTTCTTCCTGCTCTTCATGGGCTCGATGCTCGGCGTGGTTCTTTCAGGCAACCTCGTCCAGCTGGTCATCTTCTGGGAACTCACAAGCCTGACCTCGTTCATGCTTATTGCGTACTGGAACCATCGTCTGGATGCCCGACGCGGTGCGCGAATGTCGCTGACCATAACCGGCGGGGGCGGCCTGTGCCTTCTGGCCGGGGTGCTAATGCTGGGCCACGTCGTCGGAAGCTACGACCTCGACATTGTGCTGGCATCGGGCGATCTGGTACGCGACCACCCTTGGTACACCACCATTCTTGTCCTGATCGCGCTCGGCACCCTGACCAAGAGCGCGCAATTTCCGTTTCATTTCTGGCTACCCAACGCCATGGCAGCGCCGACACCGGTCTCTGCCTACCTGCACTCGGCCACCATGGTCAAGGCCGGCGTGTTCTTGCTTGCCCGATTCTGGCCCGTGCTGGCCGGCACTGACGAGTGGTTCTACATCATTGGCGGCGCCGGCCTTTGCACCTTGGTGCTGGGTGCCTATGCGGCGATCTTCCAGCAAGACATGAAAGGCGTGCTGGCCTACTCCACCATCAGCCATCTGGGACTCATCACTCTGCTGCTCGGCTTGAACAGCTCACTTGGACTCATCGCCGCCATCTTTCACATGATGAACCATGCCACGTTCAAGGCATCGCTGTTCATGGCGGCCGGCATCGTCGATCACGAGACCGGTACCCGCGATATGGGGCGATTGTCGGGCCTTCGTAAGGCGATGCCGATTACCGCCACGTTGGCCATGGTGTCGGCGGCCTCGATGGCAGGTGTACCTTTGCTGAATGGGTTTCTTTCAAAGGAAATGTTCTTCGCCGAAACCGTCCTTACCAGCCATGGTCCCATCATTGAAGCGGGCCTTCCACTGATGGCTGTGGCGGCAAGTACGTTCAGCGTTACGTACTCGCTACGTTTTGTGCTGCAGGTCTTCTTTGGGCCGCCGGCCACCGACCTGCCCAGAGCTCCACACGAACCGCCATTCTGGATGCTGGTTCCCAGCGGGCTTCTGGTACTGACCTGCCTAGTTGTAGGTATCTTGCCCAAGTTCACTCTTGGTCCATTGCTGGAATCGGCCGCCGTCTCGATCCTGGGCGATGCCACTCCCCACTACGACTTGAAGATCTGGCACGGCTTCAACCTCCCACTGGTCATGAGTCTGACCGCACTAGCCGGCGGCATTCTGTTGTTGCACTTGCTGCGCCATCAGAATCACGTACGGCCCGGTGTCGCTCCCTTCATTTACCGCTTTGACGGGCGCCGCAGCTTCGAGCTGTTCATGGAAGCCGTTGACGCCTTGTCAGCAGCCCTGCTCAACCGGCTGTACTCGTCCGGGTTACAGCGCCAATTGTTGACCATCACCGTGGCGACCTTCGTGGTGGCGATGCTCCCCTTGACCCGAGGAGGCTGGTTCACCTTCACTTTGGGCACTCCGGTGAACTTCTTCTTCCTGACCCTGTGGTTGGCGGGGGCAGCGTGTGCAATTGGCGCCGCCCGTCAGGCCAAGTTCCATCGTCTTGCCACGCTGGCCTTGTCGGGTGGAGCGGGGCTGGCGACCGCCCTGACCTTCGCCTGGTTTTCTGCGCCCGACCTGGCCCTTACCCAACTGGCCGTCGAAGTCGTCACGGTCGTACTGATCCTCTTGGGTCTGCGGTGGCTGCCACCGCGAATCGAAGCCACTGATGGCAGCGCGCCGCTGAATGCGCGCACCATCGGACGCCGATCGCGAGATCTGGCAGTTGCCATTCTGGCGGGTGCCGGAATGTCAGTACTTGTGTACGCGGTTTTGACCCGTCCGGCGGGCGATGGAATTGCCGAGTTTTTCCTGCTTAACGCTCTGCCGGAGGGCCACGGCTCGAACGTGGTCAACGTTATTCTGGTTGACTTCAGGGGTTTTGATACGCTGGGCGAGATTACCGTGCTGGGCATTGTGGCGCTCACGGTCTATGCACTGCTGCGCCGCTTCCGACCGCCACCAGAAAGTATCAAGGACGGTCCGTTACGACGTCAGCAAGGTGCCAACAATCCGTCGCAGACCATCCCCGATCCCGAGCCGGATCCCTCCGCCGATCTACCTCGCGGCAATATGCAGGCGCCTGCGGTCCTGGCTCGACTGTTGCTACCGATTGCGGTGCTGGTGTCGCTTTTCTTCTTGCTGCGGGGTCATAATCTGCCGGGAGGCGGATTCGTGGGCGGCCTGATCATGGCGATGGCCATCATCCTGCAATACATCGTAGGCGGCGTGTTGTGGGTCGAGTCGCGACAAAGTATTCGCCCGCAAAAATGGATCGCCCTTGGGTTGGTCCTTGCCGGCGCGGCCGCTGTCTCAGCATGGGGCGTTGCCCGTCCTTTTCTCTCCGCCCTGGTGTGGGATATTCCCTTGCCTTTGATCGGCACCTTGCACTTGTCTAGCGTGCTCTTCTTCGACCTGGGCGTATACATGCTAGTCGTTGGTGCGACGGTCCTTATCCTGGTTGCCTTGGCTCACCAATCGCTTCGCTTCCGCCGGAAAACGCCGTCGGCTGAGGCGATTCCTGCCGCAACCTTCTCTAATTCCGGAGCAAGTTAGTGGAGATCATTCTGGCTCTTGGCATTGGCGTATTGACCGGATCGGGGGTATGGCTGATTCTGCGGCCACGCACCTTCCAGGTCATTATCGGCCTCTCCTTATTGGCCTACGCAGTCAACCTATTCATTTTTTCCATGGGGCGCCTGCGCGTCAGCGCGGCCCCGGTGATCGACAAGGCGGGCGATATCGACCCGTCCTTGTATACCGACCCCGTACCTCAGGCCCTCGTTCTAACCGCCATCGTTATAGGCTTTGCCACCACGGCATTGTTCCTGGTGGTGCTGCTGGCGTCGCGCGGCTTTGCCGGCAATGACCACGTCGATGGACGGGAGGCCGACCTGTGAGCGGTTGGCTGCAACATCTGCCCATACTTCCCATCGCCACGCCGTTGATGGCGGGTGCCCTCTTGGTACTGCTGAAGGAGTCGCGTCGCAAGACCCGGCTCACGCTGTCGTTTGCGTCGGTGCTATTCCAGATCTTTGTCGCCTTTCAGTTGCTGCAGCTGACAAAAGGGCAAATGCCCGATCTATGGCCGCAGAACATTGCGGTGTATCTCGTTGGGGACTGGCCCGCTCCATTCGGCATTGTGCTCGTCGCCGACAGGCTGGCGGCGGTCATGCTGCTGCTGACATCCGTTCTGGCGTTGGCTGCGCTCACGTATTCCACTGCTCGGTGGGAAAGAGCCGGAGTGTATTTCCTTCCGCTTTTCCAGCTATTGTTGATGGGTTTGAACGGCGCTTTCGTGACGGGCGACCTCTTCAACCTGTTCGTGTTTTTCGAGGTCATGCTCTGTGCCTCCTATGGCCTGATGCTGCATGGCTCTGGCGAACTACGCGTAACGGCCGGACTGCACTACATCGCCACCAACCTCGTCGCTTCGTTCTTGCTGCTCATCGGTATCGCGCTGATCTACGGAGTCACCGGCACTCTGAACATGGCCGATCTGGCCATACGTGCTGGTGAACTATCCGGAGGCGACCGCCGGCTTTTCGAGACGGCAGCTGCGGTGTTGGGGGTTGCGTTCCTTATCAAAGCAGCGGCCTGGCCCTTGAACTTCTGGCTGCCCAATGCGTATGGGAACGCATGCGCGCCAGTGGCTGCGGTTTTCTCCATCATGACCAAAGTCGGCATCTACGCCTTATTGCGGCTGGGATCATTATTGCTGCCAACCGGCGCTCCCGCCGCCTTCGGCGGGGAATGGATGTTCCCGGTAGGCATTGCCACGCTGATGTTCGGTGCAATCGGCATGCTGGCCACACAACATACGGAAAGGATGATTGGTTATTGCGTGATCATGTCCTCAGGAACCTTGCTGGCTGCGCTTGGCATGCCGGGTGTCACGCTCACGGCTCCAGCCCTGTTCTATCTGCTGACCTCGGTGCTGGCCCTTGGCGCCTTCTATCTGCTTATTGAAATGATCGAGCGCACCAGAAGCTTCGGTGCCGACGTGCTTGCCGTCAGTATGGAAGCGTTTGATCTTGACGACCCGGAGTCTCCGGACCGGTCAGATGATGTAGTGGGCGTAGCCATTCCTGCTGCATTGGCATTTTTGGGGATGGCGTACTTTTGCTGCGCCTTGTTGGTAGCGGGCCTGCCACCGTTGCCGGGATTTGTCGCGAAGTTCTCGATGCTGTCGGCAGCCTTGCAAACATCGATCACCGACACTCCTTCGGCGGCCGCGTGGACGCTTGTCGCTACCGTGTTGCTATCCGGCTTTGCGGGCATCATTGCACTGACTCGCGCCGGCATCCGGCTTTTCTGGAGCTCCGATATCGTGGTGCCCAGGCTTCGCGTCAGCGAGGCCGGCTCGGTGAGCATACTTTTGCTCTCGTGTATTGGCTTGGCGATCTGGGCCGGCCCCGTGATGGATTTTCTGGAAGACACTGCGTTGCTTCTGGATCGCCCGGCTGCCTATATTGAAGCGGTAATGTCGTCACAGACCGTAAGGCAACTTGGGGGGTCGCCATGAAGAACGTGCTGTATTGGTTGCTTTTACCCGCCCTTCTGCTGATTATCTGGCTGTTGCTGAACAACTCTGTATCTCCCGGTCACCTCGTGACGGGGACAATTCTGGCGTTGCTGCTTGCCTGGGCCGCAATGGCACTGCGCCCTGTCCGGTCTCGTCCCAAGCATCCCCTGTTGATCTTAAAGCTGATATGGCGAGTCGCTTGCGACATCACCGTATCCAACTTCGCCGTGGCGCGTCTGATTATTCTGGGCCCGGATTCGCACACACCTGGATTCATGAAGATTCCGCTGACGATGCGCGACCCCCACGCCCGGGCAGCGCTCGCTTGCATCATTACCTATACACCTGGCACCGTCTGGTCGGGTTTCTCGGAAGAAACCAACACCATGACCCTGCATGTGCTTGACCTCAAGGACGAAAATGAGTGGGTCAACATCGTGCAAAATCGCTACGAGAGCCTGTTGATGGAGATTTTCGAATGACGACCATTTTGTATTGGGCCGGCACGTATGCCCTGTGTTGCTTCGCCATCGCCCTCGGGTTCGCCACGTTTCAGTTGTTACGCGGCCCCACCCCGCAGGACCGAGTACTGGCACTCGACACAATGTATATCAACGGAATGCTGATTATTCTGGTACTGGGCGTGCAATATCAGGTGGGCATCTACTTTGACATTGCCGTCATCATTAGTATTTTCGGCTTTGTCAGTTCGACGGCCATGGCCAAATTTCTGCTGCGCGGAGAGGTGATCGAACCATGAGCGACCTTCCCCTTTGGGTAACCATTCCCGGCACCTTGCTTTTGCTGCTAAGTGGCACCATCACCCTGATTGGGTCCGCGGGCTTGCTGCGTTTTCGCCGCTTTTACTCCCGCATGCACGCCGTGACCTTGGGCAACACGATGGGCGTATGCTGCGTTGTACTTACGAGTGTGTTGGTAGCGTCGACTCTGGCAGAGCGGCCGGTGCTGCACGAATTGCTGATCATCATGTTTCTGGTGATGGTGTCGCCGGTGACCGCAATACTGCTGATGCAGGCCGCCCTACGTCGTGACGCACGCCGCCCGGTTTCTGAAGACTGATCAGAACTCCACCCGAATGCCGGCCATCACACTGCGGCCACGCACCGGCGCCTCGCGGGAAATGAAGGAAGCGTGGTTATAGCCTAGGCGGTTCAGCAGGTTCCTTCCCTTCAGGTAGACCAAATAATTCGTGTCTGCCAGTTTTCTGCGATACGACAACCCGGCACCAAGCAGGCCGTAGCTTGCCGAGTCTTCCTCGAAATTGGCAATACGGGTCTGCCGCAGTACCTGAACATATTCAACAAAACCTCCCCAGCTATTGCGGTCGTACTGAACCCTGGCACCCATTCGCGCGGCGGGAATGCGCGGAAGATTCCCCCCGCCACCCTCGAACCTGCCTCGCACATGGTCACCGAAAACGGTTGCGACTATTGTCCCGGTCAAGTGATACGAAACCTCTGCTTCAAGCCCGCTGAACATGGCGTCCTGTTGTGTATATTCAATCAAGCGAAAACCGTCATGCTGGTCCAGGGTATTGCCGTAGATATAGTTGCTTATTCGGCTGAGGTACAGGTTCACGGCAAACTGCAGGTCCCCTTCTGTCCGTTTAAGACCAAGGTCGAAAGTAGTCGCGCTTTCCTTATCCAGATTGGGGTTGCCCACTTCGTAGGTCAGCGTTGCCAGGTGCAAGCCTCTCGCATAGAGCTCCTGCGCGTTGGGCATACGATGGGAACGGGTGATCGATGCCGACGCGCTATACCCAGGCATGAAGTTCCACACAGCGCCCGTCGAGACTGATAGCGTCCGGCCGCTGTACGATGGTAGCTCGCGGGATTCGGGCTTGACCCGCTGCCAGTCGTGTCGCGCGCCGAACTCGAATCGCCAGTCATCCAAGACATAGTTTTCGAGCAGAAATACTCCCGTTGTCTGCGTTCGCGACGTCGGAATAAAATTCTCTGAGCCTCCTGACGACGCAAAGTCAAATTGCGCTACCTGCATTCCAATGATGCCATTCCAATCTCCAACGGGTTCATGAACAAGCTCCAGACGACCGTCGAAGCCCCTGTTGGTGAAGGTGGTGCCTACTATTCCATCTTCTCTTTCTTGGTGCCGATAATCGGTATAGCCGCCCCGGAATTTCAAGTTCGTGAAGCCTGGGAACGGGTCATATAGCTCTCCGCGGACATCGACCCGGTCGCTACGCGCATGGGCAGTGGCGGTATGGTCGGCATGGCCGGGCTCTTCGTCGTCGTGATCGTGATGATCATGATCGTGTGCCCCGCAATGCAGGGTAGGTCCATGAGGATGGCAATCTTCGTATTCATGACTGTGACCTGGCAAGCCATAGTCATCCTTGCGGTAGGAATACGCCGCTCCGAGAAAGCCACGACTGCCCACCCAGGACAGACCGACACTTCCACTGGTACTTTCTGCCTTTGAGTTGGGCACCCGGCTTTCCGTCCAATGAGGTACCCGGTAGTCATCGGCTCTTCGCCGAGCGCCTTCGACACGCAGGGCGACAACGCCTTCGCCTGCCGTAATGCCTACTGCGCCGGCACGTTCGCGCGCAGCCGTCTCCCCTGACATCTCGATCGATCCCTCAACGCCCTCGGCGGGAATCTCAGTGGGGATCTTGCTGTCGAGCACGTTGACCACGCCTGCGATGGTGCCGCCACCGTAGAGCAAGGCGGCAGGGCCACGCAGGATCTCGATTTCTCGGGCAAGACTGGTGTCGGCGGTGATCACGTGATCCGGAGAAACCGTGGACGCATCCAGAATTTCAGAGCCATCGCTCAATACTTTGACGCGTGGCGCAGTTTGGCCCCGTATCACTGGGCGACTTGCCCCTCCCCCAAAGGAATCGGAGTGCACACCGGGCGCACCCTCGAGCATGTCGCCGAGTGTTCCGCTGCGCTTCAGAATCAACTTTTCGCCCATCAGGACAGTCGTCGGACCTGCGAGACGATCTTCCCCCAAATCTGAAGGGTCCGCTGACACCACTATTGGCGCGAGGCTGGTGGCCGGGGGTTCGTTTGGCTGCACCGTTTGTGCATATGAGACGGGAAGAGATGAGCTGAGCAAAGCGGCGGCGAGGGGTTGCAGTACGGGTCGCATGTAGATCCTAACTAAGAGGAGTTAAGAGGAGTGATCGGATTTATGAAATGTTATAACATATCATTTAGATTGGGAGGTACGCCGCCGTCCCTTCTTTACAACTATCCGCGCTAAATCTCCTCCTCCTTTTCGAGAGGCACGACGCTTGCTAATTCAGCCAAGCAAGCATCGTTTTTGTGCTCAACATTTGGTTACAGAGTCACGAAAACATTCTTATATACTGACTGCCAGCAACCCGTTTTTCAGTCATCGTGGCTGAGTTAGTCTAAGAAGGAGTTCAAAAATGAAACACCGTTCAGCAACACCGGGTCGGCACATTCTGGCCATTTGCGCCCTTGGCGCCAGCCTGCTTTCGACAGGCGCGTTTGCAGCGAATGGCTCTGGAGCCATGACCGATTTCGAAGCCAAGTATCGCCAGGACATCGAACGCTGTAACGCCGGCCAGACTAACCAAGACATCGAGACCTGCAAGCGCGAGGCCGGTGCTGCGTTGCAAGAGGCCCGGCGTCAGCGTCTGCTCAATAATCGCGAGCAGTCCGTACAATCGAACGTCACCGCACGCTGCCAGGCCCTGCCCGCCGGTGCTCGTGAAGACTGCATGACGCAGATGACCGAGACCGCCACCACCACAATTCAGGGCAGCGTGGAAGGCGGCGGCATTCTTCGAACAACCACTATCACGATCCCCGGAACAACCGAAACCCAAACCAATATCATCACACCCACAACGGTTGATCCTGCGGTAAGCAATCTTCCCAGGGCGGGGTCCGTGCAGTAAATTGCCCGACCTGCCTCGAGTGTCTTGAAGTGAAGCCGCCCTCTTTCGAGGGCGGTTTTTTTACAGCTCTATTTGCATCCCCATTTCCACAACCCGATTGGGGGGAATCTTGAAGAATCGGGTGCTACGCGCAGCGTTTCGGGTCATAAACGCAAAAAGTGTACGCCGCCAGCGAAGGTAGAACGGCAAGCGACGAACGACAATAATGGTTTGACGCGACAAGTAGTACGAGGTCTGCATCGGATCCAGATTAAGCTCGGGATGCTCTTGGGCAATTTGCTCTAGCAGCTGCGGAACATTTGGCTCCTGCTTGAAACCCCACTTTGCCACCACTTGCCAGGTGCTTCGTCCCAATCGGTCAATGCGATATCGCTCTTCAAACGGAACGTAAGGTTCGTCTGAACTGCTCACCGTCAAGAAAACGACTTGTTCATGGAGAACCTTGTTGTGTTTCAAATTGTGCATAAATGCGGGTGGCACGGTGTCGACCAACACGCTCATGAATACAGCAGTGCCCGCGACTGACGTAGGCGGATGTAGTTCCAGACTCTCGATAAACTCATGCAACGAAGGTTGTCCACCTGCCAAAGATTCATGCAAATGCTGCCGTCCAAGCTTCCAGGTAATCATCAGGGTAAACAGACACGAGGCCAGAAGCAGTGGGATCCATCCACCGGCAAAGGTCTTGAGCACATTGGACGAAAACAGCAGCACATCAAAGCTTAACAACAACACAAGCAAGGCCAATAGAAGAATTTTCCTTGTGCCCGTCGAACGGTCGGGCAACACCCTGAAGGCCAACAGCGAAGTCATGAGCATGGTACCGGTTACGGCAAAGCCGTATGCTCCCGCGAGCGCCTGCGACGAACCGGCACCCACAACCAGAGCGAGCACCGCAAGGCACATGGCGATATTGACTCTGGGCAAATAGATTTGTCCCTCTTCTTCGGCAGAGGTGTGAAGAATGGTCATGCGTGGCCAGAATCCGAGTTGGATGGCCTGTCGCGTAACCGAGAAGCTTCCCGTTATCACTGCCTGCGAGGCAATGACCGTTGCCATTGTGGCCAGAACAACCAGTGGCCAAAGGCCCCATTCGGGCGCTAGATGAAAGAAGGGGTTACGGGCGGATGCGGGATGCGCCAGCAACAAGGCCCCCTGCCCGAAATAGCACAGTACCAGAGATGGCAGCACCACCCCAAACCACGCCCGACGTATGGCACTGCGGCCAAAGTGCCCCATATCCGCATATAAGGTTTCCGCGCCAGTCAGCGCCAGCACCAGCGCTCCCAATAAAATAAAAGTTGTCCAGGGAGCATTCGAAGCAAACGATATGGCCCACATGGGGTTGAGTGCCCACAGAATCTCTGGAGACTGGAAGATGCGCCAAGCGCCCAGAGCGCCGAGAACGAAGAACCACAGAAGCATGATCGGGCCAAACAAGCGACCCATGGTACCCGTGCCCTTGGACTGAAAGGTAAACAAGGCAATGATCAGAGCCATCGCGATGGGCACGATCCAAGGATCCAGGGTATGTGACACAACGCCAATGCCCTCTACCGCCGATAAAACGGAAATCGCCGGTGTGATGACGCTATCGCCGTAGAAAAGACAGGCGCCGGTCAGGCCAAGTACCAAAACCACCCAGCGGCGACGGCCGCTCAAACCGCGGGCAGCAAGCTCCATCAAAGCCAGCGTTCCCCCCTCGCCCCGATTATCCGCTCTAAGCATGAGTGTCACGTATTTAAGCGAAACGACCAGCATCAGCATCCAGAACAGCAGCGAAAGCAAGCCCAGGATGTGTTCGGGCTGTACCTCGGACATATGGGATAAAGCTGCACGCACCGTATACAAGGGACTTGTACCGATGTCTCCATACACGACACCCAGTGCGCCAATGGTCAGCCCTGACGCAGGGTGTAGCGCTGCCCCTTCGCGCCCGGATCGCACCGTGCTCATGAGCTTGGTCCTGAAACGAACCGTTCAGCAGGTAGGACGTGTATTCTTGTGTGGCTCAATCTCATGTTCGGTCTTGCCAGGGATTTTTTGGATTATTGTCGATTCAGATGAGTACCCATTCGCGGGCCGGGAAATACAATGCTGACACGCGTACCTTCAATTTGGGGAGTGCTCGTCAGACTCCACCAGGCCCCGTGTGCCTGGGCTATCTCGCGCACAATGGCCAGCCCAAGTCCTGAGCCCGCCGCATCGGAATCTGGTGCTCGGTAGAACGCGTCAAAGACACGCTCTTGGTGAGCCGGATCGATGCCCCGACCATCATCTTCAACCACCAAGGCCGGTGGTGTCGCATTCACCTGCAGTCGGATGTTCTGAACATGCCCGCCGTACCGCAAGGCGTTATCAATTAGATTCCCCAACAGTTCGGTTAGCAACAGGGGATCGGCATCTACCCAAACAGCTTCCTCGGGCGCGCGCAATTGCAATCGAACATGCTGCCTACGTGCCTTGGGCACCCACTCTGCGCCTGTATTGCGAACCCAGTCTGCCAGATCAAGGCGCTGAAAAGAATCCTGTGGACGGGTCGATGCGTCGGCACGAGCAAGAACCAACAGCTGTTCGCCCAGCCGAATCATGCGATCGGTTACCGTCTTGATCCGCTCCGCCCGCAAGCGAACGTCTTGAGGTAGCTCGTTTGCCAACATCAACTCGCACTCTAGCTTCAAGCCGCTCAAAGGCGTACGCAACTGGTGTGCCGCATGGCCGATAAAGCGCTTCTGCGCCTTGACGGACTCATCCAGCCGGCGAAGAAGATCATTGATACGTGCGACGACGGGAACTATTTCGCTAGACAAGCCATCTGCGTCCAGCGGCTGAAGGTCATCCAGATCGCGTTCCTTGATATCGTCCGCCAATCGATTGATGGAACGCAGGCTGGAACGCACCCCGGAAACCAGTACCCAGGCCACCAAAAATACAAGCAGAATCTGGCTAAGGAGCATTAACCAGAAAATATCGCGTAGGAGCCAGGTTTCGAGATGAATCTTCGTTGTCACCAGCCAGGTCACGGCCAGATCAACGGCGACCAGTACCAGTACCGGAGGTAGCAGCCGAAAAATAAGATGGCGGGCCAGCGAGCCACGGGGCATCAGCCGCTGCAGCCGCTCCTTTAAGGTACCGTGCGAAGCAGAGCCACCGCCATGCGAACGTTGATTACGTGGCTTCGTCGACATCAAGGAGGTAACCGAAGCCGCGGACGGTCTGGATCGACGCACCACTGCCTTCAAGGCGCTTGCGAAGCCGATACACATAGACCTCGACCGCGTTCTCGCTGAAATCGGCATCCCAGGCCGACAGCGAATTGACGATCTGCCGTTTGGTGACAACCCGTCCCACGCGGCCCATCAGCATCTCGAGCACGGAAAGTTCACGCACGGAAAGAGCGATTCGACGCCCCGCCGCCCGGACTTCGCGATTGACCGTATCAAATACCAATGGACCGGCCTCGAGCAGAGGCTGCGCCTGACCGGTACGACGCCGGGCGAAGGCGCGGACGCGTGCAGCAAGTTCAGCCAGTTCGAACGGTTTGGTGACGTAATCGTCGGCCCCGGCGTCCAGACCTGCTACACGGTCCTCAAGTGCGTCGCGCGCGGTCAGCACCAAGACCGACACTTGCTCGCCGTCGCGCCTAAGCGCGCGCAGAACGTCCAACCCGGTCATGCCGGGCAAATTCAGGTCGAGCAGCAACAAGTCGTACGACTGCGCTGAAACAGCCCCCGGGACGTGTTCGCCGTCTTTTAGCCAATCGACGGCATAGCCCTGGCCGGCGAGAAATTCTTGTAGTGCCGCGCCCAGGGTGGCGTCGTCTTCGATAACTAGAACTCGCATGCTGAGATTCTATATGGAACGGCGCCTGGGTGCCGCCAAATCGACTACTTTTCGGCTACCGGTTTACAACCCTGACGGGAAGCTGTCAGTTGGGCTCGGCCGGCTGCCCAGCCGCTCGCGAACTGGTAGACGCTGCGGCAGCTCCACCGCTTTCGGCTGGGCGTGTCACGAAGCCCACCCTTTTCATTCCCGAGGCACGAGCGCTGCCCATGATCTGGGCCAGTACTTCGTAGCGAGTATCAAGGTCAGCGCGAATTCGCAATTGCGGCTGAGGATCTTGCGTGGCTTCTTGTTTCAATCGGACGGTAAGGTCCTCAAACGCGACCGGCTGCTCGTTCCAAAAAAGCTGACCCATATCGTTTACTGCCAGGTCGATGACAACTGGCTCTTGTTGGACTGGCTCGGCCGTGACTTGAGGCACATTGATCTTGATGGAATGACTGAGCAGTGGAGCCGTGATGATGAAGATCACCAACAGCACCAGCATGACGTCGATCAGTGGAACCATGTTTATTTCTGACATGGTCTGTCCGCTGTTTTTGCTATCAAAGCTGCCGAAGGCCATGATTATTCACCCTTGCGCGATGTCGCCGCAACTGGAAGCCCGCGGACCTTGCCGCGGTTCTCGACGACTTGCTGACCGGTCGACAGGAACGTGAAGAGATCGTGGGCGAAGGCGTCCAGTCGCGCCAGGTAGACACGATTGCTACGTACGAACGCGTTGTAAGCAAGGACGGCGGGAATCGCGACGGCCAGACCCAGACCAGTCATGATCAGCGCCTCGCCTACTGGACCGGCAATGCGGTTGATCGTGACACCATCGGACATGCTGATGCCGATCAACGCGTGGTAGACGCCCCACACCGTTCCAAACAAGCCAACAAACGGCGCCGTCGATCCAATCGAGGCCAGTACGGTCAAACCATTTTCGAGTTTGGCCGTTTCTTCGTCGATGACCTTGCGTATTGTCCGGGTGACAAATGCACTGGTGGACCCTTTTTCTTCAAGCTTTATGGCGCCATATTTGACGTGATGATTGCGGGCATGAATGGCGTGTGCGGCAACGTGGGCGAAAGGCTCCGTGGCGCCATGCGTGTTGATCTCGTTTTCCACTTCCTCGAGCGAGCTTGCAGCCCAGAAGTGGCTAAGAAAGCGGACCGAATGCCGGTTCACACGCCAGTTGGTAAACCATTTCACGAAGATCAGATACCAACTGACCAAGGACATCAGGACCAGAATGACAAACAGGCTCTTGCCGACAAAGTCGCTCTGGGCAATGAAGTGCAACATGCCGCCGTCTGAAAGTTGCTGCACGGTGGTATCGAGCAGTGGCGGAGCGCTGGTTGCGGCCGTGGAAGCGGTATCAGATAGTGCTGCAGCGCTGTTGGACAACGATGACGCCGCGGTGCCGGCGGCGTCGGAAGTTGAAGCCGCGCTGCTCAACGTTGACGTGGCGGCATCTGCCATGCCGGCTGTCTGGTCGGCGTCGGTCGCGTTCGGTGCAGCGGGCGCCGATTCAACGGCCCCTGAGACCTGCGCCAAAATTTGCAGTACGCCTTGTAGGAGGTTGGACATGCTGATTCCTAAATTACAAAGTCAAATGGAATATCGGCCAAGGCGGGATACGCAACACCGTTCTCGGTGTATGGCTTGAACTTGGCGGTTCGGGCCGCACGCAAGGCTGACTGGTCCAGCCGGTCGTAGCCGGACGATGACCGAATCGTTGCGTTTACTACTGATCCTTGCGGCGCAATAAGGACGCGCACTACTACCCTGCCCTTCTCACCTCGACGCAGTGACGCACGGGGGTATTCCGGGTTGGGTCGTTGACCTAAATAATCGACGGTCGATATATGTCGCGGCCTGTTGTCCGGCACCGGGTCAGGTGCTTTTGGGGTCGCCACTGTCTCAGCCGCTCCGCTGGGCGGGGCTACCGGCTTGGGCGGCGGAGCCTCGACTGGCTTCGGTTTTGGCTTGGGCTTGGGTTTTGGCTTGGGCGGCGGAGGTGGCTCGGGGGGCGTAATAGCTTCGGGCTCGGGTTCCGGCTCCGGCTCCGGTTCTGGAATGGGCTCCGGCTCCGGTTCCGGTTCAATTTCAGGCTCAGGCTCAGGTTCAGGCTCGATCTGCGGCTCAGGTTCCGGTTCCGGTTCAGGCTCGACCTCAGGCTCGGGTTCGGGCACGACCTCTTCAACCGGCTCGGCTTCAGGAGCGGTATCCACAATTTCCGGCCCAATCTCGACGAACTGGATTTCCATCGTCTCGGACATCGATAATTCAGGCTTGGACGGCGCGGCTAAAATCACACCGACTACAGCCAAATGCAGTCCCACCACGCATGTGGCAGCCACAGCCTTGGTCAGTAGCGGGCGGGGAACGGGCTCAACACGGATACGGGACATGTGTGCAACGTAGATGGGTGCCCGTAGGCAGAAAAAGACGCCCGTAGTCAGTAACAATCAGGCAGGCAAGCACGATATCAGAAATGCGAACGATTCGCAATATATTATCGCGTTTTTTTGAGAAGCCGCACTGCGCTGCGCGATCTCTTTCTTGCTGCCTTTCCCGCGCTGCCTATGGTAGGAAGAGCACATCCGTGAGCTTTTACATATTCCGGCCGCTTAATCCTCGCACCATGGCGCGCAACTCAGCATGCAATGGCGCAAATCGTGCCTCTTCCAGTTCTGCCAGCATTGCTTTTTCGATGGCGACCACGGCCGCGTCACATTCCTTGAGTAGGGCTTGTCCCTTGGGAGTGAGCCGGATGTGAATGATGCGTCCGTGCGTGGCATCGGATTCGCGCTCTATCCAGCCTCGCGCCTGCATATGCTTCACCATCTCATTAGCCGATTGCGGGGACACCATGGAGCGCTCGGAAAGCCTGGCATTGGACATCTGGCCATGGCTGTCCAATACAGACAATGCCGTGTATTGCGCGGCGGTAACATCCCAAGGAGCCAACGCTTCACGAATGCGCCTGTTCAACACATGGTCCAACCGCCCGATGAGGTAGGCAATTCCGTTGGGGCGCTCAGGCCACGACTGCGCAAATTGAGGGTTTTTCTGGATCATAGTCAGGCTTGCAAGCAGGTATTTCAGCGTGTAGTATAAGCTCAATATCAGGCTACTTGATATTAATTTTGTGAATTACCAGGAATACGATAAAAACATGGAGACAACACCGCGTTATCGCAGCGTGGCACTGGGCCCTAAACAAATTGTGGTTGAAGCGCGCGAAAACGGTATCACCTACGTCAGGTCGCCGATCCCGTTAGGCGACTATCCCGAACGCATTACCGACAAGCTCCTTTACTGGGCCGAAAAAGCTCCCGAACGTACGTACATCGCCCAGCGTGAGCCGGGTCACGGCCCCTGGCGCCGCGTCAGCTATGCCGACGCCTTGCAGGCTGCTCGCCGATTGGGGCAAGCCATTCTCGATCGCGGCTTGACTGTGGATCGTCCCGTACTCATTTTGTCGGCCAATGACATCGAGCAGGCGCTGCTGTCACTGGGGTGTCAATTCGCCGGGGTACCCTACTCGCCGATTTCTCCCGCGTATTCGCTCGTCTCCAAGGATTTTGAAAAGCTGCGCCACGTGCTCGAGGTTGTCACGCCTGGGCTTATTTTCGTCTCCGACGCCAACGCATATGCCGACGCTATTCAGGCGACCGTCGGTCCAGACATTGAAATTGTCAGCACGCAGCCTGCCGATATCGGTCGTCCGGTCACACTATTCAGCGACCTCATGGGCACTCCCGCCTCCGACGCCATCGATGCGGCTCAAAAGGCCACTGGCCCCGACACCATCGTCAAGTTCCTGTTTACATCGGGCTCAACCAGCTTGCCCAAGGCAGTGATCAACACCCAACGCATGCTTTGCAGCAATCTGGCCATGATGGTCATGGCATGGCCCTTCCTGACCGAAGAGCCGCCCATTTTGATTGACTGGCTGCCCTGGAACCATACTTTCGGTGGCAACCACAACCTTGGCATGGTTCTCTATAACGGCGGTACCTTGTACATTGACGAAGGAAAGCCTACCGACCAGGGAATCGAAACCACGCTTCGCAACTTGCGCGAAATTGCACCTACCGTGTATTTCAATGTGCCCATCGGCTGGGAAAAAATCGCCAATGCGCTCGAGACCGATGATGCTCTGCGTGCCAACTACTACAGCCGGATCAAGATGCAGTTCTATTCCGGCGCTGCGCTCGCCCAACCTGTTTGGGACAAGCTTCACGCTACAGCCGAAGCTGCTGTCGGCGAACGCATCGTCATGACCACCGGCCTGGGTATGACCGAAACAGCGCCCTCAGCCATGTTCGTGCTCGACGAACGTGCGCTGGCCGGGCAAATCGGTCATCCCTTGCCTGGCATGGAATTCAAGCTGGTTCCAAACGACGATAAAACTGAAGTGCGGTATGCGGGGCCCAACGTCACCCCCGGTTACTGGCGAGACCATGCCAAAACTGCCGAGGTATTCGACGACGAAGGGTTCTTCTGCTCGGGCGACGCTGTCAGATGGTTGGATCCAAACGATCCGGACAAGGGTTTTGTGTTCGACGGGCGAGTTGCCGAAGACTTCAAACTCGATACAGGCACATGGGTCAATGTCGGCCCCTTGCGAGCACTGGTTGCACGTGAAGGCGCTCCTTATCTGCAGGATTCCGTCATTACCGGGCATAACCGGCGCGAGCTGGGTGTACTCATTGTTCCCAATCTTACGCAATGCCGTAAGCTATCCGCACTGCCCGACAGTGCCGACGACGCAGCTGTGCTTTCCAGCGCGCCCGTACGCGACTTCTTTCAGCAACTGATCAATCGCCTGTCAGCCCAAGGCACCGGCAGTGCCACGCGCATCATGCGTGGACTGGTTCTTGTCGACCCCCCATCGCTCGACCGAGGAGAAATCACTGACAAAGGATCCATTAACCAGCGCGCAGTACTGACGCATCGCGCCTCGCTTGTCGAGGACCTGTACACCGATTCTCACCCAGAGGTACTTAAACCCTAAGCCCTGACCTCACTTTGTAACTTGCAACTTTCGGCGAATCGCCGGCACCATCCATACCAAGGAGACATTCATGAAACATAAAAACATATTGCGCGCGACCCTCTTGGCCGCGTCCCTCAGCCTCGGTTTCATGGCCCCCGCCCAAGCCGATCTCAAAATCGGCGTCGTCCTGTCATTGACCGGTCCCGCCTCGGGTCTCGGCATTCCCGTCAATACCGGCTTCGAGCTTTGGCCTGATACCGTCGGCGGAGAAAAGGTCACGTTCATCACCCTGGACGACGGCAGCGATCCGGCACGTGCTCAAAAGAACGTGCAACGCCTTATCTCTGAAGACAAGGTAGACGTCATTATTGGTTCAAGCACCACGACACCGGCCATCGCCATGGGCGAAGCTGCCGCCGAAGGTGAAACCGTTCAGCTGGCCGCGTCTCCTGCCGAGTTCCCCCCGGGCAAAGGCACTTGGACTTTCCGTCTGCCTCAATCCACGGCAGTCATGGCCGGCGGTGTCATTGATCACATGAAGAAGCACGGCGTGAAAAACTTCGCCTTCATTGGCTATGGTGACGCGTACGGCGAAAGCTGGCTCAAAGATCTGACGGCCCTTGCCAAGGAAGCCGGCATCGAGATCACGACAGCCGAACGCTATGCCCGCGCCGACACCAGCGTCACGGCTCAGGCCATCAAGGCAATTGCCACCAACCCGGACGCCATTCTCATCGTGGCCTCGGGTAGCGGCGCCGCCATGCCACACACCACGGTCGTTGATCGCGGCTATAAAGGCAAGATCTATCAAACCCACAGTGCCGCCTCACGCGACCTGATCCGCCTTGGCGGCAAAGCAGTCGAAGGTTCCTTCGTTGTCTCGGGTCTGGCAGTGTTGCCTGAAGAGCTCCCCGAAAGCCATCCGTCCAAAAAGATCGCCACCGACTTCGTCAAGGCCTATGAGGAAAAGTTTGGTTCAGGTTCGCGTAACCAATTCTCTGCCCACGCCTACGACGCCTACCTCATCCTGGACAAGGTTGTGCCGGTCGCCAAAGAAAAGGGCCAACCCGGAACCAAGGAGTTCCGTGTCGCCCTTAAGGAAGCCCTCGAAAATTACGGAAGCATTCCGATCACGCAGGGTGTGATCACCTACACCAAGGACGATCACTTTGGTTTCGACAATCAAGCGCAGATGATGCTTACCATCAAGGACGGCGCGTTCGCAGCTGCCGACTAATCCAGCAGGCTGGTTGCAACGCCCAGACGGGGTCCGCGAGTCGGACCCCGTTTTTTTGGTGGAATATGTCTCGCTAGCCGGCTACTATCAAAGTAACAGGCTTGACGCCACACGCCCCGCAGGAGTAAGCCATGAACCCCGCCACTGAAGGTTTATCCACTGAAGATATTCGTAAATATTTTCAGCGCATCTGTGAAGAGGCCGAAGGTTTGATGCGCGAATATGACCCCAGGCTGATTCTGGAATGGACAGACACCAATCTCATCGAGGGCGCCTGCTTTCAGGTCGATGTACGAATCCAGAAGGACGGCGCGCATGGAGGAAGTCTGGCGATGACTTTGACAAAACAAGACATCCTGCAGATTGGCGGCCTGTTTGGGGCCGTGGCCGGCAAGGGCGCGGTCGCCGACTATTCACTGGATATGAATTTGCGGGAAGTCGTGACACACGGAACAGAAGCCGCAACGGTCAAGGTTAGCTGGCACGAGCATCTGGTCGTGCAGGCACCTGAGAACCCTGAGGCGTCCGCGGAATCACGCGGCCGGCTGATTGCCGAAGCCGAGGTCGACTGCGTCCATTTGGTCGTGCGCGAAGAGGGCCACCTGGCGTTGGGAATGGCATTGTGTTCTGGAACCGTGCGTCTGACGATGTCTGACTAATAAGCACAGAACTTAAACCGGAAAAGTGTTGGTAGGCACTGTCCCATAGTGTCCCAAAAACCGTGTTAAGGGCCCAGGGCAAAGAAAAAGGGCCTACATGTAAACATGTAAGCCCTAATATCCATTAGCAATTCGTGGTGGGTGCTACAGGGGTCGAACCTGTGACCTACGCCTTGTAAGGGCGCCGCTCTACCAACTGAGCTAAGCACCCCTTGTATTCAACCTTGGTGGGAAGTTTCCCGGGGGCCACGCTGCTAAAGAAAAGCATTATAGCTTGAGCTTTTTTAGCAAGCAAATCGCCAATCAAGCAATTAGTTGACGGCGTCTTTCAGAGCCTTGCCAGGACGGAACTTGGGCACGCGAGCCTTCTTGATCTTGATGGCTTCGCCGGTGCGGGGGTTACGGCCAGTGCGGGCGGCACGCTCGGAAACGGCGAAAGTACCGAAACCGACCAGGGTGACCGAGCCCTTCTTTTTCAGGGTAGTCTTGACAGCACCGATGAATGCTTCGAGGGCGCGACCGGCGTCGGCCTTGGAGAGGTCGGCCTTGGTGGAGATGTGTTCGATGAGCTCAGTTTTGTTCATTTAAGATATACCCCTGAAAAATTATTATGACTGCTGCCGGCGAACAAGTCGCCGGCACCAGCATTTCTTGACTAAAAAAACACAACACGTTCAAGTGCATGTACTACTGTTGACTGGTGGGAATGTCAGTATTGACGCTGCCTACCGGCTAACGCGTATTAAGCCTTCGAAATAAAGTCGTGTCAAGGGGAGAAACGCTCAAAACCCGCAGGATTACTGACTTTTTTCAAAAATATACTTAAGAAATGCAAACTTGCGTTGCCATGCCCAAATACCTGAATCAAGTAAGTACCGCCGAGGGTTCAGGGCAAGCCAATGCTCTTCTCTTGCCCTGCTTCTGACTTGGAAAGGTAGCTCAGAACGCCTCGAGGGCATTCAAGAAATCGTCGATCAGGTCCTGCGGATCTTCGATCCCAACGGAGATTCGCAACATGCTATCAGCGATGCCCATCAAAGCGCGACGCTCAGGACCCATTTCATAGTAGATAGTGTGAGCAACGGGCAGCACCAAAGTGCGGGTGTCACCCAAGTGCGTGGCCAGCACAAATACCTTCAGACGATTGAGAAAGTCGAAAACGTCAATACCATCTAGCAATTCCACACCAACCAGGGCACCGTAGCGGCCACCGAATAGTTCTCCGGCGCGCGCGTGCTGTGGATGGGAAGGCAGACCCGGGTAACTGACGCGCGACACCTTTGGATGCTCGGCAAGGGACTGCGCAAGCGCCATGGCGTTGCTGCAGCTTCGCTCCATGCGCAGTGCCAAGGTTTCAGAACCAACGGATATTCGGTGCGCCGAATCCGCTGATAACGTCGCGCCCATGTCGCGCAAACCCTTCTTCTTGATCTGAGTCAGCCCCCAACTTTGTGGTGAGCCATGACGATAGACGTCAGCAATATTGGGATACGCCGACCAATCATACAGCCCAGTGTCGGTGACAGCACCGCCCAAGGCGTGACCGTGTCCGCCGATATATTTCGACAACGAGTTGATCACCAGGCCGGCACCAACGTCCCGGCCCCGGCAAAGCCACGGCGTGCTAAGTGTGCCGTCAACCACATACAGCATGCCATTATCGCGGCACCAGTCACCAATGGCTTTCATGTCAGCCACCTGCGTGCCCGGATTGGCAATGGATTCGACGAACACCATGCGGGTTTCAGGACGCACTGCCGCCGCCACGTTGGCAACATCTGTGGCGTCAACCAGGGTGACTTCAACGCCCAGCCCTGCCAACGTGCTCAACAGGCTGTTTGTATTGCCAAAAATGTACTGGCTTGAAATCAGGTGATCGCCGGCGCGCAGCAAGGTAAAGAACGTGGCGTTCAAGGCAGCCATGCCGGTGGCAAAACTCACACTATTGATGCCGCCTTCCATCTGCGTAATCTTTGCTTCCAGGGCCTGCGTTGTAGGCGTGCCCTGGCGTGCATAGGTGAAGCCGGCCTTGCCCTGAAAGACCGCAGCAAGTTCACGCGAATCGGCAAAAGCGTATTCGCTGGAAGGATGCAACGGCTTATGGATAGCTCCATGCTCAATGGTGGAGCGCCGGTCAGAGTGAACCAGCGTAGTGGTGAATCCGTTCTTGGACATGATGTGACGGGGTTGTTTCGTATGGTGTTAATTGGATTGCGTACGTTGACGCACCGACTCGTACAGACAGACGGCACTGGCGACGCTGACGTTCAGGCTTTCTACCGCGCCCAGCATGGGAATCGTGACAAGTTCATCGCATGTTTCGCGAGTCAGGCGTCGCATGCCTTCACCTTCTGCACCCATGACCCACGCCATAGGACGGCGCGCATCAATGGTGTGAATGCTGTCTGTGGCCTGATCGTCGGTCCCCACAAGCCAGAGGCCTCGCTGTTTGAGTTCACGCATGGTGCGCGCCAGGTTGGTCACCATGATATAGGGCACCGTATCGGCCGCTCCACACGCCACGCGTTGCACCGTGGCGCCGAGGCCTACAGCCCGATCACGCGGCGCAACCACCGCATGAACACCGGCAGCATCTGCCGTACGCAGGCAGGCTCCGAGGTTATGCGGATCGGTCACACCATCAAGCAACAGCAGAAGCGGAACCTCGCCCTTCTCTTCGAGTGCATCAAGCACTTCATCCACGTCGGTGGCGAGCGTATTGGCGTCAGCCAGGGCAACCACCCCTTGATGCTTTGTGCCCCGCGCCAGCCCGTCCAGCCGATCGGCTTCTACCGGGTGCACACGAACCTGCGCCTGTCGCGCCTGTTCGATCAAGGTTTGCATACGCTTGTCGCGTCGCGTTGCCTCGACGTAAAGCTGACGGATGGTGGCTGGGGCATGGCGCAGCCGCGCAGTGACGGCATGGAAACCAGCCAAAACCTGATGGGACGACATTGGGCTCCTTAACGATTGGCAGGCGGAAGATATGACGATTTTACTCTTCCGCCCCACTCCTCCCGAAAAGCCTCACCTTCGCTTGCGTGAAGATGTCTTTCCCGCCTTGGGCGGAGAAGATTTGCTCCCAGCCTTTTTGGCAGCTTTGGCAGCACGCTTCTCGGCCGAGCGTCGTTGGCTTGCCGTGGTTCCCTTCAAAGCCTCCGGCTTGGCTGTGGCCGCCTTCTTTCCTCGTCGAGCAGTAGTTGGTTCGGCCGGCGCCGACGCAGCTTTCTTCAGAGCCTTGTACCCGGTGTCCTTGACCAGGCGGAACTCGATCCTGCGGGCTTCAAGATCCACACGCGCAACTTGCACGTGAACAGCATCAGTAAGGCGATAGCGGATGCCGGTTCGTTCACCACGCAACTCGTGCATGCTCTCGTTGTACTGGAAGTAATCGGAGCCCAACTCCGACACGTGCACCAACCCTTCAACAAACAAGGTATCGAGGGTGACGAACAGCCCAAACGGAGCTACGCCGGTGACCCGGCCACTGAACACTTCGCCGACATGCTCTTTGACAAACCAGCACTTGAGCCATGCCTCGACATCGCGAGACGCGTCATCAGCACGGCGTTCCCGGGCAGAAAGCAGCAAGCCCAGCTTCTCCCAGATGGCGTGCTGGCGCTCGCCCGGAGTCAGTTCGGCTGCGGCGTTGACGTCTTCAATATCGGGCACATATTTTTCGTTGCGCAGGATTGATTTGATGACACGATGAGTGAGCAAATCCGGATAGCGCCGGATGGGGGACGTGAAATGCGCATAGTGCTGATACGCCAACCCAAAGTGACCAGATTCTTCCGGGCTATATATGGCCTGCTGCAAGGAGCGCAAACACATTGTCTGCAGCACCTGGTAATCGGGTCGGCCACGCGCCGCCTGCAACAGGCGAGCATAGTCGTGCGTAGTGGGTTCGTCACCGCCATCGAGTGTCAAGCCAATGTTGCGCAGGTAATCGCGTAAAGCCTTGAGCTTTTCGGGAGTGGGCCCCTCATGGACCCGATAGAGGCTTATGCGCTTGTTGCGCTTGGTGAAGTCAGCCGCGCAGGTATTGGCCGCCAACATGCACTCTTCGATCAGTCGATGGGCATCGTTGCGTTCGTATGGCACGATGCGCTCGATACGCCCTAACGGATTACATATGATCTTAGTTTCGACTGTTTCGAACTCCATGGCTCCACGCTTGCTGCGGGATTCTGACAGCAGCTGGTACAGCTCATAGAGGTCGAGCACATGTGGCAGCACATGTTGCATGCTTTGCGCGGCCGGGCCGCCCGGCTGCTGTATAGCCGCCCACACATCTGTGTAGGTCGTGCGGGCCTGAGAGTGGATGACGGCGTTGTAAAACTGGTAGGCTGACACGACGCCGGCTTTCGCACCATTGGCTGGAATGACCATATCGCACACCAGCACCAGGCGATCAACACCCGGATTGAGCGAACACAGGCCGTTGGACAGGGATTCCGGCAGCATCGGAATGACCCGCCGCGGAAAGTACACGCTGGTGCCGCGCTCGAAGGCGTCTTCATCCAGCGCCGAACCTGGCGTTACGTAGTGGCTGACGTCGGCGATAGCAACCAGCAGACGCCACGCCGGTCTCCGGCGCTTTTCGGTGCCGATATCGACGGGCATGCAGAACACGGCATCGTCAAAATCGCGAGCATCTTCTCCGTCGATGGTAATGAATGGAAGATCCCGCAGATCAACCCGACCTTTGAGTTGGTCGGGCTTGACGGTATCGGGGAGCTTCGCGGCTTGAGCCATGGCCGCTTTTGAAAAATCTACCGGCACATCGAACTTGCGCACGGCGATCTCGATTTCCATGCCGGGATCGTCGATTTCCCCCAATACTTCGATGACTCGACCCAGGGGCTGCGTATGACGAGTGGGCTGCTGCATGATTTGCACGGTGACTACTTGCCCGTGCTCCGCCCCAGCCGTGTCGCCGGACGGGATAAGAATGTCGTGCTTGATGCGCTGGTCCTCGGGGACCACAATGCAAATTCCCGGCTCGCGCAGGAATCGGCCCACCAGGCGATCAGTGCGCCGCTCGACCACTTCTACAATCGTGGCTTCAGGCTTGCCGCGATATTGGCCGTCGGGTTTGGCCAACACACGGTCGCCATGCAGCACCTTGAGCATTTCGCGAGGAGCCAGAAACAGGTCGGGCCCGCCGTCGTCGCGCAAAAGGAAGCCAAAGCCATCACGATGACCTTGAACCAGCCCGGAGATGAAATCTCCTTTAGGTGCTGCCAAAATCTGTCCCTGTTCGTTATAGGTAATTTGCCCGTCACGCTCCATCGCGTTCAGGCGCCGCTCAAAGCCAGTTGATAGAGGGTGCTTTGCACCCATTGCCCGAGCCAGCTCGAGCACGTCGTATGCCCGACCTGTCGTGCGCAGCATTTCCAGCACGGCTTCGCGGCTGGGTACATCTGGGTCAAAATCGGGCGGCAGCGAATGAGCCGTATTGGAGCTCGGACTGTCGTTTTCGTTTTTTGTTCGCTTTGCCAAAGAAAATTCCGTTGGTTAAAAAAATAGGTTATACTACGAATCTTCGCTTTTACCGCTACGGCAACATTTACCGGGTTTAGCGAGCACTTATTTTTAGTACACGGTGCACGCTCGGACTCTAAATGAATGCACATCGCGAATGCAGAAAAATAGCAGTAAAAGCAGCAATAATTTTTACGCAATCATGTAAAATTATTGTTTGCAGTACACAAGTACATGAAGTTTGAATCCATGCAGGCCTGTTTGGCTGCAAACATGTTCAAACAGTATCATATTCTTGTTAAGCCCAGATGGCGGAATTGGTAGACGCGCATGGTTCAGGTCCATGTGCCGCAAGGTGTGGAGGTTCGAGTCCTCTTCTGGGCACCACCCTATTCCTAAAAGCCCCGTGCATGTCACGGGGCTTTTTCATTTTCTCGCCCCATGCTGCGAATGATTGCTCCCTTTGCGGCGATGTATGCGCGACGGGCATGCCGTCGCGTTAGCGCAGCAGCTTTCGCATCAGCACATGCGGAATGCCGGCATCCATGAACGGCTCGCCTTCGGGCTCAAACCCAAGAACTTCATAGAAGCCCTGGGCGTGGCACTGAGCCGCTAACACAACCTGCGTGTCGCCCCGCCGCGCTGCCTCTTCTACAAGCGCCAGCAACAACGATTTTCCGACACCAATCGAACGATATGGCTTTAACACCGCCATGCGACCTATGTGGGAGTCGGACAAGAGACGACCAGTACCTACGGGCGTATCGCCATTACGAGCCAATGCATGTACGGCGGTGCGATCCTGTTCGTCCAGCTCGAGCTCAACAGGCACTTTCTGTTCCACCACAAAAACTTCATGACGGATCGCACCCGCTTCTTGGCCCAGTTGATCCCAGTTTCCGAGCGTGACTACGATTAGGGAATTCAATAGCTGTCCTTCGATACCGGTTTTTTCAACCAGTCTTTCTGCTGGTAGGATGTCTTATGCAAACAAAAAATAAACATATTTTGAATACGTCTTAGCGCGGGAGAAACAGATGGCACAATGGGCCGACGTTCAGGCTTTTTTCGATCCAGCCACCAATACAGTCAGCTATATGGTGGTGGATCCGTCCACCCGAAAAGGGGTCTTTATCGACCCCGTCCTCGATTATGACCACGCCAGCGGCAAGGCGGCAACGACATCCGCCGAACTGATGCTGGATGCGGCGCAAGCCGCAGGTGTCGATATCGTACGCATTCTCGAGACGCATGCCCACGCCGATCATTTGAGCGCGGCGCCTTTTCTGAAAGAGCGAACCGGTGCTCCCGTTTGCATCGGCGAACATATTCGGCAGGTGCAATCCATATTCAAGCCCGTTTTCAATCTGGACGACGTCTCAGAAGATGGCAGCGAATTCGACGTTCTGCTAAGCGACGGCGATACCTTTGATGTAGGCGACTTGCCGGTCAAGGTGCTTCACACTCCGGGACATACCCCCGCGTGCATATCGTATCTGATTGGCGATGCGCTGTTCGTTGGCGATACACTCTTCATGCCCGATTACGGCACTGCCAGGGCCGATTTCCCCGGGGGGTGCGCCCGCATCTTGTATGCGTCGATACGTCGCCTGCTCGAGCTGCCGCCCCAGACGCGCATTTTCGTTTGCCACGACTACAAGGCCGACGGACGAGATTATTTTGCGTGGGAGACCACGGTCGAAGCGCAGCGCAAGAGAAACATTCATATTCGAGACGGCATCTCCGAGGACGAATTCGTGGCCATGCGAACCCAACGCGATTCGTCGCTGGCGGCTCCCACACTGTTGTTGCCGGCCATTCAAGTGAATATTCGCGGTGGTAACTGGCCACAACCCGAATCCAACGGTCAGCACTATCTGAAAATACCCATTACATACGAATCGGCACATTGATTGCTGCGTAAAGCATGTTGTAAACCAAACTGGGAGCCAATATGCCTGCCAAATCCAAAGCTCAGCAGAAAGCTGCCGGGGCAGCCCTGGCGGCCAAACGCGGTGACGCCAAGGTCGGCGAACTGCAAGGCGCATCGAAATCGATGTACAAATCCATGAGCGAAAAAGAGCTCGACGAAATGGCTTCGACAAAGCGCAAGGGCAAGCCCGAGCACAAGTCCAAATCGTAGGCTCCGCAAATCGTTGTCTTCGTTCGGACACCGGCTGCCTTTTCAATTCTTCTACATGCAGAATTCAGTTCTGGTATGGTTGTGAAACCAAATTTTCGGAACGAAGGAAGCACCGGTGTCTTTTGTATCGCGCCACACGGCGTTTTACCTTGTCATAGCGTCAACGATTACATCTTTCGTGCTGGCATTTGCCGTCAGCGCGTGGTGGCTGGTGCCCATGATCATAAGCCTGGCACTGGTTGGCTTGGGAATCCGCGATCTCACTCAAACTCGGCATACCATTCGGCGCAATTACCCGGTTATTGGCAACCTTCGCTACCTGTTCGAATTCATCCGACCTGAAATACGTCAGTATTTTTTAGAAGACGACAGCGCCGAACTGCCGTTTTCGCGCTCGGAGCGCTCCCTGGTATACCAACGTGCCAAGCACACCATCGATAAGCGTCCTTTTGGTACCCAAGAAAACGTGTACGGCGACGGCTACGAATGGATCAACCATTCGATGAGCCCCACCAAACCCAAGGACAGCGACTTTCGCGTCACGGTTGGCGGATCAGACTGCTCTCAACCCTACTCCCTGTCGGTGTTCAATATCTCGGCCATGAGCTTTGGCGCCCTGTCTGGGAACGCAGTCATGGCCATGAACAAGGGTGCTGTGCTTGGAAACTTCGCTCACAACACCGGTGAGGGCGGCATAAGCCGATATCACGAGGTCCATGGGGGTGACCTCATCTGGAATATTGGGTCTGGGTACTTTGGCTGCCGCGATGAAAAAGGTCGCTTCTCTGAAGAGCTTTTTGCCGAAAGAGCGACCCGTCCAAACGTCAAGATGATCGAGATCAAGCTTTCTCAGGGAGCGAAACCAGGTCACGGGGGCATTTTGCCCGCTACCAAGGTGACCCCGGAGATAGCCGAAGCGCGTGGCGTCCCCGTGTGGAGGGAATGCGATTCCCCTGCTAAGCACAGCGCCTTCGACACCCCCGTTGAATTACTGCAGTTTGTTCAGAAGTTGCGAACCCTTTCCGGCGGCAAGCCGGTGGGCTTCAAGCTGTGCATCGGTCATCCGTGGGAATGGTTTGCCATTGCCAAGGCCATGCTCAAGACGGGAATCACCCCCGACTTTATTGTGGTGGATGGGGCCGAGGGCGGCACGGGCGCGGCCCCAATCGAGTTCGTGAACCATGTTGGCACCCCGCTGCGTGAGGCCCTTCGGCTGGTGCACAACACTCTGGTAGGTATTGGTTTGCGCGAACAAATCAAACTCGGAGCCTCGGGAAAGATCATCAGCGCCTTTGACCTGGCCCGCACCATGGCACTTGGAGCCGACTGGTGCAACAGTGCCCGCGGATTCATGTTTGCCGTGGGTTGTATTCAGGCCCAGGCATGCCATACAGATAAATGTCCAACTGGAGTCACGACGCAAGACCCCGGACGGCAAAAAGGGCTGGTTGTCGCCGACAAGGCGCAGCGCGTTGCCAACTTTCACGGCAACACGCTCAAGGCCCTGGCCGAACTGCTGGCCGCCGCTGGGGTCGAACACCCCGGCAATCTGCGTCCCCACCACATCGTGCGCCGGATATCCGCCAGCCGGGTCAGTGTGTTGTCGGCACTCTTCCCCGATATGCGCAAAGGCGAGTTGCTCGAGGGCAATTACAGCCAGACCATATTTCGAGTTACATGGCCCATGGCCCAGCCCGACTCCTTCGCCCCTCTGTATAGCCTTAGTGCGGCGCTGTCCGGTCAAGCCGGGCCTGCACAACATGACTCTGATGACGGGTTGGCTTCCCCGGACAAAGGCTCCGCACCGACGGCGATGAATGGGCAGTCCGATCCCTCTGCTGCTTAAACCATTCTGCCATGTGCGAACTTCTGGGGTGCCGGAAAAGCACCTTGAGCACTGTATGTTCTTTTAACAATTATCGGTAGTTTCCCTAGTGTTATCCGCCATTCGGTTGATCTATTCTGAACTCACTGCTTAACAGGCAGACCACTGCCTCCATGGCAGTCCATCTACACTACGTGAACGTAAGTGTCTCTGCCCAACTAGGCAGTAAGGCCCCGCCAGAAGGTGGGGCCTTTCTCATTTCTACAGCAATGCCGATTCTTGTATAAGATTAGGGCTTTGCCGTGCCTTTTTGCGCACGGCTCTGAAGGAAGTCTTACCGTGCAAGGCGTCAAGCGTAAAGTCGTTTATGTGTCGTTGTATGAGCTAATAGCTATTGGCTTCACAAGCTTCGGGCTCGCCGAACTGGCTGGACAGGAACTGGGCCGAGCCAGCATTGCCGCCGTGGCGTCGTCGATCATCGCCGTAATCTGGAATCTGGTCTACAACACCGGCTTTGAATATTGGGAATCCCGGCAATCGGTGCGTGGTCGCAGCGTGTTGCGCCGCGCCGCCCATGCTCTAGGATTTGAGCTTGGATTAGTCGTACTGCTGGTGCCACTTTTTGCGTGGTGGCTGCACATTTCGCTTTGGCAGGCGTTCGTCCTGGACTTGGGCCTGATCGTCTTTTTCCTGATATATACCTTTGTGTTCAACCTTGCCTTTGACAAGGTGTTCGGGCTGCCCGCCTCAGCCCTACCCGCCCAGTAAGCCACTTATAACGACTCACGCACCTGCGCGGTTATTTCGTATGAACGCAGCCGCGCCTTGTGGTCGAACATATTTGACGTGATCATGAGCTCATCGGCGCCCGTCTTGTCGATAAATGCCTTGAGCTGACGCGCCACAGTGTCGGGCGCACCGATAGCCGCGCACGATAACACATGGTCAAGCAGGTGCTGAGCCTGTGGTCCTAGGCTTTCCAGATACCCCTCTACTGGAGGCGGCAGCCGAATAGGCCGGCCACTGCGCAGGCTGACAAACGACTGCTGCCATGAAGACGCCAGGAATTGAGCCTGTTCATCGTCGTCCGCAGCAAATACGTTAAAGCCCAACATCACATATGGTTTATCCAGGTACTGCGACGGACGAAAGGTACTGCGATACACCTGAATGGCCTGCATCAGTTGCTGCGGGGCAAAATGGGAAGCAAATGCGTAAGGCAAGCCCAGCGCCGCGGCAAGCTGTGCACCGAAAAGACTCGAACCAAGGATCCATACCGGCACGTTCAGGCCGGTACCGGGTACCGCTCGAACAGGCTGGCGCGGTTCATCCGCGAAATAATCCAGCAGTTCCAAGACGTCTTGCGGGAATTCATCAGCGCTGACGGCCAGATTGCGACGCAGGGCGCGCGCGGTGGTCTGGTCTGATCCTGGCGCCCTACCTAGCCCCAGATCGATGCGACCCGGGTACAGTGACTCGAGCGTTCCAAACTGTTCGGCGATGACCAGCGGTGAGTGATTGGGAAGCATGATGCCGCCCGCCCCCACCCGGATGGTTGAGGTGCCGCCGGCCACATACCCAATCAGCACCGAGGTCGCCGCGCTGGCGATGCCCGGCATGCCGTGGTGTTCGGCCATCCAGTAGCGTTTGAAGCCCCAGCGTTCGCCGTGCTGGGCGATATCCAGGGTGTGCCGAAAGGACTCTGCAGCGTCGCTTCCTTCGGCAATGGGCGACAGGTCGAGTATGGAAAAAGGTATCTTGGTCATTATCTGGAAGTGGGGGCAAAACTCGATTAAACAAGCAAAAAATTTTATGGTATAGTTTCGGTCTTTGGCGCATTAGCTCAGCCGGTTAGAGCGACGGAATCATAATCCGCAGGTCCCCTGTTCGAATCAGGGATGCGCCACCAGAGAATACAGGCTGCCCCGAATCCAAAAGGTTCGGGGCAGTTTTTTTTATGATGGAGACTGCACCCTCAGGGCCGTAGCCCCTGTTGCGGAAACTTCGCGACTTCGTTGCTGCATTGCGCTGCGGTGTGGCACCCAAGTGACATCCCCAAACATGAGTATATTGGACCGTGCCAGGCCTCCACAGTGCGGGCCATGCGGCGGCTCGTTGGTGCGCACCACTTTCAGGCACTCTGACGATACACTACCGTCTTTGCTGAAAACGATAACAAAGGAGCGCTATGTCTATTCTGACAACCCACGTCGGCAGCCTTCCCCGAGGAGACGAACTGGCGAAACTGCTACTGGCCCAGGACCACGGCGAAGACATCGATACGGACCATTTCGAACAAGTCGTGCAGGCCGCCATAGACCACGCGGTACAGAAACAGGTCGAGGCAGGTGTGGGCATCATGAGCGACGGCGAACTGGGCAAGGTCGGTTACGCCACTTACATTACCGAACGGCTGGAAGGATTCGGCGGGCACGTTGACCGCACGCCGGCCAAAGATCTGGCCGATTTCCCGGACCTGCGCAAGAAGCTCACTGCGATCATGGGTACCCAGGAATTCGTACGTGCAGCGTGCATCGGGCCGGTCAGGTTACGGACGCTTGAGCCCTGCCATGCAGACATTCGGCGCTTCAAGTCGGCCATGGAAAAATACGGTCAGGGCGGACGCGGTTTTATGAACGCTGCATCACCCGGTTTGATCACTGCCTTCCAACCCAATAAGCATTACCCAACTCACGAGGCCTACCTGGCCGCTTTGGTCGACGCAATGCAGCCCGAATACGAAGCGATTGTGGATGCCGGCTTTTATCTTCAGCTTGATTGCCCCGATCTGGCCATGGCGGCGCACACAGGATTTCAGAGCCTTACTGAAGATGAATTCGTGAAGCGGGCATGGCAGAACGTTGAAGCGCTTAACGCCGCCACACGTAATATTCCGTCCGAAAAGATGCGCATGCATATTTGCTGGGGCAATTACGAAGGGCCGCATCACTGCGACATTGCTTTGGAAAAAGTGATCGACCCGATTCTTGCGGCTCGTCCTTCGGCGATATTGTTTGAAGCAGCCAATCCCCGTCACGAACACGAATGGGAAATCTGGCGCGATGCCAAGCTGGCCGATGACAAGATTCTTGCCCCGGGCCTGATCGACAGCTGCTCAAATTACGTGGAGCACCCCGAGTTGATCCGTCAAAGGCTTGAGCGCTATCTATCTTTCTTGGGCAAGGACAGAGTCCTGGCAAGCACAGACTGCGGTTTTGGAACGTTTGCTAACTATGGAAAGATCGATCCGGCGGTAACCTGGATGAAACTGGCTGCCTTGCGCGATGGCGCCGATCGAGCGGCCCGCGCCCTGATCTAAACGAGTCGGGCAGGCCTCTTGCTAGCGGGCGCTCTTGGTAGCCAATCAGCTGAATTCGGCGCACAATCCGCTTACCACCACTTAAAAGGCGCACAGTATGAGGACAGAAGAGATGGTTGGGGCTGACGCGCCCCACTTGCCTACCAACTTGCGGCGTTCAGTTTCCAATACCCTTAAAGGTTCCGCCGGCAACTTGGTCGAATGGTACGACGTTTACGTATATTCGGTATTTGCAGCTTCGTTCGAGCACCATTTCTTCAGCCCAGAAGACAAAAATGCCGAGGTGTACATCTGGGCAATTTTTGCGCTTACGTTTCTCATGCGCCCTGTGGGTTCCTGGTTCTTCGGCCGCTATGCCGATAGAAAGGGTCGCCGTGCAGCGCTGGCGCTATCAGTAACGATCATGTCGCTGTGCTCGTTCGCAATTGCCGTTACACCAACGCGGCTTTCCATCGGCGAATGGGCGGCCGTCATTCTGATCATCTGCCGACTGGTGCAAGGTTTCGCAACGGGTGGTGAATACGGCACATCCGCCACCTACCTTAGTGAAGCTGCTGTTCCGAAGCATCGGGGTTTTCTGGCCTCCTTCCACTATGTCACCCTTGTTGGCGGCCACGTCATCGCTCAGGCGCTGTTCCTGGCTTTGTTGCTTACCACGTCCAAAGAGGCGATTGGCGAGTGGGGTTGGCGGCTTGCGTTCCTGATTGGCGGCGTTGGCGCCTTGGTGGTGTTGTGGCTGCGGCGGACCATGGATGAATCCCTGAGCGAAGACGCCATTGAGCTTGCGAAGAAGACCAAAGATACCGGCTCCATGGGCGAACTTGTTCGCAATTATTGGAAAGAGCTTACAGCCTGCTTTTTGGTCACCATGGGTGGTACGGTTGCCTTTTATGCCTATTCGGTGACTGGTCCCAACATAATCAAGGCCAGCTTCGCCCAGAGCAGTCCTATCATGGGATCAGTCATCACGCTCATCGCCCTGACCATACTGATGCTGCTGCAGCCACTCGGAGGCTACATCTCCGACCGGGTGGGCCGTCGTACATTATTGGTCTTCTTCGGCATCGGCGGCACCCTGTTCACATGGGTCATATTTACGGTACTGCCCCAAACCAACAACGCCCTGCTCTCATTCGCGATTCTTACTGCTGGTTTCGTCATTCTGACCGGCTACACGTCGATTAACGCGGTGGTAAAGGCCGAACTCTTTCCGACACACGTGCGCGCCCTCGGAGTTGGCTTTGGTTATGCCATTGCTAACTCGGCATTCGGAGGCACCGCACCCGTCCTGTATTCGGCAGCTCAGCACGCCGACAAGGAGACGATGTTCATCGCCTACGTCACGCTACTTATCATCGGGTCGCTGCTGGTGTATGTGTTTTTGCTACGCAACCGTGGGGCCAACTGGCTTGACCATCCCGAGGAAATGCGCAAGCGAAAAGACAGTCCGGGACACCGGGTGTTTCCCATGGGGGTGTAGGCAGGCGGGAACTCCCCGCTTCCGCCAGCCCCCATCCAGCTGCTAATTTGAACCTGCGCGACGGGCCACACCGAGTGAGGCAAGGTTTTCGATCATGTCCTCCGCCGATGTCTCTGGCCTGACATCGGCATCGATCTTCACGATCTTGCCGTCTTTATCGATATAAAAAGTGTGTCGTCGCGCGAACCCTTTGTCGCCAAGCACACCGTAGGCACGAGCTACCGACTTATCTTCATCGCTCAACAATGGAAAATCCGCTCCTGTTTCGGCGGCGAAGCCCGTGTTGTCAAGCAAGGGATCAACACTGGCCATGAAATACGTCACATCGAATTCTCGGATGCGGTGCCCGTTCTCGGCGAGCGACTTGCACTCGATGGTGCAGCCGTAGGTATATGCTTTGGGAAACCAGGCTAACACGACAGCTTGCTTGCCCCTGTAATCGGAAAGCCGGTACGAATTTCCATCAGAAGCCGGAAGGGAAAAATCAGGCGCCATGTCTCCGACTTCAAGTGCATGGACAGGCGCAATGGATACCGCTACACAAAGGGTAGCCAGCCACCGCGCAATAGGGTTCAGTTTGGGTAACATCGTTGACTTCTCCTAAGCGAGGCCTGCGCACTGCACAAAATATTAGTGCGCTGACAAACTACGCAGGTCGGCATCCAGCAGATCCGTCAGCAAGCCCGCGCCATCGTCGTCCACACGAAACTCTCCGTACCGCGCTTTCGCGAAATGATCCGCCCTGCCTTCCGGAAAGAACCATGCATCGGTGACCACACGGACTTGCCCATTACGCAGGCGGTACCTTAACAATACATCGTCTTTCCGTGAGGTGCCCGGATCATGGTTGTTCAGTGCGGACGCCGACTCGATCGACACCAGGCGATGCACGCCCCCCTCGTCGGGGCGAAGCAGCAAATAGCCGGACTTGGGATGCGTGTTCGCGTCACTTTCGGAGTCTCGTGCTGATTGCCGCTGTTGGAGAACGTCATCCGCCACGGCGAACCTCAAGCGCATGTAGTCGCCCTGGATTAGAGATCGCGGGTCGACAGGCGCTAATTCGAGCACAACGCGCCGCCCGACCTGAAGTATCTGCTCACGATCATAAATTCCAAGGTTCGCGCCAACAAGGATAAGAAATAAACCGCAAACCAGGCCAATGCGCCAACGTGCCACCCGCGCAAAGGATGTGGCCGAGCCTGAACGGAATACGCCAGAGTCCGAACTTTCCCGTAAGCCAGGTGATACAGGCTTGGAGCCATTTCGAGTACTACCGGTCTGGTTGGCAGCCACCTTGCTGAACGCCCACGAACCCAGTATCAACCATGCCCCCGTCCCCGCGAGCAACATCGCCTTTTGCAATAGTGTCGTATCCAACTGGTAGTAAAAACGCATGAGGTAGGCCAGGAGAGCGAGCACGCCAAAACCCATCAGGCTCCGATGGCCCATGGCGAAACCCACGACCATCCAAAGCAAGGCAAGCGACACACCGGGTGCGCCCATCCATCCCACCGACGCCATGGCCAATACAAGAGGAACGCCGACACGGACCGCAACCGGCAATACAGGACGCCTCCAGAGTACAGCCGCCAGCGCAACGACGGGCAATGCCGCACATGCGAGCCACACCAGCGCGATCGAGGGGTCGAACCCCGACTCGAACGCAGCAGATCGAGGCGCAGGTGTGAACCAAACCATAATCTGTGCCAGAAACGCCAAGGCCCAGCCCAATGGTCTCCAGCGTTTCCCTGCTATGGCGCCACGCCCGACCAACAGGGCCAGTACAGCCGCGACACACGTCCACCACAGCCGCAAGTACACACCAAGCGGTGCATGAGCGTTCTGGTCTGCATCCAGCAGCGCGGAGTCCCACACGTTTTCCGGCCACGTCATGATCATGAACAGTGCCAGCGCAAAGAACGCCGCGACGAATCGAAACGCGGCATTTCGGGCGACAATGTACAAAATGGCGGCAAATGCCGGCAAAGTGTAGAGGGCGATGGCCGATCCATTATCGTGCAGTGCGTATGAGGATCCACCTACAAGCAGTAGGCCTGCGGTCATCAGCACCAAGCCGGCTTCCTGCGGCACGTCCGATTTTGCGGCCCGGTACGCGGCCAACCCCGGCAAGCCCAGAATCAGGCCGGGTATCCAGAGTGACTCGACCTCAAAATCAAGTGTGATGAGCAAGAAGACAATCAGCAGTACAGCGGTCACACCCATCGCAATAAGGCGAAATGCGCTGAAGTACCACGGGTCCGACTCAATCTGACGTATCCGCAACAATCGGCCCAACTTTCTCAGCCCTATCGCCATGGCGACAAAAAGCACTAGGACAACCAGAAGTAGCCCGGCTTCTGAGCCGACCCAATACAAAAGCGGTAAGGCCAGTAGAATGAACGCAGCGGCCGCAACCAAAGTCACGATGACCAGGTCAGCGTGCCGCCGCGAATAAACCCAATACATCAGCGCGAGTACCGCCCACCCAATAATGGAATAGATGACGGGGCCTGACTGAGAGTCGATTGCAGAAAAAGCAGCCACTACGAGCCAAGCGGCCAACGCCGCTGATAACGTCCTCGGCCCGATTCTCCAGTCATCCGAAAAACCGGCAAAAAAACGCTCGTAAAGCCATAACAGGCCGGCGTTCAGCGCGGCTACCAGCAGGGCTGACTCTGCCCATCCGCCGAAGCCGTGCCAGATACCCACTCCGTGGACATCAAGAAGCAACGCCAGCGCCGTGTTCAATACCAGAGCAAATAACAATGCCAGGGCGACTGTCTGCAGTGCCAGCAGCCAGGGGATCAGCAGGCCGGCCCAGGCAAGAAAGAGTTGCCAGGAATCGGCCCCCGTCTGGTAGGTTTGCCCGATCAGGGCGAGCAAGGCTCCGCCACCTATCCCCGCCAACGCCGTAAGGTGTGCCGTAACCGAAAAGTTATGGTTGGATGCCGCGCCGGGTATAGCGTGGCTCGCCCTTCCAGCCAGCCAGAAAGCGCTTCCGACAAGCAGCACAATCAAAACTTGAGCCCCAGCGAGCTTTTCAAATGCCGACGCGTTGGGCCAATTGGCAGCAACCCAACACACGCCTCCGCTGGCCAGCAGCAGGCAGCCTAAAGCGCGCGCCGCTCTGTTCACCGACCGAAGCCGGCGTTCTCCATGTGGAGCTTGACCTTGGGATTGTTCTGTCATTGCGCAGCGCCTGATTAAAGAAGGAGGCTCATTATCAACACCCTAAACTTCGCGTGCAAGCTGTCGTAAAACCGTTAACCGCGGGTGCCAGTACGCTAGCACCCATGTTTCGAAAGTTAAAAAAACTTAACCACTCATACGGCACCCTTCTCATCATGCGCAAGAATCTGCCTGTCACCAATGTTGAAACCAAGGTTCGAGACAATCAGTACCTGATCTCAAAAACCGATATGAAGGGCCGGCTTATCTACGCCAACCCCGCCTTCATCGAGGTCAGCGGATTCACGCGCGATGAGCTCATCGGGAAACCGCATAACATTATCCGTCACCCCGATATGCCACCCGCAGCGTTCGCCGATCTATGGAAAACGTTGAAGGAAGGCAAGCCCTGGCTAGGTCTGGTCAAGAACCGGCGCAAGGATGGAGGTTTTTACTGGGTGTTGGCAAACGCATTTCCAGTGGTGGAAAACGGTGAGGTTACCTGCTACGCGTCGGTGCGGGTAAAGCCCAGCGAAGAGCAAGTTCGTGCTGCCGAACAGTTCTATGCCCAGATCAACGCCGGGCGCGCAAAAGGTTACGGGGTTGAGCAAGGTCAGCGAGTGCGCCGAGGCTGGCGTCGCTTGGCCGACCTCATCACCCTGCCTTTTGGAAGCGGCTTGCGAGTCAGCGTCATCCGCATGAAAGTTGCTGCCCTGCTTGCCATTGGCTCGAGCGCCTATTTTGCAGCAACTGGCGGCATGCCTTCCGAATGGCAATGGTACGCTTGGCCCCTTATCGGCTTGCTTACCCTGGGTATGTTTGCGCAGGGCTTTACGCTCACCCGCCGCGTTCTGCGTTCCGTCGATCAGATGGCCGAGACGGCGAGGCAGATTTCGGCCGGAAACTTGGCCACAGACGTCGGTCAAATCAACCACAACGACGAATTGGGCCGCGTGCTGTTCTGTCTGGACATCATGCGCAAGAGCCTGATCAGTATCAGTGACGACGTTCAAATAGGGGTTACTGCCACCGGTCACACCGCCCAAGTACTGTTCGCGAACAACACCCACCTTTCTGCGCGCACCGAAGATCAGGCCTCTTCGCTGCAGGAAACAGCGGCAGCAATGGAAGAGCTTACTGCGACCGTCAAGCAAAACTCTGACAACGCTCATGTGGCGGCTGGCCTTGCCGACGAGAGCATGCGCATTGCCAGCCAGGGTGGCAAGGTAGTTTCCGAGGTAGTCGAAACCATGGATGGCATACGCGAAAGCTCACGAAAGATTTCTGAAATCGTGACGCTTATCGAGGGAATTGCTTTCCAGACGAACATTCTTGCACTCAATGCAGCGGTCGAGTCAGCGCGGGCCGGCGAAGCCGGAAAAAGTTTTGCCGTCGTCGCAGGCGAGGTCCGCAATCTTGCCCTCAAGAGCTCTCAAGCAGCCAAAGAGGTCAAAGGGCTTATCGATGAATCGACGCAGCGCGTCTCAATTGGTTCCGAACAAGCGGCACGGGCCGGCGCCACCATGCAGGAAATTGTCGATTCCGTGCGTCGCGTCACCGACATCATGGGCGAGATCTCCACGGCATCGGTAGAGCAGTCGGCCGGCCTGGTGCAGATAAATCAAGCCATCGGCCAGATGGACGGAGTCACGCAGCAAAACGCCGCCTTGGTGCACGACCTGGGTCAAACGGTGCGTACCTTGTCACTCGAGGCCGAAAACCTTGGAGAGGCCATCGGCGTCTTGAACACTGGCCTCAACAAGGAGGGCCGCCCTGCTTCGCTTGACGCTCGGCCGGGACGCGCAGCTGCCCGGCCCGAATCAATGAGGACTTCTGCAGCGGCCAACGAGCCGACGGCCACACCCCATGTGGAGCGCGCCCGGCGTCAGGCCATCGGCAATTCATAGCAACCTGAACTCGCGGCCTGACAGGGCCGGGGCCCACCAGCTACAATACCCAGGCCGGCCTAGCGCCGGCCTTCTGCATTTAGCCCCTTCTCTTTACCTGCCGGAGTCTACGGTGAGCGTTTCTATTTTCGACAGTTTCCTGACCACGTCTGACATCATTGCGGTATTCGATGACGCCGCCGTCCTTCAGCAGATGCTGCGTTTCGAAGTCGCTCTGGCAAAAGCCCAAGCCGAAGAAGGCATCATTCCGCAAGCCGCCGCCGAAGCCATCGCGCGACACGGCGATATCAAACAGTACGATGTGCAAGTCATCATTGTGGCCAGCAGACGCGCGGGCAGCATGGCTATTCCGCTGGTCAAGGCCCTGACGCAAGCCGTCAAAGAGGACGAGCCCAGCGCTGCAACCCATGTGCACTGGGGAAGCACGAGTCAGGACGTTATCGACACCGGCATGGTTCTGGCCACCCGCGAAGCACTCAAACTCATCGACACCTCACTGCTGGCGCTTAGCAACAGATTGCTCGATCTGGCCGATCAGCACTTGCATACGCCGGTACTGGCACGCACACTCATGCAGCCGGCGCAGGTCACGAGCCTTGGCTTCAAGTTCGCCGGCTGGGCAGCCCCATTGGTTCGTGCACGTCGCCAATTGCACGTTGCCGCCCAGAACGCCCTGCAACTGCAATTGGGCGGTGCGGTGGGCACGCTGGCGGTCATGGGCAGCAAGGGCCCTGCTGTACTGCGACGCGTCGCCAGTGAACTGGAGCTGAGGGCACCCGAGGCCACATGGCATACTCAGCGCGACGAATGGATGCGCCTGGGAATGGAAGTCGCCGTCCTGGCCGGTAGCCTGAACAAGCTGGCGACCGATTTCAGCCTGATGGCCCAGGGCGAGATTGCCGAACTGGCCGAGCCGACAGGGGCAGGTCGCGGAGGCTCTACCGCCATGCCCCACAAGCGCAACCCCGTTTCATGCATGACTGCACTGGCCGCCGCGGGCCGGGTACCGCAACGCGCGGCCGCCCTGCTGGCCGCCATGGGACAACAGCACGAGCGAGGTCTCGGCAACTGGCAAGCCGAGCTGGCCGAGTGGCCTGGTCTGTTCATCAGCACCTACGGCGCCCTGGCAGCCATGCGTGAAGCGATCGCCGGACTGCATATTGATTCCGCACGCATGCAGCGTAATATCGACGCACTGCAGGGTCTCGTATATGCCGAGGCAGTCTCCATCTTTTTGGCAGGTGCCATTGGCAAGCCCGACGCACATAAGCTGATGGAAGAGCTGACTCAAAAAACTGTCGCTGAAAGCCGCCAACTGGGCGAAGTGGTTACCGAAGCGGTGCAGGCAGACGCCAATCTGGCATCGCAGCTGGATTTGACAGCACTGCAGGCCCTGTTCCAGCCTCGTGTCGCCAATGCGAACGCTGCCGAACTTGCCCGAGCTTCGGTGCGATCGCTGCGTCAGGCGCTTGGCCAAACCGCTCCCATTTAATCGTATCAGTCTCCGCCGAGGCGACCCACTCGACCATCCCTCCTCTTTTCTTATCGGATACCGGCGGGATCCTTTTTCAATTCAACTTTTATCGAGCTATTCACATGAGTACTGATCCCCTCAATCACGATCTCGAACGCGGTCTGAAAAACCGCCGTGAAATCCTGGGCGACGCCTGGGTGGATCGTTCGCTTTCCAACGCCAATAACTTCAATGCCGAGTTTCAGCATCTGATCACACGCTTTGCGTGGAACGAGATCTGGGGCCGTCCTGGTCTCGAAAAGAAGACCCGCCGCGCGATCGTCCTGGCCATTACGATGGCCCTGGGCCGATGGGAAGAATTCGAGCTGCACGTTCGCGCAGCCTTGCAGGGTGGCGCCCCGGAAACCCGTTTGACCGTGGACGAACTCAAGGAAGTCCTGATCCAGACGGCGATTTACGCGGGCGTTCCCGCCGCCAATACTGGCTTCACCCATGCCATGGCAATTTTGCGCGAGATCGGACCCGACATCGGATACACGCTCGAACCGGCTGACATGACAGCGGCCGCGCATCCAGGAATCGGGCAGGAGCGCACCACGCTAAGCAAGCCCGCCTTGCACTACACCGTACGCCAGGCTAGGAACGGCGCGCCGCGTCGAACCATCGTCCTGAGCCACGCACTGGGTTGCGACCTGAGCATGTGGGATACGCTGGCCAATGAACTGGCTGCCGAGAACGATGTGGTTGCCTACGACCATCGCGGACACGGCCAATCCGACGCCCCGGCTTCGCTTTACACCATGGAAGAGCTCGCCGAAGATGCTGCTCGCCTGGTCCGTGAACTGAATTGCGAGCCCGTGGTGTGGATAGGTCTGTCAATGGGCGGCATGGTCGGTCAGGAACTGGCCATTCGACATCCCGAGCTGGTTTCTGGCCTCGTCATTGCCAACTCCACATCGGCCTACCCCGATGAGGTGCGTGCCGCGTGGCGGCAACGTATCGATACCGTCCGTTCAAAGGGAATCGAGGCTATCGCCGACGCGGTGATGGAGCGCTATTTCCACGCTGACTTCCGTCAAAACCAGGCCGCATCCGTCGCTTCGTTCCGCAAGCGCCTGGTGACCACCGATGCCGAAGGTTATGTCGGCTGTTGCAATGCCGTTGGTACTGTCGACACGACTGGTCGCCTACCCCAGGTCAAGGCTCCCACTCTCGTCATCGCTGGAGCACTGGACCAGGGTGCGCCGGTATCCATGTCCGAGACCATGGCCAACGCCATTCCAGGTGCACAACTGGTCGTTTTGGATGACGCCTCGCATCTGGCGGTTGCCGAGCAACCCAAGGCGTTCAGCCAGGCCGTTTCAGAGTTTCTGGCCAGACTTTCGGCTTGATTCTCCCCACGCCCGGGACCGCAAGCCCGGTGCGCAAAACAAAAAAACCCCGGCAAGTGCCGGGGTTTTTGACATCTGGAGTTCAAGAGAAGGCTTATTTTTTCTCGGCCTTGCCTGGATCCTTGACATTCTCGATCACGTCGAACTCAACGTTCTCAAGGCGACCATTGCGGCGCTCGACCTTGCGAATGTAGATGTTCTGAACAATGTCGCGAGTTTCGGGGTCGATGGCAATCGGACCACGCGGGCTTTCCCAGGACATACCTTTAGCGGCAGCAATGAAGGCATCACCCGATGCATCGCCATTGGTCTTCTCGAGGACCTTGTAGATCAGCTGCATGCCGTCGTAGCCGCCCATCGACATGAAGTTCGGACGCACGCCGGGGTAGGCTTTGGCATAGGCTTCCGTGTACTTCTTGTTGAGTTCGGAATCGTGAGCATCCGAGTAGTGGAAGGAAGTGATCAGGCCCAGCGCCGGGTCGCCCATGGCGTCGAGCACGTCTTCGTCGGTAAGGTCACCCGTGGCGATCAGCTTGATGCCGTCAGCCGCCAAACCACGTTCGGCATAGCTCTTGAGGAAGGCCACGCCCTGCTCACCCGAAGGTACGAACATGAAGATCGCATCAGGCTTGGCATCTTTGATGCGCTGCAGATATGGCGAGAAGTCTGGGTTCTGAACAGGAGTGCGAACCTGCCCGATGATTTCACCGCCGCCTTCAGTGAAGGTTTTGACGAATTGCTTTTCGGCGTCATGGCCTGGACCGTAGTCGGCTGCCAGAGTATGAACGCGCTTGATACCATTGGCCAGCGCCCAAGTTGCCATCGGTGCCGAGTTCTGCGGCAGGGTCATCGAAGTACGGACCAGATACGGCGACTTTTCGGTGACGGCAGACGTTGCAGCGTTCATGACGATCATCGGAATCTTGGCAGATGCCGACAAGGGTGCCACAGCAAATGCCGACGGTGTCAGACCGAAGCCGGCCAGAATGTCGACGTTCTCACGGTTAACGAGTTCTTGTGCGGCACGACGGCTGATTTCAGGAGCAACGCCGGTATCGTCCCGAACGAAGATCTGGACTTTACGGCCGGCAACGGTGTCGCCGTGTTCCTGCATGTACAGCTTGGCCCCGTTAAGAATCTGCAGGCCGTACGAAGAATGTGGCCCCGACATCGGCAGCACGAAGCCGATCTTGAGGTCCTCTGCCGCTTGAGCGCCGGCAACGACGCCCAGCGACAACGCAACAGTTAGTAAAGCTCGTTTGATACGCATTAATACTCCTCCAAGAAATTTATCGAGATATTACCAAAAGATCGATAGTACCAAGGCTAGGAACCCGGTAACTGTTTGTCAATCGATAATGGCCAAGTCTAGGGTTTACGCCAATAAGGAAAACCCTATTCGCTCAAAGCCGGCCGCCACCAATAAAAAAGGCTTCCGTGCCGAAGCAGGGAAGCCTTTACCTACGGTATCGCCAGGCTAGTTTTTAGCTTTTACCGGATCCTTGAATTGCGGAAGTCGGTCGAACTCGACGTTTTGCAACTTGCCGTCAACCATTTTGACTTCGCGCACATAAATGTCCTGCACGATGTCGCGGGTGTCGGGGTCGATCGTGACCGGTCCCCGAGGGCTTTCCCACGAAAGGCCCTTGGCCGCAGTGATGAAAGCATCACCACTGGCATCACCACCAGTTTTCTTCAGTACCTCGTCGATCAGCTTCATGCCATCGTATCCAGCCACCGACATGAAGTTCGGACGTTTGCCAGGGTAAGCCTTGTAATACGACTCAACATACTGCTTATTCAGCTCGGAATCGTGCGCTTCTGAGTAATGGAAGGACGTCATGACACCTTCGGCGGCCGACATCGCGTCCAGAACGTCTTCATCCGTAAGGTCACCCGTAGAAATCAGCTTGATGCCCTCGTCAGCCAGACCACGCTCCTGGTATCCCTTGAGGAAGGAGACGCCCTGCTCGCCAGCCGGTACAAACAGGAAGACGGCGTCAGGTTTGCTGTCCTTGATACGCTGCAAGAACGGAGCGAAATCGGGGTTGCCCACTGGGGTACGAACCTGACCCACAATTTCACCACCGGCTTCGGTGAAGCTTTCGATGAACTGCTTTTCGGCATCATGACCCGGGCCATAGTCTGCGACCAGGGTGTAGACGCGCTTGATTCCGTTCTTGACCGCCCACGTTGCAATCGGGGCCGTAATCTGGGGGAGAGCCATCGAGGTGCGGACGATGTATGGCGACTTCTCGGTTACCGAGGACGTAGCGGCATTCATCACGACCATGGGCATCTTGGCCTGTGTGGCCAAAGGGCCGACCGAGAACGCTGCAGGCGTCAGGCCAAAACCAGCCAGAACCTCGACCTTGTCGCGGTTGATCAGTTCCTGGGCTGCACGCCGGCTCACGGCGGGCGCTACACCTGTGTCGTCCTTGACGATCAGCTCAACCTTTCTGTCGCCCAGTTTGTTGTCATGTTGCTCCAGATACAAGCGAGCACCATTAAGAATCTGCTCACCGTACGAAGCAAAGGGGCCGGACATCGGCAATACCATGCCGATCTTCAGATCTTCAGCGGCCTGCGCGGCGCCGGTTACGCCGAACGCCAGGACGACGGCTACAAAGGTTTTGCGGATACGCATTCAAATCTCCTGCGGTAAAGCGAACCTGCCGGCTCAAGCAGGTCAGGTTGGTTTGAAACTAAATAATTCGCGAGACGAACAATAATTCATGTAAAGAACATAATTGTAGTAGGTTAGAAGGCACAGGCAGGTTTGTCAAACCGCCGAGCCCGCTGGAAACAAATGTACGGAGATGCCAGCCGGGTGATGAAAGACCAGGACTGGCCGGAAGTGATTTCGCCTGAAAACTGGCTTTGAAGATGACGGAGGTTCGCTCAGGACCCCAGTGTCCAATCGCGTCCGGAAGCACGACGCTGCTCGGCGGTATCGCGCAGCAGTTTCATCAGGGCGACGGCAGCCTGACCCAGCTGCGCGTCACTGCGACGCAGCAGACCCACTGGTTCCTCGGTGCCATCGGTCGTGACGGGCACACGCACTAAAGTGCCGTTCATCAAATCGTCACGCACCGCCCCCATGGGGGTAAACCACACGGCATCCGTGCGCATCGCCATCAGTCGGGCGACCGACACCGACAAGGTTTCCAGACAATTGATGGGCAGGCTCAAGCCGCGGGAGCGCAAGAAGCTTTCGGTATTGTGACGCGGCACCGTTCCCCGAGTCGAAACAATGAGTGGATATTCGACGATGCGATGCAGACCTGGCTCGCCTTCGGCTACCAGAGGGTGGGCGGGACGCGCTGCCACCACCAGCGGCTCAACGTAAAGCAGTTCGAAGGTAAGCCCAGCCACGGTGGCGGGATCTGCCATGCGTCCCAAAACAAAATCGACTTCGCCCGAGCGCAGTTTATCGAGCAATGGCCCGTTCGCGCCGATCTGTACATCGACGCGAGCGTGGGGCCAGGCGTCTCGAAAATTGCCCAGTGCCTCGGGCAGCAAGTCGGGGGCCACGGTTGGCAAGGCGCCGACCATTACCGTCTCGTGAGCTGCTTCACTTCCGTCTTGAACTACCCGCCGGGCGGCTTCGAGCGCGTCCAGAACCGACAGCGCCTGTTCGAGAAAAGCTTGCCCGTCGCGCGTGAGTCGCGCACCAAAGCGACCTCGTTCCATCAAGCGCTTTCCGACGAGATCTTCGAGCTCGGCCAAGGTCTTGGAAACAGCGGGTTGACTCAGGTGCAGCCGCTCGGCTGCTTTTCGCAAGTGCTGCTCTTGCGCCACTGCCACAAAGCATTGCAGATGCCGCAAGCGGATCCGGCTGTTGAACTGGTCTTGAATGCTGGACATGGGTGGGCCGACACCTTAAATTCGATAACCTGACATTATCAAATATTGCCTATTAATTCAATTTACATCACCAATTCAAAGGCCTACCATACTGGGCACTGAGTCGTTGCACGACGCAGCCAGTCTAAAGGAGAATTTATGACCACCCCTATTGAACAATTCGGCGAGTTCCTGCAACGCGACCGAACCTGGCATCCGCCCGCCTATACGCCTGGCTACAAAACCAGCGTGCTGCGTTCCCCCCAGAAATCGCTCATCTCGATCGAGAACTCCTTGTCGGAAATCACCGGCCCGCGCTTCTCTCCCGACGAGCTTGGTCCTCTGGATAACGACCTTATCCTGAATTACGCCAAAGATGGTCTGCCCATCGGCGAGCGCATCCTTGTGCACGGTTACGTACTTGATGAAAACGGCCGTCCCGTTCCCAACGCATTGGTCGAGGTCTGGCAGGCCAACGCTTCGGGTCGCTATCGTCACAAGAACGATACCTACATCGCCCCCATCGACCCCAACTTCGGCGGCTGTGGACGTGTCTTGACCGACGAAAACGGTTACTACTTCTACCGCACCATCAAGCCAGGTCCATACCCCTGGCGCAATCAGATCAACGACTGGCGTCCTGCGCACATCCACTATTCCATTCACGCTTCGGGCTTTGCCCAGCGTCTGATCACGCAGATGTACTTTGAAGGCGACCCGCTAATTGCAAGCTGCCCCATTGTTCGCTCGATCAGCAACGAAGAAGCCGTTCGCGGCCTTATCGCACAAATGGACCGCGGCGCTTTCGTGCCGCTCGACAGCATGGCCTACCGCTTCGACGTCGTCGTTCGCGGCTCACGAGCCACACTGTTCGAAAACACCATCCAAGGAGCGAAATAATGTTCAGGGAATACAACAAGCCCACTTACCTGAAGGAAACCGCTTCTCAAACAGCGGGCCCATACGTTCACATTGGGCTGGCTCCCAAGCAAGCCGGCTTCGATATTTTCGAAAAGAACTTCAGCAATGTGCTGGTCACGCCTGAAACCAAAGGCGAGCGCATCCGTGTCGAAGGCCGCGTATTTGACGGCAGCGGCGCGCTGGTTCGCGACGTTCTGCTCGAAATCTGGCAAGCTAATGCTGCCGGCCGCTACAACCATCCAGCCGACAAGCAGGAAGACAAGCCCATCGATCCCACCTTCCGCGGATGGGGACGCGGCACGTCCGACTTCGACACCGGTGTGTATTCGTTCGAGACTATCAAGCCGGGCCCGGTCGTGGGTCGCCACGGCAAAGTCATGGCCCCGCATATCAATGTCTGGATTGTCGCCCGCGGTATCAACATTGGTCTGCATACTCGTATCTACTTCTCGGACGAAGAGGAAGCCAACTCCAAGGACCCCGTTCTGAACGGCATCGAATGGGTCGAGCGCCGCAAAACGCTCATCGCCCAACGGACCGAAAAAGACGGCCAAGTCGTGTATCAGTTCGACGTCCATATCCAAGGCCCGGACGAAACGGTGTTCTTCGACGTCTGATCGACTAAAGACACCAGGGCGGCACGCTCCGCCCTGCTCAATTGCCCACCGCGTTCGCAGGACGCCGTGGGCTTTTTTTTCGTCCGCCCTTCTTTTCAAGCAAAAAATAGGGCTGAAGCCAACCCTAGTCCGCTGTGAGCCCGTCTTGTTGCAGTGGAACCAAGGATCCACGTTCAGGCAAAGATCTCGCTGCGTTGGCCAGTTCGGTCGGCCCAGTCAGTCAACAACGGATATCGGCTAGAGAAGGCCATCAGATATGCATTTGACACCATATGACCTTCAAGTCATAATTGCGCCCTTGCCAAACTGAGACGACGTTTTTTTACATGCCAAAAAAGCACACAAGCGCAACGTCCACCGAGGCCCTTTTGGGTAACGGCGTGACTCTGGCCGACCCGGCCTCGCTGACGACGCTTAAAGAACTACGCAAACGCGCCGGCCACACTCAGGAAGAGTTGGCCGCGGCGCTTGGCGTGGGGCAAGACACGATTTCTCGGCTCGAGAAACGCAGTGACATGCTGCTGTCGACCCTGCGTCACTACATTGAATGTATTGGCGGCCAACTTGCCCTGGTTGCCACCTTTCCTGACCAGCCTGCCATGATCATCGACTATAGCGACGACAAGCAAAACGAACCCAAGAAACGTGGCCGCAAGCCGGCCGGACTCGATTCACCCTGACGCCCTGCTTCCATAAATGATTCAAACGCCTTATTACTTGATTGACGAATCTGCCCTGCTGCGCAACATGCAAATCATGGATCGCATCAGGGAACGCTCCGGAGCCAAGCTCCTGCTGGCGCTAAAGTGCTTTGCTACATGGTCTGTCTTTGACCTGATGCGCACGCACATGGATGGCACCACCTCCTCATCGTTATACGAGGTCAAGCTGGGCCACCAAAAGTTCGGCAAAGAGACTCATGCCTACAGCGTGGCTTTTGCCGACCACGAAATCGACGAAGTCGTCGCGCACTGCGACAAGATCATTTTCAACTCCCTGAACCAGCTGCAGCGCTTTGAAGCCCGAGCAGCCGGCAAGCCTATTGGCCTACGCTTGAACCCCGGCATCAGTCGTGCGGGGTTCGATCTGGCCGACCCGGCCCGTCCGTTCAGCAGGCTGGGGGAGTCCGACCCCGCCGCTTTCATGTCAATCATCGACCGCCTGGATGGCGTGATGATTCATAACAATTGCGAGAACGACAGCTTCGAGAGCTTCGACACCTTGCTAACTAAGGTCGAACACCGTTACGGTGACATATTGCGCAGGCTGAACTGGGTAAGTTTGGGCGGTGGAATAAGCTTTACCGCCGCTGGCTACCCGGTGGACGATTTTTCCGACCGCCTGCGCGAATTTGCACAGAAATACGATGTACAGGTGTATCTGGAGCCCGGCGAGGCCGCGGTGCGTCATACCACGACGCTCGAAGTCAGCGTTCTTGACGTCGGATTCCGGGGCAAGAACCTCGCCGTGGTCGACAGCTCCACTGAAGCCCACATGCTCGACCTGCTCATTTACCGCGAAACCGCTCCACTCGGTAAAGGCAGCGGCGAACACACGTACGAAATCTGCGGCAAGACCTGCCTGGCCGGTGACATTTTCGGGGAAGGCCATTTTGACGCGCCCTTGCAAGTAGGCGACCGCATTTCGATTGGCGACGCTGGTGGATACACCATGGTCAAAAAGAACTGGTTTAACGGCATACACATGCCGGCCATCGCCATTAAGCATACGGATGGCACAACACGGCTGGTACGCGAATTCTCGTACAGCGACTATGTCGACAGCTTGTCCTGACGACACCCTCCAACCTGTTTGAGTTTAGAAGAGAGCACATCCATGAAACGCAATGTCCTGATCATCGGTGCCGGCGGGGTCGCCCATGTCGTTGCCCACAAATGCGCCCAGAACAACAGCCAGCTGGGCGACATTCACATTGCCTCGCGCACACTGTCCAAGTGCGAAGCGATCATCGAGTCCATCCACGAAAAAGGCAATCTTCAGCAACCGGGCCTCCTGCAGGCGCACCAGCTGGATGCCATGGACGTGGAGGCAACTAAGTTTCTGATTCGCGCTACTCGCAGCCAGATTGTCATCAACGTGGGTTCACCGTTCTTGAACATGTCTGTACTTCAAGCGTGCATCGAGACGGGGGCGGCATATATGGATACCGCCATCCACGAGGATCCTGCTAAGGTCTGTGAGACGCCGCCGTGGTATGCCAACTACGAATGGAAACGTCGCGAAGCGTGCAAGGACGCGCGCGTCACTGCCGTGTTGGGTGTTGGCTTTGATCCTGGCGTGGTCAATGCATATGCGCGTTATGGCGTAGACACATACTTCGACCGGGTGGACTCCATTGACATCATTGACGTCAATGCCGGCAGCCATGGCCGCTACTTCGCCACGAACTTTGATCCCGAGATCAATTTCCGCGAGTTCACCTCGACCGTGTGGTCGTGGGAAAATGGCGCATGGAAGGCCAACAAGATGTTCGAACACCGCAGGGACTGGGACCTGCCCGTCACCGGAAAAAGCACGACCTATCTCACCGGCCACGACGAGATCCACTCACTGTCGCACCACCTGAACGTGCCCAACATTCGATTCTGGATGGGGTTCAGCGACCATTACATTAATGTGTTTACGGTGCTGAACAACCTGGGTCTGCTTTCCGAGCAGCCTGTTCGCACCGCTCGCGGCCAGGAGATTGTCCCTCTGGAAGTCGTCAAGGCCGTGCTTCCCGACCCCGCCTCACTGGCTCCGGGCTACACCGGCAAGACCTGTATCGGCGACCTGATCAAAGGCGAGAAAGGCGGACAACTGCAAGAAGTCCTTATCTATAACGTCTGTGACCACGAGGAAGCCTATAAGGAAGTCGGCAGCCAGGCCATTTCGTACACAGCGGGCGTACCGCCTGTCGCCGCTGCGCTGCTCATCGCCAACGGCACCTGGGACGTCGGTGGCATGGTCAACGTCGAAGAACTCGACCCCGCTCCGTTCATTGCTCTCATGAACGGCATGGGTCTGGTGACACGTGCGCGCCACGGCGATCAGGACTATGTCGTGGATCCTCAGCAGCAAGTCGTCGAGAAATCATCAACTGATAAAGTCGTCAACTCCCGATAAGCAAGAAAAGATAACAATTGTTGCCGACATTGAACATGCTGTAGTTCTGCCTCAAAATGCCTACATTCGGAAGGCGGCACCGCCCGCCCTCCGGATGCCTCATCTCTCAATTCGGAGGAATGCATGTTCAACAAGAAGAAGTCCTTGCTGAGTCTGGCTGCCATGGGTGTTATTGCCTTGGCACTTGCCGGCTGCGAGCAAGAAGGTCCAGCTGAAAAAGCCGGTAAAGAGATCGATAAGGCCCTTAGCCAAGCGGGGCAAGAAATGGAAAAAGTCGGGAACAGCATCCAGGAAGCTACCCGCACCGCGCAGAAGTAATAAGCGCCAAGCACGTCATAAAACTCGGTTCCAACATTCTTACCTGGAGTACACCATGAAATTCAATGCAAACATGTTGTCGCGTACCTGCGCCGCTGTGGCCCTTGCCGCTGCCGGCCTGGCACTTACCGCCTGCACCACGACCATCCCTCAGTCACAGCAAAGCAGTGCCGAACAGCGGGCTGACACCGACCAGCGCGCCGATGCCGCGCTAAAGCGGCTGTACGAAGTCGCTCCCAGCGCCCGAGAACTGGTCTCGCAATCCAAGGGCGTTCTGATCTTCCCGCGCGTGCTTGGCGGCGGCTTTATTGTCGGAGCCGAACACGGAGAAGGCGTATTGCGTGTGGGTGGCAAGAACCAGGGCTACTTCACGACAACCAGCGGCTCGATCGGGCTGCAGGCAGGTGCGCAGTCAAAGGCCATTATTTTTGTCTTCAAGACCCAAGAAGCGCTGGATAAGTTTCTGGCCAGCAACGGCTGGACTGCGGGTGTAGACGCGACAGTGGCCGTTGCAAATCTTAGCGCCACTGGCGCTGTCGACTTGAACACCCTCAACGAGCCTGTTGTCGGTTTCGTCATGACCAATGCCGGTCTGATGGCGGGTGTGTCGCTAGAAGGTACCAAGGTCGAACGGCTCCAGGAGCGCAAGCCCGCTCCCATCACCGACTCTACCAAAAACTAAAACGCAGAAGTTGCTGCCGGCCAGCGCCTACACCGGGCGCTGGCCGGTTGTCATATTGATCTTGGCTGCCGCCGCCAGCAAGCGCGGCAGACATACTTTGATCAGATGGTCAGAGGTTATCGACCGAGCGTGACCGCTGACATTAACGGCAGCGACCACGCGCCCATCTGGAGAACGAATCGGGGCAGCCACTGAGACGAGTCCAGGTTCAAGCTCTTCACAGACCAAACTCCATCCCTGCACCCTTACTTGCCGGATCTCGGCCAGAAGCGCATCGCGATCGACAATGGTGGCAGAGGTATGCGGCTCGAGCTTCACCGCGGCAACCCTTTCCTGCAAGGTGTCGTCAGGTAACCCCGCCAACAGTACCCGGCCCATCGCTGTGCAATCGGCGGGCAGACGGCTTCCCACACCGAGGTTAATCGACATGATGCGATGGGCGGGAACTCGCAGCACATAGACGATTTCATCTCCGTCGAGCACCGCAACCGAGCACGACTGCCGGAGCTCTTCGACCAGAGACTCCATAATGGGTTGTGCCCGAGACCACACCGGCAAAGAGCTCAAATACGCGAAACCAAGCTCCAGCACTTTTGGAGTCAGGCGGAACAACCTGCCTTCCACCGACACATAACCAAGGCTAAGCAAGGTCAAAAGAATACGTCGTGCTCCCGCGCGTGTGAGGCCCGTGCGTTCGGCGACTTCGGAAAGCGTCTGAGCCGGCGCGTCGGCGCCAAAACTACGCAATACCGCCAGACCTCTGGCGAACGAGCGGACATAGCTGTCGCCAGGTTTGGGCGAGTCGTCGTCCTGGGAGGCAGGTGCCTGAGCTTCGTTAAATACGGAATCGTGCGAATTCATGGTGCGTCTCGAGTGACTGCGGGGCGACACTAGGGGCTATTATTGACAAGCGTGTCTCCCCTGTTTATGCTTATTAAAATAGTTCTACAACCGAATAAAAATTCATTATAAGAACGAAACGCCCTATTTTCAACGAAATGTTCGTACTGGAAACATGATCAATAAAATCTCTCCTTCGATCGAGCAGGCCTTGGCCGGGATTCACGACGGTGCCACCGTCATGATCGGCGGCTTCGGCGGTGCCGGCCAACCGGCCGAACTTATCGACGGCCTGATCGCCCAAGGCGCCAAAGACCTCGTCATCGTCAACAACAACGCCGGCAACGGTGAAATCGGCCTGGCAGCCTTGCTCAAAGCCGGTCGGGTCCGCAAGATTATCTGTTCCTTTCCGCGCCAAGCCGACTCATACGTGTTCGACGAACTGTACCGAAGCGGAAAGATCGAACTCGAACTGGTTCCTCAAGGCAACCTTGCCGAACGAATTCGCGCCGCCGGCGCTGGTATCGGTGCCTTCTTCACGCCCACCGGCTACGGCACCGAACTGGCCAAAGATAAAGAAGTCCGCGAAATCAACGGGCGCCATTATGTGCTTGAGTATCCGATTTTTGCCGACTTTGCACTGATCAAGGCTGAAACCGGCGACCGCTGGGGCAACCTCACCTATCGCAAGACCGCTCGCAACTTTGGGCCAATTATGGCAACGGCTGCCAAGTGCACCATTGCATCGGTTCACGAGATCGTTGAGCTGGGCCAGATCGACCCTGAAACCGTCGTTACCCCGGGCCTGTTCGTCAAGCACATTGTCAAAGTCCCACGCACCGCCACCGGTCCGGCAGGCTTCAAACAGGATTAAGGATAGCGTCATGAGCGAAACCAAAACCACCCCCGCCTGGACGCGCGACGAAATGGCCGCGCGAGTCGCCGTCGACATTCCCGACGGCGCTGTCGTCAATCTGGGCATCGGCTTGCCCACCAAGGTCGCCAACCATTTGCCGGCCGACCGCGAAGTCATCCTGCACAGCGAGAACGGCGTTATCGGCATGGGTCCGGCCCCTGCCAAAGGCGAAGAAGACTACGACCTGATCAACGCCGGCAAACAGCCTGTCACATTGCTGGACGGCGGCTGCTTCTTCCACCACGCAGACAGCTTTGCCATGATGCGCGGTGGTCACCTCGACGTCTGCGTACTCGGTGCATTCCAGGTAGCCGCCAACGGCGACCTGGCCAACTGGAGCACCGGTGCCCCCGACGCCATTCCCGCGGTTGGCGGTGCCATGGACCTGGCCATCGGAGCCAAGAAAACCTACGTGATGATGGATCTGCTGACCAAAACCGGCGAATCCAAGCTGGTGCAGGAATGTACCTACCCTATAACCGGTGTTGAATGTGTCAGCCGCGTTTACACCGATGTGGCCATTTTCGACCTGACTCCCGAAGGCACCAAGGTCATCGAGATCGTTCCCGGCCTGAGCTTCGAAGAGCTGCAGAAACTTACGCCGGTAGCGTTGATCGACGGCCGGTAAGTCACTCACCCCTTGCCTTCACCTCGCAATGTCGGGGTGAAGGCGCAGATCGATTCGGACAACTTCTCTACTGCCTGTCTGAACAGCTGCACATCACTGCCCACGGTGAACAGGCTGTATCCCCACGCATGATAGCGGGCGACATCTTCCATCGTTCCTGCTGCGATGCCGATTCGAACCCCTTGATTACGGGCACGTATGCCAAGATCGCGAATCGCATCCTGCACGGGGTCCGCTTTCACTTTCCCCAAGTAGCCCAGACTCGCGGCCAAGTCACCCGGCCCGACGAACAGCGCATCAATGCCTTCAACTGAGCCGATCTCTTCCAGGTGAGGCATCGCCTCAACGGACTCTATCTGAGCTATGACGGCTATCGCTTCATCAATGTAGTCGAAGTAATCGGCATCCGCACCGAAACGATTGTTGCGGTGATAACCTGAAACGCCCCTTACACCCTGCGGAGGATACCGCGTCGCTCGCACGGCTGCCCGAGCCTCATCTGCCGATTCAATGCATGGTACAAGCAGACTTCTGAAACCGATGTCCAGCAGCCGTTTAATTTCGACTGGGTGATTCAGTACCGGCCGGGCAACGGCCGGTACGTTCGAGAAACGTATTGCTTGCAATTGCGCCATCAACGTAGAGACATTATTAGGCGCGTGTTCTGAATCAAATAAGACCCATTGGAATCCGCCGTTTTCGGCAACCATTTCAGCGAGCATGGGGCTTGTAGATGAGCTCCAGAAACCCAATACAACTTCTTCACCCCCTAACGAAGCTTTAAACGGGTTGTGTAACGTGGCGCAAATGCCTTTTGCCATCATGACCTCTAAAGATTGAATCACTGAAGAATCTAGACAGCTTCCTCACGATACAGATTTAAATACTTCATGGCCGGCGCATCGGAGACAGAATACAGATACGCATCTTCGGAGGAACTGAGGTTTTCATGGTGGTGTGGCATACCATTTGGAATCACAAACATATCGTTTGGTCCCCATTCAAGGACCTTATCACCCACATATGTGCGGCCGCGGCCTTCGATACAACAGTATGCAGCACTGCTTGTCTGGCGATGCGCCTTGGTGACTTCTGAAGGCCGCAACAGCTGCACACTAAAACTTGTAGTGGTGGTGACCGACTTGCCATTGACCGGATTGACGTACTCAAGAATGATCCCGTCGTATGGACTGCCTTCGAGTTCACGCATTCGGTTCAACGCAGACTTTGCGTCGACCCAGCGATAAATGAACATGGGCGAACCGGCGCTTTCCCCTCGCGTGTTATTAATGAATGTGGGAAGAAAACCTCCATTCCCGTACACGATGGTGGAATAGTCCTGCGGCAACGTCACAGTCTGAACGTCTCTTCTGACTGATGCCCCGCTACTATCGTCTTCGCAGTATTCAAATTCGAATTGGCTTACCGCCAAGCTTTCAACCAAGGGTAGATCAAGTACGTCGACCCAGATTACTGGCTCGTCGCCTTCGTTCCCGTGATCATGCCACGTACCAGCGGGGGTGATGATGAGGTCACCACGCGACATCGTGCACTTTTCACCCTCGATGGTCGTATAGCCTCCGCCACCTTCCAGAACGAAACGGCTGGCATTGGAGGTATGGCGATGAACGGGAGCTGTTTCACCCGGGTTGTAGATAGAGCAGCTTAAATACAAAGTATTCGTTGAGTGATGCTTATGCCTTGCCCCAGGATTGGACATGATGATTACTCGCCGGTCTGCATCGGCCAGCGTGATGTTCTTGCTCACCTCCATCATCAAAGGTCTTAAGATATCCCAGCGCCACAGATGCGGCACGAACCCTTTTTGCAGTTGCGCTCCCTCCACTTCGTCCACAATCTGCCATAGACCTATCAAGCTGTTGTCCGCAGCCTGCGCTGCGATCGAATTTTTTATTGCGTCCATTTTCAGTCTCTGAAAGCCTCGTATGCAAGATGTAATTTCGCCATGTGAAGCACATCGCTCACACTTGAGTACGTACCCATTCAATCAGTGAGTCTGCAATCTCCTGATCTATGGTCGCGGGGAAACATCCGCTTATGCCGATTGCCCCTACGGCTACCCCGCCGTGATTCTCACCGGCCTCCGCCTCCAGCTTTATCGCCGCCCCCCCTTCTGCAAGCATCCAATCGTTGCGAGCGTTATAAGAGGCCAACATGGTTCCATATAAAGGACGGTCCTTTTGCAAGCGAGCAAACATGGCACCGGTGCTGGTCTTGAAAGCACTGGCAAGACGAGCTTTTCCCAGGGCGAACTCTGGCGTTTGCCAGCTTGCGTCAGCGTGACGCAGCACGCTGACGGTACGACCCGAGTCGTCGACAACGGCACAAGAGACGTTGAAGCCCCGCTTCTCACCTTCTTCGATGGCACGAGCAGTAATTGATGCAACTAAACGATGATTCAATTTCATGAAGATATCTCCAGATGAATATAAGCCTTTACAAAGGCGTGGCAATTAATGTGGGCACACAGAACGTGTCGATCACTACCTTCTTTTCTTTGATTCGCAATTGACCGTTCTCCAGCACAACACGGTCCTTGTAAACACCAGAGCTGAAGACCTTGCTGTTGCCGTGCTGATCAGTCTGGATCACGACATAGTTGGCTTCAAAATAAACTTCGCTCTCCTTGACGCTCAGGAACTTGGGAATACCAATCACATGTCGGTCGTAGTGGACGTTGTATTCATTAGCAACACGCAGTGCCAGAACACGATCTCGCAACATGGCTTGATTCCTGCACGCCATCAACGCCAAAGAGAACCCGCGATCAACGTTATCGCGAGGCAGGATTTCGTAGCGGGCATCTTCTGTGAAAAGCTCTGTCCATTGCTCAAGCTTGTCGTTGTCGAGATGCCAGGCGTAGTCTGCAAGGAGATCCTGGATGCGTTCCCTGTACTGATTCATCGTTCACCTCCGGTGGGCTCCAAGTCCATCAGTCTTGCGTACTTTGACCAGAAGCCCCGGATAGGTATCTCGTTCACCTTGTTGTCCGACTCCATCAGGATAGGTCCCCGCCCACCCATCTCGACCACCGAGCACGCTTCGCGCTCGTTTCGAAACGCGGTCTGCATGTTCTCAATAACCTCCGCATCTTCCATCGACACGAAGCCAGCCGGGCCGATGAAGTTGGCCTGGAACTTGCGCAGTTCCGCCAGCTCTTCGGTATCGTCCTCATATCCAAAAATGGTCCAGACCACTTCAAACGAACCGGGACCCTTGGGGATCATTTGCCGGGTATTCAGACAATTATTCATTTGCTGGTAATGAGCGTTGGGAAACAGGCACGCAAGGTACAAACGCATGTCGTCGTCGTACTGCTTATGAAAGCTCAAGAACCAGGTGTCCTCGAGGCTTACGCGCTCGGCTTTCACACCCTCGGATGCATACACCTGGGACGAGGCTTCGTTAACAAGGGAATCTGCAGCCGCCGGATCGGGCCGATTGAATACGAAGCTGTGGCCCTTCGACGCATCCAGTCGGGTGCCCCCAGGATTAGTTACCCTGTCCAGTCCAAACGTGACAAAGAACGAGTGGAGCAGGCTCGCATGATAGGTATCGCGCAAGTTCTCTTGATATAACTTCCAGTTCCCATTGATCACTTGCTTCTGAAAGCCCAGAATCTTGATTGGCCTACACATGATGCGCGAGATCTGCTCGCGGTTGAGAGGGCCCAGATAGTCGTGTAGGGATTCCATCTCGTGATCAAAAGTCACGAACATCATTCCTTTGAACGACTCGATTCGCAGACGTTGCAGACCGTGCTCTTTCTCATTGAACGTCGGGTCGAGACCTCCCTTGCCGTTCACGCCGCGCTTGAACGGAATACCTATGAGGTCCCCCTCAAGCGAATAGCACCAGCGGTGATAGATACACGTATGGGTTCGTTCATTACCATGAGTCTCGCGACGAACCATCGCTCCACGATGGCCGCAACGATTCACGAGTGCTATCAGTTCGCCAGTTTTTCCTCTACTGACGATGATGGGGGTCTCTCCGACGAATGTAGTCTTGAAATCCCCCCACTCAGGTATTTCAACTTCGAGTCCTACAAAGTTCCAGGTTGGGCCCTGGAAAATTTTCTGCAGTTCCAGCTGGTATAGCTCTTCGTCGGTAAAAAGCTTGTACGGGATTCTGGCGTAATCCTTGGCCGGCCAGATTTGATCCCCGGTTAATGTTGACATTTACAACTCTCCTGTCACTAATCACACGACCGCCATCGCCTCAACTTCAATGAGCATGTTGTTGAGTAATCTGGGGACTTCAATCATTGTGGAAGCGGGCGGCTTATCGGTGCCAAAGTATTCGGCCCTGATCTTGCGCACCCCTTTCGGATGGGCGATCAGATCCGTTACGTAGGTTGTCATGCGGATGACATTCGATAGATCTGCCCCGACCGCGTTCAGGGAGCGTTTCAAGTTCTCGTAGCACGCTCGAGTCTGAGCCTCTATGTCGCCTTCGCCAATCAGCTTGTTGTCGTTATCAAGAGGCAACTGGCCCGAAACAACGATGAGCCTCTTCATGCCCTCGACGGCCACTACCTGTGTATAGCCACGGGTTGAGAGCGAATCGTATGTGTCCGGAGGGCTGATATGTTCGATTTTCATGGTCTCTCCGCGTTATCGCGCCACCGTGGAGCCGTCGGCAAGACGGCGATACCGCTTCAAAAAACCCAGCTTCTGCAAAGCAGGTTCATCGCTCACCGCGTAAAGTATTGCGTCATTGCCCGCGTCCGCGTTGACATGTCGATACCAAGTTCCACTTGGCACCACGAAGACATCGTTCTCTTCCCAATCGAGCGGGGCACTGCCCTCGATTTCGGTGCGGCCTCGCCCTTGTATTACGCAGTACACAGTGCTGGCTGTCTTACGTTGAAAGTCGGGCTCGAATCCCGGTTCGAACAGGTGCACTCCAAATGACATGGTGGGAACGACCGACGCTCCAGACGTCGGATCAATGTATTCCACTGAAACGCCGTCGCAGGGGTCTGGTTCGAACTCTCGAAGTGCATTCAACGCCGCCAGCGTGTCAGCCCACCGATACACAAACATCGGCGAGCCAGTGCTTGACCCTCTTTGGTGTTCCAGGAACGTCGGCTTGATGCCGCCAATGGAATACAACTTGACCGAATAGTCGTCAACCTTGGTAACTGTCTGGGTTTTCTTCTGCTTAGCTTGCTCCCCGGGCTTGGCTTCGTAGTAGTCATATTCCATTACCCAGCGATTATTGAGGTTCTCAGCCAAAGGCAAGTCCAGCATATCTATCCAGATGACCGGTTCACTACCGTCGTTACCATGGTTGTGCCAGGTGCCATTCGGCGTGAGAATTAAATCGCCGCGTGACATCATGCATTTCTCGCCTTCGACGGTAGTCCATCCTCCGTCGCCGTGAAGCACGAAGCGACTGGCACTAGGGGGATGGCGATGCACTTCGGCCGACTCGCCGGGGTTATACCAGGAGCAGCCGCCATAAAGAGTCGTAGTCATCCACGCTTTTGGTGCGAGCCCTGGGTTGGCAAACAAGAGCGCGCGTCTGTACGCCAGCTCCATTGGCACGATGTCAGAAGCCTTTGCCAACAAAGGCTGCATGTCTTTCCAGTGCCACACAAAAGGAATGGCCGTGGTTCGATATGCTGGATTCTCGATAATCTCGCGCTCGACCCAGTACTCAGTCAGGCCCAACTGCTTTGAGCTTTGGGTCAGGTTCTCGCGTTCTTCATTCATGGTCAACATGGATCTTGCTCCTCTATGTTTAGAATCGATATGAGCTTCATACGCCTACATAACGCTTGAGCAGTTCGGGCTGCGATCTAAGACTTGCAGATGAGCCGCTCCAAACAACACGGCCTTTCTCCACAATGTGATGCGTATCTGCCAATCGCAGGAGCGGGCCAATATTCTTGTCAATGACAATGACCGTCTGCCCCGCTTGCTTCAGCTGAGTCAGGCAGTCCCAGATTTCCTTTCTGACTAAAGGCGCCAGTCCCTCGGTGGCTTCGTCAAGGATCAAAAGCCGCGGATTCGTCATCAAGGCTCGCCCGATAGCGAGCATTTGCTGCTCTCCACCGGAGAGGTTGCTACCCAGGTTCTTATCTCGACGGGCGAGCGACGGGAACAGTTGATAAATTCGCTCGAGGGTCCAGCCCTTTCCCGACGAATGTCTGGATCGAGCCGTCGCCACGAGGTTCTCGCGGACCGTTAAATTGGTGAAAATCTGCCGCCCTTCGGGCACCAAACCCAGGCCATATCTGGCTACTCTGTAAGGGGCGAGATTCTCGAGTGGGTTCCCCTCGAACAAAACTCGCCCCCGCGCTGGGCGAAGCAGCCCCATCACGCTCTTCACCGTGGTTGTCTTGCCCATTCCATTGCGTCCGATCAGGGTGCTGAACTCGCCTTCCTGCACGGAAAACGTCATTCCAAACAGGGCCTGACTCTTGTCGTAAAACGACTCGATTTCGTTGACTTCCAGCAGCGCTCGCGACATCACACGTCCTCCTGATCGCCTAAATACGCCTCTTTCACGAGTTCATTCTGACGAATCTCGTCCGGGGTTCCTGTCACCAGCACTCGTCCATAGACAAGTACAGATATCCGGTCCGCCAACGTGAAGACGGCGTCCATGTCATGCTCAACAAGCACAATGGAATAGTCCTGCTTGATACACTTCAGGAGGTCGATCATGGCAACCGACTCGATCTGGCTCATGCCAGCCATCGGCTCATCCAGAAGGAGCACCGAGGGACCTGTCGCCAGTGTCATGGCCAGCTCCAGCTGCCGGTGCTCACCGTGGGCCAGGCTCATGACGAGAGCGTCTTCTCGGTCTTGCAACCCGCACAAGCTTAAGTAATGACGGGCGCTCTGAAGCATCGTCTTATTGACAAAGACACTGGGCAAGAACGAGAAGCTGCTGCCTTCTGTGGTCTGAACAGCAAGCAGCACGTTTTCGAGCACGGTCATGTCCCGAAATACCTGGCTGATCTGATAAGAACGGCCCACCCCGGCGGCCGCACGAGCCGGCACGGACATCCGGGTTATATCGGTGCCGTCCAACGTGATCGTTCCTTCGTCAGGATGAAGCTCACCCGCCAACTGCGACAGAAATGTCGTTTTTCCGGCGCCGTTCGGGCCGATTACTGCGTGAGCTTCTCGGGGCCAAAGGTCAAAGTCAACATGATCAGTTGCCAGCAGCCCGCCGAAGTTCTTGACCAGTCCCCTTACAGTCAAAACAGGATCAATATTGCTCATAGTTGGCGAGCCCCCTTTCCTATGTATCCGTAGATCCCGTTGCGTGCAGTAAGTACGACGAGAATCACAAACGCACCAAGCACGGCCAGCCAATGCTCATTGACCAACTCTCCCAGCACGGGGAACACGGTGGAATGAAAGTTGGACAGCCATTCTTCGAGCAGCAGAAAAACGAGCGCTCCGACAACCGGCCCAAACACGGTAAACATGCCGCCAAGTATCACCATGATGATCAGCTCGGCGGACACGGTCCATTGCATGAATGATGGCGACGCATACAACGTTAGATTCGCCAGAAGAAATCCAGCTACAACACACAGCTGCGCCGAAATCACATACGCAACCAGTTTGTATCGGAAGGTCGGAAAGCCTAGCGCCAACATGCGTCTTTCGTTGGAACGACTTCCTCGAATAACCATCCCAAATTTAGAGACGATGACTCGATTCATCCACCAGAGGGTCGCAACCAGGCAAGCGAAAATTACGTAGTACAGGACGATTGGGCTCGAAAAGTCGAACAGATACATCTGGCTGTGAGAACCAATCGCACGTCCGTCCTCCCCGCCGTAGGTGCGTAGCGTGACCGCCATGAAGTAACCCATCTGGGCAAAGGCCAGAGTGATCATGATGAAGGTCATGCCCTTGAGCCTTACTGCGACCGCACCGATAGCCGTTGCAAATACGCCGCCGACAACCAATGCAGCCACGAGTTGCAGCCAGCCATTGGTCACGCCATGAAACTCAAATATGCCGACCCCATAAGCACCGATTCCCATATACAAGGCATGACCTAAACTTGCCATGCCCCCGAACCCCAGGATCAAGTTCAGCCCGACCACCGCCAACGCATAAATCATGATGCGTGAAAACTGAGAGATGAAGAAAAGCTGGCCGGTATACGTCGCGATGACGGGAATGAGCGCAAACAGCAGAATGATCAACGCAGCCACCCAGTATCTGGGGTCGTTAGTTTTCAAATTAACCATGCTTCACCGGAAATAATCCAAGAGGTTTGAACGCAAGGACGATTGCCATCAATATGTAGATAAGCATCGAAGAAATCGCCGGACCGATCGCCTGCCCAACCGAACGCTCGAAAACCTGCAGCAGACCAATCTGTAAATAGATGCGCGCGGCGGTATCTATAAGGCCCACTATCAACGCGCCGTAGAACGCCCCTCGAATCGAGCCAATGCCCCCGATCACGATCACCACCAAGGTAAGAATCAAGATCGGTTCGCCCATTCCAGGCTGTACCGATACCAGCGGCGCAATCAGTAGCCCGCCCAAGCCGGCCAGGCCGGCCCCCAAGGCAAAGACGATCGTGTTCAACAACTTGATATTTATGCCCAGGGCGGAGACCATGTCTGCATTGTTGGCTCCCGCCCTGATTAGCATGCCCAGACGAGTACAGCTGATAAGCAGGTAAAGTCCAATCACCACTGCTATTCCGGCAAGGATGATGGCGAAGCGATAAGCCGGATAGCTCTGACCCAAGAACTGCACGGTGCCGCTCAGCCATGCGGGGACATTGATAAAAACGGGCGATGGCCCCCAGATGTACCGAACCACCTCATTGGCAATCAACAGCAGGCCGAACGTGCATAGCACTTGATCCAGGTGGTCGCGCGTATAAAGCTTCCGAAGCAACGTCCTTTCGACCAGAACGCCTAGAAGCATCGTCATGGCAATAGCCGCTATGACAGCTGTGGTGAATGATCCCGTTCTGGCGGCGACAGTCGCTCCTACATAGGCTCCGACCATGAAAAGGGACCCATGTGCCAGATTCAGAAAGTTCATGATTCCGAACACCAGCGTCAAACCCGCGGACATCAGAAACAAGAGCGCGCCGAGTTGAATGCTGTTAAGAATTTGTGCAATGAATAGAGACATGTTTTCTACTGCCTGCCATTGAAGGGTCGGCGAAAGTCGACCTGCTGAGAAAACAACCGGGTCAGAAGCGTCATGGGCCAGTCACCAAATCGCAATTTCGCGATCGGGTGACTGACTTGTGCTTCAAAGCCCTACTGCATCGAGCATTCTGCGGCGTATTTATCTTGCGCCTGCACCATCGGAGTCGCGACGCGTCGCACGTTCATACGCCCCTTATCGTCTTTGTAGGCTTCAAAGATGTGAAAGTCCTGAATCGGGAAATGATTCGGACCGAACTTGAAATCCCCACGCAGCGATTTGAAGTCGGCAGCCTTGAGTGCAGCGCGGAATGCGTCCTTGTCCGAGATATCGCCCCCCACCTTACTGAGCGCCGAGTCGATCAAGAGTGCGGCGTCGTATGATTGCGCGGCGTACTGGGACGGAATGCGCTTATATTTCTTTTCGAAAGCTTCAACAAAATGCTTGCTGGTTTCGTTGTCGAAGTCTGGCCCCCAGAAAGAGCCATTGACCGCACCGGTGGCTGCTTCACCCTGAGCCGGAAGGTTGATGCCCTCTGTTGTCGCAGTGTTCAACAAGGGAATCCGGCTGAGTCCCGCCTGGTTGTACTGCTTGACGAAGTTGACACCCAGCGCACCCGGGTAAAACACATATACGGCATCGGGATTTGCCGCCTGGATCATGGATAGCTCTGCGGAAAAGTCCTGCTGCGCCACCGGGGTGTACAGCTCATCAAGTAAGGGCTTTCCGTAGGCCGCCTTAAAGCCGGCTACAAAGTCTTTGCCTGCCTGATAGTTGGGCGCCAACGCAAAGATATTTGCATACCCCTTGTCCGCGGCATACTTGCCCACCACTTCCGATAACTGATCGTTCTGCCAAGTCGACGCGAAGAAATTAGGCACACAGCCCTTGCCTGCAATTGCCGCCGGACCTGTGTTCGACGCAATCATGAAACCGCCCTTGTCGTTTATCTTTTTATAGACGGCCAATGCAATATGTGTATAAGTCAGACCCGTGAACAGTTCGACATTTTCCCGGTCCATTAACCGATCAACTATCTGACTGGCGACGTCCGGCTTGAATTGAGTGTCCTCCTTAATGATCTCGACCGGCACACCTCCGAGCTTTCCGCCACGCTCTTCCACGGCCAACATGAACGCGTCGTATTGATCTTGTCCCGGTGCTCCGTAGAGCCCCGCCATTTCCGCCAAAAAGCCTATTTTTAATGGCTTAGCAGGTTGTTGGGCGTGCGCAGCCATGAGGCCAAACGCGCACATCCCGACACCTGCCAAAAATGCTCTTATTCTCATGAACAGCTCCTTCAAAAGTTGAAATCAAAAGCAGTAATTGGACCGGCTGTAACCACCATGCAACTGACAACCTAAGGTGCTAAAACGAACGACTTAAATCAAAATACGTATACAAAGATAGTATGCTTAGATAGAATCCTAGCAACTTCATTTTTTTGATGTCATTAGAGGAAACCCGACGCAGGGATACCCCTAATGGCTGACCCGATTGAGGTATACCTCGGTAGACTTCCCGTCGTTACTCAAACGCTTAAGAAGGTTTTTAACGTGCTTAAACGCTTAACTAACACATCCAAACTGGACAATATTTTTGACTTCTACGGCAGCCCTGGTTTCCTTCTTCGTCGAAGCGGCCAATTTGTAACCGCTACTTTTGACGAGATTGCAAAAGACTCGGGCGTCACCTCTGGCCAGATGACGGTCCTGCTGACCATCTCCTTCGAGCCGGGCTTACAACAATTGGAACTGGCCGCCCTACTAAACTGGGACGAGGCCACCATGGGGGGAATGATCCGCCGCCTGGAGAAGCACGGATACATCGAGCGACGAAGCAGTACAAGGTCGTCGCGGGGACGGCAGATCTACCTGACGGATGAGGGTCGCGAATTCTACAAGAAGCTGCGACCAAAAATACTACGGACCCAGCGCGAGTTGCTTAAGAATCTAGACCCCGACGAGGCAGAAACCTTGTTACGTCTACTGAGCAAGATGCTCAATATTCATACGCCCCACTACAATCCAGCGGAGGAGAAATCCAAGAAGCCGAAGGAGCTCCGGGTTGTTACTCAAGCAAAGTAGCCGCCTGTCGCCGGAACTCCTTCGGCGACACACCCACTTCGCGCTTGAAGAAACGTGTGAAATAAGCCGGGTCGGAAAAGCCCAGGGTATGCGACACCACGCTGACCGTCATCGAGGTATAGACGAGGTTTCGCTTGGCGGCCAGCACCACCCGCTGGTGTATCAGCTCGAGCGCCGAATGCCCGACAATCTGCCTGCAAAGATTATTCAGATGAGCAGGCGTAATGCCTATGGTGCGTGCGTACTGTTCGACTGACCATTGCTCTGCGTAGTGGTCTTCAATCAGATCGTTGAAGGTGTTGAAGTGGCGCCTGCCCCGGTCGGCAAAAACTTCCGGCTCGGTGGATTTCAAATCGCGCTGACGACCTGTCCAGACCAACAGGGTTGTGAGCATGGCCTCAATCAGCGCATTACGATGGGGCCGGTTTCCCAGGTATTCGTCCTGCAGGGTTTCAAACGCCATATCGATGCTGGCCGCGTCCTCGGGCCCCACCGTATATATATGAGGCGCGCGCGGTAGTACTCCGGCATCGTCTATGCTCTGGGCCAGCCGGTTGGCCAAGGGGTAACCCAGGGTAACCACGTGCCCCACTGCGTTGGGCGCAAATCGGAAGCCGTGGACGCACATTTGCGGCACCACAATAAGTTGACCTGCGCACATATCATGGTAGCCACCGTCTAGACCGACCCGGGCGTCGCCGCCGCGAAGATAAAGCATCTGCAAGAGGCTGTGATGCTGGTGCAGCTTTATCTGCCAATCGTGCAATTTGCTGCGGTCTGCGATAAGCTCGCAGTGCACCATATCTGGCGTGGGCCATTGCTCCCGCTCTCCGTAGAGCTGGTATACCGGCACCGTCGCTGTAGTTGCCATAAAACTGCCATATTTTCGAAAAGTACAATTATTATAGGCAGAAATGCATTCCATCCCATGGCGATCCGGGCCATCATTGCAGTTGATCGACCCTCTGTTGTCGTTTAACCGAATTCTGTCATAAGCCCGCGTGGGCCCTAGCCCGCCGTCACGTCAGGAGACGCATATGAAAACCCAAGTCGCCATTATCGGCGCCGGCCCTTCGGGCCTGCTGCTAGGTCAGCTTTTGCATCATCAAGGTATTGATACCGTCATTCTCGAGCGCCGTACTCCCGAGTACGTCCTTGGCCGTATTCGCGCCGGCGTTCTCGAGCAAGGCATGGTCGATCTGCTTCGCGAAGCCAAGGCCAGCGAACGCATGGATCGTGAAGGCCATGTTCACGAAGGTGTTTATCTGGCCTACAACAATCAGATGCACCGCGTCGACTTCAAAAAGTACGCCAAGGGCCAGACCGTCATGGTCTATGGTCAGACCGAGGTCACTCACGACCTCATGGAAGCTCGTAAGCGCGAAGGCGGCGTCTCGATTTACGAGGCCGAAGATGTTCAGCTTCACGACATCTACAGCGACAAGCCCCGCGTCACGTTCATGAAAGACGGCGAGAAAGTCGAACTGGAATGCGATTACATTGCGGGCTGTGACGGCTTCCACGGCGTGTCGCGCCAGACGGCTCCTAAGGACAAGATCAAGACCTTCGAACGTGTCTATCCGTTCGGTTGGCTTGGCATTCTTTCTGAAACCCCACCCGTCTACGACGAGCTCATCTACGCCAATCACGAACGTGGTTTCGCCTTGTGCAGCCAGCGTTCCGATGTGCTCAGCCGCTACTACGTACAGGTTGGCCTTGACGAGAAAATCGAGGACTGGTCCGACGACCGCTTCTGGTCCGAGCTGATCACCCGCATTCCGAAGGTGGCCGCCGACCGTCTGGTTACCGGCCCATCGATCGAGAAGAGCATCGCCCCACTGCGCAGCTTTGTGACCGAACCCATGCGCTACGGCAATATGTTCCTGGTTGGTGACGCCGCTCACATCGTGCCACCCACCGGCGCCAAGGGTCTGAACCTGGCCGCCAGCGACGTGTCGACCCTGTACCGCATTCTGGTCAAGGTATACAAGGAAAATCGCGTCGACCTGCTCGACAAGTACTCCGAGATCGCCCTGCGTCGTATCTGGAAGGCCGAGCGCTTCTCGTGGTGGATGACGTCGATGCTGCACAAGTTCGGCGACGACGACTTCGGCCAGCGTATCCAGATCGCAGAACTCGAGTACTACACTAGTTCCGAGGCCGGCCTGACCAACATCGCTGAAAATTACGTCGGCTTGCCGTACGAGCCTATCGAATAAACCCACGATATTGCTCAAACAAGAAAGCCCCGCAAGCTGTCAAACTTACGGGGCTTTTTATGCCTGTCGCACCTATGTATACGGTTCAATACCCCCGCAAGCGATTGTAGGACTCCACCTGCTCTGGGGTAAGAACTTGAGCGGTTTCCAGATGTTTGCCTAGGTGAACCGCGCGCAGGCGACCTTGAATCCGCGCAATTTTCTGCGTCTGAGAATCCAACTCTGACTGTGTGATCTGCCGCGACTTGAACATCGAATCGAGATCCTGCTCCGCGGCAATAAGCTCTTCACCCAACTCTACAGCCTGTTCCTTCATGGATTTATAAAGTGCCTGAACCTTTTCATGTTGGTCTGCAGTTAGGTCAAGCTGCTCGGCGAGTTCCAAGACATGCATGGGACCAGGATACCCATTCAGCTCCGCCGCAAGGGCTTGCGATATGCCACGCCCGGCGCGAAGGCCCTCGATTTGCTGAGGCGACAATGCCTTTATCTCTCGGTTCTGGAAGCCGGCGTATGCCCCATGCCCATGAGCGTTGTGGGCGTGCTCCTGATCTTGAGCCGGCATCTGGTGGTGACCATGCTGATGGCCGGCATGTTGAGCAAAGCCCCCCATCGGAGCACACGCCATGATAAGCGCAGCAATGCGAGCCGATGTAGTTATCGAATTCATGTCGATTATCCGGTTGCAGCTTACAGCAGCTCTTTTCGAAGCTGTGCGGCGCTCTTCGGGGACAGCAAGCCAGGCGGAACATCCAGCACCGATTTCGCTCCGGATTGCCCCATCTGGTTCAGGCGATGGGCGGCTCGGGCATAGGCTACCAGCACGCTTGCGGTGAATTCCGGATTGCTTTGCAGCTTCAGGCCAAACTCCACAACCTGCGTATTGCCCTGGCCGGTAGTGCCGCTGCGAATCACAAATCCTCCGTGCGGCATGTCGGCGTGATCACGTTTCAGGGTTTCTTCATCAATGAAATGGACCATGGTGTCGTAATCGGCGAAGTAATCGGGCATGGTCACGATCGCCTGCTCGACCACTGCCGCGTCCGCGCCCTCTTCCAACACTACATAACACTCACGCTTGTGCTTCTCGCGCGTGGAAAGAGTCGGCAGCTCGCCGTTTCGAACGCGCTCAATGGCTTCGGGCACGGGCAAGGTATATTGAACACCTGCCTTGACACCCGCCACGCGGCGTACGGCATCAGAATGCCCCTGGCTCAACCCCTTTCCCCAGAAGGTATAGGTGGCACCTTCAGGCAATATAGCTTCCCCAAACAAGCGGTTAAGCGAGAACAGCCCCGGGTCCCAGCCCACCGAGATAATGGCAGTATTGCCCGCAGGTTCGGCAGACTGATTTACCGCTTCGAAGTATTCAGGCACTTTGGCATGGGTGTCGAAACTGTCGACTGTGTTGAACAGTGCCGCTAGCGCGGGCCCTTGCTCGGGCAGGTCGTTCTTTGAACCGCCGCACAGAATCAGCACGTCGATCTTGCCCTGGTATTGGCCAACCTCATCAATATGCATTGCCGGTGCTGGCCCCAAGAGCTGCACCTGCTCTGGCGAACGGCGGGTAAAGACGCCAACCAATTCCATGTCGGCGTTTTGCATGATGGCCGCTTCAACGCCGCGTCCGAGGTTGCCATAACCGGCAATACCTACCCTGATCTTCGAACTCAAACCTTTCTCCTGCTTGGAAACTCATAGTACTCGGGCCATTTTAAAGCATGCATTATTGCAAGCTTGAATCGAAAGCAATGCAATGGATAACTGGTAGCCCCGAAGAACTTGGCTTGCAGCTTTCGGCTTAAGCCTGGCCCCAACAACAAAAAAGCACCGGCCAGAGGACCGGTGCAATTCCTTCAAGACCACGGCAAATCTATGCAGCTTTGAGCATGTCCTCGATGACCTTCTTGGCATCGCCAAAGACCATCATGGTTTTATCCATGTAGAACAGCTCGTTGTCGAGGCCGGCATAACCTGAGGCCATCGAGCGCTTGTTCACAATAATGGAACGGGCCTTGTAGGCTTCAAGAATAGGCATACCGGCAATGGGTGAGTTGGGGTCGGTCTTGGCCGAGGGATTAACGACGTCGTTAGCCCCAAGCACAAGCACCACGTCGGCCTGACTGAACTCACCATTGATCTCGTCCATCTCGAACACTTGTTCGTACGAAACCTCGGCCTCGGCCAGCAGCACGTTCATATGACCAGGCATACGGCCGGCAACCGGGTGAATGGCATACTTCACCTCCACACCCTGCTCGGTCAGCTTTTCGGTCAGTTCCTTGAGTGCGTGCTGAGCACGTGCGACGGCCAGGCCATAGCCCGGAACAATAATGACCGTCTCGGCGTTGCTGAGCAGGAAGGCAGCGTCATCGGGGCTCCCCGATTTGACGTTACGCTGTTGGCCGTCGCCGGCCGCAGCCGCACTGGAACCCGAGTTTCCAAAACCACCCAGGATCACATTGAAGAAGGAGCGATTCATGGCCTTGCACATGATGTACGAAAGAATCGCGCCCGATGAACCAACCAGCGAACCGGCCACGATCAACATCGAGTTGTTGAGCGAAAAGCCAATGCCGGCGGCCGCCCAGCCCGAATAACTGTTCAACATCGACACCACCACAGGCATGTCTGCGCCGCCAATCGGGATGATGATCAGCAGGCCCAGCACGAACGCCAGCAGCGTCAGCAATACAAAGGGAGTCCACTCCTGGCTGATACCAAACCAGACCCCCAGCGCGACTAAAACAATGCCCAGCACCAGATTCAGGTAATGCTGACCGGGGAACAGAATTGGCGCGCCCTGGAATAGACGGAACTTGTAGCGGCCCGACAACTTGCCGAAAGCTATTACCGAACCCGAGAACGTAATGGCACCGATGGCTGACCCTAAGAAAAGCTCAATGCGGTTACCCACGGGGATCGCGCCTTGTGCATCGACAATGCCAAATGCCGAAGGCTCGGCAACGATGGCGATGGCAATGGCTACCGCGGCCAGGCCGATCATGCTGTGCATGAAGGCCACAAGTTCAGGCATTTTCGTCATTTCGACGCGCTTGGCCATCAGGGTGCCGATGGTGCCCCCGATCAGCAGGCCAAGCACCACCCAGCCCAGCCCGCTGACCGCGCCTTCACCGACTTGGGACCAGATAAGCGCTGCCGTGGTAAACACGGCGATGGCCATGCCCGTCATGCCAAAGGTATTGCCCCGTATGGATGTCGTCGGGTGCGACAGTCCTTTAAGCGACTGAATGAAGCAGATGGAGGCAACGAGATACAGCAGTACAACCAGATCAAGCGAGATCATGCCTTACCTCCTTGGGATTTCTTCTCTTTCTTCTTGAACATCTCAAGCATGCGCTTGGTCACCAGAAACCCGCCAAAGACATTCACAGCCGCCAGAGCGACGGCGAATACGCCCATGCCCTTGGCCAAAGGATCGACAGTAAGCGCACTGGCGAGCATTGCACCCACAATAATGATGGCGGAGATTGCATTGGTCACCGCCATCAATGGCGTGTGCAAAGCGGGTGTCACGTTCCACACCACGTGATAGCCGACATAGACGGCCAGCACGAAAATGATCAGGTTCATGATCGTCGGATTGATCGCTTCCATTATTGTTTTCCCCAAAGTACTTGGCCGTCCTGACACACCAGGCACGCCTTGACGATTTCATCTTCCGTATTGATGGCCAGTTTCCCCTCATCGTTGATGATGAGCTTGAGGAAATCCTGCAGATTACGGGCATATAGTGCTGAAGCATCCGCCGCGATCATGGATGGCAGATTGGTCAGACCCACCAGGGTCACACCATGCTTCTGAACCACTTCTCCGGCAACCGACAAGGGGCAGTTGCCTCCGCGTTCAACAGCCAGATCGACGATGACTGAACCTTGCTTCATCGAGCGAACCGTGTCCTCACTAATCAACACCGGTGCTGGTCGGCCAGGTATGAGCGCGGTCGTGATCACGATATTGGCTTGGGCGCAACGTTCGGCTGTGAGCACAGCCTGCCGGTCCATCCAGCTTTTTGGCATGGGGCGGGCGTAACCGCCGACGCCCTCGGCAATTTCACGCTCCTCATCACTTTCAAACGGTACGTCGATAAACTTCGCACCCAGTGATTCCACCTGCTCCTTGGCCGAGGGACGTACGTCGGAAGCCCAGACAACCGCGCCCAGTCGACGTGCAGTGGCAATCGCCTGCAAACCTGCCACCCCTGCCCCTAGCACCACCACTTGCGCTGCCTTGAGGGTGCCGGCCGCAGTCATCATCATGGGGAAAATGCGATCGTAATATTGAGCCGCCAGAAGCACCGCCTTGTATCCGGCCAGATTCGCCTGAGACGAAAGCACGTCCAGGCTCTGTGCTCGCGTAATACGAGGCGCCGCTTCGAGGGCAAACCCCGTGACACCCGCTTTGGCGACCATCTCAAGCTGCGAAGCGTTGTGAGGATCCAGCATGCCAAGCACGATGGAACCTTGGCGCACCATGCCTAGTTCTGTTTCTGAAGGCGCTCTGACCTTGAGGATTAGGTCGCCGGTAAAGGCATCCTGGGCGGAACCCAGGGTCGCGCCCGCCGCGGCATACGCCTCGTCAGTGCAGCTGGCGGCCAGACCGGCTCCTTGCTGCACCACGACGTCGTGACCCGCTTTGATGTACTTGTTGACTGTCTCGGGAGTGGCCGCAACACGCCGCTCTCCCGGAAATGTTTCTAAGGGAACTCCAATTCGCATAAATGCCTCAGGCAAAGTCCATAATGATGTCGCCGCCGGCAAGCTTGTCTCCGGGCTTGGCTTCTATTCTTGTGATGACTGCGTCTTCTTCGGCGTCCAGGCTGACTTCCATTTTCATGGCCTCCAGAACGCATAGTGCGGTCCCCGCCTTGACCTGATCGCCCACCTTGACCGCGAGCGATACCAGCATGGCCGGCATAGGACATATCAAGCTCTTCGTGCCAGCCTCAGACGCGACTTCCGGCATCACGGCCAGCAGTCTGTCCTCAGTGGGGCTCAGTACAAGGGCTTTGGCGCGGGTACCGGCGTGGGAAATCAGGTATGGCTCCTGGCTGATGTCGACCCCCATGACGACCACTTGGCCGTCGATCACGCCGCGCCAGACAGGCTCGTCGCTACGCCATTCGGATTCGATGGTGTGCTCCTGCGAATCACCGTCAAAGCGCAGACGCCACTGCCCCGCCAATCCAGAAACTGACAATGTCTGTTTGGCGTCGCCGAGTCGAACGACCACATCGGCATAATTGCCGTTATTCACCGCTACCGGATGCAAGCAACGGTCAAGCACCGCGGCCACCATGGCAACGCGCCGCGCCATGTCACCCAGGGGCTGCGCAGGCGTGTAGCCGTTGGGATACTCCTCGGCAATGAAGCCTGTCGATAACTGACCGCTGCGCCAACGGGGGTGATGCATCAAGGCCGAAAGGAACGGCAGGTTATTGGCGATACCCTCGATGGCAAACGAGTCCAGCGCCTCGCACTGAGCGTCGATTGCCTGTTCACGCGTCGGTGCATGGGTGACCAGCTTGGCGATCATGGGGTCGTAATGCAGGGCAATCTCGCCACCCTCGTACACCCCGGTGTCATTGCGCACGGTAATGCCGTCAGGCCGCTGCTCTTCGGCAGGCGGACGGTAGGTGCGCAGGCGCCCTGCAGCCGGCATGAAGTTGTTCGAAGGATCCTCGGCGTATACGCGGCTTTCGACAGCCCAACCGTTGATCTTGATGTCGTCCTGACGAAGCGCCAAGGGCTCACCCGCGGCCACTCGTATCATTTGCTCTACCAGATCGATCCCGGTAATCAGCTCGGTAACCGGGTGTTCCACCTGCAGGCGGGTGTTCATCTCCAGAAAATAGAATGACTTGTCCTGCCCGCATACGAATTCCACGGTGCCCGCCGAGTCGTAATCAACGGCCCGAGCAAGCGCCACGGCTTGCTCGCCCATCAGATGACGCGTGTGCTCATCCAGCAATGACGAAGGCGCCTCTTCGAGCACCTTCTGGTTGCGACGCTGAATGGAACACTCGCGCTCAGCCAGGTAAATGGCGTTTCCATGCTTGTCGCCCATAACCTGGATCTCGATATGGCGCGGGTTCTCGATAAATTTTTCGATAAAGACGCGATCATCGCCAAAGGATGCAGCGGCTTCTGAGCGGGCTCGGGTGAACCCTTCGGCAACCTCGTCGATGGAGCGCGCAATACGCATGCCCTTGCCGCCGCCACCGGCAGATGCCTTGATCATGACGGGCAAGCCAATTTGACGGGCAACCTCGATGGCCTGCTCGGCATCTTCTATCACGCCCAGGTGGCCGGGAATGGTTGAAACCTTGGCCTCATTAGCAAACTTCTTGGACGCGATCTTGTCGCCCATGACGTCGATCGCCTTTCGGTTCGGACCAATGAAGACGATTCCCGCTTCGTCCAACGCCTCGACGAAAGACGAACGCTCGGATAAAAAGCCGTACCCGGGGTGCACTGCTTGCGCGCCCGTACGCTGGCAAGCTTCAATGATCTTATCGGCCACCAGATAAGACTGTATGGCCGGCGCAGGGCCGATATGCACCGCCTCGTCGGCCATCTGGACGTGCAAGGCCCGCCGATCCGCATCGGAATAAACTGCGACGGTCGCAATTCCCATTCGGCGAGCCGTGTTGATGATCCGGCAGGCGATCTCGCCCCGGTTTGCAATCAGAATCTTGGAAAACATTCAGGCGCCCCTGTCTTTAATACGCCGTTATTTGGTTTGGCATAAGGAAGCCACGGTCTCGCCCAACCACCGCCGGGTCTGGCCTGGTTCGAGCACCTCATCTACATAGGCACCACGCAAGGCGTGATTGACGTCAAGCACAGAAAGCATCTGCTCAACGTCAGCGCCCGTTCGCTGAGCCAGTTCACGTACGCCGGTCGCACCCATCAGGCCCAGGCTGGCACCTTGCCACGCCGCTATCCGGCTGGGTCGAGTCGCACGAGAACCCAAAGCCACACCTGCCGCACCCAATGCCTTACCAATCACAACTGTGATTTTTGGTACAGGCAGCTCGGCGTAGGAACGAAGCAAACCGGCCGCCTCGGCGGCGAGTCCTCCGGATTCCTGCTCGTGCCCAGGTAAGAAGCCAGGAACATCCACGATCGTGACCACGGGAACACGCATTGCCGCGCACAGTTGCAAATGACGTCGCGCCTTCCGGCAGGCACGGATATCAAGGGCTCCCGCCAACTCTTTATTCTGCGAAGAGATCAGGCCAACCGCGCGCCCGCCCACCGGCGCGAACCCGACAACGATGCTGCTGGTTACGGAAGCACCCAGTTCAAGAAAAGAACGCGTGTCGCTGATTTCGCGCAGCAGTTCGCGCACGTCATAGCTTTCTTCCGGGCTGTCCGGCATCAAGGTGTTCAGCCCGGGGCACTCGGCCAAGGCCACGCTTTCGGGCCAGGTCCAGCCCGAAGACTCGGCGCTGTACTGCATGAGGCGCCGTATGTGACGCAAGCCCAAGACTTCGTTATCACAAACAAGGTCGGCCAGACCGGTCTGTTCGGCGTGCAGCTTCCAGCCGCCCAGGTCAGTTTCCTGCATATTGGTGTTGGTGACCCGATTGGCGATGGCCGCACCCGTAAGGGTAAGAGCGGTCTGGCCGCGCACCATCACGACTGCATCAAAGAGCCCCGCCAGTAAAGCCGTAGGCCCGGTGTTCTCACCGATGATCAGCGCGAATTTTGGAGCCGGGCATCCAGCTGTGCCTCCGGCACTTTGCGCGATCGCCGCCCAGGTTTGCAAACCACCGGCCAATTGGGTTGGAGAACCATCGAACACCGCAATCAGGGGTAAGCGCTTTTCGCAGGCGAAAGCGATGGCACGTTGCATTTGCCGCCAATGCGCTGCTTCAAGGCCGGCGGGATGCGCCTGTTCGTCTTGCACGATGGCGCAAACTGCCATACCGTTTACACGCCCTACCGCACTTAGCACGGGCCAGTTCACTGCGTCCGCCTCACCTTGAAGATGCGGCCGCTGATCGATGGCAGTACCCGGGTCAAACAATAGGTCAAGCCGTTCGAGAGCAGTCAGGTTACGCGTGCTGGACACTTGCTTCCCTTCGTTTGTCATCAAGACCACCTCTTCCAGGGCGTTTGTGTCTCCACCACTTTTATCGGTCATGTCTAAAGTCCCGGCTTTCGCAGTAAATCATAGTGGGCCGGTCGCCCGGCCCTCGGAAATCAGCCCTTGTTCTTTTCGGCGACGTACGCGCGCAGTTGAGGCACGATTTCCTTTGCGATGACCTCGACCTGGTCCATTTGGTATTTATACGGCACGAAAATCAATTTTTGCACGCCGGCATCAATATGCTCTTTCAGCTGAGCCACACACTCATCCACATTGCCCATAATGGCGCTATCCATGGTCGACTTACTGCCTTGCGCTATGTCGAAGTCGACGTTCAACCACTCCATCATGGTCTTTTCGACGGCGGCACGGGAATCTCCCACCATAATGGGCAGCTGGTTGCCATTGAGCAAGGTAGCAGGATCGCGACCCGACTCCTCAGCGTAGTTGCACACCTTCTGCCACGATTCCACGAAGGCATCCGGTTTATAGAAATAAGTGAGCCAGCCGTCGCCGTTAGTCGCGGCGCGCTTCAGAACGCGGTCGGCGTAGCCGCCGATAAGGATCGGGAAAGGCTGCTGCACAGGTTTGGGGAACATCACACCGGCCGGGATGCTGTGGTTTGGCCACTCGCCGGACACCAGATCTTCGTTGAAGAATCGGCGCATGATCTCAAGGTTGTCGTCCATGATGCGACCACGTTGATCGAATGGCACGCCTACTGCATCGAACTCGCGCTTGTACCAGCCTGCCGCCATCGCCAGCAACAGTCGCCCGTTCGAGATCTGGTCCATGCTGGACAACTGCTTGGCCAAGGTAACCGGGTTGCGCAGTGGCAGAACCAGAATGCCGGTGGACAGCTTGATCTTCTTGGTGCGAGCGGCAATAGCCGTCAGCAAAGTCAGGGAATCCACAATCGGAAAGTGCGGATCGACACCCAACAAGATGTGGTCCCACACCCAAAGTGAGTCAAATCCCAGCTCTTCCATCCGGACGCCGTATTCGATCAGCTCTTCGGCCTTGGGAATGATCGGGAAGGCGGTAAAGTTGCGCGCAGCAATACCAAACGTGCCATGAAGCGTAGCCATATCTAGATCTCCTCGACGAATCGTCTAAGTTATTTCAATTAAGTTGGTCAACCGATGTAGCGCCGGTCCGGGTCAAGCTCACGAAGCGCTTGCAGCTCAGCGTCAGTCGGCGCCTTCGTTACTGCAATTCCACCCTCGTCGTACAGAAGATCGAATCCGGTGTTGTCCTGCACCTCTTCCAGGGTCACACCTTCGTGCAGAGCCAGCACTTTCATCGCGCGCGTTGTTTCGTCAAAACCAAAGATCCCCAGATTGGTAATAACGCGGAACATGCCGCCGGCACGCAGGCCACTGTCGTAGCGAGACGAACCGCCCTGCAGGAAGCCGGGGCTGGTGATGAAATCGACCTTTTCCACGAAACGGCGTGGCTCATGCTTCATGGCAACAATCATGTTGGTCAGGCTGGATATATCGTTTCCGCCGCCTGTGCCAGGAAGACGTACCTTGGGGTTTTCGGGGTCATCACCCAGGAATGAAGAATTGAGGTTGCCGTACTTGTCGATCTGAGCGCCGCTCATGAAGCCGATATCGACATGGCCCCGCTGCAACAGCAAGAGAACATCCGTGCTGCTGACAACCATGTTGGCCCGCTTGGTGCAACGTTGCTCGTTTGTGGACGGCGGCAGCTTGCCCGGTTCGATGAAGGGGCCGATAACACCACCTTCAAAGAGAATCGTCAGACCGGGGCACCGCTGCATCTGGGCCAGCGTGGCGGCCAGCAGAGGAATACCCACTCCGGCAAACACCACCTTGCCGTCCTCGAGCACACGCGAGCTCATGACGGTGAGCATTTCGGCCTCGGTGAAATTCTTGGCGAGCCCTTGGCCTTCGGCTCGCGCTGCAACGGCTGTGTTAGTCATTTAAAAGACTCCTTCCACGTTTGGCGGCGTCCAGCACCTCTTCAAGTCCCAGCATGGACAGGTATTCGGTCCAGGACTTGGGTCCGCGTATGTATTTATCGATGTACTCCTGCATCGCGCCCACGGGGTCTGCGTTGACCGTGCTGGTGTAGTAGTCCATGTGCGACAGGAACGGCTCGTACACATTCGTGCATTCGTGCGGTGCGCAGCCAAATGGCACTTCTACCACCGCATCCACATTGAAGAAACCAATTTTGGTCTGATCCGGCGCGCGGCGAATCTGATCGTTGGAAACAATTCGCTCGGTCGTGAGAATGACGCTGTCGGCGGCCATCGCCAGATCGATATCCATGAACGGCAGTCCATCGATCTGAGCATTGCCGTAGGCATCACAACGTTGAACGTGGATAAGTGCGACATCCGGGTTCACCGCCGGAACCAATAACAGAGGCTCATTGGTGAACGGGCAGTCGATGGTCTTGACTTCGGGGCGCAGGCGCACCACGTCGGAACCGATCATGGAACGCATTGGCAGAAAAGGGACGCCCATCGCGCCGGCCTTGAAACGCATGCCCATGCCAAGATGGCTCCACTCCTGGAAACTGGCTTTCTTGCTTTCCACGTAATGGCGCATGATTTTGGAGATACCCCAGACGATGCCCTGACTGAACCAACTGGTTTCAATGTGCTTGCAGATACCCGAGGCAAACAGCCAGTCGCCTTCGCTGGAAACGATGCTGCGATATACCGACAGATCTTTTTTATTGTCGCGTATGAGTTGCCAGATCATCGCCATCGGCGTGCGCGACAAGGTGCTGCCGCCCACGCCGACGTGCGCACCATCGCTGACCAGGGCCGACGCCTCTTCGAGCGTCATCACCTTTTCGCGAAGGCTGCGGTCGCGCTTTGACAGGCGCTCACGCAATTTCAAATAAGCCGACTCTTGCATTTCGTACCTCCGGCCCGCCTCGACGGGTCAACAATTAGGAGCTTGGTTTCTATAGTTCTAATGATAGAACCATAATACCTTAAAAAATAGTTAAGACAAACCCTAACTAAGTATGAATTCGGCGTGCTCACCCACATTACTTGCAAACCATGCGCATGCAACTACGTGGGAGGCACGCCGTGCCGACATCAATCAACCGCCAAGATAGGCGTGTCGTACGTGTGGGTCGCGAATCATCTCCTGGCCAGTGCCGTGAAGCGTCATTCTTCCTGATTCGTACAGGTACGCCCGGTCGCACATGTCGAGCGCCGCAAACGCGTTTTGCTCGACCATCAGCACCGTGGTTCCGGCCGCACGTACTTCGCGAATGATTTCAAAGGTCTTTTCAACAATGTTTGGCGCTAGCCCCAGCGATGGCTCGTCAAACATGATGAGCTTGGGGCGGGACATGAGGGCGCGGGCGATGGCAAGCATCTGTTGTTCGCCACCCGACAAGGTGCCCGCCGCCTGTTCACGACGCTCTTGCAATCGCGGGAACATCGAATACATGCGTTCGATATCGTCTGCAACCCCCGTGCGGTCCTTACGCACGTACGCGCCAATTTCAAGGTTTTCATGGACGGTCATTTGTGGGAACACCCGACGCCCTTCAGGACAGTGCGAGACGCCCATTGAAATGATGTCCTGAGCGCTCGCTTTGGAAATGTCCTTGCCCATGAAATGGATGCTGCCCTCGGCCGGATGGAGCAGGCCCGAAATGGCCTTCAGGGTGGTGGACTTTCCGGCGCCGTTGGCTCCGATGATAGTAACCAGCTCGCCCTGCTCGACCGATAGCGAGACATCGTACAAGGCGTTGACGTTGCCGTATCGGCATACGACGTTTCTTAACTCAAGCATGCTGTTTGACCCCCTGCCCCAGATAGGCCTCGATCACGTCAGGATTATTCTGAATTTCGGCCGGTGTGCCATTGGCAATGATCTTGCCGTAGTTCAGCACAATGACTCGGTCAGAAACGCCCATGACCAGCGGCATGTCGTGCTCGACGAGCAAGATGGTAATACCCCGCTGCCGGATCTTCTGCAAGATCTCCATGAAGCGCGCGGTTTCAGCACCGTTCATGCCGGCAGCCGGTTCATCGAGCAACAAGAGTTCGGCACGGGCCGCCATCGCAATTGCCACGCCAAGAAGACGCTGTTCGCCATAGGGCAGCGAAATGCTCTGCTCTTTGGCGCGGTGAGCCAGCCCAACGAAATCGAGCAGCTCCCACACTTGGTCTTTAAGATGTTTTTCTTCGCGGCGGAAACTCGGCAACGCCAGAATCGTATCGAGGAAAGACGCCTTGCCCTGCAGATGCAGGCCCGTGAGGATATTGTCGAATACCGTCTCGTTCGAAAACAGACTGGTACGCTGGAACGTGCGTACCAAGCCCATTGCCGCAATTTCATGCGGGCTATGTTCGGCAAGCGAAACGCCTTTGTAGTGCAAGGTGCCCTTGGTAGGCCGCAGGAAACCGGTTACCACGTTGAACGCAGTGGTCTTGCCGGCTCCGTTGGGGCCAATCAAGCTTAAGAGTTCGCCCTTATGTAGATCAAAGGACATATCCGAGATGGCGACCAGACCGCCAAAATGCACGGCTACGTTCTTGACCTGGAGCAGCGGCGTGTTGTTACTGTTCGCACTCATGCGTCGGCCCCCCTGGCTTTAAGTGATTTACCGTCATGCGGCGTCGTCACGCGCGCGTCGCCTTCCTGAGCACCCTGGTTGCGGGTGGGTACATCATCGCCAGAGCCAAACTTGCGCTCCCATATGCGCTGCAAGGCCGGCACGATACCTTGGGGCAGGAACATCACGATCAACACCATGGCAATCCCATAGACAATCCACTGGATTTCGGGGCCGGCAACTTCGCGCAGGCCGACCGGCAGGATGCCAAAGATGATTCCACCGATAATCGGTCCGATCAATGTTCCCTTGCCGCCCGTAATCACCATGATCACCATCGTCACCGTGTAGATGAACAGGAAGACATCCGGGTCGATAATGCGGATGTAATGGGCATACAGGCTGCCTGCAGCACCCGCCATTGCAGCCGAAACCATGGCAGCAAAGTTCAGGTAACGCGTCACGTTGATACCCGTGGACACGGCCAGAGGCTCGTTCTCACGCAGTGCAATCATGGCGCGACCTACCCGCGAACGGACGATCCGGCGAATGATCACATAGCACACCAACGCCAGTATGAGCACCAGATAGTAGTTAGGAGTCTTGCCCCAGAACTCTCCCGAGCCGATAAACGGCAGGTCGTAACCCATGGGAGGAATGTTGTTCAGGGCCAGGGGGCCTTGCGTAAGGTCTACCCAGTTCAATGCAACCAGGCGGGTCACTTCGGCAAAACTGATGGTCACGATCACGAAGTACGCACCTCGGATCTTGAACGACAGTTTTCCAACCACATAGCCGAAGAGACCGGCGATTACCACTGCAAGCAGGAAACCGACAAACGGTGAGCCCGGCTCGACGATGATCCGGCCGTCACCCCAGAACGCAGGTATGTTGAAGCCAAGGGATGTGAGGGCGCTGACATACGCACCAATTCCAAAGAACGCGATGTGGCCCAGGTTAAGTTGCCCGGTATAGCCCAGCAACAGGTTCAAGCTCATCGCGCCCACAATGAAGAGACCCGTCGTGATGACAATGTGCTGGTAATAAGGGTCTTGCAGCCAGTAGGGCAGTGTGAACAGCACCACCAGGACCACAAGCGTATATAGACTCTTCTTCATCCGATTCTCTCCCCGCGGACACGAAACAGACCAGTAGGCCTAAACAACAAGACAAGGATGATCAGAATGAATCCGACCGCATCCCGGTAACCGGACGAGATGTATCCCGAGCCGAGCTCTTCGGCAAAGGCCAGAATGAACCCACCGATCATGGCGCCCTGGATACTGCCCAGGCCACCCAGAATCACGATTGAGAACGCCTTGAGAGCCGCCAGATTGCCCATGGTGGTGGTCACGACAAACACCGGTCCGAGCAAGGAGCCTGCAGCCGCGGCCAATCCGGAGCCCAAGGCAAAGGTAGCCATGTATATGAGGTTGATGTTGATGCCCATCAGCGAAGCCGTCTCCCTGTCCTGGAAGGTGGCGCGCATCGCCTTACCCAACGATGTTCGCTGCAGCAGCAGATAAGACAGTATGATCAGCCCGATGGCGGCACACAGCACGAAGATGCGCAGCCACGAAAGTGCAATGGGGCCTACCATCAAGGGCTCGGTCGGAAACGGAGTGGGTACGGACTTTGCAACGCCACCCCAGACCAGCAGCGACAAGTTCTGCAGTGCAATCCAGCACCCAATCATGGCGACCATGGTCGAATCAATATCGGCCGACCGCATTCGCCTCAACACCACCCGTTCGATCAGAGCACCTAAAAGAATGCCCAGCATGACGGCCGCAATGAGCGCCACAAAAAAATTCCAGCCCAGGCCGGAGACAAAGTAATAAGCCATGAAGCCGCCAAAGGCGTAAAGCTCCCCATGGGTAAAGTTCACGACCTTCATGACGCCGAGAATCAACGTCAGCCCGATACCGAGCAACGCATAGGTGCCCCCCAGTATCAGCGCATTGGCAACGTGCTGAAGAAACTGATCCACTGTCTGCCCCACTTTCGCGCCTGGATTACATGTGACGGGGATGGCGCGCTACCCCCGCCTGTCGGGATTCAAAGCTTGCCCGCTGACCGAACGGTCGGGCCCTGCTGCCAGACACATACGGGCTTGAAACGGGCCCGTATGTGTCGTGGGTGATTAGTCTTCTACTGCGACGACCTTGCCGTCCTTGATCTGCACAAGGTAGGTAGCGGCATCGTACTGAGCACTGGCCTTGTCACCTTCGCCGTCAGCCCGGAAGGAAATCTTTCCGTTCAGGCCGTCGAGCTTCACATCCCAAAGCGCCTTGCGGATGTTCTCAGGAGTGACTTCGTCGACCGACTCGATGGCAGCGGCGATGGTGTAGATGCCGTCATAGCCGCGGAAGCTTTCGGTCAGACCGGCAACGTTCAGACCACGCTTGTTCCATTCTTCGATGAAGGCTTTGGATTTTTCAGGATGCGCGGTGCTGTCGGGAGTCCAGGGAGTGAAGAACAGCAAATGCATGGAACCTTCTGCTGCGCTGCCGGCTTGCTCGATCAGCTGATCGGGGCTTTGCGAACCGCCGGTCGTGATGATCTGGCGCTTCAGGCCAAGCGATTGCGCTTGCTTGAGCAACAGGGTGAGCTGCTCGACTGCGGTGGTGACAATCAGCGTATCGGCATCAGTACTGCGAATTTCCGAAAGCTGGGAGGTCATGTCCTGAGCGGCGGCGTCCATGATCAGCTCTTTGCCAACCGTTACGCCATTGGCTTCAAGAACACGACGGAACTCAACGGCAGCGCCACGGCCCCAATCGTTGTTCACAACAAGAAGATCGGCCTTCTTGATGCCCAGCGGCTCGATGTAGCGCACGAAATTATCAGCTTCGATGGCACTGGTGGGAGCAAGGCGGAAGACATAGGGGTTGCCCGATTTGGTGATCTTGACCGAACTGGACGTTTCGACAACCATCGGCACCTTGTATTCCATCAGCTTGGGCATGCTGGCCAAGGTAAGCGTCGAGCCCCACGCACCCATGATGACCGGCACCTTGTCGCGAACGATCAGCTTTTCAGTGACGTTGGCCGCTTCAGTGGGGTTGCCCTTGTTGTCTTCTACGACGAGTTGGATCTTTTTGCCCTTGACACCGCCTTTGGCGTTGATTTCATCGGCCGCGATTTTTGCACCTTCAAGGATGTAGTTTCCTGAAGCTGCGATTGCGCCCGTTAGAGGCTGGTTGACGCCGATTTTGACAGTCTCCGCATAGCTGGGTGCCATCATGGCTACAGATAAGGCGGTGGCTGCAAGACTAGAAGTGAATAAATGACTTCTAATTTTCATTGCAATGCTCCTTCGATGTGAATGGAATGTACTGCCGTCAATCTTGTAAGGTTTTGTGATCCTATCAACCTATTATTAGTACGATAATAGGTATCCTAGGAGACGCCGTATATAGTGGTTCATACTAATATCGGCAACAACAGTTACTGCATTTACTACGAGCTGCTAACCGCGCAGAACAGCCTGCGACAATACTTGCCCGCCTAGTGCTTGCCAAAGAGACGCTTGAAGAACCCGGTCACTCTGCTGCGCAATACCGAAAACAATAAAGACCCCGCATTCAATTCTGTTATCTGGCTTTCTGCAGCGGCATCAGGGTTATCTCTATTTGAAAGCCGCTGATGCAGATTCTGCGCAAACGCATCAGTCATGCGCTTTGCGATGTCCATGACAATACCCGACCTGCTGAACTGCGCCAATGGGCCAGTCAGAGCAAATCCCACTTGCACATCGACCTTGGTTTCCGCCCCGCCATTGATCTCGCTCAAGACGTATTCAACCTCGCCTCGCGTGGCAGAGGCCGACTTGGTATCGCGTGCCGACCCGTAGATGGTGCCGGTGTACGTGGCATCGTCACGTTCGACGTCGGCTGCGCCTTCAAAGTCGGCAACAATGGGGCCTACCTTGACGCGAAGTCGTGGCTCCACATGGGTGGCAGTAGGTTCGTTCAGAAGCGAGGCACCGGGCAGGCAGGTCGTCACTTGGTCGAGCCGGCCAAAAAATTCCCACACCTCGTCGCGCGGGAAAGCAACAGTGAACGATTGCTGCAGACGGGTCATGGGCTTGGAGTCGTCGACTTTGCGGCTCGCGGTAGCAGCAGCGCGGGCGGGCGCCGCCTTGGGAGCAGCGCCGGCTGGCAAGACGATGCCGGCCGGGTCGGCAGCCATCACCTCAGCGTGTCCGGAACCAACCGGACCCAATTCCTTACGCGGGTTGACGATTTCACTGAGTCCGGCAGCTCGCCGCTCTTCAATGACTCGCTTGACCGCTTTGACAATGCCGACATAGCCGGTGCAGCGACACAGGTTTCCGCTCATCGCGTACCGAATTTCCTGATCGCTGGCATCGGGCATTCTAAGTACGACGTCGCGCGCCGATGCCAGCATGCCGGGAGTGCAAAATCCGCACTGCAAGGCATGCTCTTCGGTAAAGGCGGTGCGCAGGGACTTCATGACCTCGTCGTCATCCATGCCCTCGATCGTCGTGATTTCAGCGTTATCGCATGCCACCGCCAGGGAGATGCATGAGCGTGCAGGTACACCATCTATCAGAACCGTACATGCGCCGCAAACACCGTGCTCGCACCCCAGGTGAGTGCCCGTAAGGTTCAGTTCGTCGCGCAGGACATCGGCCAGCTGAGTGCGTGCTTCGATGGCCAGTCCCTTATGCGCTTTTCCATTGACATTCAGGGATATAGTTTTCATTACTGTGCTCGCTGGACGGCACGCAAAAGCGCGGTCATGTGTATTTGATTGGCAATAGGATCTGTCAGGCCTGCCTGTTCGAACAATCGTTCGACCATGGGCACCTTGATATTTCCGCTGCTCTCAAAATAGTCATGCGCATCGGCAATGACGATGGGCTTGGCTTCGATGGCACCAATGACTATGCGACAGACGTTGCGGGCCGGGTCCTTGAGCACAACTGACATGGCGTGCGCGAACTCGCCGGTCTTCCGGTTTATCTTGCAGTGACCCCACCTTGCATCGGCAGACAGCCGAGGAATAAAAACCGAATCCAATAAATCACCGGGACCCAGGTCGCTTTCGAAAACACTGGTCATCAGATTCTCGACCGGCATGCTGCGTCCACCTGTCGGACCGATGATGTTTACCGTTGCGCCGATGGCCGCCAACGACGTGACCCAGTCAGCGGCCGGATCGGCATGAACCAAGCTACCGCCTACCGTGCCTCGATTGCGCACGGCACGGTACGCGATTCCGCGCGCCACCGCCGGCAACGCGCCATGTGTCACGTCGGGAACCCGCTTGTCTTCAATGTCTGCGTGCGTCACGCAGGCACCCAGCGTGACGCCGTCGTCCTGCTCTTCGACTCGTTTGAATTCGGGTATGTGTGTGATGTCCACCAGCAAGTCGGGCTGCACAAGACGCAAGTTCAGCATGGGCCCCAGCGACTGGCTGCCCGCCAGTACCTTCACGGTGATGTCTTCCCGCTCAACCAGTTTGATCGCCGACTTCGGATCGACGACTCGCTCGTACTCGAACAACGACGGCTTCATATTCCCTCTCCAGCCAGCTGCTTGTCTTTTTGGCCCACAGGTTCAAACTGGGGCACCTTGAATCCGGGGATTTCACCTTGCGCTTCGCGCGCCTTGAAAATGGCTTCAAGCACGCGGTGTGGCGTGGCGGGCGATGTATACAAGGCCGCGCCCAAGGGATGCAAGGCATCGTTAATGGCATTGAGGATGGTCGCCGGCGGCGCAATAGCGCCACTTTCGCCGATCCCCTTGACCCCAAACTCAGTGTACGGAGACAGGGTTTCCATATGGATAAGGCGCGGCTCTGGTACTTCGGTCGGGCCGGGCAACAGATAGTCTGCAAAGGTCGACGCCAGAGGCTGCGCCGCCGCATCGAAGGGCATCTCTTCGTACAACGCCGTACCAATGCCCTGTGCAGCACCGCCGTAAATCTGGCCATCCACCACCATGGGATTGACCAGCTTTCCACCGTCCTCAACGATGACGTAGTCGAGAATCTCTACGTCGCCGGTTTGCGGATCGACCGCCACCAACGCGGCATGAACGCCGTAACCGAAGGTGCCGGTATCACGACCGGGCTTGTAGCCCTCAGTGACTTCAAGCCCGCTTGCGCTTGCACCGGGGGGCAAATCTTGCGGACGGCGATACCAGATACGGGCAACATCGGAAATAGGCATGCTGACGTCGTCCGCGTAGACCATGCCATCAGCAACGTTGATCTTATCGGCCGTCGTCTTGAGTACAAAGGCACCGATTTCTTTCAGGCGAACCAGCAAGGCGTCGCAGGCACGAGACACGGCGCCGCCCGACATGACCATGCAGCGAGATCCCCAGGTGCCCGTCGAGTACGGCGTGTACTCGGTGTCGCCATGAATGACCTTGATATTGGCAATGTCGATGCCAAGTTTCTCGTTGGCAACCTGGGCTAGTGTGGTCTCAAGGCTTTGACCATGTGAATGAGCCCCGATACGGATCTCGAGCCCGCCGTCGGGCGTGATTCGCAAGGTGGCTTGTTCGTGACCTGGCACCATGGGAATGCCCCAGCCCGAATACACCGATGTGCCGTGCGCAGCTTGCTCGCAATACACCGCCATGCCGACGCCGATAAGGCGGCCGTCGGGCTCGGGACGCTTCTGGCGCTCGCGAATGGCGGCCACATCAATGGCCTCGACCGCGCGCCGCAACGCCTCGGGGTAATCACCGCTATCGAAATGCTTGTTAGTGATGTTGTCGAAGGGCATTTGCTCTGGCTTGACGAGCGACTTCATGCGCAGCTCGTATGGCTCGACGCCGGCTTCGCGCGCCAGGTCATCAAGTACGAGCTCGAGCGCAAAACACACCCCCGTACGGCCTACCCCCCGGTACGGCAAAATGGGACATTTGTTGGTGGCGACCGAATACGTCTCGCAGTGGTACGACGGGAAGTCGTAGGGTCCGGGCAAAATGCTGCCCACCTGACCCGCTTCCAGACATGCCGAAAACGGATAAGACGAATACGCGCCCGAGTCGACGGTGGCTTCGCACTCAATGCCCAGCAGCTGGCCATCAGACGACGCATAGCAAGTGATGTCGTAATAGTGTTCGCGGCAATTGGCGGAAGCAGTCAGATGTTCGCGGCGGTCTTCCAGCCATCGGACAGGGTGACCCACATGCATGGCCAGCCAGCAGACGGCCACCTCTTCAGGCAGCAGGATGCCCTTGTAGCCAAAGCCACCGCCCACGTCCGGCGTAATGACGCGTACCTGCGCCTCGGGCAGGCCCAGGCACTCGGCTAGGCCGGTGCGCACAATGTGTGGAATCTGTGTGGCGGTATAGATGATCAACTGCTCAACGCGGGTATCCCAATAGGCCACGCAGCCCCGCCCTTCCATGGGCGCCATCGCCTGGCGCGACGTACGAATCTTGCGGTTCACCTTGATCGGCGCATCGCGGACGGCATCAATATTTACACTGAAGTCGGTGGTCAGGAACAGGTTGTCGGGCCAGGCTTCGTGAAGTCGAGGTGCGTCCGGCTTGCGGCCTTGCAACATGTCGTGAACAGCATCAAGCTCGTCATAATCCACCTGAACGGCAGCAGCAATGTCTTCGGCCTGGGCCCTGGTTTTGGCCAGGCACATGGCAATCAGCTCGCCAACATGTCTCACCTTGCCTTCGGCCAATATAGACTGTGCAGAAGAACGAAACCCGGGTAACGCGGTATCGGCGACAATAGGTTTGACCCCCGTACGGTTCAGGTCCTCAATGGTGAATACCTGATCCTCATAACCTTCGGGCGCGTGGACGGCGTTCAACCTGGCATGAGCGACCGGACTGCGAACGAATGCGACATCTTGCATTCCGGCCAAGCGTATGTCTGCGACATACTTGCCCCGGCCTCGCATGTACCGATCGTCCTCCTTGCGAAGAACCCGTTTGCCCACACCTTGCTTAGACATCACAAACCTCCTGAGGGAGCCCTCCCCGCGGGCACGCCGACGGGGAGGCCAAGATAAGTTGTCTTCTTATCGTCATACTAAATATAGGACCATATGCGCACAATTCGGGTTTACGTGGATACCCAGCTGAAAATGCACTATGGAAGAAAAGGAAATGGTCCGAGAATCAGGACACATAACCAGCGCGGAAAGCTGACAGCGCCGGAATCATTGACATTGCTCGCATAAGGCTTGTCTCACTCCACCCGCGCGAACGATTTAAAGAATTATTCTGGTACGGCTCTATCTGGTACGGCTCTATTGACGCACTTGGCAAGTCTTGAACTTATTATCACGCTCGTACTTACGATCAAGCCTTGCCGTTCTCTTCAAGCGCCTCGTCCTGGGCCTCGGTCGTATCAAGCAAGTCCATGTGCAAGCGGATGCAGTCGCTGCGGTAGGTGATCTCGCCCACATAAATAACTTCGTCGTTGTCCGATGTGACGATACAGCGGCATTCGGCGGTGGGCGCGCTTAACGACACCCCGAGAAGCTGCGCCACTTCGGGGTCGGCCGTACCAATGGTCATGGTCTGATGCGCCTTCTTGACGACGCTGCCGCGCAGCTGATCCAGCACAGCAAGCGCCGTGTGCTTCATGAATTCGTCGCGGTATTTTTCAAGTACGGAACGTTTGATATGCACACTGACCACCGCATACGGCATGCCGTCGCGAAGCTGCAAGCTTCGCAGAAATCCGTACTCGTCGGCCAAGTGGCCTTCTTCTGGGCTGAGCCGTGGAAACGGCGGCGGCTCCTTGACATTGATGAAGCGTGGCACGTTGTCCTTGATCGAGCGGATCATGGCGTCCCAGGAGGTTTCAAGCGTCAGCCAACGCTTGTCATTGACATGCTCTGCCACAAAGGTACCGCGACCCTGCTGCCGTGTAAGCAGCCCCTCTTTCTCGAGCAGACCCACGGCTTGTCTGACAGTCACCCGTGCTCGTTTGAATTCTTCTTCGAGCTCTTCCAGCGTCGAAATTTTTTCTCCAGGCAGCCATTCACCCGTTTCGATGCGGCGTCTAAGTGCCGAGGCCACCTGAATATAAGCAGGAATGTGACCTGTCAAACCATCTGCGTGCCTTTTCTGCATGTCGCGTTCTCTATAAAAACAGTAGCAAGGTATACCGCCTTACACCACTCCACTGGTTAAGTTTTCACTACGCAATGCGGCGAGGTCGAGAACGCCTGCGGGCGCTACTTCCTTCAGACCGTATTCCGCGATATTACACAATCTTACATTGAGGCCGCGCGCGATTGCCTCCGCTTCTTCGAGGCTGACTTGCGCGAACTTCACGACAGAACCCGGCCGACGGCGGGACAAAACGGGGATGTCGCTTGAGATGACCGTGGCGATCTTGGGGTACCCACCCGTGGTCTGCGCGTCGGCCAACAAAACGATGGGCAGACCCGAGCCAGGTACCTGAATGGCGCCGCTCACAATGCCGTCAGAAACCAAATCATAACCGTCTACGTGCGATAACTGCGGACCGTCCAGGCGAAAGCCCATGCGATCGGCTTTGTCGGACACGGTGTATTCACCCGAAAAGAAAGCGTGCTTGGCCTCGTCGGTGAAGTAGTCATCTTGGGGGCCGAGAACGACGCGCACTTCTTGCTCGTACCCATAATCGTATGGATCGGCCAGTTCTTTCTCGAAACCGTTGTCCACCTCGGATTTGACCAAAGCCAGAGAGTCCCCCCGTCGCAGCACCCGTCCTTCTAAACCACCGATTGATCCACGCACATAGGTAGATGCGCTGCCTAGCTGCAGCGGCACATCAAAACCGCCTTCGACGGCCAGATACGCACACAGCGAGCGACCCAGCGACGTGACCTTAACCGTGTCGCCGCGTAACAGTCGAACGGTGCGCCCGGCGGGAACAGACAACTGGCGCGTCCCGGAAATCGACAAAGCCCCGTCGCAGCCAAACAAGACCACACGGGCTGAGGGGGCCTCCACTTCAAATGATATGCCCTGCAGCAGCATTTCCAGAACCGGCGTGCCGGCCGAATTTCCTACCAGCGTATTGGCAAGCCGAGCGCTGACCCTGTCGATCGCGCCCGACACCGGAACCCCCACATCCTGGTAGCCCAAACGGCCCATATCCTGAAAGGTGGAATAGGCACCGGCGTCAATTACCTTCAACATTGCTGTCATGACGCCACCTTCTCGCAACCCAGTTCGTAATCATTGGCTTCGACAGCCGTGCGTATCTTCAAGTACTCGGCCTGCCCCACAGGCTTGAAGCGAACTTTATCGCCAGGGCTGAGCAAGGCCGGTTGCGCCGCATCTACGTTGAACAATCGAATCGGTGTAGAGCCTATCAAGTGCCAGCCGCCGGGACTTTCCAAAGGGTATATGGCAGTCATTACCGAGGCGATGGCAACGGAGCCCGGTGGCACACGCGTTCGTGGATTGCTGCGCCTTGGTAAAACGAGCGACGACGGAAGATCGCCCATATAGGGGTATCCTGGAACAAAACCCAACATGTACACGTGGAAGAGCGTGTCGGCATGTTGTTGTACCACCTGGGCGCTGCTTAAACCGCTCGCCTGTGCCACGTCGTCGACGTCTGGCCCGTATTCACCTTCGTAGCAAACGGGAATCGTCCACTGTCGAGCTTCCAGGCTTTGGGAGTCAGCAGATTCAAGCAGGCTTTCAAGCTGACCCCTGAGTTCGTCGCCACCAACAACCAAGGGATCGTAATTAACGAGCAAGGAACGGAAGGTGGGCACTAGGTCGGTGATGCCCAATACGCCCAATGCGCGTATGCGCCGGCTCAGATTTAGTACCCGATCGCTAAGAGCGCGATCGATGACATCGCCGAACTGCACAACCAGGGCGGTGTCCCCCTGCTTCAAAAACTGCACTGCCATCAGCCTGTCTCCAGCGGTCGAATGGTTCTGTCCTGCCAAATTCCTAGGGTTTGTATTTATTCCAATGATATTGTCTTTCTATCTTTAGCACAATATACTTATCAGCATGTAGATAAGCTTAGTTGAATTTGAGCGAGCGCGCCACCATCAGGGCCGCTTTCCCGGCAAATAAACAATCACATCACTAAGGAACCAAAATGACCCTATCAGTGAACCTCAATGCAGACATGGGTGAAGGCTTCGGCGCTTACGACATCGGCGACGACAACGCCATTCTCAAGATCATCCGTTCGGCAAACATCGCCTGCGGATTCCATGCCGGAGACCCTTTGACCATGCGTCGGGTGGTGGAACAAGCCAAGCAGGAGGGAGTCAGTATTGGCGCCCATCCAGGGTTCAACGACCTGTGGGGCTTTGGTCGGCGTCGTATTCAGATGAATCCCAGCGATCTTGAAAACATGATCGCCTATCAGATCGGTGCCTTGCAGGCCATGGCCTCATTCTGCGGCGAAAAAGTCACCCACGTAAAGCCCCACGGCGCGCTTAACAATATGGCTGCCGAAAGCGCCGACTACGCCATGGCCATCGGCCGGGCTATCAAGGCCGTTGATCCCGATCTTATCTATGTAGCTCTTTCCGGATCGGAAATGGAAAAGGCGGCTCAGAATCTTGGCCTGAAGCTGGCCCGTGAAGGATTCTGCGATCGTTTGTACGACGACAACGGCAACCTGGTATCGCGCACGATTCCCGGCTCCGTCATTCACGATCCACAAAAGGCAACCGAACAAGTCGTACGCATGGTCGTTGAAGGCGAAATCATTTCCACTTCGGGCAAGCGCATCAAGCGTCGCGTCGATTCACTGTGCGTGCATGGCGACGAGCCTACCGCCGTGGCACTTGCCGCCATGGTCCGCAAAGGTCTCGAAGACGCCGGCGTCAAAATCGTGCCCCTGACCGAAATGGATCTTTCCTGAACCCGGCAATCAAACAGCATTCAAGGAGCAGCACCATGACAGAACAAAAGAAAATCGCCATTCTTGGCGGCACGGGCGCACTGGGCTCGGGTTTGGCCAAGCGTTGGGCCAAAGCCGGGCATCACGTCATTGTCGGTTCACGTACGGCCGAGAAGGCACAGGAAGCCGCCAATGCACTGCCGGTTGCCAATGGTGGCCCCAAGGCACAAGGCGCCACCAATCTTGACGCCGCCAAACAGGGCGACATCGTGGTGCTGACCGTTCCCTTTTCCAACCACAATGCCCTGCTCGAAGAAATCAAGGACGTGGTTGAAGGAAAGATCGTCGTCGACGCCGTGGTGCCCTTGGTGCCGCCCAAGGTCGCTGTGGTGCAACTGCCTGCAGAAGGCTCGGCCGGCATGATCGCCCACAAGATGATCGGCGACAAGGCCCGCGTCGTGGCTGCATTCCAGAACGTGGGCGCTGCAAAACTGCAAGCCGATGAGCCGATCGCTTGCGACATTCTGGTCACCAGCGACGACCAGGAGGCTCGCAAGGTGGTCATTGGTCTGATTCAGGACATTGGTATGCGTGGTGTTGATGCCGGGCCCATTGCCAACTCCGCCGCAGCCGACGCGATGACATCTTTGCTTATCGGCATCAACAAGCGCTACAAGGTTGACTGCGCCGGCATTCAGATTACAGGTCTGGCCGAGTAATCCACATGCACTCGTCGAGCATTTCGATCAAGCTTTCGGCCTTGGCTGGATTTCCTATGGTCCAGCCAGGTGACGACCTGTCTGCCCTGCTTATTGCAAGCCTCGATCAGAACGGTTTGTCGCTGCAGTCAGGTGATGTGGTCGTACTGGCGCAGAAAATTGTCTCCAAGGCCGAAGGCAGACTTGTCCGTCTGACAGATGTCGAGCCATCGACGCGTGCCGAGGAAATCGCTCGAGAGGTCAACAAAGACAGCCGCATCGTCGAGCTAATTCTTTCCGAAAGCAAATCCATCGTCACGAAAGTGCCCGGCGTCTTGATTGTGGAGCACCGGCTCGGATACATCATGGCCAATGCCGGCATCGACCAGTCGAACGTCGATCATAAGGATGGCGAGGAATATGCCCTGCTGCTGCCCGCAGATCCAGATGAAAGCTGCCAGCACTTAAAGGCCAAGCTCGACGCACATTTTGATGCCGAAGTGGCCGTATTGATCAACGACAGCTTTGGCCGTCCGTGGCGCCTGGGTGTAACCGGGGTAGCATTGGGCTCGGCTGGAATGCCAAGTCTGATCAGCCTGATCGGCAAGCCCGATCTGTACGGTCGATCGATGCGCGTGTCGGAAATTGCCTTCGCCGATGAAATTGCAGCAGCGGCGTCCCTATTGATGGGTCAGACAGATGCAGGCACGCCAGTCGTTCATTTGCGGGGCCTGCAGTGGGACGCTCCGGAAAACCCCGCCTCGGCCTTGATACGCCCCAAGAAGCAAGATCTTTTCCGCTAAGCAAAAGGACAAAGACATGGCAGACACGATTTCCACGAATTCCACTCCAACCGGCCGTGTCCTTGCCCTGTGCGGTGGCGTGGGCGGCGCCAAGCTGGCTCGAGGACTCAATGCCATCCTTCCGCAGCAGGGACAACTGGTGCTCGCCGTAAACACGGGCGATGACTTCGAACATCTTGGCCTCACGATTTGCCCCGACCTTGATTCGGTACTGTATGGACTATCGGGCAAGAACGACGAAGTCCGTGGCTGGGGCCGTGCCAACGAAACCTGGCACTGCATGGAAGCCCTCAAAGAAATCGGCGGAGCCGACTGGTTTGCATTGGGCGATCGCGACCTGGCCATCCATATCGAGCGGAGCCATCTGCTTCGTTCCGGGATGTCGCTTAGTCAGGTCACTGCCCGCTTTTGCCAGCGGTTGGGTGTTCCGGCACACATGATTCCCATGACGGACGATCCGGTCCGCACCATCGTGAAGACCGACGAAGGAGATCTGGCTTTTCAAGATTACTTCGTTCGCCGTCGTACCGAACCAAAAGTCTCGGCCATCGAATACGCGGGCGTCGAAGCGGCGCGCCCTCACCCTGTGCTGATGGATTGCCTTGCCGACGACAAACTCGAAGCGGTTGTCATCTGCCCTTCAAATCCGCAGCTCAGTATCGATCCCATATTGGCCTTGCCCGGCGTTCGGCAGGCGCTTCAAGACGTCAAAGCGCCCGTCATCGTGGTGTCGCCGCTGATTGGCGGTCGCGCTGTAAAAGGTCCGGCGGCAAAGATCATGGCTGAACTGGACATGTCGGTAGATTCAAACGGCATCGCACAAAACTATCTCGATCTGCTGGATGCCATGGTCATCGACACCGAAGACGCCGCCGAAGCGCACAATCTGCCGGTCCCCACGCTGGTTACCGCCACCTTGATGCGCAGCCGCGAAGACTCGGCGCGCCTGGCATCCGAAACTCTTGCCTTTGCTCAGTCATTGCGTCACGACGCCACGAAGAGCAAAGGCGTTGCTGCAAGCCGTTAAATAAGAGAGGGCACATGCAAGGTATCGCCGCCGTCATCCCGGTCAAGAGTTTCAGCGAAGCCAAGCAACGCTTGCAAACGGTGCTGTCGTTCGACGAACGGCGAACCCTGGCGCGCGTAATGTTCGAGGACGTGCTGACTATACTGACTCAGTGCGAACGTCTGGCCGCCGTAACGGTCATTACGAACGACGGCGAAGCAACTGAGCTGGCCGAATCACTTGGCGCCATGACCATGGCAGACCCCCTGACCGGCGGGTTGTCGGGAGCTATCGCCGCAGCGGCGCATGCACTGCGCGAGCGAGGCTTTGATGGAATGATGGTCGTGCCTTCGGACGTACCTGCCATCGACACCGCCACGGTCAATCGGCTACTGGATGCACATGCCCTGCCGCGTGCCGTCACCCTGGTACCGGCAGCGCGCGACGGTGGCACCAATGCGATGCTCTGCTCTCCCCCCAATGTCATTCCCAATTGCTTCGGACACAACAGCTTCAGGGCGCACTGCCAGCTGGCGACATCGTCGGGTATTGCGCCGCGCATTGTGAGTACGCCCGCGTTGAACTACGACATAGATCGTCCCTTAGATCTGCTGTCCTTCCTTGGTCATAGCACCTCCACCAAGACCTACGCTTATCTGCAGCGCAGCGGCATTGCTGCGCGCCTGTTGGACGCTGCTGCGTTCCCGACAGCCGAAATGACTCTCACCAGGGCCGTACCGGAGCTAGAACCGACCCGCTTTCATAAAGGATGAACTCATGCCCAGCTTGAACTTTACGGACCACACCTTGATTTCCGACGTGGACGCATACGGCCTGGTTGACCTGTCATCGGACAAACTGCTGGCGACAGCGGGAGCCCTGCGCGACCAAGGGCATGGCGAGGTGGTTTCCTACTCGAAGAAGGTGTTCATTCCCTTGACACAGCTGTGCCGGGATGTTTGCCATTACTGCACCTTCGCCCAGACTCCACGAAAAATGGCGTCTCCGTATCTCAGCATTGAGCAGGTTCTTGAAATCGCTCGCCAGGGCGCCGCGGCCAACTGCAAGGAGGCCCTCTTCACCCTTGGTGACAAACCCGAACTACGGTACGTTGCAGCGCGCGAAGCACTGGACGCCATGGGCTACGACAGCACCATCAGTTACCTGGTGGCAGCATGCAAAGCGGTCTACGAAGAAACCGGTCTGATCCCCCATGTGAATCCGGGCTTGCTCACCCGTGACGATCTCGACCGCCTGCGCGCAGTCAGCGTCTCGCAAGGCATCATGCTGGAAAGTGCCTCGGAACGACTTTGTGAGCCGGGTGGTGCGCATTACGGCTCGCCCGACAAGCACCCTGCTGCAAGGCTCAAGACCCTGAAGCTCGCAGGGGAAGCCAGGGTGCCCTTTACCAGCGGCATTCTGATTGGTATCGGTGAAACTCGACGCGAACGCATTGAATCATTGCTTGCCTTGCGCCGGCTACATCAGCAGCACGGCCATATCCAAGAAATCATCGTTCAGAACTTCCGGCCCAAGGTCGGTACGAAGATGGTCAATGTCGAGCCTCCATCGCTCGAAGAGCACGTCTGGACGATTGCTGCAGCGCGCATCATATTCGGCACCCAGATGAACATCCAGGCCCCGCCCAACCTTCAGCCAGGCGCACTCAAGCAGTTGATCGACGCGGGCATCAATGACTGGGGCGGCGTCTCGCCAGTCACTCCCGACCATGTCAACCCCGAGGCCCCCTGGCCCCACGTTGCAAAACTCGCAGAAGCCACCCGCGAAGCCGGCAAGATGCTCGCCGAGCGGCTTGCCATCTATCCCGACTACGTACGCGACATGAAAAAGTGGGTCGACCCCGTCTTCCATACACGCCTGCTGCAAGCGGTTGACGGTCATGGGTTGGCCTACGCCGAAACCTGGACAGCCGGCAGCCAGGAAGCTCCGCCCAGCGACACGTTGTTCTGGAACGGCACGGCCGCCCAAGGTCGTGCACCCATCATCAAGGGCGAGCTCAGCACCATCTTGCAGCGCGCTCAAGCCGGTGCCACGCTCAGTGAATCGCAAATCGTTCGCCTGTTCCGCGCGCACGGATCCGAGTACCGGGCCGTATGCCAGGCGGCCGACGAGCTACGCGCCGCCGTCAACGGTGATGTCGTCAGCTTCGTCGTCAATCGCAATATCAACTACACCAATATTTGTGGCTATCGCTGCCAATTCTGCGCCTTTGCCAAAGGCCGCGGATCGGAGGACCTGCGCGGCAAGCCCTACGATCTTCCACTGGAAGAAATTCAGCGACGCGTGCTTGAAGCCTGGGAACGGGGCGCCACCGAAGTCTGCATGCAAGGAGGCATCCATCCTTCGTATACCGGTCAAACCTATATGGAGATCTGCGAGACGGTGAAGCAGGTCGTGCCCGAGATGCATATCCATGCGTTTTCGCCGCTGGAAATCTGGCAAGGTGCGCAGACCCTTGGCATGCCTTTGAGGGAATACCTGGAGCGCCTGAAGCAAAGCGGTCTTTCCACACTACCCGGTACGGCTGCCGAGATTCTGGACGATGAAATCCGATCGGTTATTTGCGCAGACAAGGTCACCACCGAGCAATGGAAGGAAGTCGTACGCACGGCGCATTCCGTGGGACTCAAATCCACGTCGACCATCATGTTCGGCCATATCGAAGGTTATGAACATTGGGCGCGTCACCTGCTGCATATTCGCGACCTGCAGGCCGAAACCGGCGGCATCACCGAGTTCGTGCCGCTGCCCTTCATTCACATGGAATCGCCCATCTACCGCAAGGGGCGCGCGCGGCGCGGCCCCACCTTCCGCGAAGCCGTGTTAATGCATGCGGTGGGGCGCCTCGCCCTGCATCCTCATGTGCCAAATGTTCAGGCCTCATGGGTCAAGATGGGCGAAGTCGGAGTCGAAGCCTGCTTGAACGCCGGCGCGAATGACATGGGCGGCACTTTGATGAATGAAACCATTTCGCGCGCCGCAGGAGCCTCGCACGGCCAGGAAATGACTGCACTGCGAATGGAAGCTCTGCTCGAATCGATGGGACGCGTTCCACGCCAGCGCAGCACGCTTTACACCGAAGTAGCACGAGAAATCCAGCAACGCGCACGTGAAGACAAGCCCGCCATCCAACCCATCGTGCCCATGATGCGCAAGCACATCAAGCGGGCCAAGGACGCCAGCCTTGTTTAACGATATTGTCAACGTCGCATTGCCGGATCCAGTCCAGGCCGACGCTAAGGTGGGCGTGGATTGGCGCGCGCTTCAAAGTGCCGCCACCTTCATGGAGGAACGTCGCTCAGTGCGACGCTACCTGCCAACGGCGGTTCCGACCGAGCTTATAGACAGACTGCTGTATCTGGGTACATGCGCGCCTTCTGCGCACAATCGACAGCCGTGGCGATTCGTGGTGTTGCGCTCGCATGGAACCAAGGCCAAGCTGGCTACGGCCATGGGCGACAAGCTGCGGCGGGACCGCGAAGCTGACCATGACAATGCGGACTCCATCGAGGCCGACGTGGCACGTTCTTACGCCCGGATTACCTCGGCGCCCGCCATCATCCTGCTGTGTCTGACCATGGAGGACATGGATCGCTATCGCGAAGACACGCGCAACACACATGAACATCACATGGCCATACAAAGCGTGGCCATGGCAGGACAGAACATCATGCTTGCCGCGCACGCGGCCGGCCTCGCGTCGTGCTGGATGTGTGCGCCCATGTTCTGCCCCGACATCGTCCGAAACACCCTGAAGCTGCCAGAACACTGGATACCTCAAGGCATGCTGACGTTAGGCTACGCCGCCAACAATGGAAAGCCATTCCAGCGCAAGCCTCAGAACGAAACCACTTTACATCTGGATGACACTTACTGATCGGACAAGGCCATCAAGCCCTGCTTCGACTTCAATGCTCAAGTTTGCTCACAGGAGAAACCATGTTCGTCAAAAACAAGCTTGCCAGCCGCGCACCGTATCCCGCCGATCTGCGCGAGATCATGAATCTGGAGCGAGCCGCGGAATCTCGCGAATGGCTCTCTCAATGGAAGCTGCTCAATCCCGAACCCACCCCTTTGGTATCGATGCAGGGTATTGCCGGCAAGCTCAAGCTGGGTACTGTACTGATCAAGGACGAATCCAAACGTTCCCCGCTTGGCAGTTTCAAGGCGCTGGGCGCCTCGATTGCATTGGTGCGCCTGATCCTTCGCAAGTTTCCTGATGCAGGCTTCACCGCAAGAACCTTGTTCGGCGGCGAGCATGCGCAGCAACTGAAAGACTTCACCGTCGTCAGCGCCACCGCCGGCAACCACGGGTGTTCGCTGGCTGCGGCGGCGCGCGATATTGGCTGCCGTTGTGTCATTGTCCTTAGCTCACAAGTGAACCCCGACCGCGAAAAAGCCATTGCTTCACAAGGCGCGCAGATCGTGCGTGTTGACGGCGACTACGACGACTCGGTCGAGCACGCCGAATCACTCTCCAAGACCGAAGGCTGGCTTGTCGTGTCGGATACCTCGTACGACGGCTACGAAGAGATTCCCCGCGACGTGATGCAGGGCTACGCCACCATCCTCGCCGAGGCGATCGAACAACTGGGCGCCGCCGACAATGCCGAATCGCCCTTCACACATGTATTCCTGCAAGGTGGCGTTGGTGGCATGGCGGCGGGCCTGGCGGCCTACCTGTGGGAACGCTACGGTGAGCAGCGTCCTACCATGATCGCTGTAGAACCGGATCAAGCCGACTGCCTGTATCAAAGCGCCGTGGCCGGCCATGCCGCCAGCGCCACCGGCTCGATCGACTCGGTGATGGCCGGCCTGGCTTGCGGAGAAACCTCGCCCCTGGCGTGGCGCTTCCTTCAGCCTTCGGTCGATTTCTTCATTACCGTTGCCGACGATACCGCCATCGACGCCATGAAGCTGTTGGCGTTTGGCGAATACGGCGATACACCTATCGTTAGCGGTGGCTCGGGCGCGGCAGGACTGGCCGCGCTCATTCAACTGGCAAACGACACGGCTTTGCGCTCACAGGTCGGCCTGAACGAAAGTTCCAAGGTACTGTTGATCAACACCGAAGGCGCCACTGCACCCACCGATTACCTGAATCAAGTGGGCAAGACCGCAGAAGAGGTATTGAAGGCTGCTGCAGAAGCTTGAGCATCACCCGGTAGCGAGCCCGCGTGGCTCGCTGCAAATAAAAACGGCGCAGAGTTTTCTGTGCCGTTTTTATTTGGGCCTGGCAATTCGGTGTTCGACTACGAAGCCGCCACTCCAGCCTCGACACTGCTTGCACGCCAATAGACGGGCTCTGGTGAGAGCTCGCCGGCAACCACTGCCCGTGTCAGTTCGCGCTTTAAAATCTTTCCACTGGCTGTCATGGGAAAATTGTCGGTCAGCAGCACGTACTCGGGCATGTCGTATTTGGACAAGCCGCTTTCATACAGGTACTGCATGATGGCCACCGGATCGACCGGCTCGTCGCCGTCCCAGATCATGCCCAGGCAGGCCTTTTCGCCCAGCCTGGGGTCGGGCACCGGAAAAACGGCCGCCTTGCGAATATGAGGGTGGTTGTGCGCAAGGTCTTCAATGATGCCCGGGTAGATGTTGCGCCCGCCGCGGATCACCATTTCTTTCTTTCGGCCCACAATGCGCAGGCAGCCGCTTTCATCGATCGAACCCAAATCGCCCGTCAGGAACCAGCCGTCTTGATTGAAGGATTCTTCGGTGGCTTTTTGATTATCAAAATAACCCAGCATCAGCAGGCCGCCACGTCCGCCCAGTTCGCCGATTTCACCCGGCTCGGCCTCGATGTCGGGATTGTCCTGCTTCCAGATTCGAGTCTCGTATCCTTGACAGCTGCGACCGCAAGTCCCGACGATGGCGGCTTCATCATCGCTGGGCACCGTGTAATGATGCGTACCGTTCTCGCTCATGCCAAAGGCGTTTTGAGGCACCACTCCCAGATTGAAGAATTCTTGCGCCACCCATGGCGGAATGACCGAACCCGATAAATAGAACACCTTGGTTTTACCCATGGTCTTCAATTGCCGATGATGAATTTCCTTGAGCAGATCGATGCCGTGAGTCGGAACCCCCAGCAAGTATTCGGCGTTGGATTCGATAATCCAGTCCAGCCATTGTGAGGGTACGGAAGAATCGCTGACTACCAGTTCGGCGCCGGCCACAACCGACTGTTCAAGCGCCACCGTGCCGATGTGATGACTCATGGCGCTGAGGGTAAGCATGATGGTGTCAGACGTATGGCCCCAGTCGGAAACCATGGCACGTCCGTTCGCAAGCAGTGTGTTGTCGCTATGCATGACCCCTTTTGGGTTGCCAGTGGTGCCAGACGTAAACGCCAGATAAAGGATTTTGTCCGGGTCGGTATCTACCGGCGCCAATGGGATATCCAGCGGGTTTTCCGGGTAGCTCGACACCAAGCCGCTCTTGTCGTCAGCCGGTTGACGCACCAGCACCACCTGCCTTAGGGACGGGACGTCAGTGATGCGGTCCACAATGGATTTGCCCGAAACATCGCTGCCATAACCCTTGCGGGTGAACAGCACCTTGCACTGCACTTGGTTCAGCAAACCGACAATGCCTTGAACCGTGTGATTCTTGTGCAAGGAAGGACAACAGACATACCCGTTTCGCGAGCACGCGAGGAACACAACAATGCTTTCGACGCAGCTGGGAAGCCATACCGCTACGCGATCCCCACGGCGAAGACCCATGGCGTGCAGTACGCCCGACACGCGATCCACTTCTTCAAGCAGTTCTGTCCAGGTAAGGCGACGACGAATGTCGCGTGCCGCGTAGCCTTGAGGGTTTTCTTGAGCGTTGCGTGCCGTCAGCGTGTAGAAGGTGTCGTCCTTCCAGATACCGCGAGTGTAGAACTCATGCGCCGTACGCGGATTATGCAAAGTCAATAATGTGCTCATCTATTGTGTTCCCTCGCACACGGCGATGAATGGTGTCAAATTGGGTTACGGTTCTGTGCTGATTTGTCTTTACTCCACCCGACGCCATTGATAAGATACTATTTACGGTATGACGATATTATTCTACACGTAAGCCATGCCGCTCTCAACAGGAGACTGATATGCGCGTCATCGACATTCTCAAGAGCAAGCCCGGCGTTCTGTACACCACCACACCAGACACGCTGCTGAGTAAAGCCATCCTTACCATGGCCAACGAGGATTCGGGATCGCTGCTGGTCATGCAGAACAATCGCCTGGTGGGGCTGCTTTCATTCCGTGAAGTCATCAACACGCTGGCTCGTCAATTGTCTCAACCCAGCGGCGACCCGCCCTTCGTGCTTGAAGAGCTGCGTATCAGGGACGTCATGAACGCCGACCCCATTGTTGTCGATCCACAGATGGATTTGCACACTTTGCGCGGTGTCATGATCAAAGTTCGCCAGCGATTCATGCCGGTTGTCGATAACGGCGTCGTGCTGGGAGTGTTGTCGTTCTATGATGTCGCCCGCGCCATCTATGAAGAGCAAGAAGCCGAGAACGGCTATCTCAAGGCGTACATCAGCGACATGCCTGCCGCCCTGGCGCATGCTGAATTGAGCGGCTTGCCGCAGTAAGGCATTTGTGGCTGATGAGCCATGCTGCGATGCCCGATCGCCGGCCGTGTGGCTTCAGGAGCCTGAATAATGTCCGGCTCAGTATACGGTCCAGCGCGGTCAACACGCTGTAGCGATGTGTCTAATACATGCTCTCCCTGTGTTTTAGGTAAGAGCCAGATAGTTGGGGTGAAGATTACAGGCGGAGCCTGCAGCCATGCCGATCACCGCTCATCGCGATATTCGTGTACGCCTTTTATATTGATCAGGCCGTCTCTTCAAGCCAGGCCTTGAATTCGCCGCTGGCGGGGTCACGCAAGAACAATAGACCGGTTGCCACGCCGAAGTAGGCGCCGTGCAATTCGAGTTCGCCCTCTTCCACTGCACGCTGCACAAACGGGAAAGTCATCAAGTTATTGAGGCTTTCTTCGACCACAGCCAGCTCAAGGCGCTTCAGGTGTGATTTCAGATCACCCTTCATCGGGCCTACGCGTTGTGCAGCAGGCTCAATCTGCGACATCCACTTGCTGATGAAGTCACCCTGGCTCAATGGTTCGCCACTGTCGTGGAACGCCCGTACACCACCACATGATGCATGACCGAGAACCACAATGTGCTTGACCTTCAGACCATTGACGGCAAATTCGATGGCCGCGCTAGTGCCATGGTGCGACGCTTTTGGGTCGGTTTCGTATTTGGGAACCAGGTTAGCGACGTTACGCACGACCAGCATCTCACCGGGGCCTGCGTCAAAAATAACTTCGGGTGACACGCGAGAATCGACACACCCGATAAGCATGATCTCGGGATGTTGCCCGGACTCACCCAGCTGCTGATATCGGCTGCTCTCAGTCTTGAAACGACCGTCGAGAAAGCTGCGATAACCTTCGGTCAGTCTGGATGGCAACATGTAAGAACCCCTTGTGTTTTCATGATTGATGCCTGCACAACCTGGCAAGCCCGTCATCACACGGAGATTACTTCGGCCCGGCAAACCCCGATATTATGCCTTGATAACTCCGGTAGAAACAGGCGCGAAAAGCATCAGAATGTGATGAGGCGACGCGTCGAGATGTGTTTGATAAGCGCCGCCCCGGTTGGTGACTATGGCAGATTACATTCCCTTGTCTACTTCACCAATTGCACCTTTCCATCGTCAATGCGCACCAGATAACTGATGGGATGAGCCTGTCCACTTTCCCGCCCCTCCGGCCCCTCCTTGGAAAACTGGATGCGACCGGTGATGGTTGTGAAGTCGGTATCCCACAGTGCCTTGCGTATCGCCTCGGGCTCAACCACCCCTGCGCGCTCTATTGCTTTCGCAATCGTCAAGGTCCCCACATAAGCGCGAGCACCTTCAGGCATGCCATACGGGTCGAATTTATGCGACTTCCACGACTCCACAAAGCTGCGGGCGGCTTCCGGGTCAGGTGTGGCTTCGGGAAACCAGGGTACGAACAGCATGATGTGATAGCTGCCATTGGCCGCTGTGCCGGCCTGCGCAATCAGCTGATCGGGCATGGCCCCGCCCGATGTGACCACACGTCGCTTGACTCCTAAAGCCTGCATTTGCTTCATGATCAAGGTGGCCTGCTCGACGCTGGTCGTTAAGAACAATGTATCGGCATCGCTGGCACGAATGACAGCCAATTGAGACGACATGTCTTGGGCTGTGGCGTCCATCATTTGTACCTGACCGACTTCCACACCGTTTTCGCGCAGAACACTACCAAAGGTCTCGGCACCATTGATACCCCAATCGTTGTTCACGACCAGGAAGTCGGCTTTCTTGATCCCGAGCGTCTTGATGTGCGGCGCGAAATTCTGTGCCTCCATCAAGTTGGTGGGAGCCACACGGAACACATACGGATTTCCGTCAGTGGTGATCTTGGTGGAACTGGCGATATCGACCACCATGGGCACCTTGTATTCCATCAGCTTAGGCATGGCCGCAAGAGTATAAGTAGATCCCCAGGCGCCCTGCATAACAGCTACCTTGTTGCGCACAATAAGCTTTTCAGCGACGTTGGACGCTTCAGTAGGGTTACTTTTGTTGTCCTCGATAATCAGTTCAAGCGGCTTGCCAAGCACGCCGCCCTTGGCGTTGATTTCTTCCACCGCCACCTTGACGCCATTGGCCACAAAATTGCCCGATGCGGCCACTACCCCGGTAAGGGGCAGATTCACACCAATCTTTATCGTGTCCTTCGCATGCGCCGATGCACTGATAAAGCATGCTGCTATTGCGCCAACCAACACATTGCCTGTTACCTTCATAGCTCCTCCCGGATGCCTGGTTTACGTAAAACCACATAAGGTGCCTCACCCTTGGTATGGGCGAGGCAAACATGCCATCCACTTGTAGCGGGATGGAATTCAATCAAGGATGTGCTGCGTGCTCAGCCAAAAGCGTGGAAAGATCGAAGCCGGGGTCTGCCGCCTGCTCTTGCGAGGGCGTGACACCCTGCTTCAATAACTTTCGGGCAAGTAGATGCTCTTTTGGAGCGTTGATCGTATCGACCGAAACCATGCGGTTTTCAGAAAAATGGTAGACGGATAGCGCCGTATCACCGGGGTCGCCCCGGACCACGGAACGCGTCACGTCATTGGCGACGCCTGCAATCTGCAGCTTGAGTCCATATTGGTCCGACCAAAAATACGGCACCTCCTCAAAGGGCTGTTGCAGTCCCAATAAAGATCGTGCAGCCGCTTTACCCTGTTCGATGGCGTTCTGCACTGACTCGAGGCGTATCAATGAACCATCATCACAACGACGCGCCGTGCAATCACCGGCGGCGACAATATTGGGGTCAGACGTTCGACCACAGGCATCCACCACTATTCCGCGGTCACATTCCAGGCCGGCATCGTGGGCAAGATGGTCGTTGGGGACAATGCCAATAGCAACCAGCGCCAGCCCTGCGACCAATTGCCTCCCGTCCGCAAGATGAATCTTAGCCGCACGCGCATTGACTGCATCAAGCTTGGTCACCATGGCGCCGAGTTCTATCTTCACCCCACGGTCGCGGTGCGCCTTGGCGTAGAAGTCCGCCAGTACCGGCGTGGCAATGCGCCCGATTAGCGCCGGTCCGGCCTCAAGTACGGTTACGTCGAGCGACATTTCCTGCGCAACGGCTGCGACTTCAAGCCCGATGAAGCCACCGCCAATCACCACCACCGGCAGGTGATGCTCGCGGCAATATTGCAGGCGGGCGGCGATGCCGGCGGAATGCCTGCGCGAACGCAGCACATGGACCGCGTCGGTTGGCATCGTGCCTTCCGGTAGTGGACGGGGGAACGCGCCGGTGGAGAGCACCAGGCCGGTGTACGAAAGCGTTTCGCCGGTCGCTAAATGCACGCAACGGGTCGACGGATCTACGGAGACCACTTGCGTGTTGATGCGCAGATCGATTCCCTTGCGTTCAAAAACGGCTTGGCTGCGCATTAAAAGCTGGTCGGGCGCAAAACCTTCTTTTAGTGCCGCCTTGGATAGCGGCGGCCGGTGGTAGGGACCCTCTGGCTCATCACCAATCAAGGTGATTCTGCCCTCGTACTTTTCAGCTCGTAGCGTTTCAGCCGCCTGCAGGCCCGCCTGCCCGGCGCCCACGATAACAATGTGCGGTTCCATGACGGGCCGTCGGTTATTCTTGGGTATTGGGGATGACGATGGTGAGTCCATCGAGCGATGCTGTCACTTTGATCTGACACGCAAGCCGGCTGTTAGGCTTACGTTCGGCGGCAACGTCCTCAAGCATTTCAAGTTCTTCGTCGCTTGGCGGGTCAAGGTCACTCAAGCGGTCGGGGTCAACATAGCAATGACAGGTCGCACAAACCATCGACCCACCGCACTCGCCGATGATGCCCTCTATTCCATTCTGCACTGCGCCCTGCATCAGGTTGTGTCCCTCGGGCAAATCGAGCGTGATTGTCTCTCCCGTAGGATCGACGTAGTGAATACTGGCCATGAATTACGTATCCTTGTTTCCATGTGCCGGCTCAGTCAAACCAGCACATGGGTTGACGCATTGAAACTTAGTCGGCGTTGACGATCTTGCCGTCTTCGACTTTCACCAGGTAGGTCATGGGCTTGCTCTGCCCGCTGGCCTTGCCCTCCGGGCCGTCCTTGTGAAACTTGACCTTACCGGTCAGGCCATCAAACTCCACATCCCAAAGTGCTTCGGTGATGAGCTTGGGATCAGCCTTTCCGGCCTTTTCAATGGCGGCAGCCAGGGTCTGTATACCGTCGTAACCCCGAGCTCCTTCGGGCATGCCGGCTGGATCAAGTCCGCGCTTTTCCCAACGCGCGATGAAGTCTCTGGCGCGGTCCGGACTTAAGGTCGCATCAGGGAACCAGGGCACGAAAAACATCACATGGTAAGTATTATTGGCGGCAGAACCGGCGTGTTGAATCAACTGTTGGGGCATGATTCCGCCCGTGGTGATAACAGGCAGATTCAAGCCCAAGGCCTCGGCTTGCTTCATTACCAGGGTGATCTGTTCGGTACCGCTGGTTAAAAACACGTGAGTCGGCGCCTTCTTGGCATGCTTGATCTCAGATAACTGCGAGGTCATGTCTTGCGCCGCCGCGTCCATAATGTGCGTCTTGCCTACCTCGACCCCTTCTTTCTCAAGCATGGCACCATATGCCTGCGCAGCGCCCAGCCCCCAGTCGTTGTTCACGACCAGAAATTCCACCCGTTTGATGCCCATGGGCTTAACGCGCGCAGCAAAGGTCTCGGCCTCCATCGCGCTGGTGGGGCTGATGCGAAACACATAGGGATTGCCCTGCTGAGTGATCTTGCTCGAGCTGGCCGTTTCCACCAGCATCGGAATCTTGTATTCCATCAGCTTGGGCATGGCCGCCAAGGTGTAGGTGGAGCTCCATGCCCCGAGCAAGGCCGGCACCTTATCGCGCACGATCAGCTTCTCGGTAACGTTAGAGGCTTCGGTGGGATTACTTTTGTTGTCCTCGATAATCAGCTGTATTTGTTTACCCAGTACTCCACCGTTGTCGTTGATTTCGGCAGCGGCGATTTTTGCGCCTTCGGCCACAAAAGTGCCTGCAGCGGCCACGACCCCAGTCAAGGGCTGGTTCACGCCAATCTTTATCACTTCCGCTGCCTGGACGTTTACGGCGCCGGCCAATGACAGTGCAGCAACCAGCGTTCTGATACTTATATTTCTCATGCTTATCTCCTGGTTTTCATAAATGTGTGCTGCTTCAACTGCGATGCTTCAAATTACGAAGTTGCTGCCTCGGCCACCTTTGCCTCCCTGGTCGCCCTTTCCTCCTCTATCAATTTCTGCACCATCTTTGCCATGCGGCGGGGTGCCGCATCAATACCAAGCACGATGCGTTTGGCATTTGGATTACGCTCTTCTTCTTTCTGGATGCGCTCGAGAATGACCTTGTCTTCATTGAAGGCAAAGTCCAGTGCGGCGTTCATTTCAGCGTCTATCTCGGGTTCGTCAACGCGGAAGTTGCGCACGTGGAACCAGTACTGGAGCACTGTGCGGTCATCGACCGGCGTCAACACGTGGCACGAGTGCATCTGCACACCGGTATGTCTTTGCTCTGGGTCGGGGATCGAACCTGCTACACAGGTACCCATATCGATATCGAAGAAGCAAGGCGCTGTGTAGTTGTAGTAATGCCAGCGATCCACCTTGCCTGTCATCTTGGCGAACTTCTCGAACAAGGGGATGGGCGCGGCATTTGGAATCCAGCGCCATACCGATATGCTGTTCTCGCCGTAATCATTGTTCACCGGAATCGTGGCGCCTGCCGGAGTCCCCAAGGTTGATTTGTGCACGAAGGTAACGTGTGCCGGATCAAGCAGGTTCTCGACGAGGCTGAGGTAGTTGCATTCGATGCGCAACACTCCGCCCTGCACCGCATGCCAGCCCTCCTGGCCGTATTGCGGCAAATTGAACATCTTGCTAGCGTCGGCCAGTTCCGGGTCACCCAGCCATATCCACACCAGGCCATAGCGCTCTTCAATCGGATACGATCGAACCACCGCATTCTTGGGAACGATGTCTTGCCCGGGTATGCGCACACATCTGCCGGAGCAATCAAACGTCATGCCGTGATAGCCGCATTCCACGTTGTCACCGATCAACGTTCCCAGCGAAAGCGGCGCCAGTCGGTGAGGACAGGCGTCGTGCAAGGCTGCCACCTTGCCGTCCGTGCGACGAAACACCACCACAGGCTCGTTCGCAATCATATGGCGCGTTAGGGTTCTGTCTACCTGATCCGACCACACCACCGGGTACCACGTGTTCTTTACAAATTCCATCTCCTGCTCCTTGACCTTTCTAAGTTTGCGTTCAAGCGAAGACCATCTGCGGACGCGCTAATGGAAATAAGCCCCTCCGTCGACAACCAGTGTCTGTCCCGTAATGAATGACGAACCGGGCCCCGCAAAGAACGCCACGGCACCGACCACATCGCCAGGTAGCATGTCGCGCTGAAGCGCGCGACCCTTGATCGAGAACTTCGACGTACGCTCTGCCAGATCGGGGTTCTTGAGTATCCCCTCGCTCAAGGTAAAGCCGGGCGCTACACTGTTGATGAGGATGTTGTCTTCGCCCAGCTCCGTGGCCATGGCGCGGGTCATGGATACCACTGCGCCTTTGGACGCGACGTAATGCATCATGTTCGGGTTGCCCTTGAAGGCAACACCCGACGAGATGTTGATAATGCGCCCACCTCCCTGCTTTCGAAACGCCGGCAGCGCCGCGCGGCAGCACAGGAACTGTCCGATGACATTCACATCGAAAAGCGTGCGCCAGTCTTGCACACTAAGCTGTTCAAAAGGCTTCTGTTTAATGGTTGAGAAGATGGCCGCGTTGTTCACAAGAATGTCGAGCTGGCCGTAGGTATCAAGCGCCGCCGATACCATGTTGTCTGTATCGGCTTCGTTGGCCACATCCACCTTTACGCCAATTGCATCCAAACCCTTTGCCTTCAGCTTTTCTGCTGCCTGATCCGCATTGGCAAGGTCAGCGATCACAATCCGTGCACCTTGCCCCGCCAAGTGTTCACAAATGGCGAACCCGATTCCCATTGCGCCGCCGGTTACTACAGCAACCTTGTTGCTCAGTGGCATGTTGTCTACCCCTTGTGGTCGAAAAGACTGACTGGCGGGCGGTAATGACCGCGTCCGATAGGCGTATCCGCGCCGTCCTTATGCAGTATTGCCAGATTGATGATGGGCGACAGACCGGTCGAAACGACTCGGTCTGGGTCCACACAACCTGTCTTGGGATCGAGGATTTGCGTGGGGCGTGTCGCCGCATCTTCCGGCAAGTAGTCGTGCCACTCCTGCAGCAATAACGGCGCATGAATCAAGGCCTGGCCACCGTAGCCGCAGGCATCCACCACTGCACTATCACCAATTGCTCCCAGCGATTCGTCAGCAAATTCAGGTTTGAAGTAAGGGCCACTTGGCGGTGGAGCCGCCACCGTGTTCCAGGCCTCGCTTCCCTTAAGCCGAACGCCAAAGTCCACACCGTTGGCACCAATTGCGGCAATACCATCTGGATTCGTGCGCAGCTTCCACGCGCACAGCGCCATCCAGGGAGTCAATGCAAAGCTGGCGTTGGTCAGAACTTCTGCACGCAGATCATCTGGCAAGCCGTTCAAAGCGTTAACCAATAAACCTGTACCCGCCTGGACAATTGCATGACCATCGTCACCCATTCCGTGCGCCTGCCGCATCAGGGATTCGGGATGAACCTTCGTCTTTTCCAATATAGGGTTGAGGTGCTCGGCCAGTTTCTCGCACCAGTCGCGCGCTTTCTCCTGGCAAACCGGGTCTGCAGAACCAAATCGCAAGGCCGGCGGCCCGCCTTCGCTTACGGGCGCGAAGACACGAAGCTTTTCGTCGCCTACTTCTACGCACCATGTGGAAGGGGCTGCCACTTGAGCAAGGGGAACCACGATGCCGTGATCTTGCGCAGGTACGAGCTGAATTCCGGAATCGCCCGCCGCCACTAGCTTCCGAGCCGATTCAAAATCCGGCGCCCAACCTTCGAGCACCGCTGCGTGAGCTGCAGCATTGAGCACGGCGCCCGGAACAGCGCCTTTGTATGGCGGCCCTGCATGGAACAAAGTACTTGGGGGTAAATTAGAAACTGCGTCTTTGAGACGAACCAGACGAACAAGCCTAGCTTGGGACATCCCTACTTCTCCATCGACAACGGTTGATCGAATAGCGACCGAAGCCGCTTCCTAAATACAACTCGAGAACGACGCAGGACAGTGGAGTACCGTCTACCGGCGATCTAAATTACTAATGTTCCATCTTTAGGACTAGTCTACGTAGGTTTCTTTTTGGAAGTCAATGTAGGGTTTTGGTGGATGGGAGGGGTGTTCGGGGCGCCTCCATAGGGAAGGCTTAGTGGGTGGGGTGCCGAGGACTAGGGAAAATACGGAGGGAAAAACGGGTGTGGATGCGAGCTTCAGTGCACGTAACGTGGTGATTTCACTCAATTTATCGTGTAGCGCATCAGATCATTAGGACTTGCATACGTAACCGCCTGGGCTCCGTTTCAAATACGCATGGCTCCAGTGGCCCATCAGCTCGCCCATTCAAACGCGCCATACCGAACGAAGAAAACCGTCGAGCCTCATAAGGAGAATCGACGGTTTCCAGTACTAAACCACCCCCGCTTTTAATGGAGGGATGATTGCCACTATTTGCGAATTAACGCAGGAGCGACAGAACGCTTTGCGGCACTTGGTTGGCTTGAGCCAAGACCGAGGTTCCAGCTTGTTGCAGAATCTGAGCGCGAGTCATGTTCGAGACTTCGACCGCGTAGTCGGCGTCTTCAATACGCGAACGAGCTGCGGACAAGTTGGTAACAGTGTTGCTCAAATTGGCAATGGTGGACTGGAAGCGGTTCTGCACAGCACCGAGCTCACTCCGCAGCGAATCAACTTGCGATAGTGCCTTATCTATCGCAGCCAACGGGTCACCGGTTTTGTCTGTCGTTACTACCTTGTCCGACACTTTACTTGCTACGGTTGCTACACCTGCCGTCGTGAAACTGAGATCGTAATACTTTCCGTTAGCTTCCTTGCTAACGTAATCGCCGGTGGCCACGCCATTGTCATCCAGAATTGCTTCGTAAGTGGTGCCACCCGTTAAGGTAGTTACGGTATTCTTGCCCGAGCTGACAGAGCCCCCGGCGACGTTAACGTCTGCGGCATCTTGTTCCGCGCCGGCCGCCCCACTTTCCCACGCCGCAGAGGCAACCCCATTAGTCACTGTTAGGGTGGCTGCGTAGTATTTTCCATCATCTGCTTTTACAGCGTAGCCCGAACCATCTTTCATTTGATACAGCCCTTCCGCCGTGAGGCCAGAAGCTGCGGTTGTATCGGAAGCGAGGGTAACCGAAGTAAATGCCTCACCGACATTCGCTGCTGTTACGGTTGTAAGAGAGGTTTTTTCTTCGATTTGGAAGTTAGCCAACTCTAAAGTGCTCGAGTCAATTCGCCTCAAGTTAATCGAAATCGTTTCGTTATCATTGGCGCCCACTTGGACTTTGAGAGTATTGTTGTCCTTGCCAAGAACTTGGACTCCGTTGAACTGAGTTTGCTGAGAAACCCGATCAATCTCTTGCAAGCGCTGGTTAATTTCGTCCTGAATCGAGCTTAGGTCCGAAGAAGAATTGGTCCCATTGGCAGCTTGGACTGACAGCTCCCGAATGCGTTGCAAATTGTTGTTGATTTCGTTCAACGCGCCTTCTGTCGTCTGTGCGATGGAGATACCATCGTTAGCGTTGCGAGTCGCTTGTGTCAAACCCTTGATGTTTGCAGTGAAGCGGTTAGCAATAGCTTGACCCGCAGCGTCATCCTTAGCGCTGTTGATGCGAAGACCGGAGGACAAACGCTCAATGGCACTGCCCAAAGCGTTCTGCGATTTGGTCAGGTTGTTCTGAGAAACCAGAGCCAGGTAGTTGGTATTAATAACAGACATGGATTACTCCTGTAGGGAAAAGGCGGTGAACCGCCGGTTGACCAGGAAAGCCCCTGATCGGGGGTGGAATCCTGGCCCTTCACCTGGGTGTTGGGCAGGCCCGGTATTTCCTGTACTTCCTGGATAACGGAGCCTGAGGTTCATACTTTAGGCTTTAGAGCCGCGATTTCTTTAGGTTTTGCAGGTACTTATATAACGTGCACACCGCAAATCCGAACAGAATCCACTGCTCGATGTTCTGGTTGACGACCGTTCATCGAAGAACTTTAGGCTTGGAGTATCTCTGTCAGCCTATCTCGTGTCGCTGCTAGAATCAGTGAGGTCTATTCATAGAAATTGTGGTCAGCCGACTCATGCCAGTTCTCGAAACCCCTACCCACACCATTGACTACCTCGATCAAGGCACTGGGCCCACTGCCCTGCTCATTCACAGCGCTTCGAGTAGCAACCGTCAATGGCGCCAATTGCTTGACTCGCTTTCAGTTCGCTATCGCGTACTGGCTATCAATCTCTACGGCTACGGGCAGACCACAAGATGGCCGGATGATCAAACTCAGTCAGTACTGGACCATGTCGCGCTTGTAGAAGCTCTTATGCGTGAAGCGACCGGCCCAATCCATCTAGTAGGTCACTCGCTTGGCGGCGTCGTAGCGCTTGAAGCAGCCCGACTGCATGGCGATCGCATCGCCAGCCTCAGCCTTTACGAGCCCAATCCTTTCCACCTGCTGCAACACCACGGTGACAAAGCGCATTTCGACACCATGGTCGAAATGATGGACGAGGTCGAAGGCTTATACCGCAAAGGTCTACCCGAGCAGGCGGCGCGTCACTTTATTGTGTTTTGGTCGGACGAAGCCAGCTGGAATGCATTACCTGAAGACCGCCGCGCTCGCTTTGCCGCGAACATCGGTGCCAGTGTGCACGAAGGTCGATCGCTGGAACGCAATACCACGCCAGTTGAAGAATACGCTGACCTGACAATGCCAACCTTGCTTATGTATGCGCAGGATACGATCCCGTCGATACTCGCGTCGCAGCAAATATTGGTAGATGCTTGCCCGCACTGGCAGGTTAATGTCTTGGAGGAAGGTGGTCACTTGGCGCCCCTCACGCATCCACATGTAGTCAACCCCAAGATCGAAGCTTTCCTCGACGCGCAACACGTCTTCTAGCGAACTATTCCATTACGCTGTTCCCGCCAGCATTGTCGAAGATTCATTAGGCAGGGCCAACGTGAATGAGAAGGTAGCAGTCCCATTAACCTGTGCAGTAGGTCGCGACAGGTTCGCCAGTTGCTTGGAAGCTAGCCCGCCTACCCGTGAGGAGCCAACATGGCCACCGAACATCGCCAACGAATCGCCGACTTAGCCCATGAACTTGCCCAGCACGGGTATGTCGCTGACGAAAGCCTGGCGGCAACGCTCTTATTGGCTCAAGGCCTCGAAAAGCCAGTACTGCTTGAAGGCGAGGCAGGCGTCGGAAAAACCGAGGCTGCCAAGGCGTTGGCCCTGTCGCGCAATACTCGCTTGATACGGTTGCAATGCTATGAAGGGCTCGACGCTCACTCGACGCTTTACGAATGGAATTACCCGCGACAGTTATTGGCAATCAAACTGCTCGAACTGGACCAGCGCAGCGCCTCTGATAAAGAGAAGGACATCTTCTCGGAAGCTTATCTGCTCAAGCGCCCTCTGCTTGAAGCATTGACATCCGAGCCCGCCGCCGTCCTGCTTATCGATGAAATCGATCGGGCCGACGAAGCCTTTGAGGCCTATCTGCTAGAGCTATTGTCGGACTTTCAAGTATCCATTCCCGAACTGGGAACCGTACATGCTCGCACCCGTCCGCTGGTCATCCTCACCTCTAACGGGACGCGCGAACTCTCCGACGCCCTTCGACGACGCTGTCTTTATCACTACGTTGACTATCCCGACCACGCCAAAGAGCTGATGATCGTACAGGCGAAAGTACCGGGCGCGCCCTTGGCTCTGGCAAAGCAAGTGGTGGACTTTGTCCAGGCGCTGCGCAAACACGATCTCCGCAAAAAGCCGGGCATTGCCGAAACGCTCGACTGGATCAGCGCCCTGCTCCAGCTAGGCGTCAACTCGCTGGACGAGGACGGCATCGACATTATCGTGCAGACGCTTTCAGCACTCGTGAAAACGCAGGAAGACCGTGCGCGTCTTTCCAGGCCGGTTGTACAAAACATGGTGGCGGCGTGTTGACGGTGCCTCCTCCTGGCACACACGATCGGGCTTCGCTGGACCAGCAACTGTATGCCCGATACGCTGGATTCATAGCCTTCCTGCGCGCCAACGGCTTCAAGCATGCCAAGACCACCACTGCGCTGAAGTCGTTGGAAATCGCCGGGCAGCTAGACCCTGACGTCATGCGCTGGACGCTACGCGCAGGGCTTTGCGGTCGACCTGATGAATGGCGACGTTTCGACGAGTTGTTCGACCAATGGTTCTTCCCCGCACAGCGACGACGCCGTACCGAGTTGCGCGCCACGGGAACTGGCAAGCTCGATATGCGCCAGAACAACGGGGAAGATGATAGCCCGGTGCAAGCCATCGATTCGGGAGTTGCGTCGGACGACGACCCTGACGGAGCGGCGAATTCATTGAGTGCCAGTGCGCAAGAAACCTTCGAGCGTAGCGACTTCAAACACCTGCACGAGCCCGATTCCTTACGTGCGCTCGATGAGCTGATACGTGGCTTTGCACGACAGTTGAGACGAATCGAACTGCGTCGCTATCAGGTTTCGACCCAGGGGCTACGACTGGATCTTGCTCGCACCATACGCCAGAGCGTTTCATACGGCGGCCTGCCCTTGAAGTTGGCCTGGAAGCAACGCAGAAGGCAGCGTCCGCGCTTTGTGTTTCTGGTGGACGTCAGCCGCTCAATGAACCCATACAGCTATTTTTACCTGAGGCTGGCGCGTAGCCTGGCGTCGCAGCTGGAAGACGTTCATGCCTTCATGTTCCATACGCAGCTGACGCGAATCACACACGCTCTGCGCGACCCCGACCCATTGCGAGCACGAGAAGCCCTTCGCCTGCTTTCAAGCGGATGGGCTGGGGGGACTCAAATCGGCGCATCCCTCGAACAGTTCAATCGGGATTACGGCTCGAAGCTGGTGCATCGGCGCACGTGCGTCCTCATTGCCAGCGATGGCTTCGACACCATTCCCGCCGAGCGTGCGGCGGCAGCCCTTCGCCTGATGCGGGGCCAAGCGCGCAGCATCGTCTGGCTAAATCCTCTGGCAAGCCGTCCGGGCTATACGCCTAGCTCGGCATGCATGCAGGCCTCGCTACCCTTCATCGACCAACTCGTTCCAGCTGGCAATCTGGCCGACCTCAAGACGGCACTGCCGGAAATAGTAGCTGCGTGTGGTTGAGTCGTCCCTGCACCTACTTGATCAAAATCAATATCCTTGCGCAGCAAAGGGCTACCATGGACTTACGCCCCTGTTATTAACTTGACCATGCGAGGAAATAATGACAATCGAAAAAGCCATGAGCAACAACGTCGTCACCATCGCCCCAAGCAGTGCGCTCGTCGAGGCGGTACGGGTCATGAAAGAGAACAAGATCAAGCATCTGCCTGTAGTAGACAGCTCGGGTTCAGTCGTCGGGGTCGTCACCGACCGAGACCTCAAAGAGGCCTCTGCCTCGGACGCCACCACGCTTGAAGTGCACGAACTGCTTTACCTGCTCAACAAAGTCAAGATCGAATCGATCATGAGCAAGAGTGTAGTCAGCATTCAACAAGGCTCGCCACTCAAACAGGCCGCGCAGATCATGGTCGATAAAGGAATAGGCTGCTTACCCATTCTGGATGGCAACAAGCTTTCGGGCATTATCACCCGCAGCGACATCTTGCGGTTCTTCGCGACCTCGTGACGCAACATCTGCAACTTTGCGGGCACACTCCTTATTTAGTCTTTGGCTCACTGGTGGGGCCGTAAAGACCTTACAGCCCACTCTCAAACTGCGCCGGCTCAAAGCCGGCCTCGTTATCACGAAACATGCGATAAACCAGTTCACGAAGCCATCGATGGCCTGGGTCATTATGGTTACGGCCATGCCAGTATTGCGAAATCGTGTATTCGGGAAACTGAAGCGGCGGCTCGATGATCTTGAGCCGGCTTACTGACAGATAGGACTCGGCCAGCATGGTGGGAATCGTGACGATAAGGTCCGTGCTGGCCACAATCAGCGGAATCGCCAGAAAATGTGACAGCCGTAACGCGACTCGCCTCTGGTACCCATTTTTGGCTATGGTGCTTTCAATAATTTCATGCCCCGAGCCGGCCGCGGCCACCACGGCGTGTGGCATGGCAAGGTACTGCTCCAATGAGATGGAATCACCCACCACCGGGTGATCGCGCCGCACCATGCAGACATACGACCGCCGGAACAGTTGCTGCTGATAACAGTCGGCTGACAAGCCGTGAATAAAGCCTAAAGCCAGGTCCATCTCGCCAGACTCCAGCGCGTCTCGCATCTGTCGGATTGGCAGCTGAACGGTATTGAGATTGACGTTGGGCGCGCTTACGCTCAACTCATTTAAAAGCGGAGGCAAGAACACGCGCGCACCAATATCGGTCATCACCATATGAAAGGTGCGCGTTGATGTGGCCGGGTCGAATTCCTGCGTATGGTTGAGCGACTGACGTAGCAGGCTAAGCGCCTGCAATATCGGCTCTTTCAGGTCTTGTGCCAGAACCGTGGGTTCCATGCCATGCGACGTGCGTACGAATAATGGGTCGTCCAGAAGCTCGCGCAGCCGCTTCAGGCAAACGCTTAACGCCGGTTGCGTCACACCCATTGATTCTGCCGCAACGGTTACGTTGCGGTGCGTCATCATGGCCTCAAATGCGAGCAAAAGCTTAATGTTGAGGTCGGTAATATTCATTTTTTGATATACACGGCATTACTGATGTGACATGGACAGGGGCACGTCGGAAATCTACATTGGAACTGTCGAATGTACTCCCGTTTTTAGGGTTGCACCGTACACATTTCCAGCTGTTATTAGTGGTTGAGCATCCGCATCATCCCGAATTAGGAGACAACAATGAACGACCCCCGTCCATTGCCCCTGGCCCCAGAAAGACAATGGAAAGGCGAAGGCACCTCCAGACTGCCTTTCTGGCTCTACACCGACGAAGACATCTACCAACGCGAACTCGAACGGCTTTTCTACGGTCCACATTGGTCTTATGTGGGCTTCGCGTGCGAAATCCCCAACCCCGGCGACTTCAAGCGTACCTGGATAGGTGAGCGCAGCGTACTGATCGTACGCGACCGCGACGGCAGCATCAATGCCGTCGAGAATCGCTGCGCCCATCGCGGGGTGCAATTCTGTAAAGAGCCCACAGGCAGTCGGAAGATTTTTGTATGCCCCTACCACCAGTGGAGCTACGACCTGAAAGGAAATCTGCTGGGCGTTCCGTACATGCGCGGCATCAAGGGCAAGGGCGGCATGCCCGAAGACTTCAAGCGTGAAGAACACGGGCTAAGAAAACTGCAGGTCGTAAACAAGAACGGCGTCATCTTTGCCAGTTTTGATCCCAACGTACCTTCATTCGAGGAGTTCATGGGCCCGACCATGATGAAGTACTTCGAGCGAGTGTTCGATGGTCGCGAACTCACGGTGCTGGGCTACAACCGTCAGCGTGTGCCCGGCAACTGGAAGCTCATCCACGAGAACCTCAAGGACTGCTACCACCCCGGCCTACTGCACACCTGGTTCATCAACTTTGGCTTATGGCGCGCCGATAACGAGTCGCTGAACGTCATGGATGACAACCACTGCCACTCCGCCATGGTTACGGTACGCAACACCGGCGGCAAGAGCGAGGCCACCGAGGGCGTATCAAGCTTCAGAGAGCACATGACGCTGAACGATGGCCGTTTCCTCGACGTGGAAGAAGAGCATTGGTGGGGAGGCCCTACCGCAGTCATTCACAGTATTTTCCCCAGTCTGATCGTGCAGCAACAGATCAATTCCATTGCAATGCGGCAGGTGATTCCGCGAGGCCCCCGCAACTTCGACTATATCTGGACGCATTTCGGATATGTCGAAGACACGCCCGAGATGACACAGCGCCGTCTGACCCAGACCAACCTGTTCGGCCCGGCCGGTTTCGTATCGGGTGACGACAGTGAAATCATCGGCATGCTCGAAGACAACATGCATACCGACAAGGACGGCGAAGTCTTGTGCGAACTGGGTGGTCGCGATGTGGCAGACGCCGATACGCACATCTCCGAGACTCTGCTGCGAGGCATGTACAAGTACTACCGCAAAGTAATGGAGCTATAGAAATGGAAGAAGTCATGGACCGAAATGTCGAAGAAGCGACGCTGAGCCTTGCGGTTCAGAACCTGTACAACGATTACGCGTTCTGTGTGGACAACACGAAGTTCGAAAAATGGCCGGACTTCTTTGCCGACGAATGCGTCTATCGAATAGTATCGCGCGAGAACTTCGATGCCGGATCACGCATGTCTACCCTGTATCTGGACAGCAAGGCCATGTTGCTCGACCGTATATACGGTATGAACGACACCATCATGCACGTGCCCTATCATCAGCGGCATATCATTGGTGCACCGCGCCTGCACAGCATCGAGGGCGACGTCATCCGATCCGAAGCGAATTACCTCGTCATTCGATCGCGCACCGACTTCTTCTCCGAGGTGTTTAATACAGGCCGCTATCTGGACGTGATCATCAAGGATGGCGACACCCTCAAATTCAAGGAGCGCGTCTGCGTGTTCGACGGAGACCTGGTACCTAACTCTATTATCTATCCCTTATAAAAAGCCGCGTACCGGCAAGGCCGTGCCAGCGGCTAGAGCCACCAGCCGTCGGTGACCGATCACAGATTTTCACCGACAGCATCAAATCAAATTTCACCAACAAGATCCTTATCCACTGATTTAGAACAAGCAACACGGTTGTACTGAGATGAACCCCAGAAAGAACTACACAGAGCAGGCGGGGACAGCCTTTGAGCATTACCCGCTAAAAGGAGACTTTAGATGCGTACAAAATTCTTCAGGACCGTCTTACTTGCCGGCTGTCTGCTGGGCTTGGGCAGCGCAGCACAAGCCCAGGAAACAGTAAAGATCGGCGTCATCCAGCCGCTCAGCGGCTCAGTCGCGGCGTCGGGCAACTTCGTGCTCAACGGAGCCCGCATCGCAGTAGATCACATCAATAATAATGGCGGCGTATTGGGCGGCAAGAAGCTCGAACTGGTCGTCGAAGACAACAAAAGCAATCCCACCGAATCGTCTAACGCCGCCGAAAAGCTCATAGTGCGGGACAAGGTTCCGGTCATGATCGGCTCGTGGGGATCAACCTTTACGCTGGCCACCCTGCCCAAACTGATGGAATACAAGGTACCCATGGTTGTCGAAACCGCAGGCGCCGACAAGATCACCACTTCGGGCAACCCGTATGTCTTCCGTATCTGCCCCACCAACGACATGGAAGCCACCAGTTTCTCTCGTCACATCGAGCCTCTGGGCATCAAGAAGGCCGACATTCTGGTCGTGAATAACGACTGGGGCCTGGGATCTTCCGCTTCCTTGCAGCGCATCATGAAGGAAAAAGGTCTGCAGGTGGGCAAGGTTCTTACCATGGACCATAACGCCCAAGACATGACCTCTCAGCTTTCCGAGATCCGGTCCTCCGATGCCGACACCCTGTTCATCGTCACGGCGGTCGAACAGCTTACCCTGGTTCTGAAGCAGGCCGAATCGCTGGCCGTCAAGCATCGGATCATTACGTTGGGCGGGTCGCAAAGCCCCGATCAGCTTATCGCCCACGCCGGCTCAGCGGCCGAAGGAACCATGCATAACGTCATGTTCGCCCCTTGGGTTCTTGAAGCCTCGGCCGACCCCGAAACAGCGAAGTTCTTCGTCGATGAATGGAATAAGCGGAAGCTCGACAAGGCTGGCCTGACCGAAAGCTTCCGCGGATTTGACGCCGTACGCACCGTGGCTGCTGCCATAAACAAGGCGGGTGAAGCCGATTCCGAAAAGATCCGCAAGGCCTTGTGGGAAATCGAACTTACCGGCTTGAACGGAAAAATCAAGTTCAACGAGTCGGGCCCGGAAGGACGCGAGAGCGGTCAAAGCGTCCCCAATACCTATCTGGTCAAAATCGAGAACGGTCAGATTTCAGTGGTGGAATAACGAGCCGTCACCACCTTTCGCCTCGCCCTCATTTGACGGCGAGGCGTTTTTTTTTGCTGCGCGGCAAGAGCAAAACAATCATCGACGAAACGCCGTTTAGTGATAATAATAAGAAGCTTGCAGTGAATTGGAGCCCTCATGCTGCCCAGACCTCGCACGACAATTCATGGCCCTGTGTTTGCGGCCTCGGCCTTCTTCATTCTGGCACTCGTCCTATTTGCCGCCGTCTGGCCTCAATCGGCACAACGCCTATTCAGTGTCGTTCAAGATTGGATTCTGACTAACGTCAGCTGGTTCTACGTGCTGAGCGTTGCCATTATTTTGCTGACGGTCGTTTTTCTGGCCATAAGCCGGTATGGCGATATAAAGCTGGGTCCAGACCACAGCCAGCCCGACTACCGGGACATCACTTGGTTCGCCATGCTTTTTTCTACCGGCATGGGCATAGGACTAATGTTCTTCGGGGTCGCAGAGCCGGTCATGCATTTCCTCGACCCCCCTGTCGGGGCTGGCGCTACGGCCTACGACGCGCGCGAGGCCATGAGCATCACGTTTTTCCATTGGGGCCTGCATGCCTGGGCAATTTACGCCATCGTGGGTTTGATACTGGCCTTCTTCAGCTATCGCCACGGTCTTCCGCTGCGATTTCGCTCTGCCTTGTACCCTCTGATCGGCAACCGCATCCACGGGCCCATCGGGCACGCGGTTGACGTCTTTGCTATTATCGGCACGGTGTTTGGCGTGGCGACCTCGCTCGGCGTGGGAGTTTCTCAGATCAATAGTGGCCTTGCGCATCTGTTCGGCCTGCCGGTTTCCATTCCAGTCCAGATCGGCTTGATTGTGATCGCCTGCGGCCTGGCAACCATTTCTGTTGCCAGCGGCCTTGACCGCGGCATTCGCCTGTTGTCTGAATTCAACTTGTTGCTGGCTGTGCTGCTGCTCTTATTCGTGCTGGTGTTCGGGCCCACAGTCTTTTTGCTACAAACGTTCATCCAGAACACGGGCAGCTATTTGTCCGACATCGTTCATAAGACTTTCAATCTTTACGCGTACGAACCCAATGAGTGGATCGGCGGCTGGACGCTGTTCTACTGGGGCTGGTGGGTAGCCTGGTCGCCTTTTGTCGGCCTGTTCATCGCGCGCATTTCTCGCGGCCGCACCATACGCGAATTCGTTCGCGGGGTTTTGCTCGTGCCGGCCGGTTTCACTTTGTTCTGGATGACGGTCTTTGGCGATAGCGCCATCTACTTCATTATGGTCGACGGCATGCAGCACCTGGCGGATGTCGTGCAGGCTGACAGCTCACTGGCTCTGTTTGCTTTTCTGGAAGCCTTGCCCATTGGCCACATCACGTCGATTATCGCGGTTGTGATGGTCATCGTCTTTTTCGTGACGTCCGCCGATTCCGGGGCTCTGGTCGTTGACCTGCTCGCATCGGACGAGAGCGGGCATTCGCCGGTATGGCAGCGCATATTCTGGTCGGTGCTGATGGGGGTGGTCGCCATTGCCTTGCTACTGGCAGACGGTTTGACTGCCCTTCAGACAGCGACCATCGCCAGTGCCTTGCCCTTTTCGATAATTCTTCTGGTAGCCATCTGGGGCCTGCTCAAGGCGCTGAAACTCGACGCCACCAAGCGTCGCATTCGATATCAGACGATAACTCGCTCGCAGCCGATGGTGGGCGGACAAAGCTGGCAGAAGCGCTTGCGCAATATTGTCATGATGCCAACTCGGCGGCATGTGCTGCGCTTTATTGACGACGTGGTAGTACCGGCCATGAAGGCGGTTGCCGAAGAGCTTCGCCGCCAGGGTTATGAAGTGGCGGTCGATAGCAACGACAACGGCAAAGTCGAACTGCATGTTCAGCACCACGGCGAATATATGGACTTTGTCTACGCCGTGCGGCCCCTGGAACAGATGCAGCCCAGCCTGGCCATGGATGAAGACCGCAGCCAGGAGACGCGGCGCTTTTACCGCGCCGAGGTGTTCCTGAAAGAAGGCGGCCAAGATTACGATATCATGGGCTGGAGCAACGACGAGGTCATTGGCGACATACTTGATCAGTACGAACGGCATCGCCAATATTTGCACATGGTGCATGGTGCAAATCGCAACACCGCCGACCGAGCCACTTCCGAAGTGGTCGCCTCAGACGCGCTTGCTTCCGACCCCGAATCCGGCAGTTAATCTTAAGTAGTGAACTCATGAAAATTCTGTTTGTTGGCGCCGGCGCAGTAGGCGCCTTGTTTGGCGCGTATCTGCATCGGCACGGCGCTGATGTGCACTTTCTCTTGCGGCCTGCACGCAAAGCCCTGGTTGACCGGGACGGATTGACACTTACCCTACCCGGCGAGACGTTTCATATTCAGCCCAGCACTCTCACGGCAGACCAGCTGGACACCTCTTTCGATCTCATCGTACTGGCGAATAAGGCGCCCGCCCTTGAAGGCGTCCTTGCCGACATCGCCCCTGCAGTGGGCGAAAAAACATTCATTCTTCCTTTGCTGAATGGCTTGCGGCACCTCGAGCGGCTCGATCAGGCCTTTGGTCAAGAACGTGTTCTTGGCGGCGTGGCCAGAACCATCGCTACGCAAACTTCCCCTACCGAAATATTGGTCAGTAATGCCCACAGCAGCATTTCTATCGGTGCGCGTGTTCCGGCTCAGTACAGCGTAGCAAGCGCCGCCTGGAAACTGATGTCGGAAGCAGGGATCGACATCGAGCTTAGCGACCGCATCATGGACGATATGTGGGACAAGTTCTGCCGCATGGCTTCGCTCGGTGCCGCCAATTGTCTCTTGCAAGGAACCGTCGGACAATACATGCGCAGCGAGGCCGGAGGGCAGATAGCCTTGCAGTTGTTTCGCGAATGTACCGACACCGCCCAAGCTTGCGGTCACCCCATGCATCCCCAGGAGATTGCAGGTTTTCAGCGCGCGCTGACCAATCCGCAGTCGAGCTTCAACTCGTCGATGTACCGCGACATGAAAGCTGGTTTACCCATCGAGGGTGATCATCTGGTGGGCGACATGCGTCGACGTGGTGAAGCCGCGGGGCTGAACTGCCCGCTCCTGACCATTGCCGACTCGGTGCTTCAGACCTATACGGCTCGCCTTCAGGCCACCGCCTGACGGGGCGTGGGGCCGCCGTGCCGCGCTTGTCGGCGCAGGTAATCGACTACGTCCTGGTGATGACCTGTAAACACAATGCGCGATGACTTTCGTTCGCGTTGATACACGTACATCGGGTCGTAGTAGTGCACAAGCAAACCGGCGATCCATTCTCGATGCCGCTCGCAGCTGCCGCTGCGCGCCTGCTCCTCGAGCGCGGCGTCCATCGTGGCCGCCAGGCGTTGGTGCCGTTCGCCGCCCAGACGACGCATGATATTGTCCAGATTCTGCCGCAATCGAAGCGCGTACTTGTTCGGGCCTTGGTCAGGTCCAAACATGGCTACGTACTCGGCTCGCAAATCGATCACATAATCCTTGAGGATGCGTTCGATGCGATTGGACAATGTATCTTCCAGCCACACCATGGGTCGGCTTTGCATATTCTGATACAGACTCAGTGGCAGATTTCGACTACCGATGATGCGGCTTTCGTCCTCTACCACCAAAGCGCTGTGGCCCAGGTGTCGCTTACGTAGAATCTCTATCGCCAGGCGATTCTCGAAGTCAATTTGCGACGGCTGCGCGTGGGCGTGACTACCAAAACTCGAGCCGCGATGATGCGCATAAGCCTCCAGGTCGAGCGAATTGTCCAACTGATGCAGCACCTCGGTCTTGCCGGTACCGGTCATGCCACCCAGCACTGTAATGTCGCATTCGGCTACTGCCTGCTCGATTGTCTCGATCAAGTACGTTCGCATGGCCTTGTATCCGCCCAATACGCGCGGATAACGAAAGCCAAGTTCCTCTGAAAGCCATTCCTGCGCGATCCGTGAGCGCTGCCCGCCTCGGAAGCAATACAAATAGCCACCGGGATGAGCCTGCGCAAATTGCGCCCAGGCTGCTACACGTTCGGCCCGAATATTGCCGCTTACCAGCTTATGTCCCAAGGCGAAGGCTGCGTCTTGGCCATGGCGCTTGTAACAAACCCCAACCTCGTGACGCTCCTCATCGTTCATCAAAGGGAGATTGACCGCGTGCGGAAATGCACCTTTCTGGAACTCTATGGGCGCACGTACGTCCATAAGGGGGAGCTCATTTAGAAAAAGCGTTCGGTAGTCGTAGGTGTCTTCGCGCATGATGATCAAATTTTACCGCGCCGACGACCGCCACAATTTCAAACCCCAATATGAACTACGCCCTCGCCGCCGATATTGTGCTTGTCATTCACGGACTATTTATTACGTTCGTGATATTTGGTGGCGTGCTGGTGCTGTGGCGACATCGCCTTGCTTGGCTGCACCTGCCGGCGCTGGCGTGGGGAGCCACAGTCATTTCCTTGGGTTGGATCTGCCCTCTGACGCCTCTTGAGAATCATTGGCGCGCGCTGGCAGGCCAAACCCCGTACGACGGTGGATTCATTCAGAATTATCTTTGGCCGCTGATATATCCCCCTGGTCTCACGCGGGGGATGCAAGTAGCACTTGCCCTATTCCTCGTCGCGGGGAATTTGGCGATTTATCTTACGGTATGGCGTCGAAGCCGACGTCAGTAGTGCGGTGGTCGCTCTTGCGTGTATGGGTCAGAGCCGCCACTCACCTCGCCTTCATTGATGCGCCGCACGAGAGCACGATACAGCGCCTGCAGATCCTGAAGTTCCTTCTGCAATTCGACAACCTGATCATTCAGCTGTTGGGTCAGGTCTTCTTGGGCGATGAGCTTCAGCTCGATGTCCACGAGGCGCTTTTCGTTATCCATATGCGTACGGTCTTTTAATGCAAACTTTATTTTGCCAGCATGTTCGCCAGCATAAATCCCGATCCGGCCCCGGTACCAGCGCCCGGCCATGTGGAGGCACCACACAGATACAGGGATTTTACCGGCGTGCGATACCGCGAATAACCGGCTACAGGACGGAACACGAAATTCTGATCCAGGTGATGGCTGCCGCCAAGGCTGTCGCCACCGATAAGGCTGGCGTTCTCCCGCTCGAGGTCGGCCGGAGTCATGACGTGGCTGGCAAGTATCTTGCCACGCGTCCCGGGCGCGTACTGCTCGATCAGATCTAGTACCCGCTCGGCATAGGCCTGCCCGCAGCTATCCCAATCGCTACCCTCAATTTGGTTCAGTGCATCACCCTTGATCTGTGCCGGCAAGACACGGACCTGAACCCACAGGACGTGTTGACCTTCGGGCGCGCGGGAGGAGTCCAGTGCGGATGGCTGCCCTACTACCAACACAGGTTCGGCTGGAAGCAAGCCTGCTGCCGCTTCGGCATACACGCGGGACATCATTGCCATGTCGGGCGCCACATGCACGTAGGCGTATTTTTGTAAATGGGCGCCGGCCTTCCAGTCGGGCAAACCGTTGGTGGCCAGATGGATCATCATCGCTCCGGGCCCAGGCCGGAACGCCTTGACTTTGCTTTCGAACGAGTCTGGAGCCGAGCCCGCAGGCAGCAGGCCCCCGAAAACCAGTTTGGGGTTCAGGTTGGCAATCACGGCGCGACTCGCAGAAAACTTGCGCCCATCGTCCAGGACCACCCCACGCGCGGTGCCATCGCTGACGGTGATGCTGCGTACAGGTGCGCCCGTAATGATCTCGCCGCCCTTGGCTTTAAGCAGGCCGGTCATAGCTCGAATGATGGTGTCGGCTCCGCCTTTTCCAATGACCATGCCAAAGTTCTGGTTGGCCATGGATTCCAGATAGGGAAACAGTGCGCCACCGGCGGCATCGGGAGCAAAGTCAACATGCAGCCCCCATGCGGCCATCATCGCTTTCAGCTTCTCGCTTTCAAAGTGGCGATCAAGGAAGTCACGTGGCGATGACAGTACCAAGCGGATCAGGTCGTATACGCCTGACGTTCCCTGCCTGCGCCAGGCATCGAACAGGGTACGGGCAGCCGCCCATGAAGGCATCGGCGATCCCAGCAGGCCGAACAGGTACGGCGCGACATCCTTGAACCGCTCTGCCATCTGGCTCCACGCCACGGCGTCATGCGGGGACAAGGCATGTATGGCGCTGACCGTCTCCTCGAGACTGACCCCTACTCCCAACGCCGTATCGTCTCGGAACACGGAAGCGAAGCAATGCTGGGCCGGGACAAATTCGAGACCATGCGCACTGAGCTCGTTCTTGTACTGAGTGCAAAACGCCGAACCCGCAAAGTTCGACAGGTTCATGGCACACAGGTCGTGACGGTATCCGGGCAACGTCAGCTCTTGTGTCTTCACCGCTCCACCCGGCTCGGGCCTGGACTCTATGACCAGGACCTTGCGCCCTTGCGCAGCCAAATGCACCGCGGCAGCCAGGCCGTTATGCCCCGCCCCCACGATGATAAATTCATAGCTCATGGTGTCTCCTTCTTATTCGAGCCTGCTCGCAGCATTGAATCTTAAACGCAAACCTCGTGCGCGGAAAACGTAATCCGCGAGGCACGCGCGAACGATCCGCTAAAGTCAGCGGATTCTTAAGGCGTCAAAGATACAAACGCCAGGCAAGCCTGGCGTCGGTAACAACGAAAAAGTGCTGCGCCGTATTCTTAGACGGTGCGCGGAGGAGTCTCCAGGCCTTTGGCCACGGCAGGCCTTGCAGCAAACGTTGCAAGTACGCGAGCCAAGTTGGGAAAATCCTTGAACCCGACGATATCTCCGGCTTCGTAGAAGCCCACCAGGTTGCGCACCCAGGGCCAGGTGGCCATGTCGGCGATGGTGTAGTCATCGCCCATGATCCATTCTCGGTCCTGAAGGCGGTTTTCGAGCACACCTAGCAAGCGGCGTGACTCGGCGACATATCGATCACGCGGTCTCTTGTCCTCGTATTCTTTGCCCGCAAACTTGTGGAAAAAACCAAGTTGGCCAAACATGGGGCCAATCCCACCCATCTGGAACATCACCCACTGAATGGTCTCGTAGCGAGCGGCCGGATCCGCCGGAATGAACTTGCCGGTTTTATCGGCCAGATACAACAAGATGGCGCCCGACTCGAACAAAGGCAAAGGTTTACCGCCCGGACCGTTGGGGTCGATGATCGCGGGAATCTTGTTATTGGGGTTAAGCGACAGGAACTCGGGAGTCAGCTGATCGTTATTTTCGAAGCCCACCCGGTGCGCCTCGTAAGGCAGCCCCGTTTCCTCGAGCATGATCGATACCTTGACCCCGTTCGGGGTCGGCAGCGAATACAGCTGTATGCGGTCGGGGTGTTGAGCGGGCCATCGTTTGGTAATCGGGAAAGAAGACAAATCGGTCATTGACATCCTATTTTTCGCGAATCAGCTTGCTGGCTTGTGCCGAGGCATGACTAAGTGCCGTGGGAGCGGATTGCTCACCGCTAAGCGCTCGTTGCAAGGTAAGGTGGAACATGGCCCGTATCTTGGGGTAGTTGTGTACCTTGAATGAACTCGCGGTTATGGCGGGCTTCTGATTGTAGACCGCAACCAGGCTGCGCCAATCGCCAAGGTTCTTGTAGTACGTGTCGCCAGTGGCGGCAAAGGCCTGCTCGGTCAGTGGCAGGAAGCCGGTTTCCTGATACCACTCCGCGGCATTGTCGGTTTGGGCCAGCCAGGCCAGGAACGACGCCACGGCTTTTTCTTCCTCGGCACTTTGACCATCGGTTATCCACAGTGCGGCCCCGTCAACAAACGGGCTGCCTGGTGTCTTGGTTACCTGGGGATAGTACGGCAAGCCCGACACGCCAAAACTCAGACTGCGGGCCCCACGAAACGCGCCCAGATTGCCAGACTCAGACAACAGCACTGAACACTCGTTGTTCGCAAAACGCGAGGTGGCACTGCTGTCGAACTCGGGCTTGACCATGAGCTCGCTTCGCACCCAGCTGATCATCAGCGACAAGTGGCGCACATACACCGTGTCGAACGCGAACGAAGGTGCGCCCTTGGCCTTGCCGTTGTTGTTCGATGTGAAGAACTGGTTATTGACCGCCGCCAGGTTTTCGAGGTTGATCGAAACCGGCTGGTCGCTGGTGGCCGGGCAATTACGCGTGGCGCGGTTCGCCAAATCAACTAATTGTCCCTGAAGCTCGGTCCATTCGCGGCGTGGCTTCTCGGGCTTCAAGCCCGCTTTCTTGAACGCCTCGACGTTATAGAACATGACTGGCACTTCTGCCATGTACGGGAACGCCATCAGGCGCCCCTTGTCATCACGCGCAAATCCGTTTTCCGGATGAACAAACCACTTCGCATCCTTGATGGGATGCTTGGCCAGCACGGTGTGCAGCGGCTTGACCCCGATGTGACCGTCGTTTTGCTCTGGCGAGCGCCGGAAATCCAGCTGAACCAGGTTGGGCCGGCTTCCCTTGCCTGTGGTGGCAAGCTTGTTCTCAAGAACTTCCGGGCTATTGAACGACTCGAGTCGAACCGTGACACCGTCGCTTTGACGATTAAATTGTTTGACGAGTTTCTCGAAGACACCCGTGTTGTGGCCGTTGAGAGCGTGCCACACCGTAATATCGGTTGCTGACGCCACGGGCGAAATGACCGCCAGTGCGCCGGCCAGGGCTGTTAAACCCACCGCCTTCGGCATAGAGGAAATACGGGTGCCGAAAAGACGAATCAAGCTCATATGGTTAACCTAAAAAAGGAAACTCGGGCTCCGGCCTCTTGCCGGAGATCAGGTCGGCCAATGCTCGGCCCGAGCCTACACCCATCGTCCATCCCAGCGTACCGTGCCCCGTGTTGAGATACAAATTGGGAATGCGGGTACGGCCGATTAAAGGAACGTTAGAAGGTGTGGAAGGTCGCAGCCCCGACCAGAAGCGAACATTATCAAAATCAAGCGCGGTTGGAAATAAGGCGCGGGCCTGCTCGCGCAAATTTTGGCAACGAGTTGTATTCAAGCCGCGTGAGTAACCGCCAATTTCCGCAACACCGGCCATCCGCAACTGGTTACCCAATCGAGAATACACCACTTTTTTGGCGCTGTCCGTGAGGCTGACCGTGGGTGCAGCCATCGCGTCAATGACTTCAAACGTGGCCGAATAGCCCTTTGCGGGATAGACCGGGCAGCGGACTCCCAGAGGCGCCACCAACTGTGGCGTCCAGCTTCCCATTGCCGCCACATAGACGTCGGCCTGAAACGTTTCGTACAAGCCTTCAGCGTTGATAAGCTCGACCGCTTGCACTTCGCCGCCCGCCGCGAGCAGGCGGCTGACCTGGGTTGAAAACCGGAACTGCACACCGGCCTGCTGTGCCAGACGCGCCAGGGCGGTTGTAAACATATACACGTCGCCGGACTCGTCCTCGGCGGTGTAGTCGCCGCCCACGATCGATGCGCGGGCCGGGGCCAGAGCCGGCTCGATCTGAATGACCTCGTCTGCCGTCAACACTCGGCGGTCGACCCCGAAGTCGCGCATCAGGTCGGCCGCATCCTGAGACAGATCGAACTCGGCAGGATCCTGATAGAAATTGAGGATTCCTCGCTCGAGATGGCGATACTCGATCCCAAGCTCGGCGCGCATCTGTTTCAAGGTAGCCAGGCTGTATTCAGACAGTGCCACCATTGCGCGAATGTTGGGCGCCAGGCGAGAAGGCATGCATTCACGCAAAAATGCAAGGCCCCATGCCCACTGCCGTAAATCCATACGCGGCCGGAACGAAATGGGGGCACTATCGGAAAGCAGCCACTTCAGCAGGCGCAGCGGCATACGAGGGTTGGCCCAAGGCTCTGAGTACGACACCGAGATCTGCCCGCCGTTGGCACGGCTGGTTTCCTGAGCCGGACCGCTTTCGCGATCTATCACTACAACTTCGTGTCCCGCCTGCGCCAGCCACCAGGCCGTGGCCGTTCCGATGATTCCGCTTCCTAGTACCGCTACTTTCATGGCTTCTACCTTTTAAACGTCAAGCCCTTGCCACCATGTTCGGGCGCCTTAGCCCGCTGCCCATGGCCGGCCGGCTTGGCGCTCAAAGCGTCGACAAGCCTTAACTCACGTCTGCCTGCGAGGTGAACGCATCGGCAAAGAATTCTTCATCCGGCAGGCCGCAGCGCTGAGCGAAGTCGCGACGAGCGCTTTCGACCATAATCGGCGCACCACACGCATAAACCTGATGCCCGGAAAGATCGGGAAGGTCTTCCATTACCGCGTGGTGCACAAATCCGGTACGCCCCGCCCATCCGTCCTCGGGCAAGGGCTCGGACACCACCGGCACATACTTGAACCAGGGCAGCGTCTGTGCCCACTGTTGGGCAAGCTCGTGCATGTACAGATCGCGCGGTCTGCGCCCGCCCCAGTAAAGTACCGCCGGCCGACTGATTCCTTGAGCAATCATGTGCTCCACGATCGCCTTGATGGGCGCAAAGCCGGTGCCGCTGGCCAGGAAGACAATGGGTTTTTCGCTGTCGTCACGCAAGAAGAACGACCCCAGCGGCCCTTCGACACGCAAAATCTCGCGCAGCTTCATTTGTGTTTCGCCCGCGCCAAACACATGGTCCGTGAACACCCCACCAGGCATGTGTCGCAGGTGGAGCTCAACCAGATTATTCTCATTGGGCGGGCACGCCATTGAGTAGCTGCGCCGACTGCCGTCCTTCAGGATAAATTCAATGTATTGTCCGGCATAGAAGCGGAACGGCTCGGACGGCGGCAATTGCAATTGAATAAGTCTTACGTCGTGCGCCAGATCTTCGAGTCCCATCACGCGCGCAGGCATCTTGCGAATCTGGATATCGCTTGCCATGCGTATTTCGTGCGCCTCTATCACCATGTCCGAGCCGGGCTTGGCCTGGCAGAACAAGGTGAACCCGGCGGCAAGCTCTTCTGGCGACAGAATCTGTGCTGGGCTCGTACCTGCTTCGAATTCGCCTTCGACCACCTTGCCCTTGCAAGTCGAACACGCACCGGTCCGGCAACTGTAAGGCAGCACAATGCCCGCCTCCATGGCGGCGTCCAGTACAGACTGCCCCTGCGCTACCGAAAACTCATGCCCACTGGGCAAGACCTTTACCTTGAAACTCATACCGCGTGATCATCCTTGAATAAATGCGCGTAGCCAGCCAAAGCACCGCGAATTCAACCATTTTAAGCGCGCCGCAGGACCGCCTGCTTGACCTTCACCGATAGCGCCTTGCCTTTGCGGGCCCTCTTGCCGATATAAGGCGTCAATTCTTCGCCGCTCAACACCTGCTCGGTCTGCTTGTTTCGATACACGCCCTCGGCAACAAGGCCCGCCTGACCAAACGCGACCCATTGCGAAATCGTGTCACCCGCATCCAGACCCATCAGGACCGTGCCGCGACCCCCGCCGGAAAGCTTCTTGAGTTCAGCCAGTTCGATTACAAGGAAGCGACCTTTACCCGTCAGCATGCCTAAATGACTATCATCGCCGGCGAGCGGAAGCGGCTTCAGAAGCTTGTCGTCCTTTTCGAGGTTGACGAATTGCTTGCCCGCCCTTTGGCGCGTGGTCATGTCTTTGAGCGTCGTGATAAAGCCATAACCCTGTTGAGTCCCCAGTACATAGCGGCCGTTCTCCTCACCTGCCACCATCTGCACGATGCGCGCGCCCGGCTCCAGGTCGATCATCGAGGTAATCGGTTGCCCGTCACCCCGCGCCGAGGGCAAGCTCGATACGGCTACGGTGTACACGCGCCCCGTGTTGGAAATAGCCACCAGGCTGTCGGTACTACGACACTCAATCGCGTCGTACATTGCGTCGCCTGATTTGAAGCTGAATTGTGTCGCATCATGCCCGTGGCCCTGACGCGAACGTAACCAGCCCTTCTGGGAGATGATGACGGTTACCGGCTCGTCCACTACTTTGGTCTCAAGCACCGCGCGCTCGGCTGTTTCAATCAGCGTGCGCCTGTCGTCACCATATTGTTTGGCGTCGGCTTCGATCTCCTTGATGATCAGACGCTTCAGCGAGGCCGGATTATCCAAAAGTTCTTGCAGTTTCTGCTGCTGGTCTTTTTGCTCGGCCAGCTCCTTCTCGATCTTGAAACCTTCCAGGCGCGCCAATTGGCGCAAGCGCATTTCAAGGATGTCTTCAGCCTGGCGCTCCGACAGATCAAAACGCTCCATCAGCGCAGGGCGTGGCTCGTCGGATTCGCGTATGGTCTGAATCACTTCATCCACATTCAGATAGACGACCATTCGTCCTTCGAGGACATGGATGCGGTCGGTGACTTTATCCAGACGAAATCGAGTGCGCCGCGTAACGGTCTCGGTGCGGAACTCGAGCCATTCGTTAAGAATGCGCCGCAGTGGCCGCTGAGCAGGCCGCGCGTCGGTTCCGATGCAGACGAGGTTGACGGATACGCTGCCTTCCATGCTGGTCTGAGCCAGCAAAAGGTTGACGAACTCGTCGCGATCGATACGGCTGGTCTTGGGCTCGAACACCAGACGCACGGCAGCTTCCTTGCCAGATTCATCTCGAACCGCATCCAGCATGCCCAATACAAGCGCCTTCGTCTGCTGCTGTTCGGCGGTGAGGCTTTTCTTGCCGGCCTTGACCTTTGGATTGGTGCGATCTTCGATTTCTTCGAGAATCTTTTGCGCCGAGGTACCGGGTGGCAGCTCATACACCACAAGTTGCCATTGCCCCCGAGCCATCTCTTCGAAGCGCCAGCGCGCCCGTGCCTTGATTGAGCCGCGGCCGCTTTGATAGATCTGGGCGATATCATCGGGCGAGGAAATGATTTGCCCGCCACCCGCAAAGTCCGGGCCGGGTATCAGCTCGTGCAGGGTTTCGTCAGGCAGCTTGGGGTTCTTCAGCAGCGCCACGCACGCTTGCGCCACTTCGCGCAGATTGTGCGGGGGAATTTCGGTGGCCATACCCACGGCGATACCCGAAGCCCCATTAAGCAACATGACCGGCAACCGCGCCGGCAGCAATAGCGGCTCTTCCTGACTGCCATCGTAGTTGGGAACAAATTCGACCGTGCCCTCATTCAACTCATCGAGCAACACACGCGAAAAAGGCGTAAGCCGCGCCTCGGTGTAACGCATTGCCGCCGCGTTGTCGCCATCGCGCGAGCCGAAGTTTCCTTGACCGTCAATAAGGGGGTAACGCAGGGAAAAGTCCTGTGCCATGCGCACCATCGCGTCATAGGCGGCCTGGTCGCCATGCGGGTGGTACTTACCCAGCACATCGCCGACCACGCGGGCCGATTTGACGGGCTTGGCGCCTGGTCCCAATCCCATGGCGTCCATCGCATACAGAATGCGCCGCTGAACCGGCTTCTGGCCATCGGTGACGTCGGGCAATGCGCGACCACGCACGACCGACACGGCATAGTCCAGATAGGCTTGCTCGGCGTAGTAACCAAGGACCAGGCTTTCGCCGTCGTCGTCGCTATCGAAAAGTCCTGCTTGAGTGGTGTCCATGTTGCTCTCTTAAATATCGACGTCGGCCAGATTGCCTTTTTCTTCGAGCCAGGTTCGACGCTGGCTTGCTTCGCCCTTGCCCATCAACATGTCGAACATGCGTATGGTGGCTTCCATGCCCAGTTCGCCACAACGCACCATCATCAGGCGGCGCGTGTCGGGGTTCATGGTGGTATCCCACAACTGCTCGGCACTCATCTCGCCCAGCCCCTTGAAACGGCTGATGCTCCAGGAGCCCTCGCGCACGTTTTCCTTTCGTAGTTTGTCGAGCACCGCCTCGAGCTCACCCTGATCCAGGCAATACAGCTTGCGCGCCGGACGTTTGCCCAATGCCGGAACGTCGACCCGGAACAAGGGAGGCCGTGCAATAAACACATGACCGGCTTCGACCAGTTTTGGAAAATGCCGGAAGAAAAGCGTGAGGAGCAATACCTGGATGTGCGAGCCATCGACGTCGGCGTCGGACAGGATGCAGATACGGCCATAACGAAGATTGGAGAGGTCGACCTCGTCGTCGAGTCCATGAGGGTCAACGCCGATGGCCACCGAAATGTCGTGAATCTCGTTGTTGGCAAACAGGCGATCGCGTTCAACCTCCCAGGAATTGAGCACCTTGCCCCTCAAGGGCAGCACGGCCTGGAACTCCTTGTCGCGCCCCATTTTGGCGGACCCGCCGGCCGAATCGCCCTCAACCAGGAACAGCTCGGTACGCGATGGATCAGACGATTCGCAGTCAGTGAGCTTGCCCGGCAGCACCGCGACTCCCGAGCTTTTTCGCTTCTCGACCTTTTTGGCCGAACGTGCCCGGTCTTGCGCTTGGCGAATGGCCGTTTCGGCCAACTTCTTGCCCAGATCCACGTTTGCATGCATGGCAAGCTCAAGCGCGTTCTTGACGTAGCCGCCCACGAGTCGAACTGCATCGCGGCTGTTCAAGCGCTCTTTGATCTGCCCTTGAAACTGCGGGTCGAGCACTTTGGCCGACAGTACAAAGCTTGCCCGAGCGAAGACATCTTCCGGCAAAAGCTTTACGCCTTTCGGAATAAGCCCGTGCAACTCGGCAAACGATTTGACCGCGTTGAACAAGCCCTCGCGCAAGCCGGATTCGTGGGTGCCGCCGGCGGGCGTTGGGATAAGGTTGACGTACGATTCGCGGACCAGGTTGCCTTCCGTCGTCCAGGCTACTGCCCAGTGCGCACCTTCGCCTTCAGAATAGTTTTCGTCGTCGTCAGCCGCGTACTGACGGCCTTCAAACAAAGGCACGATCTTCTCGGCGTCGGCAAGCGCTTCGTTCAGATAGCCCTTGAGGCCGTCTTCATATTGCCACTGCGATGTCTGACCGGTTTTCTCGTTGACCAGTACTACCTTGATGCCTTCAAGCAGCACGGCCTTGCTGCGCAAAGAATGAATGAGCTCGGCAGCGGGTATGACGGCGCTATCGAAGTATTTGGGGTCGGGCCAGATGCGTACGCGCGTACCTGTCTTGCGTTTGCCAACCGAGTCAGTTTGAGTAAGCGGCTTTTCGACGAAACCATCTGCAAATACCAGTTGATGCTCGTTTCCGTCGCGCCAGACGGTCACTTCGAGCCGTTTGGACAAGGCATTTGTAACGGATACGCCCACGCCGTGCAGACCGCCCGAAAAGGCGTAGGCCCCACCGCTTTTCTTGTCGAACTTTCCGCCAGCGTGCAGGCGGGTATAAACAATTTCAACCACCGGCACCTTTTCTTCCGGGTGCAGGCCCACCGGAATTCCGCGCCCGTCGTCTTCCACCGATATGCTGCCGTCGCTGTGCAAGGTCACCTTGATTTGCTTGCCATAGCCGGCCAGCGCTTCGTCCGCAGCGTTATCGATGACCTCTTGCACGATATGCAGGGGGTTGTCTGTACGCGTGTACATGCCGGGCCGCTGGCGCACCGGCTCCAGGCCCTTGAGCACCCGAATGGACGCTTCGTCGTAACGTGAAATAGCCAAGATGTCCCCAAATTTCGGTGGATGAAAAAACAGTATTTTACGGACAAGGCAGCTGGCAACGTCAACCGACCCCTGTCAGCCCCTCGTGGCCGGGGGCCCACCAAACGTCCATGGCCCGCAGAAAACATGGCCCGAAACCCGCTGAAACATGTACAGGTGAGGCCGGACAGTGGTATGCTAGAAAAAATTTAGAAAATCGGCGCCCCCAATCAATAAAATCTCACGGCGTTCCGATTTTTCAAGCGCCTGGCGCTTACACCGATTATTCAGCATTCTTCTGCATCCACATCCTTCCTTTTTCACTATGAGCGAATTGATCCGAAACGTAAGCGACGCCAGCTTCGACGCCGAGGTATTGCAAGCCGATGGCCCGGTTCTGGTTGACTATTGGGCTGCCTGGTGCGGCCCATGCAAAATGATTGCCCCGCTGCTTGACGAAGCGGCCAAGCAGTACGAAGGCCGTGTTACCATTGCGAAACTTAACGTCGACGAAAATCCCGAAACCGCTGCGCGGTTCGGTGTTCGCGGCATCCCCACCCTGATGTTGTTCAAAGACGGCAAAGCCGCCGCAACCAAGGTGGGAGCACTGTCCAAATCCCAGTTGGCCGCCTTTCTCGACGAATCCGTTTAATCGCATTCAACGTCTTGCGCGCGGGCTCGTCTTGGGCCCGCCACCCACATTGCACAACCCCCCTTCTTTTTTCTCATGCACCTCACAGAACTAAAAGCGCTGCACGTTTCGCAGTTGCTCGAAATGGCCGCGAGTCTGGACATCGACAACGCGAGCCGTTTGCGCAAGCAAGAAATCATGTTCGCCATCATGAAGAAACGCGCCAAGCAAGGCGAGCAGATCTTCGGCGACGGCGTGCTCGAAGTGCTGCCTGATGGCTTCGGCTTCCTGCGTTCACCCGAAACGTCATATCTTGCCAGCACCGACGATATCTACATCTCGCCGTCACAGATACGTCGCTTCAACCTGCATACGGGGGATTCCATTGAAGGTGAAGTACGTGTGCCGAAAGACGGTGAACGTTACTTTGCACTGGTTAAGGTGGACAAGGTCAACGGCATGCAGCCCGAGGCCATCAAGCACCGGATCATGTTCGAGAACCTGACGCCGCTGCACCCGGATCAGGTGATGACCCTCGAACGTGACATAAAGAGTGAAGAAAACATCACCGGTCGCATTCTTGATATTTTCGCTCCATTAGGAAAAGGCCAGCGCGCCCTGATTGTGGCAAGCCCCAAGTCAGGCAAGACGGTAATGATGCAGCACATTGCGCATGCCATCACGACCAACTACCCCGACGCGACCATGATCGTGCTCCTGGTCGACGAACGTCCTGAAGAAGTGACCGAAATGCAGCGTACCGTGCGCGGCGAAGTGGTCGCCTCTACCTTTGACGAACCGGCGACCCGCCACGTGCAAGTCGCAGAAATGGTGATCGAAAAAGCCAAACGCCTGGTCGAGCTCAAGAAAGACGTCGTCATTCTTCTGGATTCCATCACACGTCTGGCCCGCGCCTACAACACCGTTGTTCCGGCCTCAGGCAAAGTGCTGACAGGTGGTGTGGACGCCAACGCGCTGCAGCGCCCCAAGCGTTTCTTTGGTGCCGCACGCAATATCGAAGAAGGCGGTTCGCTGACCATTATTGGCACGGCGCTCATCGAGACCGGCAGCCGCATGGACGAAGTGATTTATGAAGAGTTCAAGGGAACGGGTAACTCCGAAGTTCACCTTGAGCGTCGTCTGGCGGAAAAACGTATCTACCCCGCCATCAACCTCAACAAATCCGGCACACGCCGCGAAGAACTTCTCATCAAGCCGGAACTGCTGCAAAAGGTTTGGGTACTGCGCAAATTCATCCACGACATGGACGACGTCGCGGCCATGGAATTTATCTTGGACAAGATACGCGCCACCAAGACCAACGCAGAGTTCTTCGAAATGATGAAGAAGTAAGCAAAGCGAATTCACCGACAATCTGGCCGAGCCGGGTGGTTCGGCTACGAACCACGAGCACCTAATTGATGAAACTACCAACACTGAATCAATTTCTCGAAAAGGTCCAAGCGCGCGACCCGCATCAGCCTGAGTTCATGCAGGCAGTACACGAAGTCATGGGCTGTTTATGGCCGTTCATTGAAAAGAACCCGCGCTACGCTGAAATGGCCTTGCTCGAACGACTGGTCGAGCCCGAGCGAGTGATTCAGTTTCGTGTTTCATGGGTCGACGACAAGGGGCAGGTGCAGGTCAATCGAGCTTTCCGGATCCAGCACAATTCCGCCATCGGCCCCTTCAAAGGCGGCATGCGTTTCCACCCCTCGGTCAACCTATCCATCCTCAAATTCCTGGCTTTCGAGCAAACCTTCAAGAACGCACTTACTACCCTGCCCATGGGCGGCGGCAAGGGCGGCTCCGACTTCGACCCCAAGGGTAAGTCGGACGGCGAGGTCATGCGCTTCTGCCAGGCCTTGATGATTGAACTGTTCCGTCATCTGGGGCCTGACACCGACGTTCCCGCCGGAGATATCGGCGTAGGCGCTCGCGAAGTTGGCTTCATGGCCGGCATGATGAAGAAGCTGTCCAATTCTTCCGCCAGCGTATTTACCGGCAAGGGTGTGAATTTCGGCGGCAGCCTTATCCGCCCGGAAGCTACGGGCTACGGCACTGTGTATTTCGCAGAAGAAATGCTTAAGCACAAACGTCAGTCGCTCGATGGCCTGACCGTCTCGGTCTCGGGCTCGGGTAATGTGGCGCAATTCGCCATCGAAAAGTGCATGCAGATGGGCGCCAAGGTCGTGACGGTTTCCGACTCACACGGCTGTGTGGTTGATATGGCTGGTTTCACTCCCGACAAGCTGGCCGCCTTAAGCGACATCAAGAACAATCGTCGTGAACGCCTTGAAACCTACGCCCGCGAACAGGGTCTGGTGTACGAAGCCGGCAAGCGTCCGTGGCACGTTCCTGTTGACGTCGCCCTACCCTGCGCCACGCAGAACGAACTCGAAATCGAAGACGCACGCACACTTATCAAGAACGGTGTTCGTTGCGTTGCCGAAGGTGCGAACATGCCCACCACTCTTGATGCCGCGAACGCCTTTATTCAGGCTGGCGTCCTGTACGCGCCCGGCAAGGCAAGCAACGCCGGTGGCGTGGCCGTCTCGGGTCTTGAAATGAGTCAGAATGCGCTGCGCCTGAACTGGACGCGAGAAGAAGTCGAGACCCGGCTTCACATCATCATGCGCGACATTCACGAAGCCTGCGTGCGCTACAGCGGTCAGAAGCCCGGCGAACAGGTCAACTATCTTAACGGCGCCAACATCGCCGGCTTTGTCAAAGTGGCTGACGCCATGCTTCAGCAAGGCGTGTACTGACAGGTACTGGCCTTGCTGAAATCGGCGGCGTACTTCGGTACGGCCGCCGATTTTGTTTTTGAGCCGCCAACGTCGCGCGCAAGCGCGTCAACGCTGTGCTCGAAGACGGTCACCGACAGGCGCCGTCTTCAATTCGGCAGATTCATGCAAGCCATTGGCGGATTCGTCATCCAACTCGACATCGCCCCCATCGATACGATCGGCGTGTGGAGATTCATGATGCTTTTGCGTGGGTGCCGAGACCTCATGCAGTTGCGGTGAATTCAGATCACCGTCTACATCGTAGTGAACGGTCATCGCCTGCGAAAGAGGCTTGCTCAGCAGCCATTGCGTCACAAAAGCGCCCAGCCCCACGATGGGATTAATGGCTATGCCGGCGGCCACCGTTGCGCCACTGACGTCAAGCTTGGGCACCACCATGGCTTGAAGATCAAGCTTTTCGCTGGTCAGGTTTATGTCACCACCGATACTGATCGTTGCCACAGGGCTGGTCACCTGATAGTCATTGGTGGTCATGATGCCATCCTGAATATGCAGGGTTCCCGCTATACGGTCAAAAGGGAATCCCCCTTTAAACAACGACCCGGGGTCCAGACTCAAGGTTGCCAGCCTTTTAATGGATTGCAGTGACAACAGTTCGAGCAGGCGTGCCGATCGCGAATTGACGGTACTGAAACGACCCTGCTCGAGCTCAAGGCGCAATTGGCCGTTGAGGTCGGACGTCTTGTATTCCCAGGGCATATTGCGCCACTCGAATCGACCCCTTAATGTGCCATGCCCCTTATCCAGAACGTCCTTGACGTCGATCTGGTCCAAAAATGCGCCAAGGTCCCGAATGTCCACCTCGGCGTCCAGGGTCAGGCCACGCTCCGCGCCCGTCAATCGCCAGATGCCCGTCCCATGCAGGGCAGCCGATGGATTCACCAGACTGAGCTCATTCAACCGCCAGAAACGTCCTCTTTGCTCATTGACGCCCTTGACCTCCAGCGCACCTACTTGGCGGCCATAAAGGCGAAGGTTATCGACTTTGAGTGAGATGGCCGGGACATCGACCTCACCTTCCCAGGACGCCGCCTTTAATGAACCTTCGGTCTTTTCTTCGTCAGCTTTAGCGGATGCATGTCTCTTTTCCGCTGCGGCGCCAACCGCAAGTCGGTCGAAGTGCGCATCCACCCATCCTGTCGAACTCGCATCGGCTTCACGCCAGTGCACCGTGCCGGCAGTTTCGCCGGACGCAATATCAAAACGCCATTGCTGAGTCTTTTCGCGCTGCGCCGTTACCGTAGCCGTATCCAGCTCGATACCGTAGAGCTCCATGGTGTCCGCCTGAAGGCGCACTCGCTGCAGTTCGGGAAACAGCTCACGTACCGGCGAGACTTCCGCCGTGGCAGATGACTTGGCCGGTAACCCGAACTCATCGACTGCGGCCTCCCAGGTTTTCACGCCCAGGCGTGGTTGGCGCACATCGATGACCAGGCCTTTGGCAGGCAGTTCGTCGGGCAACGAAGTGCCGACAGCGCCTGACACAAAATAGGGCCCCGTCTTATCGCTGTCTCGTCGCAAAAACCAAGCCTTCAGCTCAGATCCCAAGCCAACCTTCAAATACATCTGGCCCGCCTTGGGCGCGGGAACCCACTGAATCTCAAGTTTGCTCAACGCATCTGCCGACTTTCCGGCCGGCTGAGGCAAGTCGATAGCCAGGCCCCGCAAATCACTTTGCACCGTCATGGCATAACGGCCCGAGGGCTGTTGACGAAGGGAAGCCTGATACATCAGGCTTCCAGTCAGGCGCTCCATACCTTTTACACCCACATAGTCGCGCAAGGCATCGGCTGTAATACGACCTTTGAGTTCGAGTCCTTTTCGCCCGCCGCCAATACCACCACTGAAGTGGGCCACGTGACCAAGAAATTGAGCTTTGAGTCCATCGGCACCGAATCCCGTTTCAGAAAACTCGAGCGTGCCGGTCACCTGCTCAAAGGCCGGCGCATCCGGGTCAAGTGACACCTTGCCGCCGGCAAAATTAACCGCCCCCTGCACCTTCGCATCGTCTACATTAAGCAGGGGTATCGTCAGACTCAGTGGCACCGACCAATCGCCCTCTACCGTAGCCGGATCGAGAAATCCGTCCAACAGACGCCGCATGGGCGAGTGGTGAGCAAGTGCAAGATACGATTCGGCCTGCCCGAAGGTTTCTCCTTGGATAGTCAGGACGGAATCCTGCTCAATGTTGGCAATTCTTGCCGTAATGTCGCGCAACTGGATCGTGTGACCATCCGCCGGCAGCACAACGGCCTCATCCGCGCTCAGTTGCAAATCCACGCGGTCCAGCACCACATGCCCCGCGACCTGATGCAAGGTGGGCCAACTTTCATCCGGTGTCGGTCCAGGCGCATAGTCGATGACGCCCCCATCGAAATTGCCATCAATCAGAAAGGTCCCCTCGGTGTGGCCGAACGGAAAGTGTTCGAGATCACCCTTGAGGACCGCACTGGCATTGTGGATTTCACCGGCCAGCAGGCCGTTCGCAAGCCACTCCCGCGCATCCAGATTCACGCTGGTAGGAAGATATAGATCGATGCCATCCAGGGTAGCGCGGCCAAAGGTACCTTGAATGTCGGCCAATCCCGCCGGCCCCTCGCCGCCTTCTCGCCAGCTCCCCTTCCAGCGAAGATCCATATCTCTGTTGACGACCCGGCTCTGTTCGAAAAGCGCTGCCAAGCCACCCCTGGCCTGACGCAACACGCCCCCCTGTACCGAGACGTGACCAAAATACAGAACATGGTCGAAAAGGTCCGGCGTGCTCAACTCCAGACCCTTCGTGGTAAACGCGAATTTCACAGGCGGCCCGTCTTCGGCAGGTCGCACGGGCACGTGGTCAGGGTCCTTCAGGTCCGAGGGCATGACCAGCCCTTCGAACGCTTCAAGAGCGCCCTCGTAAGCCAGCCACGATCCATCAATGAAAGCTTCAACATGCTTTCCGGCTACCTGCCCGGCGTCGCCGAGAAACCAATGTCCATTCTCTACCTTCGCATGCGCGGCAACACGCTGGGGCACGCCGTGCGCGAAGGTCAGCCACCATTGTGCCGACACATCACCCGAACGCACGTGACCCGGTATGTCCATCCACGAGCGCCATTGAAGCGGCATCATGCCGTCCACATTGATATACACGGTGCCCTTCCAGGCAGCCGGGTCGATGCGCTCAAGTTCCTGGCCCACAAGCTCGACCTCTGCACGCATCTCGAAGCGTCGGCCCAGGTCGTCCGGCGGAGTGGCACTTAACGCAAGTCTGTGGCTGTTGCTGTCCGACACCATCCCCAACGTGACTTTTTCTAACTGCAGAACACGACCGTCGCGCGTCTCGTCACGCCAACTGACCACGGCATCGCGAAGGGCAATGCGAGGTTGTTTTGCGAGCCACTGCACAATGGGATGGTCCAGAGCCAGCTGGGGCGACTCGCTGTCCTGGTTGACCTCGATATCCCGTCCTAAAATCCAGATTCTTTCTTGCGCATCACGCCGCGCTTCGATGTTCAGGCCTACTGCTTCTATGTATGAGAAGCTCGGCATTCCGCTCAAAAGCCCCTTCCATTCAAGCGTTGCACGAATTCGGGGCAGCTGCAGAACTTCGATGCCGCGAGCGTCGAGTACGTGAACATCATTGAATTCAAAATGCGGATGCCAGCCCTTCCACCCCGCTTCGATGCGCCCGAGCGTCACGGGCGTATTCAACGCCTGGGAAAGTTCTGCCTGAATGCGAGGGCGCCAGTGATCAACGTGGGGAAGAATTCCGTGTCGAACCACAATGAACAGGACTCCGACCAGCAGGTACAGGACAAGGGCCAGGCGGCCCAGTCGTCGAAGCAGCGCGGAGGATCGAAACACGGTTGAGGTAGCCAATTAGGAGGGATATGCAGTATCTTTTCAGACTTATACCTGAAAAATGAACTATCGTCGCGACCTCCAGCGCAATCCATGACAACCCACTACCAACAGATAAACCAGGCCCTGGAATGGTCGGGCGCTTTGCGTCGCAAGGCCGGATCAAATAAAGACTTCGCCACATGGCTTGAGCAAGCAGCCGCAAGCACCGTCGACGGTGCGCTGATTCGACAATGGTTTGATGAATTGCGTCAAGCCCTGCCGTCGGGCCCCGGCATGCCCTGTAGTGATGCACGAAGAATACTGCGCCGACTGCGTGAACGAGTATTTTTCACGCTCATGGTGCGCGATATCAACGGTACTGCATCGCTTACCGAAGTCACCGAGGCCACCAGCCTGCTTGCCGATCTGGCTGTGGCTCAAGCCTATCAAAGCGTGGCTACCGAGCTTGCTGAAGCTCATGGGGTGCCGCAGGACCCCACAACCGGCCGACCGCAAGAAATGTTGATCATCGGCATGGGCAAACTGGGCGGAAAAGAGCTCAATGTGTCGTCCGATGTCGACCTGGTCATGCTTTATGGGGAAGAGGGCGAGACCGACGGCCGTCGAAGAATCAGTAATCATGAGTTCTACGGCAAGGTCACCCAGCGCATGATGCCTGTGCTGTCGGAACCCGACGCGGATGGCCAGGTATTTCGAACCGACCTGCGCCTGAGACCGGACGGCGATTCCGGGCCATTGGCATGGAGTCTGGACGCTCTTGAGCACTATCTGGTGGCTCAAGGCCGTGAATGGGAGCGCTACGCCTGGCTCAAGGCACGCATCATCCCGGCTACTGCCTTTGACGGCAGCAATATCCAGGCGCAGGCTTCCCAACTGGAGGCGCTTCGGGTTCCCTTTGTCTACCGCAAGTATTTCGATTTCGACGCCCTGTCCGCACTGCGCCAGCTGCGCGAACGCATCCGTCAGGACTGGCAGCGCCGCGCCCAGGCCCGCACTGGGATCGATGCCACCCACAACATCAAATTGGGCGATGGGGGCATTCGCGAGATCGAGTTCATCGTTCAGTTAAACCAGCTGATTCGCGGCGGACGCATGCCCTCTTTGCAGAAGCGGGGTCTGTTGCCTGCCCTGCGCAGGCAGAAAGAAGCCGGCGTCATGCCTGAGGCCATCGCCGATAGGCTGCACGATGCCTATTGCTTTCTGCGACGTACCGAACACATGCTGCAGTACCGCGAGGATGAACAAACTCATCTGCTACCCGTGGACCCTGCGCTGCGCAAACACCTGGCCCATGCCATGGGCATGGAACCCGCCGAGTTTGAAACGACTCTCGCCAACCATCGCGATTTCGTCAACCAGACCTTTCGCAATGCGTTCAGGCTGGCCGGTATGGGCGAATCCGACGATGAAACCGTAGCCTCCAGCTCACGTGAAGGCAGCCTTGGCGACTACGTTGCCGACCAGCTTGGCGAGCAGGCTGGCACCCTGGCTCAACGCATCGAGACGCTTCTGCAAACGCACCGCATCCGCAGTCTTCCGGCCAACAGCCGTAAACGGCTCGATGCCCTGCTGCCCGCCATCATTGACGCAGCCGCGAACACGCCGGAACCCGAGCAGACAGCCATACGATTGCTGGACCTGGTGGAACAAGTGGCTCAACGCAGCGCGTACTTGGCGTTGATGGCCGAGTACCCGGAAATCCTTGCCCGCGTGTCTCGAATTGTGGGTGCCAGCCCATGGGCAGCCCAATATCTGTGCCAGTACCCACTGTTGCTCGACAGCCTGATCGAGTGGAACTCGCTGATGTCTCCGCTCGACCTAAGCTCTTACGCCAAACATTTGCACCACGAGCTGGACGCCACCACCCTGCCCGATGGCCGCCCGGATGTCGAACAGCAGATGAATCTGATGCGGGACATTCAGCGTCAGATCAGTTTTCAGTTGCTGGCGCAGGATTTGGCCGGTGTGCTCACGGTCGAACAACTGGCCGACCAGCTTTCGGGGCTGGCGGACATGCTGCTGGAAGAAACCGTGTATCGCGTATGGCCGCTGATCCAACCCAGGACCGCTGCCACTTCCGAAACCTTGGCACCTCCAAAGTTCGCCATCATCGCGTATGGAAAACTGGGCGGCAAGGAGTTGGGCTACGCCTCTGACCTGGATCTTGTCTTCTTGTACGACGACGAACGCGAAGACGCGCCGGAGATCTACGCCAAACTTGGGCGGCGCATGACATCGTGGCTGTCCACCATGACCTCATCTGGCCGTTTGTACGAAGTCGACCTACGCCTTCGTCCCGACGGCGATGCCGGCATGCTGGCAGTATCGGTGGATGCGTTTGCACAATATCAGTTGAACCACGCCTGGCCCTGGGAACATCAAGCCATTACTCGCGCTCGATTTGCGGCCGGAGACAGGTCGGTGGGCGAACGCTTTGAAGCAGTACGGCGCGAAATCCTGCTTGCCGAGCGCGACGCCGAAAAGCTGAAGGAAGAGGTGCGTGCCATGCGCGACAAGATCAGCGCCGGTCACCCGAACAACTCCGGCGATTTCGACCTCAAGCACGATCGGGGCGGCATGGTCGATGTAGAGTTTGTCACCCAGTACCTTGTTTTGGCTCACGCCCGTCAACACCCCATACTGATCGACAACCTGGGCAACATCACCTTGTTGAAGCTGGCAGGTGAACACGGATTGATTCCCACCCAACTGGCTAACGAGGTCTCGGATGCCTACCGGGTCTTCCGCCGCATGCAGCATTCCCTGCGACTGCAGGGTGCAGAAAAGGCACGCGTCTCGCAAAGTCTGCTCGTTTCCGAACGCGCCTGTGTGCGATTGCTTTGGAACACGGTCATCGGCGAGTAAACAGGCCACCAGAATCGAGGCATTACAATCAAGTGACTCCGAGGCAAGTGCATCGGGCAATTTCCTGGATAACTTTCGTAGCAGGCAGGACGTGACACATTACGACTACATCGCCATAGGCGGCGGCAGCGGCGGCATCGCCTCGGTCAACCGCGCCGCCCTTTACGGTAAGAAATGCGCACTGATCGAGGCAAAAGAACTCGGTGGCACATGCGTCAACGTGGGTTGTGTACCCAAGAAGGTCATGTGGCACGCAGCGCAAATCGCCGAGGCGATCCATCGCTATGGCCCGGATTACGGCTTCGATACCACGGTGAATCACTTTGACTGGAGCACTCTGGTCAAGAACCGGAGCGCCTATATCGACCGCATTCACACGTCGTATCACAGCGCCTTGGACAAGAATCGCGTCGACATCATCCGTGGCACCGGACGCTTTGTGGATGCGCACACCATCGACGTAGATGGCAAGCATTACACTGCCGATCACATTCTGATCGCCACCGGAGGACGCCCTACGTGGCCTGACATCCCTGGCGCAGAATACGGAATTGATTCTGACGGCTTCTTCGAACTGTCCGCGCCTCCGCAACGCGCCGCTATCGTGGGGGCCGGCTACATTGCCGTGGAGCTTGCGGGCGTCCTGAATGCGCTGGGTATCCAGACTCACCTCTTCGTGCGTCGCCACGCTCCGCTCCGAAACTTCGACCCCTTGATCAGCGAAACGCTCGTGCAGGTGATGCACGATGAAGGTCCCGCGCTGCATACCGAGGCGGTCCCCACGTCCGTGGAAAAGAACGCCGACGGGAGTTTGACACTGCACCTGGAGAACGGCGACAGCCACACGGTAGATTGCCTGATTTGGGCCATCGGTCGCGAGCCGTATACCTCGCACCTTGACCTTGAGGCTGCGGGCGTGGAGGTGAACCCGGGCGGCTACATACCGGTGGACAAATACCAGAACACGAACGTCCCCGGCATTTATGCCGTGGGAGATATCACCGGCCAGATCGAACTCACCCCGGTCGCCGTCGCCGCCGGAAGACGCCTGTCAGAACGCCTCTTCAACAACAAGCCCGAAGAGCACCTGGATTACACCAACGTGCCAACCGTCGTTTTCAGCCACCCGCCCATCGGCACTGTAGGCCTGAGCGAACCCGAGGCCAGGGCCAAGTATGGCGACGACGCGGTCAAGGCCTACACCTCGGCGTTTACGGCAATGTATACGGCAGTTACGAAGCATCGGCAGCCCTGCCGCATGAAACTGGTGTGCGTCGGACCCGAAGAAAAGATCGTCGGCATCCATGGCATTGGCTTCGGTATGGACGAGATGCTCCAGGGCTTTGCAGTCGCGCTCAAGATGGGAGCCACAAAGAAGGACTTCGACAACACTGTGGCCATCCACCCAACCGCCGCAGAAGAATTCGTCACCATGCGGTAAGCTCGCCGCTCGCTAAGCGGTAGGATCGAAGGTTTCAAGCCCTTCCGGTTTGGGGATATGCGGCAGGCGGACTAAAATGGATCAATCCATTGATTTACCGTTCTTCCAGCGCCCCGCCCCGGGCAGCCGGAAGGCATTTGCTGCTGTACTAAGTCCATGACCGAATTCAAACGCCCCATCCTCAAATTGCCGGATTCCCGCAAGAAGGTCTTGCTGCATTCCTGCTGCGCCCCGTGTTCGGGCGAGGTAATGGAAGCCATGACTGCATCAGGCATTGATTATTCGATCTACTTCTACAACCCAAATATCCACCCGGATCGCGAATACGAAATTCGCAAGAACGAGAACATTCGTTTTGCGGAGGAGCACGGCATCGAGTTCATCGACGCCGACTACGATCGCGACAACTGGTTCGAGCGGGTCAAAGGCCTCGAGGACGAACCGGAACGCGGCGAACGGTGCACTGTCTGCTTCGACATGCGGTTTGAGCGGACTGCGCTCTATGCGCACGAACATGGTTTCGACACGATCACCAGTTCGTTGGGCATTTCGCGTTGGAAGGACATGAATCAGATCAACGGCTGCGGGGAACGCGCGGCAGCCCGCTACCCGGATCTGGTCTACTGGACGTACAACTGGCGCAAGGGCGGCGGCTCGGCTCGCATGATCGAGATCTCGAAGCGCGAGCAGTTCTATCAACAAGAGTATTGCGGGTGCATTTATTCGCTCCGCGACACCAACCGCCACCGCCGTGCGCAAGGACGCGAAGCGATCGAGATCGGAGTTAAGTTCTACGGGAAAGACGACTGAGCTCTGTTCTCAGTTGTGCCCCATGAGCGGCGCAAGGCAAACTCGCAACGGCGGGCCAATGGCCCGCCACCCGTGTTGCTCAAACAGTGCCTTGCTTGCACCCCCGAAAAAGAGCTTTCTTCGGCTGGCTCTACGCCAGTCAAAATAGCTCCCCGCCCGCGACTCAGGTTGCCAATATCAGCGACCTAGATGTCTGTTAGAAGACCCTGCCGCAGGCAGACCCCCCCTTACTGAAGGGTCCGTTCAAAGACAAAGTTTCCATCCCGCCAGTCCACAGGAATAACATCCTTAGGACCAAACTTGCCTTCGAGCAGCAAACGAGCAACCGGGTTCTCGATGTGCTGCTGAATAGCGCGCTTGAGCGGACGCGCTCCGAAGACCGGATCAAACCCAGCGCGAGCCAGTTGAGCCAGCGCTGCGTCAGACACCTCCAACCGCATGTCTTGTGCGGCCAGGCGCTCAGCCAGGCGCTGAATTTGAATCCGAGCGATAGACTCGATGTGCTTCGACTCAAGTCCGTGGAACACCACCACTTCGTCGATGCGGTTAAGGAACTCAGGCCGGAAAGCCGTTTTCAGCTCGTCCCAGATCACTTCCTTCACCACCTCGTAAGGTTGGCCCGCCATACTTTGAATGTGCTGCGACCCCAAATTCGAAGTCATCACAATCACCGTATTGCGGAAGTCCACCGTGCGGCCCTGACCGTCGGTAAGTCGGCCATCATCCAGCACTTGCAAGAGAACGTTGAACACATCCGGATGCGCCTTCTCGACCTCGTCCAGCAAGATCACACTGTATGGATTGCGCCGCACTGCTTCGGTCAGGTAGCCACCTTCTTCGTAGCCCACATAGCCCGGAGGGGCTCCGATAAGTCGGGCCACCGAATGCTTCTCCATGAATTCACTCATGTCGACACGAATCATGTGGTCGTCCGAGTCGAACAGGAAATTGGCCAACGCCTTTGTGAGTTCCGTCTTACCCACCCCGGTGGGTCCGAGGAACAGGAACGACCCATACGGCCTTGACGGGTCAGACAGGCCTGCACGCGAGCGACGAATGGCATCGGCCACGAGACTGACCGCCTCGTCCTGACCGACCACCCGCTTGTGTAGATGCTCTTCCATGCCAAGGAGCTTCTCGCGCTCTCCTTGCATCATCTTGGACACAGGAATGCCTGTGGCCCGAGACACCACCTCGGCGATTTCTTCGGCGCCGACCTCGGTACGCAAGAGCTTGGGTTTATCAGTTTCCTTTGAATCCTTGCCCGCTTCAGCTGCCGCCAGACGAGCTTCGAGGCCGGGCAGCGTTCCATATTGAAGCTCGGCAAGTTTGTCGAATTGACCTTTGCGCTGGAGCTCCGCCATTTCAGCGCGAACCCGCTCGATTTCTTCCTTGATGGATTGCGACCCCTGGACAGCCGCTTTTTCAGCCTTCCAGATTTCCTCGTAATCGTTGTACTCGCGTTGCAGCTTCTCGAGCTCGTCATCGATGGCCTGAAGCCGTCGTACCGATGCATCGTCCGTGTCTTTCTTGACAGCTTCGCGTTCGATCTTGAGCTGGATAATGCGGCGATCCAGCTTGTCCATGACTTCGGGCTTGGAGTCGATCTCCATGCGTATGCGTGCTGCTGCCTCGTCGATAAGGTCAATGGCCTTGTCCGGCAGGAAACGGTCAGTAATGTAGCGATGGGAAAGCTCGGCCGCGGCGACGATTGCCGGATCGGTAATCGCCACACCGTGGTGAAGCTCGTAGCGTTCTTGCAGCCCGCGCAAAATTGCAATGGTGGACTCGATGTCGGGTTCGTTGACTTGCACCTTCTGGAAGCGACGCTCCAGCGCCGCGTCCTTCTCGATGTACTTGCGGTACTCGTCCAGCGTCGTGGCGCCAATGCAATGTAGTTCGCCACGCGACAAGGCCGGCTTCAGCATGTTGCCGGCGTCCATCGCCCCCTCTGCCTTGCCGGCACCCACCATGGTGTGCAGTTCATCAATGAACACGATGATGCCGCCTTCGTCCTGAGCGAGTTCCTTGAGCACGGCCTTGAGGCGCTCTTCGAATTCACCGCGATATTTAGCACCGGCCAGCAACGCGGCAAGGTCCAGAGAAAGCACGCGCTTGCCCTTGAGCGTTTCGGGAACTTCATTGTTCACGATGCGCTGGGCCAGGCCCTCGACAATTGCAGTTTTACCAACCCCGGGCTCACCAATGAGCACCGGGTTATTTTTGGTGCGCCGCTGAAGAATCTGAATAGTGCGACGGATCTCGTCGTCTCGACCGATGACAGGGTCAAGCTTTCCTCGTCGGGCGCGCTCGGTCAGGTCGGTCGTGTACTTGTCGAGCGCCTCACGATTGGTTTCGCCCTCGGCGTCAGATACCGACTCGCCCCCGCGAATCGCCTCAATGGCGGCTTCCAGCGGCTTGCGCTGAAGTCCGGCTTCGCGCAGTATGCGCCCTGCCTCGCCCTTGTCGTCGATCAGGGCAAGCAGGAACAGTTCACTGGCGATGTAGGTGTCGCCGCGGCTGGCGGCTTCTTTGTCGGTACGCGCCAGCACCGATTGCAAATCGCGACTGACCTGGATGTTCTGATCCACGCCCTGCACTTGAGGCAAGGCAGATATCGCTGTGTTCAGGTCGGCCGCGACGCGGTTAACCGCTACTCCAGCGCGTGCAAGCAGGCTGCCGGCGCCGCTATCGGTATCAGCCAGCAAGGCTGACAGCACATGCACCGGCTCGATATAGGGGTTGTCGTTTCTGATGGCCAGGCTTTGTGCATCGGCGAAAGCCTGTTGAAGTTTGGTTGTAAGCTTGTCGAATCGCATGATCCCTCAACTTTTAGAAGGTTGCTGGGGCGTGCGTTCGCAATAAGCCAATCAAGACGCTAAGCCCCTGGTGATGCTGACTAGATGCGGCTAGAGATAGAAATTTCAAGATGCGAAATGGAGCCGGGCAAAAAAAGAGCCATCCAAGCTATCCATACTTTACACTCGGTTAGCCAAGAAAGAACATTTTGAGGGAGACAGCAGTTCAATGGGAAAATTCAGGCAGCTAGAAAGCTTTGTGTCTGTTGCCACCTTGGGCAGTTTATCGGCCGCAGCACGGGCCGAAGGCGTGGCCCCGGCCATGATGGCGCGGCGGATGAATGCTCTTGAGGCCAGACTGGGTATCAAGCTGATGGTTCGTTCAACGCGCCGCCTTTCCCTTACTGCCGAGGGCATGTTGCTGTTCAACGAGGCACAGCGCATATTGCGGGAACTTGCCGATGCCGAAAATCGCGTGGCCCAGGGCAGTGAACAGCCAAGTGGCCATTTGCGCATCAGTGCCCCGGCGGGCTTCGGCCGCCGGCACGTGGCCCCCCTGTTGCCGGAATTTTTACGCAACCACCCCAAAGTTACCGTGTCTCTCGACCTGACAGACCGTCTCGTCAACTTGATCGAAGAGCGTTACGACTGCGCCATCCGTATCGGGGACCTCGACGACTCGAGCATCATCGGGCTACGTCTGGCCGATAATCGTCGCGTGGTTGTCGCAGCGCCTGCGTACCTCGCCCTTCATGGCTCGCCGCGCACCCCCGACGACTTGGCTCGTCATAACTGCCTGGCATTTGGCGACCAGGGAAACAACCAATCGCGTGGCTGGCTGTTTCGACATGCCGACGGGCAGGTGAAGCCTGTGCGGGTTAAGGGCACCATGTCATGCAGCGACGGATCCGTGCTGCACGAATGGACACTCGAGGGCCACGGCCTGGCCTGGCGGTCGTTATGGGAGGTGCGCGAAGATCTGGCCACGGGCCGCCTTGTCACCGTGCTGGATGAATATGCGGCTCCGGCCAACGGCATATTTGCCATGCTGCCCGAACGCAAACATCTTCCCCTGCGCGTACGGGCGCTGGTCGATTTGCTCAAGGCCACCTACTCTCAAGACAGTTATTGGGCCACGCACTAAGCCTTCGCAAAGGCTGTTCAGACACCGCGACAAAACGTATCCTTTCCGGAAAACTAGTACAATGTGAACCGGGCCGTACTAAAGAAAAGAATAAAAATCTTCGGCGGTTACCAGGATGCGTATGCAAAAGAGAATATCGCTTTCGCCCGAGTCGACTCGCTGTTCGACTTGCATGTTGAACAGCCTGTGCTTGCCTCTGGGCATCAGCAGCAATGACATCGTCAAGTTCGACGAAGTTGTTAGCGAACGTATCCGCATCCCTAAAGGTGAAGCACTGTTCCATCAGGGTGATCGGGCTACTGCCATTTACGGAATACGGTCAGGTTCCATCAAGACCCAGCTCGAAGACTCCGTGGGCCAGGTTCAGGTCACGGGCTTCCTGCTCCCAGGCGAAGTCGTGGGCATCGACGGCTTCCTCAACACCACACAGCTGTCAAACGCCATTGCTCTAGAAGACACCGAAGTTTGCGTTGCGCGCATCGAGGACATGGATCGCGTAGCCGCCCAAGTGCCTGCCGTGCAGCACCAGCTTCGTCGCCTGAGCAGCGAAGAAATCAAGCGCTCGCAACAGTTGGTTGTCGCACTCGGGGTGCTGCGTTCAGAACAACGGCTGGCTGCGTTCCTGCTCGACATGTCGCAACGACTTTCGGCGCTGGGATATTCGCCAAACGAATTCGTTCTGCGAATGAGCCGCGAAGAGATCGGAAACTATCTGGGTTTGACTCTCGAAACGGTCAGCCGACTATTTTCGCGCTTTGCGCGCGAAAACCTGATCCGGATCCATCAGCGCGAAGTACAGTTGCTCGACCTGCCGACCTTGCGGCAGGTATCGGGCATCGAATGCGAATAGACGCCTAGTACGTGTCGAGCGGATCGGGTTCCGGCGCGCTCGGCGCCATGTACAGGCTCAGCGCGCTTGAAAGCGCCGCCATCAGCCAGAACAGAAAGAATCCCCCGGCATACATCTGCTGCCGACTCAGCTCGATGGATCCGAAAATGGGGATATCCAGTGGATCGACCAGTGCAAAGACGGTGGCGCTGGTGGCTGCCCCCACCAAAAACGACGGCCAGAGTATCCACATCAGTGATCGCCATTTCATGATGCATCCTCCACGGCAGGAGCCTCCACCGCAGCAGGCGCTGCACTACGTTCGATAACGAGGCCACGCTTGTTGCCCCCATCGGTAATGGGCTGATCAGCAAAATTCTGTATCGCCAGACCAATGGTAATGACGCACCCCACAATGGCGGCGGCGGGGCCTGCCATCAAGATCCATGGCCACGGTTCGCGCCACCAAGGGTTACTTTTATTTGTCTCACTCATGCTTTACCTCGTTATTGCTTCGTACGACACTTCTTGGGCCGATGTGATCAGCGCGGAACATAGAAACTGGTTGCTTCGGTAAGCACGGTTTCACGCCCTTGATCAGACATCGCCGTCAGTTTTAGCTCGATATCATGCAGTCCTGGTGCCGAATCGCCCGCAGGGGCACGAACCACCACCGGAATGAGCCGATTTGCGGAACCTTCGACCACTAACTGACGCTCGGGATGATCGGCCGGCAACACCAGAATTCCTGGTAACCCGGAGGCATCCAGCGTCAGCGTCAACGGAGACTCCGACGTATTGATTATCTGAAGTCGATAGACGTTCTCGATCTGGCCGCCCGCCACTTCGCGGCCCAGGGCGCCACGATCGCGGATCACATCCATGCGTAAGGTGCTTCGAGTGGCCAACGAAACTACCAGGCCAATTGCAATCAGCAACAGCAGCAAGGTATAGGCAATGACTCGCGGTCGAAGCAAGCGCCGGCGTACCTGACTTTGCGTAAGACCTTCGGTAATCGCGCTGCCTGAGGTATACCGGATAAGGCCTTTCGGATAATCCATTTTCTCCATGACCTGATCACAGGCATCCACACAGGCACCACAGCCGATGCACATATACTGAAGTCCGTCACGGATGTCGATACCGGTAGGACACACTTGAACACACAAGGTGCAGTCGACGCAGTCGCCCATTCCCGCTTCCTTGTGGTCAATGCGTCGGGAACGGCCACCACGCGGTTCACCGCGTTTGTAGTCGTACGTAACGACGAAGGTGTCGTCATCAACCATCACGCTTTGGAAGCGCGCGTACGGACACATATACTTGCAGACGGCCTCGCGCATGAAGCCGGCGTTGCCCCATGTGGCAAAGGCATAGAACACCATCCAGAACCACTGCCACGGCCCTAGCGACAAGGCCAAGAGACCGGCACCCAGTTCACGGATCGGAGCAAAATAGCCAATGAAGGTAAAGCCAGTCCAGAACGCAATCAGTATCCAGATGGAATGCTTTGCTGTCTTGAGGCCCAGTTTACGCGTGTTCCAGGGTTGCTCGTCCAAGCGGATTCGAGCCAGGCGATCTCCTTCGATCTTGCGCTCGACCCACATGAAAATTTCTGTGTAGACCGTTTGCGGACAGGCATAACCACAAAACAGGCGACCCGCCATGGCGGTGAACAGGAACAGCGAGAATGCGGACAGCACCAAAAGTACGGCTAGATAGACGACGTCCTGCGGCCAGAGCACCATGCCGAAAATATAGAACTTTCGCGCCCCCAGATCGAACAGCACTGCCTGGCGGCCCTGCCACTGCAACCACGGCAGGCCGTAAAAGATAATCTGGGTGACGAACACCATGATGATGCGCCAGCGCGCATAGATACCTGACACCGAACGCGGGTAAACCTTGCTACGCACATCTGCCAGGGCTTGCTCGACCTGTGGAGACGTTCCCTTCTGACGACGCGAAACAACTTGCGGGCGCCAGGTCGGTGAAGCCGAGCCGCCTTGCGAGCCGCCCGAGGTAGAAGGTTTACTGCTTTCGGTGTTCATGTGGTCCTCTTCAATCGGCGCGTTCGCCTTCATTCGTCAGGCCCCACACCCATGCCGTCAGCATGCGGATCTGCTGCGGAGTCAGGATGCGTTCCTGTGCGGGCATCTGGTTCTCGCGTCCGTTCAGGATGATGTCGACGATGGTAGCTTCAGAGCTACCGTGCAGCCAGACGTTGTCCGTGAGGTTCGGCGCACCCAAAGCGGTATTGCCTTTACCTTCTGCACCGTGGCAGGCCACGCAATACGTGTCATAACCGCGCTTGCCCGGCACGACACGCAGGGGGTCGGCAGCCAGGCCCGACAGCGAGCGGACGTACTGCGCAATATCCGAGGCTTCGGCCGGACTGATCGTGCCACGCCACGGCGGCATGACTCCGTGACGTCCCTTGGTGATCGACTGCTGGATCTGTTCTGGCGATCCGCCGTACAGCCAGTCGCGGTCGGCCAGGTTGGGAAAGCTCGGACCGCCTCGTGCATCGGAGCCATGGCACTGCGCGCAGTTATTCAGGAACAGGCGCTGACCAATCTGCTGAGCCTCAACATCGCCCGCAATCTGCGGGATGCTCATGCCTTCGAAGCGAGCGTAAACCGGAGCGATCTGCTCGGCTTGGGCTCGCTGTGCCTCGCGCACGGATTCGGCGGACGAATAGTTGAGCAAGCCCTGAAAACTGCCAAGGCCGGGATACAGCACCAAATAACCCAGAGCGAAAATGCAGAGCCCCAGATAGAACACCGTCCACCAACGAGGAACCGGATTGTTCAGTTCGGAGAGGTCGCCATCCCAGACGTGGCCGGTGTTCTCGACCTGCTTGACTTCCTTGCCTAGCCAGGCGCGCTGTGTAAAGAGCAGCCACACGCAAAAAATAATGCCGCCCAATGCAATGGCTGCAATGTAATAGCTCCAGCCACTGTTGAAAAAGTCACTCATGAGACTCCCCTTGTTTCTTCTGTTCTGCTTCGCGCGCCTGCGCTTCAGCCTGCTCCTTCCGAGCGGCCTGCTCGACTTCGTCGGGCTGCGCGAACGGCAGCATCGACGCATCGCGGTTTGCCTTGCTTCTACCCCGCGAGAACGCCCACCACACAATTCCGATAAAGGTCAGCAGAGCAATGAGGGTTGCGATACCGTTGAATGTAGACATCAGGGTTCTCCGGCCATGATGTCTGCGGCCGCCTGGCGTCCAGCTACACCCAGGCTTTGCAGATACGCAACCATGGCGTCTTCTTCAGTTTTGCCCTTGAGGGCTTCGGGAGCTGCCTCGATTTCTTCGTCGGTATACGGCACGCCCAGGTAACGCAGCGCTCGCATGCGAGCCTGGACGTCGAAACCTTCAACCGAATTGCGTTGCAGCCAGGGGTAGGCCGGCATATTGGACTCGGCCACGACTGCGCGAGGGTCACGCAAGTGGATGCGATGCCAATCGTCGGAATATCGTTGTCCTACGCGAGCCAGGTCGGGTCCGGTACGCTTCGATCCCCAAAGGAAGGGATGGTCGTACACGAACTCGCCCGCGACGGAATATGGACCGTAACGCTGCACTTCAGACTGCAGCATGCGGATCTGCTGCGAGTGGCACCCAACGCAACCCTCGCGAATGTACAGATCGCGGCCCACCAGCTGCAGCGCTTCGTATGGCTTGATGCCTTCGACCGCCTGCGTGGTGGAATGCTGGAAGAACAGCGGGATGATTTGCGCCAAGCCCGCAATGGAGATCACAAGCACACTGAAGAAGATCAGCAGGCCGACGTTCGTCTCGAGCAACTCGTGACTAAAGCGTTTTTTCTGTTTACTTGCCATGTCAAGACTTCCTTTAAGCGACCACTTTGGCGGCAGCGGGCGCCGTCTGCGGTAATGCGGGCCCCACTAGCGCGGGGTCGGTGCTGTCCGGGTTGTACTTGTAAACCACGGGGTTGGGCTTGGGCTGTCCCTTGACGGTGCGATAGGTGTTCCAGGCCATGATGAACACACCGCTCAAGAAGAACAGGCCTCCCAGCAGTCGAATGGCATAAAGCGGATAAGTTGCGGCGACACCTTCGACAAAGCTGTAGGTAAGCGTGCCGTCTGGACCCGTAGCGCGCCACATCAGTCCCTGCATCACGCCTGCCACCCACATCGAGCTGATGTAGAGCACCACACCAATGGTGGCGAGCCAGAAGTGCAGTTCAATCAACTTAACGCTGGCCATGGACGTACGTCCGTACAAACGCGGGATCATGTAGTACAGCGAGCCAAAGGTAATCATGGCCACCCAGCCCAGCGCGCCTACGTGCACGTGGCCGACTGTCCAGTCGGTGTAGTGCGACAGTGCGTTCACGGTACGAATGGACATCATCGAACCTTCGAACGTGGCCATGCCATAGAAGGACAATGCCGTGACCAGGAACTTGAGGATCGGGTCGGTACGGAGTTTGTACCAGGCGCCGGAGAGAGTCATGATGCCGTTGATCATGCCGCCCCAGGACGGCGCCAGCAGGATCAGCGAGAACGCCATGCCCAGTGCCTGAGTCCAGTCCGGCAGTGAGGTGTAGTGCAGATGGTGAGGACCGGCCCACATATAGGTGAATGCCAGCGCCCAGAAGTGCACGATGGAAAGACGATAGGAATAGATCGGGCGATCTGCCTGCTTGGGCACGAAGTAGTACATCATTCCCAAGAAGCTGGTAGTCAAGAAGAACCCGACGGCGTTATGACCGTACCACCACTGCACCATGGCGTCTTGTACGCCCGCATAGGCTGAGTACGACTTCCACCATGAGACAGGTATCTCGATGTTGTTGAAGATGTGCAGTACTGCAATGGTGACGATGTAAGACCCGTAGAACCAGTTGGCCACGTAAATGTGCTTGACGCGGCGCTTGGCAATTGTTCCGAAGAACACGACGGCATACGAAACCCACACCAGGGCAATCAGGATATCGATGGGCCACTCATACTCGGCGTATTCCTTGGAGCTTGTAAAGCCCATGGGCAAGGTGAGAAAGCCCAGAACCAGAGCCAGTTGCCAACCCCAGAAGGTAAACGAAGCAAGCTTGTCCGAGAACAAACGCACCTGACAGGTACGTTGCACAACGTAGTACGACGTCGCAAATAGCGCTGTGCCGCCAAAGGCGAAAATCACCGTATTGGTATGCACAGGACGCAGGCGGCCATAGCTGAGCCAGGGCGTATTGAAGTTAAGCTCGGGCCAGATGAGTTGTGCGGCGATAAGCACGCCCACACCCATGCCCACAATCCCCCAAAATATGGTCATGATCGTGAACTGCCTGACCACGCCATAGTTGAAGGTTTCCGGCTGGTCAGCCAAAGTACCCGAAGTACCCATGGAATTCCCCTATTACAAACTACAAAATAGAAATTAATCGCTGTGTCCGACATCAGCCGGTATGGCTCGATGCTGGGGCCGCTATTCGTGGCTTGCTTTGTCCTGGTCTGCTCCACCCTGATTGCCCGAATCATCATCGCGCAATATGGATTCGCTCGCTTCGTCACTGCCTTCGAACTGGCCGGCGAAAATTGCCCACCAGAATGCAACGCCAATCGCCACGACGAACACCACCGATATGGCGATGAGCAGATACATGGCCTCCATGTGTCGACCTAGCTCGCGACCGCTACGGCGTGTGCAGACGCCGGCGCAGTCCGACGCTTATACAACCGCCAGGCATTGGCGGCGACCGCAAGCGAGGACAGGAGCATGGTTATGGCCGCCAGCCAGGGTTGAACCCAGCCAATGGCGGCCAAAGGCATCATCAGTACGTGCCATAACATGGCGCCCAGCAGGCTTTGACGCGCAATGCGTTCACTGGCCTGTACAAGGCTGCCGATTTGGTGTTTGGTAGTGGTTGGCCGTGCCATCAAGCTGGCGTGGGCAGCGGCGATCGAGGTGGGAACCGCCATGGCCATCGCGCAGGGGCAACTGATGACCAACATGGCAACCATGATGCCAATGGCGCGCTCAGGCATGTAAAAATACCAGAAGGCGCCGGCGACAAAGGCCACCGCAAGCTGGACGATTGTAAACCACACGGCAACACGGTCGGCTTTGGCGGAAAGCCTGGCGCGATGCTGTTCAATGATGTCGTGTAATCCCCCGCTACCCACAGCTTGCCGGCTACAGAGCTCGAAATATCTTGCGGTTAGCAGAAAGGCGACAAACATGGTGACCGAGTCAAAATACACTTCGCCATGCTGAGCCCAGGTCGCGTAGCAGCTGGGGATGAAACCAGCGGCAATGCCCAAAGCCACGGGCACATCCATGCTGACCTTGGCCTGCCGAATGCGCTTGATGGCGCCTTGCCAGACGGGCCAGGCGCAATACAGCACCACCGGCATTGTCATGGCCAGACTGACCCAGTTCATGACGACGATGGCGCTGTCGAGAAAGCTTCTGTCTTCGGGGCTCATAGGGCCAGCGCGAAGATAGCCTGGAAAGGCGAACATCATGACCTGCATCATGACGAGCCAAGCCAACCCCAGCCGTGCAAGCATATGTCGCCGACGCAGGCGCTGTGCCGGCGCAAGCGAATCTGGGATGGTAAAGATGGAGAACACGCGCATGATGGAAGCAACTATAACGTTGCGGCGCACAAAAGGCCTTGATATAGATCAAGGGGGGTGGTGTTCCTGTACCGAACACCATTTCAGGCGCATGTTTTGAGATAAGTGTGGTTCTTTTGCGTCGTGATGCTATGTAGCGTTGGGAGCTGCGATTAGCGACGCACCCGGCGGATAGCATGAGCCCCGCGGACCACCAACGACCCAAGAAATCGGCCTCCACGTTGGGAGGCCGCTTCTATCTTCCTTTTCATGACCGGACTCACCCGGCCAGTGCTCCATACCGCCTATGCGGCTTCAAATTGAGCTTCTTCGGTGGAACCGGTCAGTGCAGTGGTGGAGGACTGCCCGCCTTCGATTGTTTGAGTAACGGTATCGAAATAACCGGTGCCAACTTCGCGCTGATGCTTGACGGCGGTGAAGCCCAGGTCGGCGGCCGCGAACTCTTTTTGCTGTAGTTCGACAAAGGCGCTCATCTGGCGGCGGGCATAGCCGTGAGCCAGTTCGAACATTCCATAGTTCAGTGCGTGAAAGCCCGCCAGGGTGATGAACTGGAATTTGTATCCCATGGCACCCAACTCGCGTTGGAAGCGGGCAATGGTGTCGTCGTCCAGGTTTTTCTTCCAATTGAAGGAAGGCGAGCAGTTGTAAGCGAGCATCTTGCCCGGGAACTGTTTGTGTATAGCTTCGGCGAACTTGCGGGCGTAGGCAAGATCAGGTGTCGAGGTTTCGCACCACAGCAGATCGGCATACGGAGCGTAGGCCAGGCCGCGCGAGATACCCTGTTCAATCCCGGGGCGTGTGCGGAAGAATCCTTCGGTGGTGCGCTCGCCGGTGATGAAGGGGTGATCGTTCTCGTCGACGTCACTGGTGATAAGGTCAGCGGCATCAGCATCCGTGCGGGCCAACAGCAAGGTGGGCACGCCCAGTACGTCAGCGGCCAGACGCGCCGAAACAAGTTTTGCAACGGCTTCACGGGTGGGCACCAGGACCTTACCGCCCATATGCCCGCATTTTTTTACGGAAGCCAGCTGGTCTTCGAAGTGCACGCCCGCGGCGCCTGCTTCGATCATGGCTTTCATGAGTTCGAAGGCGTTCAGCACACCGCCGAAGCCCGCCTCGGCGTCAGCGACGATCGGGGCAAAGTAATCGACGTAGCCATTGTCTCCCGGGCCGACACCTTCCATCCATTGAATCTGGTCGCAGCGAGTTAGCGCGTTGTTGATACGACGAACAACCTGGGGCACGGAATTAGCGGGGTATAGCGATTGGTCGGGATACATCTCGCCGGCTAGGTTGGCGTCACCGGCGACCTGCCACCCCGAAAGGTAAATGGCCTTTAATCCGGCCTTGACCTGCTGCATGGCTTGGTTGCCGGTCAGCGCACCCAAGGAATTAACAAAGTCTTCGGTTTGAAGAAGGTTCCACAGTTTTTCGGCGCCTCGCCGCGCCAATGTGTGTTCGACCATGACCGAGCCGCGAAGACGCACCACTTCATCAGCGGTATAGCCCCGTTTCACGCCCTGCCAGCGTGGGCTTTCGGCCCAATGGTTTTGCAGTTCACGTACTTGTTGTTCGCGTGTAGACATGATGTTGCCTCCTGAAGAGTAAAGAAAAATAGACTGCGTATGGAAAAAATTCTACGCCTCTTGTGCGGGGCAAAACACACTTATGTCTTATATAAGACTTAAAATATTTACTATAAAAATCAATTACTTAGTAAATTCTTTCCATATAGTGAAAGCATTTTTGGCACTATGAAAACGATCGCGTTGCCGTGCAGCACGGGCGTTTCATATGACGATTAACTCGTTTCACAATATGAAATTACCAGCGCTCGGTACAATAAGGTTTGATCTCGTTGTTATCGATACCATGAATTCTCAACTCGACAATGCACCGCTTGGTCATGAAACGGTGTACCCCACGGCCTACGATGCCCGCCTGCTCTTCCCTATCGAGCGGGCGCCAAACCGGCTTGCGTTGGGCCCATTGCCTACCTGGGTTGGCGCCGACATCTGGACTGCCTATGAGATTTCGTGGCTGAACCCAAAGGGCAAGCCGGTTGTCGCCACGGCCACATTCACGGTTCCCCATGACAGTCCATACCTGGTGGAATCCAAATCATTCAAGCTCTATCTGAATTCGTTCAATGACGAGCGGTTTGCAGACAAATCAGAAGTCATTGCCCGCATGCGTCAAGACCTCTCAGCTGCATGTGGCGCGCACGTCGACGTCGAGCTTCAAACCTTGTCGGAGCAAACCGGAAGCATCTACCGTCCGATGGAAGGCATCAACATTGACGACCTCGATGTCGAAATCGACGCGTACATCCCGTCGCCAAATCTGTTGCGTTGTGTGCAGTCTGCCTCGGAGATCGAAGAAACCTTGGTTTCGGACCTGCTCAAGTCGAATTGCCCGGTAACGGGACAGCCTGACTGGGCCACTGTGCAAATCCGCTATGCCGGACCGCAGATCAATCGGGCCGCATTACTGAAATACATCGTTTCCCTGCGCCGGCATGACGAGTTTCACGAGCACTGCGTTGAAAAGATGTATTGCGACATCTGGACAGTGTGCAAGCCGCGATCGTTGTTGGTCTACGCGCGTTACACACGGCGCGGCGGCTTGGACATCAACCCCTGGCGAGCGAGCCATCCGATGCAGGTGGCGGCATCGAGGACAATACGCCAGTAAGGTCAGTTGACCACGGCCGGGGCACTGGTGCGCGCATTGACCGAACGAGCGATGAGCATGGCCAGCGCGGAGGCCACCACGAAGGCAAACGCGGCGCCAATCCAGGGGCCCTGAGTATGGCCGGCGTCTAGCATCAGACCAAACCCGACGGGGCCAAGCGACGCGCCGACGTCCATTCCCGAATAGACAAGGCCATACACGGTGCCTGTTGCACCTTTGGGCGTAATCCGGCGAATCAGCATATCCCGCGACGGTGTGCTGACGCCGGCGCAAAAGCCGGCGAGCCCGACAGCCACCATGGCCAACGGTGAAACCAACATGCCCGAGGCCAGTACAACCAGCAAGCCACCCGCGGCAATCAGAGAAAGCGCGACGGTCCGCTCGTTATTGGGCGTTGCACCGACCAGAAATCCCCCAGCGATCATGCCCAGAGCCGACGCCAACATATAGCCGGACAGCGTCGTACCGGCCATGACCTTGTCAATGCCATAGACGTCCCCGAGCATGGGAATGGTGTAGTTCTGCACAGCCGACAAGGCGATGGACGTACAGGCGAAGAAGAAGAAAGCTCCCCACAGGGCGGGCTGCGTCAGCAGCGTCGCCAAGGTACGACCCACAGACTGTTGGGCAAGATCTGGTGTAGAAGCGGCAGAGGCAGTGCCGGGTTGCTGCGGGCTCGAATCCGCCGAACCGGCCCCTGCTTTCGTGGATTCTTGATTGCGCCCGGCCAGAAGATCGCGACCGATCCATACCAGAAACAACACGGCAGCCACCAGACCTGCCGCGCCGAACGCAGCCACCCGCCAGTTGCCAAGATGAATGAGGGTGGTCATGAAGACGGGAGTCAGTGCCCAGCCCAGGTTACCTGTAAAGCCATGCGTACTGAAGGCATGCCCGAGGCGGCGGGAACTTACCCGATGGTTGATGATGGAGAAGTCGACCGGGTGAAATACAGAATTGCCTGCTCCTCCGATGACCGCGGCAAGCAACAACATGGCATAACTGGTCGACAGGCCTATCAATACGCCAGACGCCACAAAGCACGCCAACCCAAATCGCAACACCGGCGTAGGCCCAATCCGGTCGACAATAAAGCCAGACGACGCCTGGCCCAGGCTGGATATGACAAAAAACACCGATACCAGCAGACCTAACTGCACGAAGTCGTAGCCAAACTCGGCGGCCAGCGGCAGAAAAAGCGTAGGAAACACCAGTTGAAAGAAATGCGAACATGAGTGGCCGGCACCGATCAGTCCGATAATCTTCCAGTCTCGTCGCTTGACGTCAGGTGTATCGTCAAGCTGGTCGACAGTGGTTGAAACCATGTTGAAACCTTCTACAACCTTATTCGCTGCGACCGGCGCGGTCGCGAATCTGGGGCGCGGCACGCTGCAGGTAATAGCACATTGACCAGATAGTCAGCACCGCCGCCACAATAATGAGTACCTGGCCCACCCATACGCTCGATACCCCGTAAAGCTCTTGCCAATACAGCAGGCAGGGTATGGCAATCATTTGGGCGGCCGTCTTGAATTTGCCCAGCCAATGCACGGCAACGCTGCCACTTGCACCGATCTTGGCCATCCATTCGCGCAACGCCGAAATTGTGATTTCCCGTCCGATAATGATAAGTGCGATGACGGCGTCGACCCGGTTGAGGTCAAGCAGCACCAACAGCGCCGCGCATACCATCAATTTGTCGGCCACAGGGTCAAGAAACGCCCCGAACGACGAGGTCTGATTCCATCTGCGGGCCAGCCAGCCATCGAACCAATCGGTAAGCGCGGCAAAGATGAAGGCCAGCGCTGCAATGGTGTCGCGGGTGGTCGTGGGTAACCAATCGTGGGGCACGTAAAACAGCGCCACGAGCAGCGGGATCATGGCGATACGCAGCCACGTCAACACGATGGGAAAGTTCAAAGGCATAGGGTCAATACTACCATCGCTAAGTGCGTAACGCCTGATAGATGCGCTCGGCCAATTCATCGGAAATCCCGTCGACCTCTCGCAAGTCGTCGACACTGGCTGCCACCACTCCCGAGAAGCCGCCAAAGCGGGCCAGCAGCTTTTGTCTGCGGCGAGCGCCGACGCCTTCGATTTCCTCAAGTCGCGATACTGTCCGCGCCTTGGCCCGTTTCGCCCGCATGCCGGTAATGGCAAAGCGGTGCGCTTCGTCACGGATCTGTGCGACCAGCATCAGCGCGGCGGATTCAGATCCCAGTGCCACGGGCGGCCGTCCATCAGCAAAGACGAGCGTCTCGAGGCCAACCTTGCGCCCTTCTCCTTTCGCCACGCCGACGATGATCTGAATGTCCAGGCCAAATTCGGCAAACACCTGGCGTGCGACCTCGACCTGACCCTTTCCCCCATCTATCAACACCAGGGTGGGAAGCTCGGCCAGGCCGTCGGCCACGCGGCTGAAGCGGCGTGTCAGCACCTGTCGCATGGCGGCGTAATCGTCGCCTGCCTTCACGCCGGCGATGTTGTATCGGCGATACAGAGACGGCTGCATCTCGTGATTCTTGTACACGACGCATGAAGCCTGAGTTGCCTCGCCCGCTGTGTGACTGATGTCGAAACACTCGACATGCATGGCGTCCAGTGCAGCTTCGTCGGTATCCAGATTCAGCGCTTCGGCCAAGGCCAAGGTACGCGCGGATCGCGCAGAGGATTCAGTGAGCATGCGTGCCAGCGCCATCTCTGCGTTGCGTTGAGCTTGTTCGAGCCAGGTGCGACGTACACCTTGCGGGCGCACAAGCACGCGAGCCTTGACACCCGTCTGCTCGGCGAGCAGCGTCATCAGGCCGGCGTCTGGCAACTTGTGCGAGCAGACCAATATCGGCGGCAGACCCCCATCGACATAGTGCTGCGCGACAAACGCCGCTAACACGTCACCCGGGTCATCGCCGTCGGTATGCGTAGGAAAGAAGGCACGGTCTCCTAAATGTCGACCGCCGCGTACCATCGCCAAATTGACACAGACTCTTCCGCCTGCCGCCGCCACAGCGATGATGTCGACGTCGTCGGTTCCCACCTGTTCCATAGTCTGTTGCTGCAAAACCCTTGCCAAGGCACCCATCTGGTCGCGCAGCACGGCAGCGTGCTCAAAATCGAGTGCTTCGGAGGCCTGCAGCATGCGCGCCTCGATATCGTCCAGAACTTCCTTGGCGCGACCATCCAGGAAACGGATGGCACGTTCGACATCAGCCTGATAATCCTGCGGCGATATCAAGTCGACGCAGGGTGCGGAACACCGGGCAATCTGGTGCAGCAGACAGGGCCGCGATCGGTTGGCGTATACGCTGTCTTCGCATGTGCGTAAACGGAACACTCGCTGCAGGATCTGTATGGTCTCGCGAACCGCCCATGCGTTCGGATACGGACCAAAGTATCGCCCCTTGCCGCTGGTGGCTCCCCGGTAATACGCGATACGGGGCGCTTCGTGCCCGGTGATGTGAAGAAAGGGATACGACTTGTCGTCGCGAAACAGTATGTTGTAGCGAGGCTGAAGCCGCTTGATAAGGTTGTTCTCAAGCAGCAGTGCTTCGGCCTCGGACCGCGTCACAGTGACTTCAACCTTTGCCACACGCGCAACCATGTGCGCAATGCGCGGACTGACCAGGTTCTTCTGAAAATACGAGGAAACCCGCTTCTTGAGGTTGCTGGCCTTACCTACGTAAAGCACCTCATCCCGCTCGTCGATATGCCGGTACACGCCCGGCAGGTTTGGCAAGTCAGCCAGAAATGATTTCAGATTGAAGCTGTCGGGCATACTGATAACGGGCAAGGCTTTGCAGGGTGTCCCAGTCGGGCGCCGCTTGACGCGGTAACAGACGCCGGATACGCGCCAGTGATTGCGGCGAAGGTGTGTGTTCGAGACGGGCCAGCAGCTCGTCGGCAAGATCCGGACGATTACATACCAGCACCATGTCGCAGCCAGCAGTCAGGGCCGCCTGGGCGCGCGCGAGAATGTCACCCGCGACGGTTGCGCCTTCCATCGTCAGATCGTCAGAGAACACCACCCCATCATAAGCCAGATTGTCCCGCAGCACGGTCTGGATCCAGTACGGTGAAAACCCCGCCGGATTCGGGTCGACCTGCGAGTAGATAACATGAGCCGGCATTACCGACGGCAATACCATGTCGCCCAACCAGCCGTACGGGGCGGCATCTTCGCGCATTATCTCTTCGAAACTGCGATCGTCTACCGGAATTTCGTGATGGGAGTCGGCCTGCACGTAGCCGTGACCGGGGAAATGCTTACCGCAAGCCGCCATGCCGGAGAGCATAAGTCCTTGAATCAGCGCACGGGCCAGCATGGCGACCACTTGAGGTTCTCGATGAAAAGCGCGGTTGCCAATCACCTTGCTTACGCCGTAGTCCAGATCCAGGACCGGGGTAAAACTCAAGTCAACGCCGCAGGCGCGCAGTTCAGCACCCAGTACATAGCCGGTTTCCGTTGCCAGCCGCATGGCCGCCAGGGAATCGTCCATCCAGATCTCGCCGAACGCCGACATGGGCGGCAACGACGTGAAGCCGTCTTCACGAAAACGCTGGACACGTCCACCCTCATGGTCCACGCAGATCAGCAAGGGCTCTTCACGAAGAGTGTGAATTTCGCGGCACAATTCGATCAGCTCCTGCCTGCCCACAAAATTACGTGAGAACAGAATGACGCCCCCCACCAGAGGATGGCGCAGGCGCTGCCTTTCGTGATCAGTGAGTGACGCCCCCTCGACATCGACAATGACCGGGCCCAAGGGAAGAAATGGATTGGCAGAATCAGCAACTGTCATGTCGATGGTCAAATAGAGAGATCATTATGAGTGGATGGGTGTGGCAACGGCTCGAGCAACACAAAAGCCATGGCCAGGTCGCTTTCATCGCTAAGGGAAATATGTGCTGCACCGTAGCGCAGTGCATACCATTCGGCCAGGACACCATCGAGCCGGACAACCGGGCGCCCTCCGGGAGCGTTCAGGGCCTGCATCAGGCGCCAAGACATCGGAGCATGCATGCCCAGGCCAATGGCTTTGGAAAACGCCTCCTTGGCGGCGAACCGGGTAGCCAGGTATCGCACACCGCGCTGCGGATCACGCTGGTACCGGCGCTGAAATACCACCAGTTCCTGATCACCCAGGATACGATTCGCAAATTTGAGGCCCTGACGCTCGAACACACCGCGCACTCGATCGACTTTAACGATATCGGTGCCGATACCGGCAATGGCGACGGAAGAGGGCAGTTCCATGGCCCTATTACCTGCCCTTGAACACAGGAGCGCGCTTGCCCAGGAAGGCCTGGACGCCCTCCTGATAGTCTTCGGTGGCCCCCAGTTCGCGTATGAGGTCTCGTTCCAGATCCAACTGCTGCTCAAGTGTGTTATTTAAACTTTGGTTCAAGGCCAGCTTGGTGGCGGCCAGGCCCCTGGTGGGTGCCGTAGAAAAGTGTACGGCCAGCTCTTGCAAGCGGGCCTCGAAATGTTCGTCGGGTACGCATTCCCAGATCAGTCCCCATTGCGCCGCTTTCTCGGCGCTGAGCTTGTCGCCCAGCAGCGCCAGACCCATGGCACGCGCCGAGCCGATCAGGCGTGGCAAGGCATACGTGCCGCCCGTATCGGGCAAGAGGCCGAGGCGGCAAAACGGCTCGATGAAACTGGCCGACGCCTTCGCGATGACGATATCCCCCGCCAGCGCAAGATTGGCGCCCGCACCGGCCGCCACACCGTTTACCCCGACCACAACTGGCATTGGCAAGGCCCGCAAGCGTTTGACCAGCGGACCATAATACTTTTCGATGCTCGCGCCCAGGTCGAGCGGGGGATCACCTTCCTTGACCACCCGCTGCGAGAGATCCTGCCCCGCGCAAAATCCCCTGCCCGCCCCGGTTAACACCAATACCCGCGCGCCCTCTTTCTCGACCCGGCTCACGGCATCTGCCACCTCGGCGTGCATCTCAGCGGTGAAGCTGTTGAGTTTCTCGGGGCGGTTGAGCGTCAGACGCGCAACGCCGCCTTCGAATTCGAAAAGTATATTGTTGTAGGTCATAGTTTTATGAAATGCTCACGGTAATGCTTGAGCTCTTCGATGGATTCGTAAATATCAGCCAGGGCCTCATGTCGACTTTGCTTTACGAAGCTACGATAAACCTCGGGCTTCCAGCGCAAGGCCAGTTCCTTCAACGTACTGACATCCAGGTTGCGATAATGGAAGAAGGCTTCAAGCTTTGGCATGTACTTGACCAAGAATCGCCGGTCTTGTCCAACAGTGTTGCCGCAAAGCGGTGATTTTCCGGCGGGCACATATTTGCTCAGAAATTCCAGCAACTGCTCTTCGGCCTGCTCTTCGGTAACGGTCGAAGCTCGGACCTTTTCTGTCAGTCCGCTCTTGCCATGAGTAGAGGTGTTCCATTTATCCATGGCGTTAAGCAGTTCGTCGCTTTGGTGAATGACAACAACCGGCCCCTCCGCCACAAAAGTAAGGTCAGGTTCGGTGACCACGACCGCTGCTTCGATGATGCGTTCCTTTTCTGGATCGAGTCCTGTCATTTCCAGGTCGAGCCATACCAAACGCTGTTCATTAACCGCCATATAATCCTTCCTTAAAAGAGGGATTTTCTCATACCTGCCGGTAGCCTATATGTTTACACTGTGGTTCATCGCTTTTCTGCTCGCCGACCTGGCTACCCGTTCGTGGGTGGCTTCGCGCCAAATGCGCCATGTGCTGCGGCATCGCGACCAAGTTCCCCCCGAGTTTTCAGACCGCATCAGTCTGCGCAGTCACCAACGTGCCGCCGACTATACACTGGCCAAGGTTCGGCTGGGCATGGTGGAAAGGGTTGTCGAGGCCGGAATCCTCATTGCCCTTACCCTACTGGGCGGGTTGCAATGGCTTGACCTGTTCTGGGGCCGAACCATCGACTCGGAAATCTGGCGTCAATTGGCCTTGATCGGTTCAGTGGTATTCATCATCAGCCTGGTCAATCTACCCTTTTCAGTCTGGCGCAAATTCAAGCTCGAAGCGCGTTTCGGCTTCAACCGCGTGACGCCGAAACTGTTCGCCAGCGATCTGGTCAAGGGTCTGATACTCACCCTGCTCCTTGGTACGCCCCTGGTCGCGCTGGTGCTGTGGGTCATGGGTAATGCCGGCACACATTGGGTGTGGTGGGCCTGGGGGGTATGGGTCGCGTTCAATTTTCTGGTGATCTGGCTCTTTCCTACGGTTATCGCTCCGCTATTCAATAAGTTCACCCCCTTGCAGGATCAATCCGTTGCCGACAGGGTAAACGCCCTGGCAAAGCGCTGTGGCTTTCAGCTGAACGGATTGTTCGTCATGGATGGCTCGAAGCGCTCGGCGCACGGCAATGCGTACTTTACAGGCTTTGGCCGCAATCGCCGCATCGTATTCTTCGATACCTTGCTGTCGCGTCTGAATCCGGTCGAGATTGAAGCTGTGCTGGCGCATGAACTAGGGCACTTCAAGCATCGGCACATCGTCAAGCGCATGGCGGTAAGCTTTGGCGTGGCCCTGATCTTCTTCGCTGTTCTCGGATGGATTTCGCAACAAGTGTGGTTTTACACCGGGCTGGGGGTCATCCCCCAACTGGGACGCCCCAACGATGCGCTTGCGCTCATCTTGTTCTTTCTGGCAATGCCCGTCTTTACGTTCTGGGTAACTCCACTTGCCAGCTGGTTTTCGCGCAGGGATGAGTTTCAAGCGGACCAATATGCTGCTCGCCAATCCTCCGCCGACGCATTGATATCGGCACTGGTCAAGTTATACGACGACAACGCCGCTACACTTACTCCCGATCCGGTGCACTCGGCGTTTTATGACAGCCATCCGCCCGCCGCCTTGCGCATACAGAAGTTGCGGCATGAGGCCTGACCCATTGATGAAGGACGGCCTGATCATCGCGGCTCACGGACGGCATTACACCGTTGAGTTTTCCGACGGCACGACACGACAATGCTTTCCTCGTGGCAAAAAATCGGGCCCGGCCGTGGGCGACCATGTAGCGGTTCGTCTGCAGGGCGAAGCCGAAGGTGTCATCGAAGAGATCAAGGAAAGAAAAAACCTGGTCTATCGCTCGGACGACATGCGTACCAAGCAGTTCGCGGCGAACGTCGATCAGTTGCTGATTGTCGTGGCGGTCGAACCCGCCTTTTCGATGGAGCTGATAGGGCGGGCTTTGGTGGCTGCATGCCATGCCGATATCAGGCCCCTCATCATTCTCAACAAGGCCGATATCGCGCAGGGTTACGACAAGGCGGCACAACGCCTGCACGAACTGGCGGCAGTTTACGATCCGGCCCTACCGGTCATTCCCACCCACGCGCTCGACACCTCGAAGACCGTTTCCACACTGCTACCCCATCTGCGTGGTCGTTGCAGCTTGCTGCTGGGGCAAAGCGGAATGGGCAAGTCAAGCTTGCTGAACGCACTGGTTCCCCAAGCGCGGGCGGCAACGCAAGAACACTCTATTGCTTTGGACGCAGGCCGGCACACCACGACTTCGACGCGCTTGTACCATCTGCCTGGTGGCGACGGATCCATCATCGATTCGCCTGGTTTTCAGAATTTCGGTCTTTTTCATCTAGACCCCTCCGACATTGAACGAGGGTTTCCCGAATTCGCTCTACATGCCGAGCAATGTCGTTTCTATAACTGCACGCATCGACATGAACCGGGCTGCGGCGTATTGACAGCGCTGGAGCTTGGCAACATACACGCAGAAAGGCACGAGTTATACCAGCGACTTCTGGCCGAAATCGAAGAGAAAGATCGTTACTGACCGTTTACCACCTGCCGAGCGATGTGAGCCGAGCGGAGCTATAGCTTACTTTGGGCGGCTGACAAGAAGTGGTAGAAATTACGGATCAGTGCAGCCGTTGCTCCCCAGATAAAGTAGTTCTTCCAAGGCATCGAAAAATAGAACCGATGTCCGCCGTCAGGTAGATGAGCGCGATGCAAGAAATGGTTTGCGGGGTCCATCAAGAAAGACAGCGGCACCTCGAAGACCTCGGCCACCTCGGTCAGATCGGGTCGGATAGTGAATCCGGGCCGCACATAACCTATTACCGGCTTCATGGTAAAGCGGGTGGATGTGAGGAACCCCGGCTGCGTTCCGATCAGCTGAATATAGTCTGGCGTAACGCCGATTTCTTCCTGGGTTTCTCGCAAGGCCGCAGCCACGGCGTCTTGGTCGGTAGATTCGATCCGCCCTCCCGGGAAACAGATCTGACCGGCATGGTCGTACAGATGCGAGGCTCGCCGGGTGAAAAGAAGATGCAAGCCGTCGGAGCGCTGAACCAGAGGCACAAAAACAGCCGCCTGTACGATACCAATGAGGTCCAGGCTGTCGGCTTGAAAGCTTTCTGTGAAAACGGGCTCAACCTGCCAATCGACAGAGCTGCTGAACGCTTTCTGTATAAAGTCCAGTTCCATCGTTGCGTTGTTTAAAGGCAACAAGATGTCGGACAGCGGCACAATGGGCTGGGTTTGAGGATCGAACCCCGGTACAACTACCGTGCGTTTGACGGACCGGGAATGCGGTAGGTTTCGCTCCATAGCTCCAAACGTAAGTACCCCTGGCTGCGTTTACTTATATTTGCCGCGTACGACGTATTCATACAGAAAGCGGCAAAAACAAAGGCACCGCTCGGGTGCCTTTGTGACTGGATACGGGCGAAACAAAGCTTATGCTTCTGCTTTTTTATCGGCCCGGCGAACCAGTTTCTCTTTGATGCGTGCAGATTTACCCGAACGGCTACGCAGGTAATAAAGTTTAGCACGGCGGACATCGCCACGGCGCTTGACTTCGATAGACGCGATCTGGGGAGAATAAAGCTGGAAGGTACGTTCGATAGCTTCGCCAGACGAGATCTTGCGAACGATGAACGACGAATTAAGGCCGCGATTGCGCCTGGCGATGACGACGCCTTCGTAAGCCTGAACACGCTTGCGCGTACCTTCGACTACGTTGACGTTGACGACGACAGTGTCGCCGGCGCCAAATTCAGGCTTGGGCTCGCCGCCAGTAAGGCGGTTGATTTCTTCCTGCTCGAGTGTTGCGATTAAGTCCACGGTGGGCTCCTGATTTCATCGAAAACGACCTTTTTTATTGCTACAAGCAAGTGGCTCTATAAGAACCCTGCTTCTGCTCTGCCATTTGGCTGCCTTATGCGCTTGTTCGCAAAATTGGCATGCACTACTGCATTGGCATGTACTACTTGAGGTCGCCAGAAGATGACGTTGCAAAACCCAGCATTATACACCGTTACCTGAACCTTGGACAGAGCGCCGAGTTAAAGCAAAGAAATACGGCTTAGAACCCGCCAGCCGAACCGAGCCACATCAGCCCCGGGATTGTCGCACCCCAGATAGCCACCAAGCAAACATCGGCCAACATTGATCCACGGCTAAGACCTTTTTTTGTACCCGAAGACGTGCCGGCAGCCTTGCGGGACCGCGACTGATGCGGTTGCTGAACAGGGGGGAAAGGCCATTTTGCAGGGGTTTGTGGTGCGTTCATGGTTGTCGTCTCGCTAAAAAAGCATGATGTGCGCTGTGGGCCGACCCCTTTGGGTAAACTGACTGCCAAGTTGAGAAGCCCAGGCACTGTTTTTAAAACCACTGTTTATTTGAACAGCTTCTTTTCGATACTGTACGAAACAACAGTGGTTTTGGCAAGCTTTTTTTGAACAGCTCGCCCATCGCCCGCACAACACCACTCATGAGCGCTCACTTGCGTCGCTCTACTAATGCGTGCACCGCCCCACTCAATGCGCGCCCCGCCTCACATGGTGTATGGCCCGTTAGCGCGCACTCGGGGCAGGAGACCGCAGTGCCTTGAAGAGTCCAGCGCAACCAACAAAAAAAACCCCGCCCGGAATGTCCGTGGCGGGGTGCGGACGCTACAGGACCAGCCTGCCATGCGTCCAGGTCGGCCAACCAGCCGACCTGCAGGTGTTACTTGTTGGGCTGCGGCGTAATACGCAAATAAGGACGCACAACCGTGTAGCCCTTCGGGAACTTGGCCTTGAGCTCGGCCTCGTCCTTGATGGAAGGAACAATGATGCAGTCGTCACCGTCTTCCCAGTTAACTGGCGTGGCAACACTGTGGCTGTCGGTGAGTTGCAACGAATCAATGACGCGCAGGATTTCGTTGAAGTTACGACCCGTGCTGGCGGGATACGTAAGCGTCAGGCGGATCTTCTTGTTCGGATCGATGATGAAAACAGAACGCACGGTAGCAGTAGTGCTGGCATTCGGGTGGATCATGTCGTAAAGATCCGAAACCTTGCGATCGGAGTCGGCCAAGATGGGGAAGTTGACCTTGGTGTTTTGCGTATCGTTGATATCGTTGATCCATTCCTTGTGAGACTGCGCATCGTCTACCGAAACGGCAATCACCTTGACATTGCGCTTGGCAAACTCGTCGGCCAGCTTAGCGGTATAGCCGAGTTCGGTCGTGCACACGGGCGTGAAATCAGCCGGGTGAGAAAACAGTACACCCCAGCTATCGCCCAGATATTCATAAAACTTTATAGGACCGATGTCGGAGTCTTGTTCGAAGTCGGGGGCAGTGTCGCCCAGTCGCAAAGTAGCCATGATTGATCTCTTCCTGATTGGATGAAAAAAGCTGGACCAAGACACCGAAATGCCGGTTGGTCAGCACCAAAGAATTGTGCCACCTTCGATGGCGGAATTTAAATACCGTGTATATATAACCTTATAAGCTAAAGGCAACGCGCGGTGCAACAGGCAAAATGGCCGAGTCAAACTCGCAACGCTACTGGCCTGCTGTCACGTTCCGGGCATAGTCAGCTAGGTCGGCACCATCACGAATGGCCGCCAGCCAAGCGTGTGCCCGCGGCAGCACCAGCGAAGCATACATAATCGCCGCAGAAAGCTTATTCGAATAAAAAGAGTCTGAATCACCTTCGGCCGCCAGGGCATCGAGACTTATCACCGCAGCGCGTGCCATCTGCCAGCCGGCCAATACCGTGCCGGCCAACATCAGGTAGGGTACGCTGCCCCAGAATGCAGCGCGGGGGGCATGAGTACGCCCAACAATAATTTCGACCGCCTGCTCGTAAGCCTCAATGGCGCTTTCAAAGTGACTTGCCAAAACCGCAAGGCCACTTGCATGAGCCCCCTCTTGCCCCGCCCTGCCCTGAATCTCGCCAAGGGAACTACGCATTTGTTGCCGGAGATTTCCTGCGACGGTTCCTTGATCACGCCAGGTTTTCCGTCCGAGCAGATCGTTCGCCTGTATCGCCGTTGTGCCTTCGTAAATCGGCAGAATCCGGGCGTCCCGAAAGTACTGGGCGGCACCAGTCTCTTCGATATAGCCCATGCCGCCGTGTACTTGCACTCCAAGCGAGGCAACTTCGACAGCGTTCTCGGTACAGAAGCCCTTGATTATGGGTACAAGGTACTCGTACAGCGCCTTCTGTTGATTACGTTCCGCTTCGTCGCCATGGTGACGTGAAAGGTCAAGCGCCTTCGCCCCCAAGGCGGTGAGCGCGCGCCCCCCGTCAGTCAGCGCACGCATCGTCCACAACATTCGTTGAACATCGGGATGCTGATTGATGCTTACGGTTCCGGCCTTGGGATTGTCGATCGACTGCCCCTGAAGCCTGTCCCCTGCATACGCCCACGCCAGTTGAGTTGCGCGTTCGCAAAGCGCTACTCCTTGCACCCCAACGGCGAATCGGGCGGCGTTCATCATGACAAACATGTAGGCCAGACCATGGTGAGGCTGTCCGACCAGAAAGCCGACCGCTCCCTCTCCTGCCTCACCCTGTCCGGATCCATACAACATGACGGCGGTGGGACTGCCGTGTATTCCAAGCTTGTGTTCGAGTGAGGCGCACTGCACATCGTTACGCGGCCCGAGCGTTCCGTCCTGAGCAGGGATGAACTTGGGAACAATAAAAAGCGAAATACCCTTTACACCCTCAGGGGCATCGGGCAAACGGGCAAGCACCAGGTGGACGATATTCTCTGCCAGGTCATGCTCGCCATAGGTGATGAAGATCTTTTGACCAAAAAGGCGAAAGCTGCCGTCGGCCTGCGGCTCTGCCCTTGTCTTGAGCAGTGCCAGATCCGACCCCGCCTGTGGCTCGGTCAGATTCATCGTCCCGGTCCAACGTCCTTCAAGCAGTGGCGGAATATATAGTGCCTGCTGTTCAGGTGTGCCCACGGTCGACAATGCTTCGATAACACCGTCCGTAAGCAAGGGGCACAAGGAAAAGGCCAAGTTGGCGGCGTTGATGTTTTCGGAGGCTAACGTACCAACAAGCTTGGGAAAACCTTGCCCACCGATACGGGTGTCGTGCTGAAGGCCCTGCCAGCCACCTTGCGCGTATCGCTGAAACGCTTCGCGAAACCCCGGACTGGTTTGCACAGAATCACCATGCAATTGAGCTGGAGTGGTGTCACCGACAGCATTGAGGGGAGCAATTTCCGATTCGACAAACCTGGCGTTTTCGTCAAGGACGGCACGGACCAGATCGGGAGTGACATGGCTGAAAACAGGCAGTCCCAGCAGATCGGAAAGACCGGAGAGTTCCTCGATGACGAACTGATAGTCCCTCAAGGGAGTGCGATAGCCCATGATGCGCTCCGATCAGATGAATCGCGGCGCCGACAAAAACCGGCGCCGCGGTACTGCACGAATTACAGCGAATTGGCCAGCTCGGGCACCGCCTGGAACAAATCGGCAACAAGACCATAATCGGCGACGCCGAAAATTGGAGCTTCAGCGTCCTTGTTAATAGCCACAATGACCTTCGAGTCTTTCATCCCGGCCAAGTGCTGAATGGCTCCGGAAATGCCCACCGCCACATACAGCTGGGGAGCAACGATCTTTCCGGTTTGTCCGACCTGCCAGTCGTTGGGGGCGTAGCCGGCATCCACAGCCGCCCGGGATGCGCCCAATGCGGCACCCAGCTTGTCTGCCAGTGGCTCGAGAAGCTTGAAGTTTTCTGCGCTTCCCATTCCGCGGCCGCCCGATACCACCACGGTGGCTCCGGCCAACTCGGGCCGATCACTTTTAGCCAGTTCGCGGCCCACAAACGAAGAACGACCCGAGTCGCTCACTGCCTGCACCGTTTCGACGGAAGCCTGACCGCCTTCGGCAGCCACCGGATCGAACGCGGTGGTACGCACGGTGATGACCTTGACCGTATCTGACGACTGCACGGTAGCGATGGCGTTGCCGGCGTAGATCGGACGTTGGAAGGTATCAGGAGATTCGACAGCAATGATGTCGGAGATCTGGGCCACATCAAGCTTGGCGGCGACGCGGGGAGCCACGTTCTTGCCCTCGGCCGTGGCGGCGAACAGGATGTGGCTGTGACCTTCGGCCACGGCCAGGACCTGGGCTGCAACGTTTTCGGCCAGACCTTCAGCCAGCGCCGGGCCGTCGGCGAGCAACACCTTGCTGACTCCGGAAAGCTTGGCTGCGGCATCGGCTACAGCTTGTACGCCTTCACCCATTACCAAGACATGAATGTCGCCGCCGATCTTTTGAGCGGCCGCAACGGCATTGAGCGTAGCACCCTTCAGATGTGCCTTGTCGTGTTCTGCAATGACTAAAATCGACATGGTTAGATCACCTTTGCTTCGTTCTTGAGTTTATCTACCAGCGCTGCCACATCGGGCACCATCACACCTGCCGATCGTGCAGGCGGCTCGGACACCTTGAGCGTCTTCAGGCGCGGGGCAGGGTCCACTCCAAGGTCTTCGGGAGTTACGGTTTCGAGCGGCTTTTTCTTGGCCTTCATGATGTTGGGCAAGGTGACGTAACGAGGCTCGTTCAAGCGCAGGTCTGTAGTCACAATGGCTGGCAACTTCAGTGCGACGGTTTCCAGACCACCGTCGATTTCACGAGTGACGGTCGCCGTATCACCCGAGATTTCTATCTTGCTGGCAAAAGTGGCTTGCGGCCAGTCGAGCAACGCGGCCAGCATCTGGCCTGTTTGGTTCGCGTCGTCGTCGATGGCCTGCTTGCCCAAGATAACCAGTTGAGGCTGCTCTTTGTCGACCAGAGCCTTGAGCAGCTTGGCCACAGCCAGAGGCTGAAGCTGAGCGTCGGTCTGAACCAGAATGGACCGGTCCGCGCCAATAGCCATCGCCGTACGCAAGGTTTCCTGGCATTGTGCGACGCCGCAAGAAATGGCGACGACTTCAGTGGCGACGGAGTTCTCCTTCAACCGCGTGGCTTCTTCGACGGCGATCTCGTCGAACGGGTTCATGGACATCTTGACATTGGCGATATCCACATCGCTTTGATCCGACTTGACGCGCACCTTGACGTTGTAATCAACCACACGCTTGACGGGCACCAGTACCTTCATCGAGCATTACCTCCGGAACATAAATGAAAATTCGTTTTGAAGTGCGCATGCGCCCGTACTTCCGGCCCGGCGCAATTCGCTATTTAATTCGCGCAGTCCACCATTCTACAGCTTCGCCAACGCCTTGATGTGCACTGCAACACTGCGGCCCAGGGCCGATAAGTCGTAGCCGCCCTCAAGAAAGCTGACGATACGCCCGTTAGCCGTACGATCGGCCAGCTCGACCAATTTTTCGGTGATCCAGGCGTAGTCGGATTCGTGCATATTCAGGCCGCCCAACATGTCTTCGCAGTGGCCATCAAAGCCTGCCGAAATGAAGATGAACTCGGGTTGAAATTCTTCGAGCTTTGGCATCCAGCTTGTTTGCACGATGTCGCGCAAGGTCTCGCCGTCTGTGTTTGCCGGCACCCCGATATTGACCATATTAGAACCGACATTTTGAGCGTACACATTAGGAAAAATTGCATTCTGGTAAAAACTGCACATTAGAACCCGAGAGTCTGATTCAAACATTTCCTCGGTTCCGTTGCCATGATGCACATCGAAATCGATGATTGCTATCCGTTTAAACCCGTATTTTTCGAGCGTGTACGCTACAGTTATAGCTAAGTTATTAAAGAAGCAGAAGCCCATGGCCTGCTCTGCGCGGGCATGATGGCCGGGCGGTCGTACGGAACAAAATGCCGAATGCGCTTCATTTTTCATGATGGCGTCGACCGCGGCGATGCCTGCGCCCGCCGCGATAAAGGCAGCGGAAAGCGTATGCGGGTTCATGAGGGTATCGGGGTCGATTTCCGCGTAGCCATCTTTTGGTGACATCTTGCGTAGATATTCAAGATGCTTTCTGGAGTGCACGCGTAGAATGTCGTCTTCGTCAGCGGGGAGAGCCTCGCGCTCATCGAGCAGCCCTTGCAGGCCGCTTGAAATCAGATGGTCATTAATGGCATCTAGACGGAAGGGACTTTCGGGATGCCAGTCGCCCATTTCATGCAAGCGGCATTCGGGGTGAGTAATATAAAGGGTCTGCATAAGGAGGATTATGTTCAAACCCGCCCGCATTTTGCAAGTCGCCGCAGCAGTGCTGCTTGGCGGCTGCGCTTCAAGCCAGACCGTTCCCTCGAACACGCAGCAAACCAATTCATCCTATGTTCAACACGCCGTGTCGGCGCAGTCGACCGCGCCTTCGGCGGCCTCCGGCGGCTGGGCACGTAGGGCCGCGGCTCCCGATCTGAGTCCCGACGCATTCACGGATGCCAGCGGCCGCCTGGAGCCAGACATACAGGCCTATGCGCAGAGGGTGGCCGCGACCCGCGGCTTGCCCCTGGAGCATGTTCAGGCATTGCTGGAAGATGCACGCTACGACGCGAAAGCTGCGGAACTCATGTCGCCGGCAAAGACGCGAGTACGTCGAAGCTGGGTAACCTATCGCAAGCGCTTCGTCGACCCCATTCGTATTCGGGCCGGCGTGGAGTTCTGGACGGAAAATCGTCAGGCACTTGACGATGCTGCCAAACGCTATGGGGTGCCACCTTCGATCATAGTGGCCATCATTGGAGTTGAAACGGTGTATGGCCGTTACACGGGCAGCTTTTCAGTGTTGGACGCCATCACAACGCTGGCCTTCCGTTATCCCGAACATCCCAATCGTCCTGATCGCGTAAAACTGTTTCAGGACCAGCTGGCCGACTTGATGGTGCTGGATTACCAAGGCGTGCTGGACGCAAGACGCGTTACGGGCTCATTCGCCGGTGCGATCGGCTTGCCCCAATTTATGCCCGGTAGCCTGAAACGTTACGCGGTCGATGGTGATGGCGATCGCACCATAGATCTGGCGGCCAGTCGCGCGGACGCCATCATGTCAGTCGCCAACTTCCTGGTTGAACACGGTTGGCAAGCGGGCTTGCCGGTGTTCGCACCCGTACGGCTTCCTGCCGACGCCAAGAGTCTCGTCCACGGCGGACTCGAACCTGTTTACGACTGGAAGCAACTGGAAGCACAAGGCGCTTCGACGGTCCCCACGACAACATCGGGGCGGGACTCGGCACGCTGGACCCAGCACAAGCTGGGCGTCGTCGATCTGGTTGACGAACCGCGCAAACAGGTCGAGTACCGAAGCGGCACGCCCAATTTCTTCGCCATCACACATTACAACCGAAGCTATTTCTATGCGGCATCCGTCGCCGATCTGGCTGAGGAATTGGCGTCGCGCATGGGCTACGGTCGACCGAACTAAGGCGTAGAAGAGACTCGCCGACTGGCTCGTAGCAGTGTTACTCTAAAAGTCCGCCCGAGGGAACGTGGGCAGACCAGAAGCGAAAGCCAATGTCGATGCACTCTCCTCTTCCGACGCAATCTGAGTTACCCGGCGGGGCTGGCAGTTTAAGTCAGGCCTCGACCGCAACAGGCCTTGCCGAAACCGAACTCGCCGAGTTGTCGCAAGGCCTGTTGGCTCCCCAAGCGTCGGTGTCTCCGAAGTATCTTTACGACACCCTGGGCTCAAAGCTGTTTGAAACCCTGTGTCTTCTACCCGAGTATTATCCGACGCGAACGGAGGCCGCAATATTTGAGGACAGGCGCTTGGAAATCGCCCGCGCTGTTCCGCGCCAGGCGGTGTTGATTGATCTGGGCGCGGGTAATTGTGCAAAGGCAGAGAAACTCTTTGAACCACTGCAACCCTCGCACTACATTGCCGTAGACATTTCTGCTGACTTCCTGCGAAGCGCACTGCGCCGACTGCGTCCGCGGTATCCCGACATTCGCATGCATGCGTTGGGTCAGGACTTTTCGCGCGGCCTTCATTTACCGGACGATGTTCCTTCCAGGGGTCGTCTGTTCTTTTACCCGGGTTCGTCCCTCGGCAATTTCGCACCGCCTGAAGCGCAGCGATTTCTTGGCGGCTTGAAGCAAACCACGGCGCAGCCTGCGTCGTTATTGCTGGGAGTCGACCTGGTCAAGGACGCCGAAATACTCAATGCAGCCTATGACGACGCCTTGGGCCTCACCAGCGCATTCAACTTGAATCTGCTGCGCAACATCAACCGAACTCTTGGCACAGATTTCGACGTTCGTCACTGGCAGCATGTCGCCTTTTTCAATCCGACCCACAGCCGGGTCGAAATGTACCTGCAAGCCAGGCAAGATGTGCTCGTGAGCTGGAGCGGAAACAGGCGCCATTTCAATCAAGGGGAGCGGATCCACACTGAAAACAGCTACAAGTACACGCGCGAATCCTTATCGATACTGCTCGAAGAATCAGGATGGACGCCAAGCGAATTCTGGACAGATGATGCTGAATGGTTCGCAGTCGTGCATGCGCGTTCAACGTCGACCCGCCCATGAACACAAAGGATTCCTCAATGATTGCCTCCGGCACCCTGCTCGCGCGATATGAGGACATTAGACAAGCCACGGCCATATTGGCTGAACCACTTAGCGACGAAGACTGCAGCGCCCAATCGATGACCGACGCAAGCCCGGTCAAATGGCATCTTGCGCATACGACGTGGTTCTTTGAAACGTTTGTACTGGAACCGTTCGAACCAGGCTTTCGTCCTTTTCATTCGGCGTTTCGTGTGTTGTTCAATTCGTATTACAACGGCGTGGGCGAGCAGTATCCCCGCGCAAGGCGCGGCCTGATCACCCGACCAGGCATGGACAAAGTCTGGGACTACCGCAACGATGTCGACGCACGCATTGAATCCTTGATCGTAATCTGCGCCTCACAGCCAAACCTTAAGTCCAAACAGATCGAGCAGCTGATTGAACTCGGACTGCAGCACGAGCAACAGCATCAAGAACTGATCCTCACCGACGCCCAGCACCTTCTCTGGCAAAACCCATTGCGACCGGCTTTCCACGACGAAAGGGCCTTGCTGGATCTGAAGCACAAACAGCTAGAACCGCCCCCGCTACGCTGGCTGTCGTTTGAGCCCGGGATCGCTGAGATCGGTAGCGATGGCGCGGGGTTCTGTTTTGATAACGAGTTGCCCCGCCACAAACAGTATCTTGAGCCCTATGCCTTGGCCTCACGGCTCGTGACCAATGAGGAATACCTGGCCTTTATCGAGGCTGGCGGCTATCAGGATCCGGCGCTGTGGCTGTCCGAGGGGTGGGCATGGCTGCAATCGGAAAACCCAGCCATCCACCACCCCTTGTATTGGGAAAAACGTGACGGCGTCTGGCATGAGTTCACGCTCTTTGGCATGATGCCCCTGGCATCCGAGGGTCCTGTACTGCATCTGTCGCTTTACGAGGCCGACGCCTACGCACGATGGGCACAGGCCAGGCTGCCCACCGAAGCAGAATGGGAACACGCTGCCATGGCCACTCCCTACGAGCAGCCCGACGTCAGTATCAGCAATGCACCCGCCATTGACCAGCTTTACGATACCGCCTGGCAATGGACCTCGAGCAGTTATTCACCGTATCCGGGGTTCAAGGCCCAAGCCGGAGCCATTGGTGAGTACAACGGCAAATTCATGGTGAACCAGTACGTGTTGCGCGGAGGATCGTGCGTGACCCCGCCCGGGCACACTCGCGCCACTTACCGCAACTTCTTTCCCGCCTATGCGCGTTGGCAATATACAGGGCTGCGACTGGCAAGGTCTGTGTAGGCCGGTTCGCGATCGGAACTCGCCTTGGCTAATTGAAGACGCCGGTAGACAGATAGCGGTCGCCTCGATCGCACACGATAAAAGCGATGGTGGCGTTCTCGACGCGCGCTGAAACACGCAACGCCGCTACCAGGGCTCCAGCCGAAGAAATACCCGCGAATATACCTTCTTCGGCAGCCAGCCTGCGCGCCATTTCCTCGGCCTCTTCCTGGCCGATGTATTCGAAGGCGTCTACCTTGTCAGGGTGATAAATTTTGGGTTGATAAGCTTCGGGCCACTTGCGAATGCCGGGAATCGACGCGCCTTCTGCAGGTTGCGCGCCTACCACTTGAATGGCTGGGTTCTGGCTACGCAAATAGTGCCCGACACCCATGATTGTTCCGGTTGTACCCATGGCGCTGACAAAATGTGTGATATTGCCATTGGTCTGCTGCCACAGTTCGGGCCCCGTCGCATCGATGTGCGCCTGGGTATTGTCGGGGTTGGCAAATTGATCGAGCACCTTGCCCTTGCCTTCGGCTTGCATCCTGGTGGCCAGGTCGCGCGCATACTCCATGCCGCCCTGATTGGCCGGAGTCAGGATCAACTCGGCTCCGTAGGCCGTCATGGCAGCCCGACGCTCAACCGAAAGGTTGTCGGGCATGATGAGGATCATTTTGTAGCCGCGAATCGCAGCCACCATTGCCAGAGCAATTCCGGTATTGCCGCTGGTGGCTTCTATGAGGGTGTCGCCCGGCCGGATCTCGCCGCGCTCTTCGGCGCGGCGGATCATGGAGTTGGCGGCACGATCCTTGACGGAACCGGCTGGGTTATTGCCCTCGAGCTTGGCCAAAATGATGTTGCCGCGGTCTTCGGCCTGTTTACCGGGGAGGCGTTGCAAGCGAACCAAAGGCGTGTTGCCGATGGTCTCTTCAATGGTTGGGTATGCGCTGTTCATGTGCAAATAATACACCGAACCCGCGGCCCGAGATGCGCCTACTTGCCTGCTTTTCGTTGCACAGCAGGTGCCGGTGCTTTGGGTGTGGAGCCCCCGGGCCCGACCACCAAGCCGGCCGCCTGAAGCGACTTCGCTTTCTTGGGACCGATTCCCTTGACGCGTTCGCTGAGGTCTTCGAACGACTCGAAGCTGCCCCCGCGATTACGTTCTTCGACGATGGTCTGAGCTGTTTTTGGGCCGATTCCGGTTATGGTCTCGAGTTCTTGAGCGCCAGCGCTATTGACGTTAACGGCCCAGGCTGCAGAAACCCCCAGCGCAAGGGTCGTTGCCAACATGGCCATCGCCCCGGCAGCACGTCGGCGCGCCAGGCGCAAGGAACGGGGATTTCGCACCAGGCGCCGCCCTTTTGCATGGCGCGACGCCCCCCCTGCGCCCGGTCGCAAGCGCCGGGATGCTTCTTGGGGTTCAGGAACGGCGCCTTCGTTGGCAGCCCGGCGACGCGGCTCGGACAAAGGTCGTGCAACGGTGGATTCTGTAAAAGGATTCATGGCGATCTCCGATGGAATGAACCGAAAGGACAGCTCGCGGGTAAGAGCCGTCCATCACCATGATGCAGATTCACCCTGGCCTTAACTATAAGTGAGGCGGGAGTTGATCCATCCGTACAATTACCCGTTGAATGGGTCAGCGGGCTGCCGGCGAAGAAGCGGAATCAGATGCGGCCCTGCTTCAACAGTGCACGCGCGTACTCAGCGACTCCGGTCTGGACGTTTTTAAATTCCTGGTTGTATCCAGCCGCTCGCAAGCGAGTGAGGTCTGCCTGCGTGTGACTTTGATAGCGACCCTTGAGGTCATCCGGAAACTCGATGTAGCGGATCAGTTTCTGTTCTACCAGTTCACTCAAGGACAAGGCCTCATGGCCCGACGCCGCTCGAAGGGTGTTGACCACCGTGGCTGCCACATCATTGAAGGGCTGGGCTCGCCCGGTGCCGCAATTGAAAATGCCCGACACCTCGGGGTGATCGAGAAAGTGAAGGTTGACATTGACCACATCATCCACGTGGATGAAGTCACGCATCTGTCCACCGTTGGCATAACCGTCCCAACCCCCAAACAATCGCACATGGCCTTCGGCGCGGAACTGATTCATGTTGTGGAACGCCACCGAGGCCATGCGGCCCTTATGTTGTTCGTTTGGCCCGTATACATTGAAATAGCGCAGGCCCACAACCGGGGCGGACAGCTCGCCGAGGTGTCTGCGCAGCACCTGATCAAACAGGAACTTGGAGTAACCATATACATTCAGCGGCGATTCATAGAGCAGGTCTTCGATATAGGAGGGACCAGCCCCATACACAGCGGCCGATGATGCATATAACAGTGGTATCTTGTGTTTCTGGGCGTATTGAAAAATTTCGAGCGTGACTCGATAGTTGTTATCGAGCATGTACTTGCCGTTGCGCTCGGTGGTGTCTGAACAGGCACCCTGGTGCAGGACGGCCTGAATGGATGGCAGGCGACCCGCAGCCAATCGCTGGCGGAACTCGTCCTTGTCCATGTAATCGCCGATCTGCCCGTCAACCAGGTTGATGAACTTGTCGCCTTCAGTCAGATCATCCACGGCCAAAATGTCTTTATGGCCGCGGTCGTTCAAGCCGCGAACCAGGTTGCTGCCTATGAATCCCGCTGCGCCCGTCACCACGATCATGTCAATTCTCCTGCCGTCACCACGGACGTACCAAGTTTTCCTACCACGACGCCACCCGCCCGGTTCGCCCATTCGACCGCTTCGTACCATGCAAGTCCAGCGGCACGTGTGACTGCCAGTGCCGCCAGAACGGTGTCGCCTGCACCCGATACGTCGAATACCTCGTGGGCCTGGGCGTCGACATGATGGCGACCGGCTTCACTGAACAAGGTCATACCCTGCTCGGAGCGTGTAACGAGCAAGGCCTCGAGGGCCAACTCTTCGCGCAACTTTTGCGCCCGCTCTTCGAGCTCGGCTTCAGTTTGCCAGCGCCCGACGGCATCGGCCATCTCGGCACGATTGGGCGTAATGATGGTGGCGCCCCGATAACGGCGGTAAGCATGCCCTTTCGGGTCGACAAGTACCGGCAGGCCTGCCGCCGTGGCCGCCTTGATCAGATCCTCAACGCGGCTGAGGGCCCCCTTGGCATAGTCGGACAACACTACCATGTCGTGACCGGCCAACTGAGATACGAAATCGTCATGCAAGGCTTCAAGACAGTTTACGTTGGGGTTCTCTTCGAAATCCACTCGCAGTAATTGCTGCTGTCGTCCCAGGACGCGCATCTTGAGTGTGGTGTGCAAGCTCGGGTCGGTGATCAGTCGCGGATGGATTCCCTCTGCCCGGGACAACTCACTGATTTGTCGACCTGCTTCATCGTCGCCAACAACGCCCATCAAGGTTGCCTGAGCTCCCAACGACACGATATTGCGCGCCACGTTAGCGGCACCCCCCAACCGGTCTTCGCGCCGCGCCACTCGTACAACCGGTACCGGAGCCTCGGGCGAAATGCGGTCTACTTCACCGAACCAATAGCGATCGAGCATCAGGTCGCCTACCACCAGCACGCGAACCCGCGCAGCGGCTTCCAGTGGAAATGCCATCATGCTAGCTCCTCAATACGGCGCGGCTGATAGGTTTCCCAGGAATTACATCCCGGGCATTGCCAATAGAAGTGCCGGGCCTCGAAGCCGCAGACGCCGCAGGCATAACGATCCAGACGCTGCGTGTGCTTGTGAATCAAAGATCGCAGCAAGCCCAGATCGGCATCGGGTGCCATATTGGGCCCCGGTGGCGTCGTGCCGGAGGCCAGCTCAACTTCAAGAAGACGATCCAGACCCAATAATGTGGGATGGGCACGCAGGGCATCCCGTGCGAACTCCCAGGCAGGTACGTAGCCGTCTTGCGCTCGCAACTCACGAAAAATTACGTTGAACACATCGAGTGCGGGGTAACGCATGTAGTGGGCTGTCAGAATCTTGAGACCTTCCGGGGCCTGCCCCAGGCTCCGGTAGCTTTCAAGAAGCTGCTCGGCAACCAGGCCCGCATACTCGGGCGCCGTCGCCAACACCGACTCCAGATAGGTACGCTCTCGCTCGCGGTTATTGCCCAAACGCGCCACGGCAGCACGCAACATGGCAATGCGCGCTTCGGAAGCGTGACCCCGTTGCTGGCCGCGTAAGGCATGTGCCGCCTTATCAGCGGCATCCAGTGCTGCATTGGCGGCTTCAAGATCGGGAGGCTTGACCGACAAGGCCGCCTGGGCCTGCTCACATTGATAATGCACCAGCTGAGGGACGGGTTCATCGACAAGCCCGCGAAGGCGCTTGACGGCCTCGATTGCGCGGGGCCAATCGTGTTCAGACTCATAGATGCGGATCAGAGCACGCACGGCGGGGACGGCAAAACGTGTGTCGAGCACCTGCTGGAATGCTTGCTCAGCACGATCGAGCATGCCGGCCTTGAGAAAGTCCTGGCCCAGTTCATGCATGGCATGTTCGCGATCCTCTTGAGGAAGATCGGAACGCGAAAGCAGGCTCTGATGCACGCGAATGGCGCGTTCCATTTCACCCCTGCGCCTGAACAGGCTACCCAAGGCAAAGTGCAATTCTGTTGTTTCAGGATCCAGTTTGGCGACTTCAACGAAGGCATCAATGGCTCGATCAGGCTCTTCGTTGAGTATGAAGTTCAACCCCCTGAAATACGAATTGGGCAAGCTGCGGGTTTCGGACAACATTTGACGAATGTCCACCCTTGCCGCGATCCAGCCAAGCGCAAAGATCACCGGCACCAATATCAACCACCACGGTTCAAAATCCACTGTATCGACCTCGTTCAACCAGACTGCACTTACAGCGGGGCCAAGGGCGCGATGGTGTCAGGTGCGAGGGTTGCATCCGCGGGGGAAGCATCACGAGCCGCCGATTCGCGCAGGCGTTGTACCTCGCGTCGCAGGCGGGCAGCTTCGCGGCGGCGTCGCATCGAGGCGGGCAGCAATACCAGCACGGCACACAACGCACCCACGGCAAAGGCAATGAGCATGACGACAATCAGTGGAACGGCGGGGATGACGTGATCGGCATACAGGCCTACGTCGACCGGCTCGGTGTTTTTCAGTGCGAACAGAAGGACCAGAACGAACACCACCAGGCGCACTGCCCAGATCACGAAACGCATCACTCAACTCCAGATATCGGGAATATGGCAATTGTAAGGTAATCGAGGCCGGGCGAGGAGTTGGCGTTCATGAAAGCGGGTGCGGAATAGCTCGCCCGCTGTCAGGCTCGGCGGTGGCCTGTGCGATGCGACGATAACAACACGGCGATTCGACAGCTAGCTGCGGCTAAGGCATCGATGGAAGGAGCACCAAAGCACACCGCCACCTTGCCGGCGCTCCTGGAGTGGATCGTTCAAGAAAGTTTCGGTGTGAGGCCGTCGTGAAAATCAACCCGCGTCGGCGGTCATCGGCCTCGATGTAGTGGCGACCGCGCGCCTCGGCATCGGCCAGAAGTTCCAGCTCGTTCATTTGAAAAACCACTCCTGTTTCATCCATGCGCCACCGCGGTGGGCGCAATTGCCCGCGTCGCCCACCAGAACAGCAGCGCCACCAGGCTGACCGCCGCGCCCAGCAGGCAGACCCCCTGCCAGCCGGCGTGGGCATAGGTCACAGTGGTGCCGATCGCGCCCAATCCGCTGCCAACTGCGTAAAACAGCATGTACAGGCCGACCAGCCGGCTGTGCGCCTCGGGCCTGGTGCGGAATATCAGGCTCTGGTTGGTGACGTGCAGCGCCTGGCCACCCAGGTCGAGCAGCACGATGCCAATCACCAGCGCCCACAGCGACCACTCCATCAACGATAGCGGCCACCAGGCCAGCAGCAGCACCACCAGCGCCGCTGCGCTGGTACGTTGGGCATACCCTCGATCGGCCCACTGCCCGGCGCGCGCGGCGGCTAAGGCGCCGACCACGCCCGCCAGGCCGAAGGCGCCTATGACCGTGTGCGAGAAGTTGAAGGGCGGCGCGCTCAGTGGCAGCACCAGCGCGCTCCAGAAGATGTTGAACGCGGCAAACATCAGCAGCGCCAGCACACCACGCACTTGCAGCACTCTTTCTTGGCGCAGCAGCGTCAGCATGGAAACGATCAGTCGCGGATAACTCAGCGCATTGGACGCCGGTGGCAAGTCCGGCAACCGCCGCCAGAGCGGGACTGCAATCGCCAACATCAGGACTGCGGCACAGAGATACACACCACGCCAGCCCGCCAGGTCACTGACGCCACCGGCGAACACCCGCGCCAGCAGCAGCCCGATGAACACGCCGCCCTGCGCAGCGCCCACCACACGGCCCTGTTCATGCGGTGCGGCGGCGCTGGCCGCGTAGGCGATCAGTCCCTGCGTCATTGCCGTGCCCAGCAATCCAACCGCAAGCATGCCCGCCAGTAGCGCGGGTGCAGAGCGTGCCAGACTCACAGCCGCCAGCGCGGTCACCAGCGCCAACAGTTGCAACGCCATCAGGCGACGGCGCTCCACCCGGTCACCCAGTGGCACCAACAACAGCAGGGCCAGCGCACAACCGATCTGCGTGGCGGTCACGACACCGCCGACCGCCGCATGGCTGATGCGAAAGTCCCGCGCCAGCGCGTCCAGCAAGGGCTGGGCGTAATAAACATTCGCCACGCTCAAGCCACTGGCGATGGCGAATAGCCAGACCAAGCTGCGGGGCATGTCCGCAGGCCGGACAGATGCTCGGCTGTCCGGTGGCGACGACGGTAAAGCGAGAGAATTTTTCATGATTGCAAGCTGATCCAATCTGGTTTCAAAACAAAACCAATTGAATGCTAGGCCATGTGGTTTTAAAATGCAACTACAAAGCCCACTACCGCCAGCCAGGAGACGCCATGCCTTCCCGCAAGCCCTTGAGCGACGGACCTTGTCCCGTCGCGCGATCCGTCGATTTGATCGGGGATCGCTGGTCACTGCTCATCGTGCGCGATGCCTTCGACGGCTTGCGCCGCTTCGGTGATTTCCAACGCAGCCTGGGCGTGGCGCGCAACATACTCGCCGACCGGCTGCGCAAGTTGGTCGAGGCAGGCATCCTCGAAACGCAAGACGCTTCGGATGGCACGGCCTATCAGGAATATGTGCTGACGCCGAAGGGCGAAAGCCTGTTTCCCATCGTGGTGGCGCTGCGCCAATGGGGCGAGCGGCACCTGTTCGCGCGCGGAGAGTGTCACTCGGTGCTCATCGACAGGCGCACGGGCAAGCCGATTCCGTTCATGGCGCCCACAACCAAGGATGGCGCTGCGCTGCTGCCTGCCGCCACTGAAGTGCGGAAAGTATCCTGAAGCGAGGCTACTAAACCGCGTCACAGGCTCGACCGCCTGCCACATCAGGTTTCAGATTGCACTCGCATATGACGCGCGCGGGTAGGTTATTGATAACACTGCTGTATCGGGCTACAGAGCAGTCCAGCGAAATGTCTGGCTGGAGTCATCGTCAAACAAAAAAATACCCCCGGTAAAACCGAGGGTATTCTGGACTGAAAGGCCGGTGCCGCCCTAACCGTGCACGATTCTAGCGCTCAACGAGCTTTCGTGGTCGGGATAGGACTGGTCGTCGGTGTCGCTGCCGGCAGCCTTGCTTTCGGCATCGAATGCCGCGTCGACTCGTTCGCGCAGTTCTTTGCCGGCCTTGAAGTGGGGCACCTGCTTGGCAGGCACCATCACTTTCTCGCCAGACTTGGGGTTGCGCCCAACACGAGACGAACGCATCGATAACGAAAAACTGCCAAAGCCTCGGATCTCGATGCGCTGACCATTGACCAAAGCTTGGGTCATGGCATCGAGAACCGTCTTGACGGCGATATCTGTGTCGCGGGCCGCCAACTGTGGATAGCGGCTCGCGAGCAGCGCGATCAACTCGGACTTAGTCACAAGCGATTAACCGTCGTCGCGTTGCTGGTCCAGCTTGGCCTTGAGCAATGCGCCCAGGTTGGTCGTACCCGAGGAAGCACTGGCTTCGGACATGCGCTGGAGCGTATCGGCAGTTTCGGCGTTATCGCGAGCCTTGATCGACAACTGAATCGAACGCGTTTTGCGGTCGATGTTGATGATCATGGCGTCGATGTTGGCGCCTTCTTGCAGGACGGTCGTGGCGTCTTCGACGCGGCCGGCCGAGATTTCGGAAGCACGCAGATAACCTTCGACGTCTACCGACAGGGTAACGACTGCACCCTTGGGTTCGACCGACTTGATGGTGCCAGGTACCACGGCGCCCTTGTCGTATGTCGCGACGAAGTTGTTGAAGGGGTCGCCTTCGAGCTGCTTGATGCCGAGCGAGATACGTTCTTTGTCGGTATCGATACCCAGAACAACGGCGTCGATCTCGTCGCCCTTCTTGAAGTTGCGAACTGCTTCTTCGCCGGTATCGGTCCAGGACAAATCGGACAGGTGAACCAGACCGTCGATGCCTCCGGGCAGGCCGACAAATACGCCGAAGTCGGTGATCGACTTGATGGCTCCACGAACCTTGTCGCCGCGCTTGAAGTTGATCGAGAACTCTTCCCAGGGGTTGGGACGGCACTGTTTCATGCCCAGCGAGATACGGCGACGGTCTTCGTCGATTTCGAGAACCATGACTTCGACTTCTTCGCCCAAGGTGACAACCTTGCGGGGATCGACGTTCTTGTTGGTCCAGTCCATTTCGGAAACGTGCACCAGACCTTCGATGCCGGCTTCAACTTCGACGAACGCACCGTAATCGGTAAGGTTGGTAACCTTGCCGAACAGGCGGGTGCCTTGCGGGTAGCGACGAGCCAGGCCGACCCAGGGGTCTTCGCCCAGCTGCTTGACGCCCAGCGAGACACGGCTTTTCTCTTGGTCGAACTTGAGTACCTTGGCTTCGATTTCCTGACCCACCTGAAGCACTTCAGACGGGTGACGGACACGGCGCCAAGCCATGTCGGTGATGTGCAGAAGACCATCGATACCGCCCAGGTCGACGAACGCACCGTAGTCGGTAATGTTCTTGACCACGCCCTTGACCACTGCGCCTTCGTGCAGGGTTTCGAGCAGCTTTTCGCGCTCTTCGCCCATGCTGGCCTCGAGCACGGCACGGCGAGACAACACGACGTTGTTGCGCTTGCGATCGAGCTTGATGACCTTGAATTCGAGAGTTTTGCCTTCGTACGGCGTGGTGTCTTTGACGGGACGCAGATCAACCAGCGAACCAGGCAGGAATGCACGGATGCCGTTGGTCATGACGGTCAGACCGCCCTTGACCTTGCCGGTGATGGTACCGTTGACCAGCTCGCCGGACTCGAGCGCTTGCTCGAGCTGCAGCCAGGCGGACAGGCGCTTGGCGCGGTCACGCGACAGGATGGTGTCGCCATAGCCGTTTTCGAGCGAATCGATGGCCACCGACACGAACGCGCCGGCTTCGACTTCGAGCTCGCCTTGGTCGTTGAGGAATTCTTCGACGGGGATAAGGGCTTCGGATTTGAGACCTGCGTTGACCACAACGAAGTTGTGATCGATGCGCACGACTTCGGCCGAGATAACCTCGCCCGATTTCATGTCTTGATTCTTGAGGCTTTCAGCAAAGAGATCGGCGAAGCTTTCGCCGCCGGTGGCGGCAGTGGTTGGGATGGAAGACATTAAAATTAGTCCATTAGCCAGGATGGCTGTTAAAAACACACCTGGGCATTCGCCCCGGTGGAGTGGAACAAACCCAAAACCAAAAAACTCAGTTTCGGGGACTTATTGTCGATGCGGGGTGCTTGGACCACAAATCGAGTACTGCATTGACCGTTTCATCGATACTTAAACTGGATGAATCGATCAGATTCGCATCAGGGGCCGCGCAAAGCGGCGCATTGCTGCGAGATCGGTCGCGCGCATCGCGCGCTTCCATATCTTTCATGAGGTTTGCTAGATTAGCAGAAAAACCCTTTTCCTTCAACTGCTTACATCTTCTTTCCGCACGAGCCGCGACGTCGGCCTCGAGAAATATTTTTAGCTCGGCATCCGGAAAAACCACCGTACCCATATCGCGGCCGTCCGCAACAAGGCCGGGGCCACAGCGAAACGCCCGCTGGCGGGCAAGCAGCGCATCGCGCAGGGGTTGCTGCGGCGCAATACTCGAAGCCAGGTTTCCGACCTCTTCATCGCGAATGCGCGAGGCAACATCGCAACCGTTGAGCAAGATCTGCGTGCCCTTGAATTCGACATCGAGCTTCCGTGCCACCTCGGCCACGGCGGCCTCGTCGGTTGTGTCAACGCCCTGCTCCAGGCAAGCCAGGGCGCTAAGGCGATACAGTGCGCCGCTATCCAGTACCGACCAACCCAGAATCTGAGCCACACGATGCGCAACGGTACCCTTGCCGGACGCGGTCGGGCCGTCAATAGTTATGACAGGCGTGAGTGATTGGGTGGACTTCATGCGGACACAACCCCTTGAAACACCGAAAAATAGTCAGGAAAAGTCTTGCTGACACACTCAGGGTCTTCGATGACGATTGGTTTGGGGCCAAACGCCGCAAGCGAAAAGCACATGGCCATGCGGTGATCGTCATAGGTGGCGATACTGGCTTCACGCCACTTGTCTCGGGCAAGGGGATGTACACGAAGCCAATCGTCGCCCTCTTCCACTGTTGCGCCCAGCTTGCCCAGCTCGGTCGCCATGGCGTGAATGCGATCGGTTTCCTTGACGCGCCAACTGCCGATATTGCGCAAGGTACATGGGCCGTCGGCGTACAGAGCCAAGGCGGCCGCCGTCATGGCTGCGTCGGGGATCAAGTTGAAATCTTCATCGAAGGCGCTGAGGCGTTCGCCTTTCGCAACTCTGACGCCCGAAACCTCGATGGAGTTTTCGTGCCAGGTCACATCGGCCCCCATAGTCTGCAAGGTGTCCGCAAAGGCGACATCACCTTGTATGCTGCGCGACCCCACGCCATGTATATGCATGGGGCCGCCACCGATGGCACCCAGAGCCATGAAATACGACGCGGAGGAAGCATCACCCTCGACCGCGACAACTCCAGGCGAGCGGTAGGCAGCAGAGGCCGGTATGGTGAAACGTTGCCAACCTTCGCACTTCACGTCAACGCCAAACCGAGCCATTAAATTCAGGGTGATCAGGATATACGGTCGAGATATCAATACGCCTTCAACTTCGATTTCCAGATCGCGTCCCGTGGCGGCCGTATATATGGGTCCGGCCATCAGAAGCGAGGTCAGAAACTGGCTCGAGACCGAACCCTTGATCCGAACGGGACCCTCGGCACCAAGTGCACCGGGCGCAATGGCCAATGGAGGATAGCCTTCGCTTCCTTGGTAATCGATTCGGGCGCCCGCCTGACGCAACGCGTCGACCAGATCGCCGATAGGTCTTTCGTGCATGCGAGGCACGCCCGACATGCGGAAATTCCCCTGCATGAATGCAAGGGCAGCAGTCAAAGGTCGAAACGCCGTACCGGCGTTGCCCAGGAAAAGCACGGCTTCCTGCGCAGGAAACGGACAACCGCCGTCAACATCTATTGAATCAATATCGACCTCGGTCAACGACACGCCCAGTTTATGCAGCGAATCCAGCATGACCCGGGTATCGTCAGAGTCGAGCAGGCCTTGAACACGGGTAGTTCCTTGCGCCAGCGCTGCCAGCAACAACACGCGATTCGAGATGCTTTTGGATCCTGGCAAGCGCACTTCGCCTTTTGCGGCGGTGAGCGGTTGCAACAAAAGGCTGGTGTCAGCGGTCATGTACGGCTCCTGCTACCCCAGAAACGGCGCGCAAGCGCCGCGCGTTCCAGAAAATCATACAAGCCCTGCGCGTTGTCGTCGTGCAAGGCCTCTTCGGCATGGTCAAGTACCCGTCGAAACTCGGCCAGCTCGGCAAGCACCGCCCTTCGGTTGGCCACGAAGATGTCACGCCACATCTCGGGTGACCCGGCTGCAATACGCGTGAAATCCCGAAAACCAGACCCGGCCAGACTCATGCGCTTATCGGAGTCTGTGGCCGCGGCCACCTGCGCCATGAAGACAGCGGCAAGAAAATGAGGCACATGGCTGACAGACGCCAGGGCCGAATCATGCGCCGCGGGATGCATATTCACCACACGAGCGCCACAGGCCTCCCAGACCTGCCTGAGCAATGTTCGATCTGCTTCCGAATTTTCGGCCAAGGGAGTCAGCACGACCGTGCAGCCCTTGTAGAGGTCAGCTCGCGCAGCTTCAGGGCCAGACGCCTCCGCGCCTGCGATCGGATGCCCCGGGATGAACTGCGAGATGCGATCACCCAACGCTTCGCGCGCTGCAGTGGCAACGTCGGCCTTGGTGCTTCCTGCGTCAGTGATCAACGTGCGGGCACGCAAGTGCGGCGCCATGCGAGCCAGGACCTTACCAGTCGCACCTACTGGTACCGACAACAGGATAAGGTCTGCCGTGGCGGCGGCCTCTTCAATAGAAACAGCCTTGTCGATCAGACCCAACCGTTGCGCGCGGACCAGTGTCGGCTGTTGACGTCCGGCACCCAGCACTGTCTTGGCAACTCCTGCCTGTTTCAGTGCCGCGGCAAAGGAACCTCCGATAAGCCCTACCCCCACAACAGCCACCACATCAATGGCGAATGAGGGTGGAGACGATGGGGCGGGACGGGAATCGTTAACGTTCATACCCCGGTGCTCTATTGCATTGGGTAGGAACCAAGCACCTTGAAGAACGCGGCGCGATCCTTAAGTGCCGCCAGGGCCCGGGCCACCAGCTCATCGTCACGATGCCCAATGATGTCGGCGTAGAAATAATACTCCCATTGACCGGTACGGGCCGGACGTGACTCCAGCCGGCTCATGGAAACGCCATTCTCGGCCAACGGTGCCAGCATGTCGTGAACGGCGCCGGCGCGATTGGGCACTGCCAGGATCAGGCTGGTCTTGTCGTGCCCACTGGCTGCCGGCTCCATATTTCCGATGACGACAAAGCGGGTACGATTATGGGGGTCATCCTGGATTCCGGACACTGCCACTTGCAGGCCCCAAGCTTGGGCGGCCATGCTGCCGGCAATAGCGGCAACCGTGGGATCCTCGGAAGCAATTCGGGCGGCCTCGGCATTGCTGGATGCCGCATCACGGGCAATGGCCGGGTAGTTTCGTGACAGCCAACCCTGGCACTGCGCCAGAGCCTGAGGGTGCGCCATGATGCGGGTCACGCCATCCATGGTGCCGGATTGCGTCATCAGGCAATGATGAATACTTAGCGAGCGCTCGCCCTGCACTTTCAGTGGCGATGTCAGAAACAGGTCAAGGCTGCGATTGACGCCACCTTCGGTGGAGTTTTCGACAGGAACCATGCCCACCTGGGCTTGACCTGCTTCGACTGCGCGAAACACTTCATCAAATGAATCACAGCGCAGTTTCTCTATGCTCTGACCGAAATGCTCGACTGCGGCCTGCTCGGAAAATGAGCCTTGCGGACCCAGATAGGCGACTACCAGCGGGCGCTCCAGCCCACGGCAAACCGAAATGATTTCGGTCCAGACGGCCGCAATGCCTGCCTTGGTAAAGGGGCCCGGATTTGTTTCCTGCAAACGGCGTATCAGCGCTGCCTCGCGCTCGGGCTTGAGAACGGGGCCGTCGGCATCGACTTCCTGCTTGACTTCGCCAACTTTGAGGGCTAGGTTGGCCCGCTTGTTGAGCAGCTCAAGTATCTCGCGATCGGTCGCATCGATCTGCTCGCGCAAGGGCGCCAGCCTGCTTTGCAATTCTTTATCCATGTCGTTTTTCGAAATCTCGCATGAAGTCGACCAGAGCCTGGACACCGGCCAGCGGCATGGCGTTATAAATGGAAGCCCGCATACCACCGACGAGCTTGTGCCCTTTTAACGCCAGCAAACCAGCCTGCTCGGACTCTGCCAGGAAGGTGCTATTTAGCGACTCGTCGGCCAGAACAAATGGCACGTTCATGCGCGAACGCACCGGCCTGTGCACGGGATTCGAATAAAAGTCGGATTGTTCGAGATAGCCGTACAGCAAATCGGCCTTTGCAATGTTTTCGCGTTCAATTGCCTCGACTCCGCCCAGTTTCTTGAGCCATTTGAAAACCAGACCCGCCACGTAAATGGCATAGGTCGGCGGAGTGTTGAACATGGAATCGGCCTGAGAGACGTTGGCGTAGTCCAGTGCTGATGGACATGCGGGCGAGGCGTGTCCGATCAGGTCTCTTCGCACGATGACCAGGGTGACTCCAGCCGGCCCCGCATTTTTCTGAGCGCCGGCGTACACCATGCCGGCACGAGAGAAGTCGAACGGGCGCGACAATATGTGCGACGAAGCATCGATAACCAGAGGCACGCCGGGCGCGCCAAGCTCGGCCAAGTCGGGCCAGTCCATGAACTCGACGCCGCCGATGGTTTCGTTGCTGCACAGGTGAACATAGGCCGAATCCGGACGAACGCGCCACGTGTCTACGGCAGGAAACCATGTCCAGGGCGCGTACCTGCCACCGTCAAGCTCGGTTTCTTCACCGCTACTGGCCGCTACGGCAATGTCCCCATAGCGAACAGCCTCTTTGTAGGACTTGTTTGACCACGAACCGGACAACAGATAATCGGCCTTACCGGAACCATTGCGCCCGATCAGATTGAGGGGAACCAACGCATTCTGAGCGGTGGCGCCCGCCTGCATGAACAAGACGGCAAAATCATCGGATACTCCCAACAATTCGCGAAGATCGGCTTCGGCTTCGTCGCGAATCTGCATGTAGTATTTGCCGCGATGGCTCATTTCCATCACCGACATTCCGCTTCCACCCCAGTCTGTCATTTCGGCCGCAGCCTGCTGAAGCACTTCCAAAGGCAGGGTCGACGGTCCTGCCGAAAAATTCCACGGCCGCATCTACGGGTTCTCCTCGGTATCGCCTGCGCCGGCATCGCCTCCGGACGCGTCAGAATCAGGTGCGTCGCCTGACGTATCTGCTGCCTCTTCTGCAGAGGTCACGTCATCCGACTGATCAGCCTCGTCATCGTCAAGGTCTGCATCGCTTTCCACCACCCGGCGCACACCCGACAGCGTGCTGTTGTCATCGACATTGATCAGCGTGACGCCCTGGGTGGCGCGACCCATTTCACGGATCTCGGAGACCCGCGTGCGGACCAGAACACCCGACGTCGTGATGAGCATGATTTCATCAGACGGCTCGACCAGTACCGCGCCCACGACCTTACCATTGCGCGCCGTTGTCTGGATGGCGATCATTCCCTTGGTGCCACGACCATGCCGGGTATATTCGACGATGGACGTGCGCTTGCCGTATCCATTTTCGGTGGCGGTAAGGACACTCTGCGATTCGTCTCCGGCAACCAGCAGCGAGATCACCTGCTGTCCTTCTTCAAGAGACATGCCACGTACGCCACGCGCCGTACGGCCCATGGGGCGAACATCGTTCTCGTCAAAACGAACCGCCTTGCCGGCGTCAGAGAACAGCATGACGTCGTGCTTGCCATCGGTAAGATCCGCGCCGATCAGATAATCGCCCTCGTCAAGCGCGACGGCAATAATGCCGGCCTTGCGAGGATTGGAGAAGTCGGACAAAGGCGTCTTCTTGACGGTGCCGCGTGAGGTTGCCATGAAGACATAGTGGTCTTCGCTGAATTCCTTGACCGCCAACACAACGGTGATCTTCTCGCCGTCTTCAAGCGGGAACATATTGACGATGGGTCGGCCACGCGCTGCGCGCGAACCTTGCGGAACCTCCCAGACCTTTAGCCAATAAACCCGGCCGCGGTCAGAGAAACACAGCAGATAGTCATGGGTATTGGCGATGAACAACTGGTCGATCCAGTCGTTCTCTTTCATGGTGGTGGCCTGACGCCCGCGCCCGCCACGCTTCTGCGCCCGATACTCTGACAGCGGCTGGCTCTTGATATAGCCGCTTTGCGACAAGGTCACCACCATGTCCATGGGGGTGATCAGGTCTTCGGTGTCGAGTTCGGTCGCATTGTGCTCGATCTCGGAACGACGAACGTCTTTCACATTTGTGCTGAAATCGTTTTTGAGCGCCTGAAGTTCGTCACTGATGATGGTAGTGACGCGCTCGGGGCGGGCAAGAATATCCAGAAGATCAGCGATGGTTTCCATGATCTCTTTGTACTCGCCGACGATCTTGTCCTGCTCAAGCCCGGTCAGGCGTTGCAGACGCATATTGAGAATTTCTTGCGCCTGCACGTCGCTAAGACGGTACTTTCCATCGTCCTGCAAACCGTACTCGGGGTCGAGTCCCTCGGGGCGATAGGCTGCACGTCCTCCGGGAGTCTCGCCTTCGTCGGCGCGCTGCAACATTTCGCGCACCAAGGACGAATCCCAGCTGCGCGCCATGAGCTCTTGGCGCGCCACCGGCGGCGTAGGCGCCGCCTTGATGATGGCAATGAAATCGTCAATGTTAGCCAGCGCCACTGCCAGGCCTTCCAGCACGTGGCCGCGATCGCGGGCCTTGCGCAACTGGTACACCGTGCGGCGCGTAACAACCTCGCGCCGGTGACCCAGAAAGTACTGCACCAGTTGCTTCAGGTTGAGCAGGCGAGGCTGACCGTCGACCAGCGCCACCAGGTTCATGCCGAAAGTATCCTGCAGCTGCGTATTCTTATATAGATTATTCAGAACGACTTCGGGCACTTCACCTCGTTTGAGCTCGATGACGAGGCGCATGCCGTCCTTGTCGGATTCGTCGCGAATATCCGAAATGCCCTCGATCTTTCGTTCATTGACGAGTTCGGCAATGCGTTCCTGCAGGGACTTCTTATTTACCTGATAGGGAAGCTCGTCGACGATGATTGCCTGACGGTTGCCCTTCTCGGTGTCTTCGAAATGAGTCTTGGCACGCATGATGACGCGCCCGCGCCCAGTGCGATAGCCTTCGCGGACCCCGGACATGCCGTAAATGATTCCGCCTGTGGGAAAGTCCGGCGCCGGGATGAGTTCGATAAGCTCGTCAACCGTGCAGTCAGGATGGCGCAGGCAATACAGACAGCCGTCAATGACCTCGGCGAGGTTATGCGGGGGAATATTGGTTGCCATTCCCACGGCGATACCCGAGCTGCCGTTGACCAGCAGGTTGGGCAGGCGTGAGGGCAACACCAATGGTTCTTGCTCGCTGCCGTCGTAATTGGGCCCGAAGTCGACGGTTTCCTGATCGATGTCGGCCAGAAGTTCGTGCGCGATGCGCGCCAGACGAATTTCGGTGTATCGCATGGCGGCAGCGCTGTCGCCGTCGACCGATCCGAAGTTACCCTGCCCGTCTACCAACATATAGCGCAGAGAGAAGTCCTGCGCCATGCGAACGATCGTGTCGTATACGGCTGAGTCCCCATGAGGGTGATATTTACCAATGACATCGCCGACGATACGTGCAGACTTCTTGTAGGCTCGGTTCCAGTCATTGTTGAGTTCATGCATGGCGTAGAGCACGCGCCGATGCACCGGCTTCAAGCCGTCGCGCACATCGGGTAGGGCCCGGCCCACGATCACGCTCATTGCATAATCGAGATAGCTGCGACGCATTTCCTCTTCCAGCGAAATCGGAAGCGTCTCCTTGGCGTAGGAATCCATAGAGCAGAGTATCTAAAGGTAAATTCGTGAACAGAAACCGGTTACGGGCCAATAGGAAATTCTAGCACTTCCATGCCTTCAGCCTTTTCTGCAGCCCAGCCATTACCGGATGCAACAGGATTTGCTTCGCGTAAGCAGGCCTTCCTAGGTAGGATTTAGAATTTACTTCAACTTGCGAACACTGTGGCGTATTGCCAACAACACCTCGAAACTTGAGGTAGAATTTCGCGTATCTGGACTCCAGACGTAAATCAGGCCTAACTAACGTTGCTGAAATGCCGTAAGATTTGCCCGACAACGCCTGATTTCAGAGCAATTCTTGGATAGAAACCCAGGGCATTGCTATACTGGCTACGGTTACTATTTATTTACTATGCGGCGGAGGTTCGCTGCGCCCACTTTCAGCATCTAGCTCAAAACGAGGAGAAACATGAATAAACCCTCCAAAATCGCATTAGCGCTTGCCATCGCGGCCTTCTCGGCTTCGGGTGCAATATCCGCGCAAACCATCGACAACTGGCAGAACTCGTCCGGCGAAGTCTGGATGAACGGCACCAATGAGCTGTGCTGGCGCGACAGCTTCTGGACGCCCGCTACCGGTATCCCCGGCTGCGACGGTGTTCCCGTTGCTCAGCAAACCGAAGTCGTTGCTCCTACCGCAACTAAGGTTGTCCTGAACGCTGACACCTTCTTCGACTTCGACAAAGACACCCTCAAGCCCGAAGGCCGCCAGGTTCTCGACCAGGTCGCCGCCCAAGCTGCGGCCATCAACCTCGAAACCCTGATCGCTGTCGGTCACACCGACTCCATCGGTACCGAACAGTACAACATGGGCCTGTCGCAGCGCCGTGCTAACTCGGTCAAGAACTACCTGGTCAGCAAGGGCATCGATCCCAACCGTATCTACACCGAAGGTAAGGGCGAAGCTAACCCGATCGCTAGCAACGCTACTCGCGAAGGCCGCGCTCAGAACCGTCGCGTAGAGATCGAGATCGTCGGTACGCGTCGTTAATCACGCTACCGCCGATTACGCCGGGTCTTAGGGCCCGCGTAAAACGCTACAATTGAGGCGCCTGTATATACAGGCGCCTTTTTTCTTCCTGTCACCCGAGGCCTTGACCATGTCAGTTGCCACGCCGTCCCCTTCCGTCAACGTCGATCCGTCAGAACTTGAAAAGTTCAGCGCCCTGGCATCGCGCTGGTGGGATCCCGAAAGCGAATTCAAGCCGCTTCACGTCATCAACCCGCTGCGCTTGGGTTGGATCCAGGAGAAAGTCGGTTCGCTGGAGGGACTCGATATATTGGACGTGGGTTGCGGAGGCGGCATTCTGGCCGAAAGCATGGCGGTAGCCGGCGCCCAGGTTACAGGCATAGACTTGGCTGACAAATCGCTGAAAGTCGCCAAGCTGCATGGCCTGGAATCGGGGGTGTCGGTCGATTACCAATTGATCAGCGCCGAAGATATGGCTGCGGCGCACCCAGGCAGATTTGACGTGGTCACATGCATGGAAATGCTCGAACACGTGCCCGACCCTGCCTCGATCGTGCGAGCGTGCGCGCAACTGGTCAAGCCTGGCGGATGGGTGTTCTTTTCGACCCTTAATCGCAATCCCAAGTCCTTCTTGTTTGCCATCGTGGGCGCGGAATACGTGCTGCGCCTGCTGCCGCGTGGCACCCACAACTACGAAAATTTCGTCAAACCACGCGAGCTGGCCGCCGCTGCCCGTAGTGCCGGGCTGTCGCCGTGTGCCATGGCAGGCATGGAATACAACCCCATCACCGACCATTACAAGCTCAGCAACGATACCTCGGTCAATTACCTGATGGCCGCAAGACGCGAAGCCTGAGTCCCGCCCTAAATTTTTGGATAGGCATAACGCCGGGGTACCGGGTATATTGCACGCATGAACAAGCTCGTTTTATTCGATTTTGACGGCACCCTGGCAGACACTGCGCCCGACCTGGCCGCCGCAGCGAACAAGCAGCGCTTGCGCAAGGGGCTTCCCCCGCTACCTTACGAGGCCCTCAGGCCCTTGGCATCACAGGGGGCACGGGGGCTACTGCGGGCCAGCCTGGATATGCTGCCCGATCACCCCGAATACGAGATATTTCGTAGACAGTTCCTGCAGGATTACGAAGCCGAAATGACGGTGTTGACCACCCTCTTCCCCGGAATTCCGCAACTGCTGGACACGATCAAGGCCAGAGGGTATCGCTGGGGGATCGTCACCAACAAACTCGAGTATCTGGCCCTCCCCCTTGTCGAGCACCTGGGCCTGAACACCGAATGCGCGGTAACGGTAGGCGGAGACACCACCGGCCACTCCAAACCTCACCCCGAACCTCTGTTGCACGCCGCGCGCGTAGCGGGCGTCGATCCCGCACATTGCATTTACGTTGGCGATGATGAGCGCGACGTCGTAGCCGGCAAAGCCGCCGGCATGCATACAGTCGCGGCGGCATATGGATACTGCGAACCATCGGAAGTGGCACAATGGCAAGCCGACGCCATCGTTGAGTCGCCGGCCGAAATCTGGCCGGTGATCGAAAAGCTCTGGCCGCGGGTCCACGAGCAAGCTTAGTATCGTCTCGCGCAAACGGCCGACGGTTACCTGGCGGGGAACTTATTCGAACCAGGTGCCTCCAACGCTATGTATATTGAGATACAATGTTTTGTCCACTGGGGTCGATCTGGCTTCGACGTGGGTCAAGAAACAGCGTAGGGCATGTCGAGCACCAGTAAGCTCGTAAATCCACTGGAAAACTACAAACGCCAACGACGAGCGTTTCGCTCTGGCCGCTTAAGCGGTGAGCCGCTGCACTGATTTGTCTTTGGGTCAGCTAGGGTAAAACCTAGAGCAGCGTCATTTACAAAGAATCGGTATTCGTCAGGTCACTGGGCGGCTACCTAAACTTAAAGTGAATCGCCAAGGAAGGGCCTGTTGGTTGGCACGCTCCAAGGTTAAAACTTAAAATGAACCGACTAAACATGTAGAACTGCCTGCGGAAGACTTGCGGACGGGGGTTCAATTCCCCCCGACTCCACCAAATTCAAACCCCAGCCATTTTTGGTTGGGGTTTTTTATTGATGCCGGTTGGCTGGCTCTTTCCCATAAACGGGGGATGGGCATTCGCTAGACGGCTCTTTCCCATAAGCCAGAATTGGGCATGCTCCTGCATCCAAGGATAATCGAGCTCGTATCGTCGGCCCCCCTTGTGTCGAACGGACTTCGGCCACGCAAACTCTCGTGACAAAAATCCGCGCGCTGGTTCATGGCCTTGCGGTAATGTGACACACATCCTCACTTTGGAGCCCATCCATGAAATCAATCCGAATATTGCAAGCTGCGGGGCTTGCATTGGCTCTATCGCTTTCATCCGTCGCGATGGCAGACAACGATCGGGACATTGAAGGCGAAATTGAATCCATCGATCAGCAAGCTCAAAGCTTCGTCGTGGGCGGCAAGACATTCCATGCCGACGATAAGACCGACTATGACGACGACCTGAAAAGTTTCTCGGACTTGAAGGTCGGCCAGCGAGTCGAGGTGGATTACGTCACTCGCGACGGCAAGCAGTACGCCAAAGAAATTGAGCTGGACGACTGAAAGCGGTTTACCACTGCAAGGTCAGAACCATCGCCCGGTCTATTACGCCGGGCGAGTCATTGACACGGCACGAAAATTTGGCGCCGTGCCCTACTTTTTTACCGGATTGCGGCCTTGAGCTGTTCAATCAAGCTGGTCGCCAGGTCCATGTCTCGATAGGTGGCCGTATGGCCTTCGGCAAGGGCGCGCGCAGCGGATGCCGAGGAATCAACATCTGCCTCATCCTCGACCAGCGGGTGAGCCTCGCAGGTGGTCTCTCTTCCCTGAAGTGGTTGATCGAGCAGATATCGGGCCACTGCCAGGTCGACGCATTCGTCGGAATATGGGTACACACCGTGACTCATTTCTTCAGGCACATACACCATGTGCGCCTTGGGCAGCCTATTGAATGTGGCACGCGCCTGCGGCTCCGGCGTGGCGCCGTCGTACCCCGCCTGCACCATCAGCACATCCAGATCGGCCATGGCTGTGACTGAAGGCTTCTCCAGCGCCGGACGCTGCCAATACAGGCAACTGCGAACGTCGTCGGTGGTGACCATCGGATAGTTCGCATACATATGAGTCTCGACGTCGGACCACCACTCGGGGTCGTCGCTAGGAGCAGGCGTGTCGTTGCAGACGACTGCGGTGTACACCGCATCTCCGTCCTGCAGGTGCACGCGACGAGGACGCTGCAGGTAATCGATCTTGTCGACCACGTCGTGCGCCAGCTCTTTCAGGAATTCATCGGTGCGAGCCTTGACCGAAAAGACATGCGAATCTACCAGCATCCTTAATTGTGCGACGTTGCCGCCGACTACCCCCTCGGGCAGATAAGAGCGGAATGGCTCTTTATCGAGCTCGCGCGCGACAAGCAGATAGCCGAACACCTCGTCGGCCATGCGGCTGCTGAACAAGGGTTGATACATCACGCTTGAAACGGCGGCCTGCAGCACGGGTTCAGTAGTGCCCAGCATATTTCGGATAACGTCGACATCGGTACCCAGCTCGAATACATCGGGGTGGCGTGCCGCGTAGGGAGCGAGCACTTGATCGAACGCGCGCGTAAGCGCGGGACCTTGCAGCAAGGCGGTGTCGTGCAGGGTCAAGCCGAAATCGACCGAACTATCCAATATCATGCGGTCAACCTTGTCTGGAAACACGCTGCCATACCAGGCACCCAGCCACGTTCCGTATGACCAACCTAGATAATTGAATTTTTCTGCGCCCAACACTTGGCGAATGAGGTCCATATCGTGCGCGGTTTGATGGGTGTTGATGTATTCGGTAAGAGGATTTTGATGACACGCCTCTGCAATAAGACGAGTGTTATGGCGGTGCAGAGCAATGTTCTCTTCGTTGCGCCCGCCGATACTGTTATCGGTGGGCTGTAACGTTTCATTCGACTCGCAGACCAGTTTCGTGCTGCCACCCAGGCCGCGCGGTGAAAAGCCGATCAAATCGTAGGTTTTGAGCAGTTCGAGCTGAAGCCGACCAATGTCTGAATGTTCTGAGCTTAGGGACCAGAGATAGGCCAACATGATGCCCTTGTCGAGGCCGTCTCCGCCGGGGCCACCGGGGTTCAGGAAAAGCAGGCGGCGGTCGGCGCTTGAGTGATCGGCCCGTATGCGCATGACCGCTACCGAAATATCACCTTTGTTCGGATTCTGGTGATCGAGAGGAACCACGATACTCGCACATTGGGTGCGCTGTTGCATCGCTGCGGGTAGTGCTTCGAGCCGCTTGGCAAGCTGTTCGTTACAGGTCTCCCACTTTACCGTTTGCTGCCTGTAGCGATCTAAAGAATCTTCACTTGACCCACTGGAACCGCAGCCAGCCAAAACGCCCAGAGCGAAGAATCCGCAAGCCAGTGCCAAGCGCCGGAACACCTTCGTCGTCACAACTTCCCCCGCTTTTTACTTCAATATGTATGAAAAATATACTATGAGTTAGCGGGCTGAGCCATACCTCGGGGGGTAGTCGCGTAGCGGGTCTACTCCGCGGGGATTTCGGGCTCTACAAGACGGGCCAGCAGTTCAAGCGACTGCTGCCATCCCATTCGGCATGCGTCGGCAGGAATCACATCGGGCAGCCCTGCCTGTTCTATGGCCAGTTCGGTGCCCACAGAAACCGGACGCAGCTCGTAGGTCGTGAGTATCTCGCCGGGTAGGTTGGCGTCGTCGAATCGGTCGGTAGCGACGACCTTCTGATTGAGTATCAGCTCTCGATATTCACCGCCAAAAGTGTGAGTCTGGCCATTGGTGAAATTAACAAAGGAAATTCGAAAGCGCCCTCCTACCTTTGCCTCCAGTTCGTGAACAATTGCAGTGAACCCGTCGGGCGCGCTCCACTTCGCGATGGCCGCAGGGTCGATCAAGGCCCGGTATACGCGCTCGGGTGGCGCACTGAACACTCGTACATGTTTCAAGGTATATGGCATGTGATTTCTCCCTCATGAGGGCTGAGAATTGGGTGGGGCCACCATGACCATCCACTGAACACCGAATCGATCAGACAGCATTCCATAGCACGGCGAGAAAAACGTGGGACCCAAGGGCATGACGACTCGGCCGCTCTCTGCCAATTTGTCGAACGCCTTGCGTGCTTCGCCCTCGTTGACGAACTGCAAGGTAAGGCTGAAACCTCGAAAACCACCTTCTTCTTCGGCTGCAGAGCCGTCGCTGAACATGAGCCGCTGACCCTGAAACAACAGACTGCCATGAAGTACTTTCTGTGAACCGCCGGGCGGAAGACAATCTTCAGGCATGGGCTCGGGGCAGTCAGAAAATCGCATCAAGGCTTCACGCTCTGCGCCAAGCGCCTGCTCGTAAAAGATCATGGCTTCTTCGCTGCGACCATCAAAGAACAGGTAGGGTTCTATCCTCATGGGATTCTCCTTTGAGTGGGTGGGGGGAACAGCATTTCTACATAGCGTTTGAGATGCGCGATGGCGTCAATGACTCGAGCCGGGTCATCGGCTGCCTTAGCGACAACGAATGCCCCTTGCAAAACAACCTGGGTATAGCGAGCGAGGCTTTCGGCGCTCCAGCCGGCATTCGGCGCGTAACGCTGCCGGGCGTCTTCGATGGTACCGACCAATGTCTTTGCATGTTGCTCGACACCGGCTTCGCACGCAGCGCGCAGCTTGGGATGACTGGCAAACGTTTCTTGCACCAAGGTGCCAAGCAAACAAGTGAACTCCGACAACTCTCCTTGCACTAGCTCAACGCGAAAATCCAGGTAGGCAAGCAGGCGCTGTCGGGGATCGGGAATGTTCCAGTACGGCGCCGCGGCAAAAAGACGCGAGGTAGCGTCCATCCAGTAGTCAATAGCCGACAGTGCCGCTTCTTCTTTGCTGGCGAAGTGATGAAAAAAACTGCCCTTGGTGACACCAGCTTCGCGACAGAGATCTTCAACGGTGGTGGCCGAATACCCCTTGCTGCGAAACACGTGCAGAGCAGCATGAAGGATCCGGCTTCGGGAAGCCTGACCCTTGCTGGTAGCGCTAGCCTTTGCAGCAGAGACAGTGAATTCGGTTTTGTTGTTTTCCATGTCGCTCTTGTTGTCCTCGGTCACCATACCGGGTGGTACGTAAATCAATTTAAACCAACTGGTTGGTATGTTCAAGAGAATAAAATGCGGACTTCTACCAATATTACTTAGAGTTATAAATAACGAGCTAAATGGTTGTTTGCAAAGCAGTAAGGACTCGCTACCATGCGTAACCTTACAAATTGATTAAAGGCACCACTCTATGCGTACAGCAATGAATGTAGCTCGCGCGGCTGTGTCGCTGGCGATTGCACTGGCCGGCGCCGCGCCTCTAACCGCCTCAGCGAATCAATCCACCTTCGACGTGACGGTACAGGCCGGCTTTTGCGCAAACTGCCACGGCACCGACGGACGGTCCCCGGGCGGTATTCCATCGATCGCGGGACGTCCTGAAAGCGTACTTCTTGGCCAATTGCGTGCGTTCAAGTCTGAGACGCCCCCGCCCGGAACCACCATCATGGATCGCCTGACTCGCGGTTTCAGCGATGAAGAGCTTCAGGCGCTGGCAAAACATTTTTCACAGATCAAAGCCCAACCCGGTCAGGGAGCTCGCTAAGCTATGAATGAACCTATCAAGTTTTCTCGCCGTCAGTGGCTGGCTAATGTAGGTAAGGCAACTGTTGCAGGTGCCGCACTGGTCTCCTTCCCAACTGTAGGTCGCGCTTCGGGCGGCAGCGTCGTAGTGATCGGAGGCGGCTTCGGCGGCGCCACGGCTGCCAAATACATCAAGCGTCGCAATCCGGCTATCGAAGTCACGCTGGTTGAGCCGGCCAAAACGTATTACACCTGCCCATTCACCAATCTCTATTTCGGTGGTCTTCGCACCTTTGAACAGCAGGGTCATAGCTTCGACGAACTTCGCTCCCTGGGGGTGAAGGTAGTTCACGACTTTGCGACCGGAGTCGACGCCGACAAGCGCAAAGTAAGCTTGGCCGGCGGTGAAACGCTTGGCTACGACAAACTGTTGTTGTCGCCCGGCATCGACTTCCGCTGGAACGCGCTCGAAGGTTACGATGAAGAAGCCTCCAAGCGTGCACCCCATGCCTGGAAGGCGGGCGAACAGTCGGTCCTGCTGAAGAAGCAACTTCAGGACATGCGCGATGGCGGCACCTTTGTAATGGTTGCGCCGGCCAACCCCTTCCGCTGCCCTCCCGGACCTTACGAGCGGGCAAGCATGGTGGCGCACTACCTCAAGAACAACAAGCCCAAGTCGAAACTGCTGATTCTGGATGCCAAGGATGCCTTCTCGAAACAGGGCCTGTTCCAGCAAGGCTGGGAAAATTTCTACAGTGACATCATCGAGTGGGTACCGCTTTCCAAGGATGGCAAGGTCGTACGGGTTGATGCCAACAACCTGTCAGTAGAAACCGAGTTCGGTGAAATCCACAAGGCCGACGTACTTAACGTCATTCCGCCACAGAAGGCCGGAGCCATCGCCGACCTGGCAGGAGTGACCGATGAAAGCGGCTGGGTGCCAGTCAAGCACCAGACCTTCGAATCTGAACGGGTACCGGGGATCTACGTAGTAGGTGATGCCACGCTGGCCGCACCCATGCCCAAATCTGGCTTCTCGGCCAACGCCCAGGCCAAGGTAGCTGCGGCAGCGATAGTCAGCGCATTGGCAGGGAAAGAACCTGCTCAACCGACGTTTGCCAACACTTGCTACAGCCTGATCGCCCCCGACTACGGTATCTCGGTTGCTCACCTGTATGCCTTGAAGGACGGCAAGATTGCCGAAGCATCGGGTGGTGTCAGCCCCAAGGATGGCGATGCCGAATTCCGCAAACTCGAAGCAGAATACGGCGAAGCATGGTACAACGCCATTGCTTTAGATACGTGGGGCACACGCGCTTAAGGAGCCATGACGCATATTCAACTTGTACTGTGGGCCGGGCTGGCCATAGGCCTGGCCTTCGGCGTTTGCGGGCAGATCTCCGGATTCTGCCTGCACCGCGGATTGACTGAAATCTGGTCCGGCAAACACGGCTACAAGCTACATGGCTTTGCCATCGCGCTCGCAGTCGCGCTGGCAGGCACACAGTTACTTGCCGGCGCAGGCGTTATTGACCTGACGAAATCGCTGTACTACATGCCATCCTACTCTTGGCTGCTGGTGCCGCTGGGTGGGCTGATGTTCGGCTATGGGATGTCACTAGCGAATGGTTGCGGCGCCCGCGCGTTGGTACTCCTCGGCCAGGGAAATCTTCGTTCCCTGGTCGTTTTACTCTGTTTGGGCATTGCAGCCTACATGACGCTGACAGGGCTTCTTGCGCCATTGCGCTTGTGGGTGGCTGAGCACACGACATTTTCTCCCCAGTCGGTAGCGATTCCCGCTGGATTGCCACACCACATCATCACGTGGGTTGCCGTGGCGCTGTTGTTTTGGTTTGCCTTACGTCCTCGCGAGTCGGGGCACCGCAGGGCTGACCTGCTGTCCGGCGTCGTCATGGGCCTGCTGATCGCAGCCGGCTGGGTCGCCACAGGTTGGCTTGGCGCGGACGACTTTGATCCTATACCGGTCACGTCCCTGACTTTCGTAGCCCCCATCGGCGATACAATACAGTACGCGATGATCGCCACCGGCATGAGCCTTCGCTTTGGTATCGCTGTGGTCTTCGGTGTAGTGGCGGGCTCATTTTTTACTGCGCTTCTGAGCCGCACATGCCGCCTTGAAGGCTTCGACACGGCGCGCCAAATGCCACGCTATGTACTCGGCGGCCTTCTAATGGGCTCGGGTGGCGCCCTGGCATTCGGCTGCTCAATAGGCCAGGGCCTGACCGGCCTTTCTACATTGGCGTACAGCTCGATGATTGCCGCAGCGGCCATCGTTGTCGGTGCCCGCTTGAACCATATTCGCTTGCGCGCCTAATTAACTCGGGACTCTTCCCGAATGATTCAACCCGGTTTCATGTCAACACTAAATTCGTCTTCTTTTCGATTTTCAGCCCTGTCGGCAAAGCCCCTGCGAATCAAGGCGAGACTCGCTGCCGTGATGTGGGCACTTTGTGCGTCGGCCATTGCCACGTTTGCGACGCTGCCTGCCGCCGCGCATGCGACTGCCTGGCAGCAACTTCCGGCGATTGTCAACGCCGTCGGCGATGCGCAGGTCTCGACCGAAGGACTTGAGCTGATCTTGCCCCTGGTGGCCGAAGATGGCTCGTCGGTCCCCCTAACCGTTAAGGCTGGCCCAGGTCAACGCATTACGCGTTTGAGCGTGTTCGCAACCCAGAACCCGACCCCCGAAATTGCCATATTTGAATTCGGCCCCGAGGTTCCGACGCTCAACCTGTCAACCCGCATACGTCTTAGCGACTCGCAGCCTGTGGTAGCAGTTGCGCACACAGAGGATGGGCGCGTACTGTTGGCGCACAGACAAGTGCGTGTCACGACAAGTGGTTGTATTGCACCGGCCAAGTCCGACCCTTCGAGCGAAATGAAAGCTCGCGTGCGTGTTCCCAAGCAATGGAAGGCCGGTACCGCCGAAGAAATCGTAACAATGATTTCTCATCCGATGATAACCGGCCTGGCTGAAGACGCTCAGGGCAACACCCCCGAGCAGCGCATTATCAAGTCGTTTGAAATTACGCTCAACGACCGTCCGATCTTGCGTTCGACGTTCTTCCGCTCTTTAGCCGCCAACCCCTACCTTCGATTTGATGCCGCTCCAATCGAGCCCGGCGAGCTGAACTTCAAATGGACGGAAAGCTCGGGCCAGGTCGTTGAAGAGACAGAATCGATCAGTGTTTCGTAGCCCAGCGTTCAATAACGCAAGCTGCGCCCATTGCTCCTCGCAAAGGGCCAAAAGGCACGATTTCCTCGTTAGCTTGCGTAAGTTGCAGGGGCCCTCTATGCGCGAAGTACTATAATTTCTTCTTTTTTGGCAAGCACCTGCAGCGGCTAACGGGTTCCTTGCGCCCCTTCACCCCTCTTTCGAATCCTTCCCATGTCCACTATATCTGCTGACGCGGCATCGGCTCAGCCAGCCAATTCCCGATCCCGTGTCATTCTGGCCAGCCTCATTGGCACGACTATCGAATTCTACGACTTCTACGTGTATGCGACGGCGGCCGTGCTGGTGTTTCCGCATCTATTCTTCCCTCCCGGTAACGAAACTACGGCTTTGCTTTCTTCGTTCGCCATCTTTGGCGCCGCAATGATTGCACGCCCGCTGGGTGCCGTGTTCTTCGGTCACCTGGGAGACCGGGTGGGCCGCAAGACCACTTTGGTGGCTGCACTGCTGACCATGGGGATCGCAACCTTTCTCATTGGTTTGCTGCCAACTTACTACACGATCGGCTGGTTTGCGCCGTCGCTGCTCGTGCTGTTACGGCTCGCTCAGGGTTTCGCGATTGGCGGGGAATGGTCAGGCGCCGCGTTGGTTGCCACCGAGAATGCGCCAAAGGGCCGTCGCGCTCTTTATGGCACGTTTCCGCAGCTTGGCGCGCCTTTGGGTTTCATCATAGCCAACGGCCTGTTCCTCATCGTCGCGGGCATCCTACCTTCGGACGACCCTTCCCGCCCATCCCAGGCCTTCCTCGATTGGGGCTGGCGCATCCCGTTCTTGTTCTCGGCCGTCATGGTCATTGTTGGTCTGTGGGTACGTCTGAGCCTGGTGGAAAGCACTGCATTTTCCAAGGCCGTCAAAACTGGCAAGGTCGTCAAGCTGCCCTTGGGCGAAGTGGTTCGCGCCCACTGGCGCGAGCTGATCCTGGGCACCTTCTATATGCTGGCCACCTATGTACTCTTCTACCTGATGACGACCTTTTCTCTCAGCTATGGACGTGCGCCGGTCAATCCAGAGGCCGGAGGCCTCGCGGGATTGGGATACAGCTATAACAACTTTGTCATGATGCTGATTGCGGGCGTGGTGTTCTTTGGGATTTTCACGCTCCTGTCGGGCCCATGGGCCGACAGGTTTGGTCGTCGCAAGACCCTCATCGCCGTTACCATGGTGATCATAGTGTTCGGTCTGGTTTGGACTCCACTGTTGAGTGGCGGATTCGTCGGCGTCATGGCGTGGCTGATTATCGGATTTAGTCTGATGGGCTGGACCTTCGGCCCAATGGGCGCCCTGCTTCCCGAGCTGTTTCCGACAAACGTCCGATACACAGGGTCTGGGGTGTCGTATAACGTATCGTCCATACTCGGTGCGGCTGTCGCGCCCTTCATTGCCGTATGGCTTTGGGATTTGGGGGAAGGCAGTCCGACGCTGGTAGGTTGGTACTTGACGGCCATGGGCGCCTTGACGCTCTTAGCTCTGTTACTCGGTAAGGAAACCAAAGAGATCGACATCAATCATTGAAACCGCCTGCCGGCGCAGTGACGGGGGGCGTACCGCCCCCAAGAAAATCCAGACTGCGTAGGCGGCAGCGGACCATGCCTGATCATGTCTTGACATGAGGGGCTGGCACGTTATTTGCTCTTGATGCGGCAGTGAACTTTTTTACCTGAACAGGGAGACCGTCATGTCGCATGAAAGCATACCTTTGATTCTTTATGGCTTGGGCGCTGCGCTTTTCTTCATCCTGGTCTGGATGGACAGGTCGGACAAAGCTCAGAAAGTATCCACGTCATCGGTGGGGCAATGAATCATGTCAAAGCCAAGCCATCCACCTCATGGATCAGACCCTTCATCTAGTTCGTTGCCACCCGATTCCAGGCCCGCTCACGACGAGAGCAAGCGTGAGGACGCAGAGAATACAAAGGCTACAAAGTTCGACGGTAATCCCACCCCTGAGGGAGCCCCGCGCGATGCCTTCAAACCTAAGGACGACTCGCCAGCATTTTTAAAGAAAAAAACCGGTCCGCGCACAGGTAAAGCTTGACTCACCCCCTTGAGCGCCCGCCCACGGTCACATGGCCGAGCGGGCGTTTTCTTGTGCTCGAACGGCACGCTTATTGCTGTCGTTCTGAAAGATCAGCCTCGTTTGAGGTCGACAAGGAGAATGCATATGGCCCTGATTATTGCCGCCCGATTCGATACGTTTGAGGAAGCCGAAAGTGCTGCTGCAGCGCTGATGGAGAAAGGCGTGTCCGGTGATGAACTTCACACCTTTTTTGTCAATCCGGCAGGGTGGCACGATCGTTACCCACTCGGCGGAGATCGCGCTGCTGACCCTAACTCCAAGGGCGCGCCCGGCACGGCAGTAGCCGGTGCCGCCCTGATCGGCGTCGTAGGCGCAGTACTTGGCGGCGCGTTGACATGGATTCTTTCCGCGCCTGCTGTGTTCATTGTCGGGGGTATCGCAGTGGGAGCTTACATCGGCTCACTTGCCGGAGCCATGTATTCACTTGGCCGGCCCCGCCAGCGTGGTCGTTTTGAAGAAGCTCGTGCCAAGGTCACGGAAGGTCGTCGTGCAGGCGTCCTGCTGGCGGTGCACACGACAGCGGAGAACCAAGCCGAAATCGCCGATTTGCTCCGGCGAGCAGGTGGAAAGGAAGTGGAACGGGCACATGGACGGTGGAGCCAAGGAAAGTGGCAGGATTTCGACCCGACGCGCAGCCCTCATCCTCAGCAGTGAGTGCCACCACGCACGAGGACAATCTGAATCAGATCGTCTCGTGCGAACGGGCGCTCTCGTAATAGTGTCGAACTCGCCTTAACGCGTAAAGAGCGCTGGATTCGCGGATATCGACACGATCACCCATAAACCGCTGTGTCTCTGCGTATAAGACCGGAGTGTCCACCCCGTCCAGACGAAATGCCCACGCAAAGCACTGGGTTCCCGCAGGCAGGTCGGGATCGCTTCCGTCGGCAAGCCCCGTGTTGGCAATGGCCACGTTGGCCCGCCGACTGTTCGATAACGCACCCAGAGCCATCTCGCACGCCACCGGCTCACTTGTCAGGTTGTGGTTGCGAAGTGTCTCGGGGCTGACTCGCAGACACTGAACTTTAGCCTCGGGCGAGTAAACGACAAATGCGCAATCCAGCAGCTGGCCGGCGCCCGGGACGTCGGCCAAGCGAGCGGCAATGAGTCCCGCAGTGCAGGACTCTGCCGTCACGAGCAATAGTTCGTGCTCCTTCATGAATCGAGCAACTTCACCCAGGTCATTCATTGTGGAGTGTCCATGGGACTTGTCGGATGCGTTCGAACGGGACCCGCGACCATACAGTTGTTGGCGATGATGTTGCTGACGGTTGTCTGTTGCCCGTTTACGTTCTGGACGAGGTCCTGCGTAAGCATGTTGCCCTGGGTCTGCCCCACCGTGTCGAACGTGAACTTGTCTGTCGTCCAGGTATAGCCATTTCCACGGAATGTGTTGCCCACCATATCGGCGTTGCTGGCGGTGGCGCGAGTAAGGTCAACGGCTTGGTTGTTATAGATCACCTTGGCGGCCAGTGCTTCGGTCCCCTGGAATGTGTACTGCACGGTCAAGGGCTGCTGAGCTCCTTGGGGTCCGCAGGCATAATGCACGGTCTTTTGCGAAAGCTGGGTCGCGTCACGCGGAGTGGTGCACGCTGCCAGGCCTACACCCAAAGCCAGGCCTACCAGCGGGATGAGCGTCTTGTTCATGAGTATTGCTCCTCAAAATTGTTGCGCCAGCCCTGTAGCAAGTCCCGCGCCCGCGGGGTGTGTAGAATGCCAGATGTACTGCTTCGTGGCGCCGGCGGATCGCCGGCCCCGGCAGTGTCTGCGTCACACTAACTGGAGACGAAAAATATGTCGCTTAAGCTTCAAGTCATTATTTGCAGCACCCGACCCGGCCGAGTCGGCCCGTCGGTCGGAACGTGGTTCAAGGATTACGCCAGCCGCCATGGCAAGTTCGATACGTCGCTGGTCGACCTCGCCGACTTCAATCTGCCGCTTTACGACGAGGCTAATCACCCAGTCCAGCGCAAATACGAAAAGGAACACACCAAGGCGTGGAGCGCCAGTGTTTCGCAAGCCGACGCTTACGCCTTCGTCACTCCCGAGTACAACTACGGCCCGCCGCCGTCATTCGTCAACGCGCTGAACTACGTGTACAAAGAGTGGAACTACAAGCCTTGCGGGTTTGTCAGCTACGGTGGCGTGTCGGGTGGCATGCGCGCAGTGCAGCTCGAAAAGCAACTTGTCACCACGCTCAAGATGATGCCTATGGTCGAAGGCGTAGCCATACCGATGGTAGCCACGCTCCTCGATGAAAATCGCAAGTTCAAGTCCAACGAACTGATCGACAATGCAGCCAACACCATGTTGGATGAGCTGCACCGTTGGGCCGAAGCGCTCAAGACGCTGCGCGCCTGAGCATTTCTATCCTTCTAGTACGCGCCCTGTCCGACCCCGGACAGGGTCAGCACGCCCAGAATCAGAAAAATCACTGCCGCCACGGTGTGCACGAGCTTCATTGGAACTCTCTCGACAAATTTTCGGGCAATCAACACAGCCGGCACATTAGCGATAAGCATGCCTAGAGTAGTACCCAGCACCACGCTTACTATCGCCGAATAATTCGCTGCAAGAGCCACGGTGGCCACTTGAGTCTTGTCTCCCATCTCGGCCAGGAAGAACGCCACCAATGTCGTTCCGAAGACGCCAAGGCGAGTTGCTGAACTGACTTCTTCATCGTCGATCTTGTCAGGGATCAAAACCCATGCGGCCATGGCGATGAAAGAGGCACCCAATACCCACCGAAGCGTTTCGGGTTGCACCACCGAGGTGATCCAGGCACCCAGCGCGCCTGCCAGCCCGTGATTAAGCAAAGTTGCACATACGATACCCGCAATAATCGGCCACGGACGTCGAAAGCGCGCCGCCAACACGAATGCCAGCAACTGTGTTTTATCGCCGATTTCGGCCAAGGCAACTACGCCGGTAGATATGAGAAAGGCCTGCATGAAAGTGTTTGTCCGTAGCCGGCTGTTGCACGATCGACTGCCGCCCCCAGCCGACGACGGAGTGCGACAGTCAAAAGTCTTGCCAGGCTGTGTACGGGCTTCAGGCCCGAGAGCTGTTTGCGCCATGACCGAAGTCAAGCATGTTGACGCAGACCACCCCTTTTGCGGGGCGCGGCTACTCCCTGATGACGCCGAGATTGTACACGATGCACCCACGAGCACCGCCGATTGTTTCTTCCAAAGTCGACGCAACGCTCCATTGCGCCAACGCTGGAACAAAGTGTTCCTGCGCGCAGCCTTCTCGTTCGAGCATACGACTTCATATAATGAATGCCAGTGCAGCGTATATGCCCGTCCCCCTGTTGCCCGGCACGCTCCATGGCAGCTTGGCCGTCCAGGCAGCCGATACCCACCGCGAGAATCCATCATGAATCAGGCCGTCCATTCCATCCAATCCGAACACGTAGGTCGTTCACGTTCAGTCGAACGCCTGATTCGCGGCGTGCCGACCACTGACGGAGCCGGCGTCAAACTCACTCGCGTGCTTACACAGGATCTTCAGCGCCGGCTAGACCCCTTCCTGATGCTGGATGCCTTTGGCACCGACAACGCTGACGACTACATCCAGGGCTTTCCCGACCACCCCCATCGCGGATTCGAGACAGTGACCTACATGATTGCCGGGCAGATGCGTCACCGCGACAGCTACGGGAATGAAGGTTTACTGAAAGATGGCGGTGTCCAATGGATGACTGCAGGCAGAGGCGTCATTCACTCAGAATTGCCGGAACAAACTCAGGGACGTATGGAAGGCTTTCAGCTATGGCTGAACCTGGCGTCCAAAGACAAGATGATCGATCCCTGGTACCGCGACATCCAGAGCCCCGATATACCGGAGTTCTCGAATACGAACGTCACCGTGCGGATTATTGCCGGTAGCAGTCATGGGATACCAGGGGCCATTCAGCGGGTAGTGACCCAACCACTGTATCTTGATATTCACTTTGACCGTGCAGGTGAATTCACGCAATCGATTCCGGCCGACGCCAATGCGTTTATCTATGTCTACCGCGGGCAAGTTCGCGTCGGTGACACAATCGTCGCCGAGCAGACAATGGGCCTGCTCGAAAACAATCCCGACTCGGACGGCCTGATCTTGCATGCCGAAGGCCCGGCGAAAGTCTTGTTGATCGCCGGCAAGCCGCTGAATGAGCCCATTGCGCAGCATGGCCCGTTCGTGATGAATAATCGTCAACAGATCATACAGGCGTTCGAGGACTTTCAAGCCGGGCTCTTCGGCATGCCGAAACGGCGGACTTGAGACCTTCCACTTAACACTCAAGCGTAACGCTTAAATGGCTTACTGCCGGTTAATTGTTCCATATTTGGAATAATGATACCAACTCAAGATGACTAATCACCAATACTTTTACCAATTAACATCTATTCATCTCTCAGTTTTCAAGGATTCCTCATGACCACTTTACTTCACATCGATTCCGCCATTACCGGCGAAGCTTCTTTCTCGCGACGCCTGACCCACCGCATTGTTGAGCAATTCCGCAGCAATCAGCCGGACATCAAGGTCGAGTATCTGGATCTGGCCGAGCAGGCTCCTTCGCACCTTTCGATCGAGTCCCTGGGATTCCGACTGGGCCTGGACGACGATCAGCTCACCGAAGCCCAACGTTGCGAGAATCAGACCACCATGCAGTTGTTACAACAGTTCCTGAAGGCGGATATCGTCGTCATTGGCGCACCGATGTACAACTTCACGATTCCGTCGCAACTGAAAGCCTGGATCGACCGCATTGCTCAGGCCGGTCACACGTTCAGATACACCGAAAATGGCCCTGTGGGACTTGCCGGCGGAAAACAAGTTGTCATTGCCTCGTCGCGGGGCGGCGCCTACTCGACCTCTGAGCAGGGCGAGGCAATGGAACATCAGGAAAGCTTCCTGAAAGTCATTTTTGGTTTCTTCGGCGTTACCGACATTCGTTTCGTGCGTGCAGAAGGCGTCAATATGGGTGACGCGGCGGTTGAACAAGCCATGAATGAAGCCAATCGAAGCATCGAAGAACTGGTTCTTGAGGCGGCTTGAACCAATTCCGTAACCCTGCAAGGCGGGGCTCAGGCGAGCCCCGGCCCTGCAGGCCTGTTAAAATCGAGCCTCCTTCGCCAACCCTCAGGCTTCCGGTGATCTCTCCCCCATCTTTTCGCAGCGTGGCGTTATCCGACGCCATGCTGTCCAATCTCGACCAACTCGGCTATCGGCACATGACGCCGATACAGCAGCACAGTCTCCCCCTCATAATTGAGGGCCGAGATCTCATCGCCCAGGCGATGACTGGCAGTGGAAAAACTGCAGCCTTCGGACTTGGCATCATGCACTCCCTCAACCCTGCCTGGTTTGGTATCCAAGCTTTGGTACTGTGTCCAACGCGTGAACTGGCCGCTCAAGTCGCACAAGAGCTGCGGCGCCTGGCGCGTTTTTCGGACAACATCAAGGTCTTGGTGTTGGCGGGTGGGGCCTCGTTGGATCGGCAAATAGAATCCTTACGCCATGGTGCACACATTGTCGTGGCCACGCCCGGCCGGCTTTGCGATCACCTCCACCGCAACACCATCAACCTTTCAGGGCTGCGCACTCTGGTCCTGGACGAAGCCGATCGCATGATCGACATGGGGTTTTACGACGACATGGCCGAGATAGTGTCCGCCTGCCCCAAGAAACGACAGACCCTATTTTTTTCCGCCACCTACCCGGACAACGTTCAGAAAACCGCGGCACGATTCCTGCGGAATCCAGTTGAAGTCCGTGTCGAGGACCAGTTGCCCGAAAGCCGGGTCAAACAATATTTTTATCAGGTAGCTTCGGCCCAGCGGCTCCCCACGGTTGCGCGCTTACTCAAGCATTTTCGTCCGACCTCGACATTGGCATTCTGCAATACCAAGGCCCGAGTACAAGAGTTGACGGACTTACTCCTGGCTGAGGGATTTTCGGCCTTGGCCCTGCACGGCGACCTTGAGCAACGCGATCGGGAAGACATTCTGGTGCAGTTCAGCAATCAAAGCTGTTCCGTGCTGGTAGCCACCGACGTGGCCGCACGTGGCCTGGACATAGAAACGGTCGATGCCGTCATTAATGTCGAGCTTCCGGGACAACCCGAGGTGCACGTACATCGCATCGGCCGGACGGCTCGCAACGAGGCTGAAGGCCTGGCGATCAGCTTGGCCGACGCGGACGAACTGCACAGGGCTCAACGCATTGAAGAATTGCAAGGGCGACCTTTGCCCTGGCAAGACCCCAATTCGCTGCCCCGATCCAAGGATGCTCCCGTTCAGGCACCCATGATTACCCTGTGCATCCAGGGCGGCCGCAAACACAAGCTGCGTCCAGCCGACCTGGTTGGGGCATTGACCAAAGACGCAGGAATTCCCTTCGGCAGCGTCGGGAAGATTGATATTCTTGATTTTGTGACGTTTATCGCTTTGGAGCGTTCAGTCGCGGACGAGGCCTACGACATGCTTGCCAATGGCACCATCAAGGGGCGTAGATTCAAGATGCGCTTTATGTGACGCTGCGTCCGACGCTGCTGTGGTCTATTTAAGGTTTTCCTGCACCCACAGCTCGCACTCAACCGCCAGCGACATGACCCGACGCGCTATCCATTCTTCCGAGCTTCCTTGTGCGCGTTGCGCATCAGCAAACTCCATGAGACTTTGCTCGGTGGGAAACCAATCTTGTTCGGGTTGGATCTCCAGACCATCCACATGTCGGATGTTGCCATTTGGCAATATGTACCAGCCGGCCGTCATTGCTCGGGCTCCGTCAAGCTAGCTTTCAGCCAGTGGCCCAACTTTGCTGCCTTCGTTTGCAGGTACCCCTCATTATGGGGATTACGATTTACCTGCAAGGGGATGCGCTCAACCACTTCTACTCCGGCCGCTCGCAGCTGATCAACCTTTCGGGGGTTGTTGGTCATCAGGCGCAAGCTGGCAATACCAAAATGATCGAGCATCGGTTTGCAAAGTTCGTATCGACGCATATCGGCCGGGAACCCCAACTGTTCATTGGCCTCGACCGTATCTGCGCCCTGATCCTGCAACTGATAGGCGCGAATCTTATTGAGCAGACCGATTCCCCGCCCTTCTTGGCGAAGATATAACAGCGCGCCCCTGCCCTCGGTAGCGATTGCCTTCAAGGCAGCCTCGAGTTGGGCGCCGCAGTCGCATCGCTGACTAAACAGGCCATCGCCGGTAAGACATTCAGAATGCACGCGCGCTAGTACCGGCTTGCCATCACCCACGTCTCCGAGGGTCAGCACAAGATGCTCTTTACCTGTTTCGGGCTTGACGAAGCCATGAAGCTGAAACACCGCCCATGGGGTCGGCAGGTTGCAAGACGCGACGTAATCCAATTTATTTTCCAATAGCTGTTTCGAGTGGGACTCGTGGCTAAATGACCATCTTGCCGACCGCGTTCCACAGGTAGAAGATTACCACTCTTCCGCAACTGAAACGGCTGTAAAGCTCTCTTGCAAGCGCCTTTACACGTCGAACAACAGCTATCTGCGGCAGACCGAGCGAGTCTAAATCAGCTTGGCCTCGGCATAGCCTTCGCTAGGCTCAATGTCCCACTCGCTGTGTGCCAGGAAGGCGCGGATGCGGCTGACTGCCTGCGAACGGAGTTGAGACACCCTACCCTCGGTCACTCCCAGTGCCTGACTGATCTCTTTCTGGTTCAAATCATGCTCGAACTGCAGTGACAAGAGTAGTTGCTCACGCTCGGGTAATGCCGTGATAGCATCGACAAGGGCAGCGCGCAGACCTTTTGAGACTAGACGGTCAAGGGGATTATCCAGGGCGGGCGGTTGAGCACCCGTTATCGCAGCATCGGCACCCTCGCTGCGGTCGTCCTGATTTCTTGCCAGGTCTTCATAGTGCAGGATTTGCACTCCCCTGGCTTCTTCCAGCATTACCTGGTACTGCTCAAGTGACATCTCCAGCTCTTCGGCGATTTCGGCCTCGGAAGGCGCACGCAGCAGGCGATGGTTGAGCTCGTGTATGGCAGCCTCGATCTGGCGCGATTTGCTCCGTACGCTTCGTGGCAACCAGTCCTGGCTACGCAGTTCGTCGAGCATGGCTCCACGAATTCGGGTGGTCGCGTAGGTTTCGAATTGCGCATCTGCCATTTCGCGATAGCGACGTGCAGCGTCAAGCAACCCCATCATGCCTGCCTGCATCAGATCATCAAGCTCGACGTTGGCCGGAAGCCTGGCAACGAGCTGCAAGGCCACTCGACGCACCAACGGAGTGTGCTGCCTGACCAGCAGGTCTTCAGAGTTAAGCATGCGAGAAAAAGCCGGGTAGCAAACGATAGCTGCTATTGTCGCCCGCAGCGCGCGCGGAAACGGCTGGATCAAATAGGACTTTCGCGGCCTGTTCGGGCTATTGAGACCGCGGCCGGCCACCGAACACTAAAGTTTTGCGTGCGTTGACCGTAACTCCCGTCATTGATACTGCTCGGGAGCCCTCCTGATGGTTAATCCACTAACTCCAACTTCCTCAGCCGCGATGCCCATGAATCCGGTCGCTCTGGAAATCGAGCGCCCTCCTCTTCCCGAAGCTGCGCGGCAGGTTACTCCCGCCGCCGAAATCATTGGCGCCGGAAATACGGCCTCAAAACGCGCCAGCCACGACAACTCGACCGGCAAGCCACTCGAGCAAGCTTTACAAGAGGTCAACAGCAGCCTGAAGGCTTGGTCTACAGCAATGCGCTTTGACATCGACCCCGATGCCCAGCGAGTGGTCGTCTCTATCATCGACAGCGAGTCGGGTGAAGTACTGCGCACTGTACCCAGCGACGCCGTGATCCGGATCGCCAAGATGATAGTGCAGCTTCAGGGACAAAGCATCAGCACCCAAGCCTGAGCCCGACCCAACTCAGGCAAACAGTCAAAATAAGCAGACATATTGCGGCTGTCGGGCAGTTTGAAAACCTGGCGCTTGCACCACAATACCTAAATTAGGAGAAGTTCTACCATGGCCATATCTTCTATCGGGGTGGGCTCGGGCCTGCCGCTCGACCAGTTGCTATCTGATCTTCGCAATACCGAAAATCAGGCGCTGGCGCTCATCCAAAAGAAACAGGTAGGTGCACAGAACAGGCTCACCGCGTATGGCCGCATCCAGTCTTCGATCGAGGCTCTCAAATCCGCCGCCGAAAAATTAGGCAAGGACGATACCTACGGCGGACTCAAGACATCTGTATCGGGCGATACCTATTCTGCATCCGCCAACAACAAGGCCATCGCTGGTCAATACGACATCCGGGTCGAAACCCTGGCCAGCGCTCAAACCCTGGTGACCAACGGAGTGGCAGACCGCGCCCAGGCCATAGGTGCCGGCGGCACCATCACCATCCAGCTAGCCGATGGCACCGAGCAATCGATAGAGCTGGGTGCTGAAGATACGTCCATAAATGGCTTGATCAAGGCCATCAATGAGGCCGATCCCAGCCTCGGCGTTCGAGCTACCGTAATCAACGACGGCGGTGCCGAGCCACATCGACTCATGCTCACTGCGACAGCGACAGGCGAGAACGCAGCGGTTTCTCGTATTACGGTAGACGGCAATACCGAGCTCGAAGGCCTGATCGGCTTCGATAGCTCTCAGGACAATCCCAATATACAAGAACAGAAAGCGAACAATGCAACACTTTTCATCAACGGCATTGAAATCAGTAGCCAGTCCAATCAGGTCGAGAACGCCATCGAAGGCGTCACCCTCACACTGACTAAGGCCGGCGAATCCGGCACGCTCAAAGTAGAGCGCGACGATGCCGCCACCACCCAAGCCGTAAAGGCCTTTGTTACGGCCTACAACAACCTGCAGAGCACCATCAAGTCTCTTACGTCTTACGACGTCGACGCGCAAGAAGGCAGCGCCCTTACTGGTGACTCACTGGCTCGGCGCGCCCAATCTCTAACCCGTGATGCCCTGAACGGCTTCTCCTCCGAAGGCGTACTGCGGACTTTGTCTCAGCTCGGCATCACCACCAACCCGACCTCTGGCCTTCTTGAAGTCAATGACGAAAAGCTTACCGCCGGCCTCAAGGATCACCTCGGCGATGTTCAGCGTCTGCTGGCCGGGGAAGGCGGTTTGGCGGATCGGTTCAAGGCAACCACTGAAAGCTTCTTGGGCAGCAAGGGATACATTCAAAGCGCCAAGGACGGCACAGACAGGAACATCACTGACTTGCAGCGACAGTACGACGATACGTCGGCACGTATTGACGCCAAAATGGAAAACTACCGGCGCCAGTTCACGGCTCTGGACAGCATGATGGCTCAGATGAGTTCAGTCAGCAGCTATCTGACTCAACAGCTGTCCATGCTGGGTAATCTCAACGAGAAGAAATGACGATCTACACTTCGCCACGCGGCGCGCGTGGCTCCCGCTCGGCCGGCGCCTATGCGAATATAGGCCTGGAGACCAAGGTGTTAAGTGCCACGCCCGAACAGCTCATTACCCTGTTGTTCGACGGCGCACTGGCGGCGATCACCAAAGCGGGGCTTTATTTGGAGAACGGCGATATCCAAGGTCGAGGTACCGCCATATCCAAAGCTATCGACATCATCGATTCCGGCCTGAAGGCAAGCCTCGACATGGAAGCCGGTGGAGAGCTTTCTCGCAATCTGGCGGCCACATACGAGATCATTTTGCACCATCTTCTGCAGGCAAATCTGCACGCCAACGCCAAGAGGCTCGAGCTTGCAAAAAAAATGCTTGGCGACATCGCCGACGCGTGGCGAACGGCCACATCCAAAGAATCTGCACCCGCCTGAGACTACAGGCGCTTATCCCACTGCCAATTGCCTGCACCCGTCAGGTTTCCTTACTGCATACCCCTATGGCCCAATCCAGCTCCCTCGTGCATCACTACCAGCAAATTGCCCAAATTTCCGGGCAAATGCTCAAGATGGCTCAAGCCAATGACTGGGATGCAGTCATTGGCTTGAGCCAGCAGTACTTTGCGGCCGTTGAATCGTTACGTCCTCTCCAGCCGCTGGATACTGACGACCGCCTATCGCGCAAATCGCTGTTGTCGAAGATTCTGGACGACGACGCGCGCATTCGTAATCTCGCCGCTCCGGAAATGGCCAGATTGGGCGCCATGCTCGGTGCCATGAAACGTCATCAGAATGTGCTCGAAGCCTATTGCAATAGTTCACCGGAACGCCATTGATCGCTATTGACACGTCCGGTTCCTGACAATGAGCATAGGCGGAAATTCGAATCTTGGAACAATGCTGATCCGGCGGCTTGACACGGCATCCGGCATCCAGGCCTCCCAACAAAGCCAGCTCGTAAACAGTGCGCGCAGTAACGCCATTGCCCAGCTCGCCGATGCAGCGCGAATCGATCCCGTTCAGAATCAGACCGAGCGCGCATTACCAGAAACCATTGACAGGGCCCGAGCCCAAGTAGAGCGGCAGGCGCGCCGGACAGTTGAGGGTGGCAAGCTGGAGACTCCGCCCCACCTGCGCGTGGCCAGACCCATCGTCGACGCCTCGTTTACGCCGTCGGCGCCGACAAGTCTGGGCAGCGCGGCCCGCACCATTCTCGCCCTGCTCTCATTGTTTCCAGACGCACCACCTCCATTGCAGGGTCGCAGTCCCTTGTTGGCCGCGTCTCCCACCGAAGCGAATACGCCCGCTACGGGTGGGGACCGTAGAACCATGGGTCTGCCGTCTGGAACTGGCGCTGGAGCGCAGGGGCCGTCCGGGGCTAACACGCCTGCCGCAGGTACGCCTGCCGCAGGAACGCCTGCCGCAGCTTCCTCTGCTACTGGTGCACCGCACGCTGACAGGCCTTCGACAACGCCTGCCAATGCCTCGGGGCAGTCCATTGCCGCTAGCGCGCCCGCCAGTACCCAAGGCCTTCCCGCTCAGTTCATTCGCGCGCTGTCGCAAGCCCTGCAGCAAAGCGGCGCGTTTTATGAATCTCACCTTCACGATTTTGCGCAGGGCAAACGCACATCCGAAGAGCTCAGGCAGGAACCGCAAGGACGTGTTGCGACGGCCGGCCAATCGCCCGGTGCAAATGCAACGGCGTCCGCGTCGTCGGCCCACACCCAGCCTGGCCAGAGCGCCGCGGGTACGACTCATAATCATCACGTGTCGCTGACCGCTTCAACTGCGCCCGGCCACACCAATGGGCTTCACCCAGACACGCAGCCAGTCGTGCGTCAGCAGCTTGAAATTCTCGCCACCCAAACTTTGGCCTGGCGCGGAGAAGTATGGCCCGAGACCGCTATGGAGTGGGAGATTTCACGACGTAATGAAGACGGTCTTTCGGACGAAGCCGGCTCGCACTGGTCAACCCGGCTACGCCTGACCTTCCCTGGATTAGGTGAAGTTGAAGCCAGAATCTCTCTTCATGAAAAGCAAGTAGTGATGAGGGTGGTGGCACCGCGCAGCGCATCGATGCTTGCTCAACACGATCAAGCATTGCGCGCCGGGTTTTCGGACGCAGGACTCATTCTTAGTCAGTTGTCCATCTTGAAAGAGGCCGGCCATGACCACTGAAACTCCGAATGCCGGCGCTGCATCGCCGAAGGAGCCCCGCGCAAGCGCGGTCGCCATAGCCTACGATGCTGCAGATGCAGCACCTCGCGTCGTCGCCAAAGGATACGGCACGGTGGCGGACAACATCATGAGAGTCGCCAAAGATAACGGCTTATACGTACATGAATCCCCAGAGCTCGTGGGGCTATTGATGCAGGTGGATCTGGACAAGCACATTCCACCCCAGTTGTATGAAGCCGTTGCCCAGTTGCTGGCCTGGCTATATAAGCTGGAAGCGGGATCAACGTCAGATCCCGTTGGTCCCTAAACAGGCATGCTGGCGATTTCCTGATACGCGGCCACTAGGCGATTGCGTACCTGCACGGTTGCCTGGAAAGCGATGCTGGCTTTCTGCATGTCTATCATGACGTTATTCAGAGAGATATCCGGGTCGCCCAGCATGAAACCCTTGGCCTGTTGCGTGGCATTGTGCTGCATGGATGACACTCGCTCCAGGGACCGTTGCAGTTCGGCAGCGAATCCGCCCGAAGACGACATGGGTTCGGACGTACGTACCTGAGTCGCGGACGCCGTGCGCGCAACTTCGCGCATCTGCGCCAGCATTGATTCGATATTGCTTAAGTTCGAGATAGCCATGGCGCTTACTGTAGCTGAGTCCAGCCTCGCGCAAGAGAAGCATTAGCCGTCAAAACACCCGGCTATTTCTCTCATACAGCTCACACCCCTCTCGATTACCATCTGCATCGTCCGCCTGTTCGTCCCTTGCGGGAGCTCGATCGGCGTAAAGCCAAATTGCACTCGAAAATCTGTGCTGTTCGGCAATTGGTCTTGCTTGAAGACGCGTAATAATGACCACTCCCCTTCTAGTACTCCGTCGCATGCATATCGTATTCACGCCGTTTCCGGCATTGGCGCACTATCGCGGAAATCCGGCCGGAGGTCGGCGATGAGCCAGGCGCAAGCCCTCCTGGCTCGCTTTCCAGCACTTGGCAAGCTCCAAGACCTGCCCCGGCCGGTCTTGCTCGGCGCAGCTTCGGCGGTGGTCGCAGCTGTCGTCGTCCTGTTGCTCTGGTCCCGGGGGCTCGAGTATGGAGTCCTGTTCTCGAATGTCGAAGATCGAGACGGGGGCGCCATTGTGGCCGCCCTTGGACAAATGAACGTCCCGTATCGCATGTCGGATAGTGGAAGCGCGATCCTGGTTCCCAAGGACCGCGTTCACGAAACCCGTTTGCAACTGGCTTCGCAGGGTTTGCCCAAAAGCGGTAGCGTTGGATTCGAACTGCTTGACAACACTCGCTTCGGCGCCAGCCAGTTCACTGAACAGGTTACCTATCAACGCGCGCTGGAAGGCGAACTTAGCAATTCCATCGCGTCGCTACACGCGGTACAACAGGCCAGAGTACACCTGGCCATACCGCGTGAATCCCTTTTTGTTCGTGAGCGCCAGGAGCCTTCCGCTTCGGTCCTGCTAACGTTGTACCCAGGACGCACGCTCAGCGATGCGCAAGTGGCGGCGATCGGATGGCTGGTATCGTCCAGCGTGCCGCGCTTGAACGCCGAGAAAGTGTCTGTGGTCGATCAGAACGGCCGCTTGCTGAGCTCGCCCTCCGGCGAAGCGGGTGCAGAAGGTACGCGACGCAACTTCATCAACGATCTTGAGCAGCGCACTGTCCAACGCATTCTGACCTTGGTCACTCCGCTGGTTGGTGCCGGAAACGTCCGGGCCCAGGCCAGCGCAGACGTCGACTTCTCGCAACGAGAGCAAACCTCTGAGGTATACCGCCCCAATCAAGAGCCCGGCCAGGCCGCCGTGCGCAGCAAGCAGACCAGTGGCTCGGAGCAACACAACGTATTGCCGCCGCAAGGCATTCCAGGCGCCCTCACCAACCAGCCGCCACCCAATGCCGTGGCTCCCATCAGCCTGCCGCCCCCAGCCGCCCCGGCTCAAGGAGCCGCGCAGCAAGGTGCAAATCCGCTAAGCACCGGCGGTAAGGAGGAGGCCCCGGCCGCTCCAACCAATACCCGGCATGACGCCACGATCAATTACGAGGTGGATCGCACCATCAGTCATGTCAAAGATGCTGCGGGAAAGGTGCGTCGTCTGTCGGTCGCCGTCGTGGTGAACTACCGTCCTGATGAAGATGGAGTCGCCCAGCCCCTACCGCCTGAAGAACTCGAGAATCTCAACCGCCTGGTCAAGGACGCCATGGGATTCTCGGAGGAGCGCGGCGACACGCTCAGCATCGTCAACAGTCGCTTCACCCCAGACACCTCGACGTCGGTCCCCGTCTGGGAAGATCCGAATTACCGGGACTTGGGCATGCAACTGCTTCGCTACTTGCTCCTCGCGCTGGCTGCCTGGTTTATATGGCGGAAGATCGTCAAGCCCTACTTCGCACATCTGGCAAGTCGCCAGGAAGCCGATCTGCTGACCGCCCAGGAGAACGCGGCGGCCCGCGACACCGCGGCAAGTGCGGCCGCTGCCGCGGCACGTCGCGCGTCTGAAATCAGCCGATATGAAGAGAACCTCGAGGTCGCCCGCGAGCTCGCCGCAAAAGATCCGCGCGCAGTAGCCATGGTGATGCGTTCATGGATGGAGTCAAATGCCAAGGATTAGTAACGACGAACAGCTGCAGCGCTGCGCCATCCTGATGATGTCGCTGGGCGAAGACTCCGCTGCCGAAGTGTTCAAGTACCTCACGGCCCGCGAAGTGCAGCTCGTGGGTAGCGCCATGGCGTCATTGACTCAGGTGACACGAAACGACGTCGATAAGGTGCTGGAAGACTTCCGCCAGGAAGCAGACCAATTCATGGCGGTAACGGTGGGATCTGACGAATACATTCGCACTGTCCTTACCAAGGCGCTGGGCAATGATCGCGCGGCCGGACTTATCGAAGACATTCTTGAAGCGAGTGACACCAGCAACGGCATTGACGCGTTGAACTGGCTGGACGCCAACAGTGTGGCGGAGCTGATCAGCGATGAACATCCGCAAATCATCGCGACCATACTGGTGCACCTTGAACGCGATCGCGCATCGGCAGTGCTCGCGTTGCTTGACGAGCGCGTACGTAATGATGTGGTCTTGCGAATTGCCACCTTCGGCGGCGTTCAGCCTACCGCCCTCCACGAACTGACTGACGTACTGAACGAGATGCTTTCTGGTCAGGGTGCCAAGCGCAGCAAGATGGGAGGTGTGCGTGCCGCCGCCGAACTGATCAATTACCTGAGTTCTGCCGAAGAGGATGCCGTCGTGGCGAATCTTCGCGAACTCGATCCGGATCTTGCCCAGCGCATCGTGGACGAGATGTTTGTGTTCGAGAACCTCGTCGAACTGGAGCCGTCCGCCATCCAGCTCATCCTCAAGGAAGTCGACACGGCAACATTGACCATTGCACTGAAGGGCGCGCCCGAAGAACTGCGCGACACGTTCATGTCCAACATGTCAAATCGCGCCGCCGACATGCTGCGCGACGATCTGGAGGCACAGGGTCCAATACGCATGTCGCGGGTCGAAGAGGCGCAAAAAACCATACTTCAAGTGGCCAGACGCCTGGCCGAAGCCGGTCAATTCTCGTTAAGCCGCCGAGGAGACGACGAGTATGTCTAATCCGGCTCGCCAGGCATTGCGTGCATATGAAGCAGAAGCCTGGCGCCGCTGGGAGATGGGATCCGTCGAACCAGCCGCCGGTGCCGCGGAATCAATCGAAGTGCTCGAAGAGCAGGCGTCCGCACTGCCTCAGCACGTGCTGGATGAAATCGCTCAATTAAAGGAAGAAGCCAGACAGGCCGGCTTTGATGAGGGCCTTGCCCGCGGACACCAAAAGGGATTCGAACAAGGCCAGATCGAAGGCCAAGCCAAGGGTTTCGAAGAAGGACACGCACAGGGACTGGAAGCAGGTAGGCAAGAAGCCCTGGAACAAGGACGGGCAAAGAATGCACAAGAGGCAGAGCACCTCGCGTCCCTGCTTCAGAACTGCACGCAGGCAATGCATAACATCGAAGCGGAAACCGGTCAGGCGCTGATTCGCTTGGCAATCAGCATCTCGCAACAAGTTATACGCTCGACTCTGGCCGTCGAGCCCGAGAGAATTCTAGAAACCATTCACGACATCCTTCATTTGGATGGCGGCCAGGAAGGACTGCTTCGTTTGCGACTTCATCCGGACGATCTGGCCTTGGTCCAGGAACATATTTCTGACGACCCTATCGCGCGACATTGGCGCCTGCAAGGCGACTCGACCATTGAACGTGGCGGCTGTATCGCCGAAACCACCCTGGGCAGCATTGATGCGACCTTGCAAACGCGCTGGCAACGCGTTGTAGGCGCGCTGGGACACAGCATGCCCTGGAGCGTGCCGACATGAACGCAACGTCGCGCCTGGAAACCGCCGCCGACCGTTGGCGCATGCAGTTGGCGATCGGCAGTCGACGAGTCGCCCACGTCGAATCCTGGCACGCCACGGGCCGCGTTACCCGGGCAACCGGCCTGATACTGGAAGCCACCGGATTAAGGCTGGCTGTAGGTGCCGCCTGCAAGATTGAAATTGCCCCGCGGCAGAATCACTGGGCGGATGCCGAAGTGGTGGGCTTCAACGGTCACACACTCTATCTGATGCCTCAAAGCGATATTTCGGGTCTGCCGCCCGGAGCACGCGTTGTTCCTGTCGAAGCCGGATTGCGCACGCGCATTCCCTTACCTTCACACGACACGAGCGAAAACCCCATCAGCAGCCAAACACGACATCTGCCGGTAGGCGATGCGCTGCTCGGCCGCGTCATAGACGGCGCCGGGCGCCCCCTCGATGATCTGGGCCCGCTGCAGAACGTGCGCCCCGCGCCCCTGGTTGCCCAACCCATCAACCCGCTCGAACGCGCGCCAATCGATACGGCGTTGGACGTTGGCGTACGAGCCATCAACGGCCTGCTAACGGTTGGACGAGGCCAGCGGATGGGACTGTTTGCCGGCTCGGGGGTCGGTAAAAGCGTGCTGTTGGGAATGATGGCGCGCTATACCCGGGCCGACATTGTCGTCGTGGGACTAATTGGCGAGCGCGGCCGGGAAGTGAAGGAATTCATTGAACACAACCTGGGCGAGGACGGCTTGCGACGGTCGGTTGTGGTGGCTGCACCGGCAGACGTCTCACCCCTTCTGCGCATGCAAGGGGCGGTTTACGCGACCCGTCTTGCCGAGTATTTCCGGGATCAGGGAAAACATGTTCTGCTCATCATGGATTCACTGACTCGGTACGCCATGGCGCAGCGCGAGATTGCCCTGGCCATTGGCGAGCCTCCAGCTACCAAAGGCTATCCCCCTTCGGTGTTCGCCAAACTACCGGCTCTGGTGGAACGAGCTGGAAACGGCGCTCCTGTCGAAGGCCGCCCAGCCGGTTCCATCACGGCGTTCTACACCGTGCTTACCGAAGGCGATGACCAGCAAGACCCGATTGCAGACTCTGCACGAGCGATTCTGGACGGGCATATCGTGTTGTCCCGGAGCCTGGCGGAATCCGGCCACTATCCGGCCATTGATGTTGAAGCCTCAATTTCGCGCGTGATGTCAGCCGTCGTGCCGCCCACCCAATTCAACATGGTCCACGAGTTCAAGCAAATGCTGTCGAGGTACCAGCGCAACCGCGACCTTATTGCAGTCGGAGCCTATACGCGCGGCAACGACCCACGCATCGATGAAGCCATCGAAAAATACCCCTGGCTGGAAGCCTTCTTGCAGCAAGGTATCGAACAACGCGTGGATTACGAGCGGGCGATGCGCGAATTGGCGGCCGTGCTGGGTCATGAGTTGACGGAGACCGTCAATGGCTAAGAGCTCGACCTTGAACATGCTGATCGACCTGGCTCGTAACGACACTGACGATGCCGCACGAGAACTGGCCAAGATGGCCAAGGCTCGCCAGGAAGCCCAGCAACAGCTCGATGCCCTGCACTCGTACCGCAAGGACTATGCTGAACGACTTCAAGAAGCGTCAAAATCAGGGCTGACCGCTTCGAACTATCACAATTTTAGGCAGTTTATCGCCACTTTGGATGACGCTGTTTCACAGCAAAATAAGATACTGGAGCAACTTGACGCCAAGCTGCAGCAGGGTCGAGATGCATGGCTAGCTGAAAAGCGACGCCTCAATTCGTTCGAAACGCTGCAAACGCGCCAGTTGCGCCATCAGGCCGTCATCGAGGCACGCCGCGAACAACGCCTCACTGATGAAATGTCTGCTCGTGGTCCCCGCGGGCTGGTCCGTTAGCAAACACTCTGGGCAACGCCATGAATTCTCCGACCATCGCCGCCATGGTTTCTGGCCTTAAACCTCACGCTGAGCGCAGGGCTGTCTCGGGCGAGCCGGAGGCTGCCCAGGACAACACTTTCGCCGATGTCCTCGCCGGCCAGTCCCCCTCGCAGACAGACAGCACGCCCTCCGAAGTGGTAGCGGCAGACCCATCCGGCAAAGGCGCCCGACCCGTCGAGGGAGACGGCGGCCCCGCCAAAACAACGCCCGACACGGCAGGCAAGAAAGACGAACAAGACGGCGTAAAGGAAACCGCTGCGGCGCTGCCGCAGATTGCGCTCGAAATCGCACTACATGCTCGTGACCAGGCTCGCGCACGAGGCATTAACACCGAGAGCATTCGGTCTGTCAATGGCCATGCGTCTGAGCCCGGCGCTCTAGAACGTTCCGCCAAACAACCCGTCGCAGAAAATACGACGGAATTGTCTTTGGAGTCGCGCACACAGTCGATGCACGCTGAGCGCGACCATCGAAGTCTGGCGGACTCCAACCTAAAAGTTGTCCTCGCTCGAGCAACAGGCAGCGACCAGCCTGGCGCATTGAACCCCGCTCAGGCCGCCAGCCAGCCGGCCTTGCGTCAGTCGAACAGCAACATCACGCCCGCGACTGCGGCACTGAGTAAGCGCCTCCAGGCGGCGACTGGTGGCATGTCGGGTAATAGAGATATTCGTGTTGCCCCTCAACGCGGCGCAAGCGATCCAGGCTTTGCCACCGCGCAGTTCAAGGCACAAGAACAAGCTACTTTCTCTGGCGCCGATGCAAATCTCGTGGCGACGGCAGATGTTCAAGCCGGCGCTCCCCTCAGTCCCATCAGCTTGAGTACGCTTCCGACATCAATGCCCTCACCCACAGCAACGTCGGTTCCAACCATCGTCACACCAGTGCAGCAGCCCGGCTGGAGCACCGATTTCAGTCAACAGGTGGTCCGCGTCGCGCTGGATAGTCAGAATGGTACGCAAACAGTCGAAATGCGCCTGGATCCTCCGGAACTGGGTCCCTTGCGTATTTCTCTCAGTTTGAACGATGGCATGGCCAGCGCCTTGTTTGCGTCTGCACATGCGTCGGTAAGGCAGGCAGTTGAGTCCGCCCTGCCCCAGTTGAGCCAACAACTCGCACAGGCGGGAATCTCGCTGGGAGAAACTCACGTCGGAGATCAAGGTCAAGCCGGTTTTAACTCTGAGGACGAGATGGGGCGCTCTGGTGCCGGACAACGCCATGCGCGCGGTGATGACGCCACCGTTGCCGACATCGCCATTTCGCCTCGTCGCGCCGCGGCTTCCGACGCCCTCGTGGACACTTTCGCCTGAGGCTTAGCCCCCCATGATTCATTTCCTCGTTTTCCGCTGACTCTATCAACGCCATGCGTATCATCAACACCATCCTGCTCGTTTTGATCCTGCTCGTCGTCAGCGGGGGCGCCGCCTACTATTACTTCTTCGGCCAAGGCCAGCCATTGTTGACGTCTCAAGAACCCGAACAGCAGGCCGTAGCGGGGCCAATCTATCTTGCCTTGGAGCCGTTCACCGTAACCCTGCAAGGCGAGCGAAATAATCAGATTCTCTATACCGAACTGACTTTGCGTCTAGAAGAAACACGCTCGCACACCATGCTGATGCAGTACATGCCCGAGGTACGTAATCGTGTGCTTGCCGAACTTGCCCAACAATCAGCTTCCGATCTTAAAAGCACCGAGGGCCGCGAATCGCTGGTCAATCGCCTGAAAACAATACTCTCGGCGCCGTACCACCCACAAATGTCTGTACCGGGCATCTCAAGCGTGCTGTTTACCGCTTTCGTGATTCAATAAATGGCTTATTCGAATTTCCTGTCTCAGGACGAAGTCGATGCGCTGATTGCCGGAGTCACCGGAGAATCCAGCGAAGAGTCCCAGATCGAAGATCGCGGTGGAGTCCGACCGTACGATCTGAGCTCGCCAGACCGTGTCGTGCGCCACCGCATGCAAACGCTCGAACTGATAAACGAGCGATTTGCACGCCGGCTACGCTCGGTGCTGCTGAGCTTCATGCGCCGCAACGCCGATATAACGGTGTCCACCATCAAGGTGCAGAAGTATTCGGAATTCGAACGCAATCTGCCCGTGCCCAGTAACCTGAACATGATCACGATGAAGCCCCTGCGCGGGGCTGCGCTGTTCACGTTCGATCCCAACCTGGTGTTTCTGGTCATCGACAGCCTTTTCGGGGGCCACGGACGCTACACCACGCGAATCGAAGGTCGGGACTTCACCAACACCGAACAACGCATTATTCGAAGGCTGCTCAATCTCACCCTGGAAAGTTATGGGGAGGCCTGGCAGAGTGTGTACCCCATCACGTTCGAGTACATCCGTTCGGAAATGCACACGAAATTTGCAAGCATTACCAGCGGCAACGAAATTGTGGTCGTCACATCATTCAATATCGAACTGGGCGCATCGGGAGGCAACCTCAATATCTGCCTGCCGTATTCCATGATCGAACCCGTGCGTGATCTTCTCACGCGTCCATTGCAAGAGGCTTCACTGGATGCCGTCGATCAGCGGTGGACACAACAGTTATCGCGCCAAGTACGCAGCGCCGACGTAGAACTTACCGCAGAATTCGCCTCGATCAACACCACGGTTGGCGAACTGATGAAGCTCAAGATCAACGACGTGCTGCCCATCGACATACCCAGAACGATCATAGCCCGCGCCGATAACGTACCGGTGCTGGAATGCACTTATGGCACCTTCAACGGGCGGTACGCCTTGCGGGTGCTGAACGTCCTGTCTCATTCCGAGCCTGATTTCAAGAAAACCACGACATCCCATGACTGATCCCAAACAAGATTCCGGTAAAGAAAACGACGTACCCGAGACGCAGGCGGATGTGGATTGGGCAGAGGCATTCGCCGAGCAAACCGCGGGTCAAACCAGCGCATCTACACAAGCCGAAGGTTTGCAGAGCGATGACTGGGCCGCTGCGCTGTCCGAGCAAACTGCTGCAGAGAACGCAGCCAAAGCTCAGCCGTCGTCTACCGTGGCCGATCTCTTCCAGCCTTTGGCCGGCGTAGCCCCCGAGGGCGAAAGCGACATTGACCTCATTATGGACATCCCGGTACAGCTCTCTGTCGAGCTGGGCCGCACCCGCCTGACGATCAAGAACATCCTTCAATTGGGCCAAGGCTCGGTGGTGGAGCTCGACGGCCTGGCAGGCGAACCCATGGATATTTTCGTTAACGGCTACCTGATTGCCCAGGGGGAAGTCGTTGTCGTCGATGACAAGTACGGGATTCGGCTCACCGACATCATTACTCCTTCGGACCGACTCAGCCGCTTGAACGGCAGGCGATAAACCATGACTGAAGCCGACGCGCTGCGCATGGTGGCCAGCCTCGCGCTCATCGTTCTCATTATTCTGGCCGGTGCGTGGCTGATGCGCCGGACAGGATTGCTGCGTACGGGCGGCGGGCAGTCGGTAAAGATCGTGGGGGCTCAAAGTCTGGGCGCGCGCTCGAGCATCGTCGTGGTTCAGGTTGAGGACGCGCAACTGGTGGTGGGAGTCACGCCACAACAGATCACCTTATTGCACACCATGCCCCCGGGTCAGGACAGCACCGACATGGAAGCCGCAACACTCTCGATTCGGCAGCCGAACTTTTCGCAAGCGCTTCGCAAGGCACTGGCGGGGGCCCGTAAGAGCCGGTCCAGCATGTACTCATGAGACAGGTATCGGTGCCCTATCGTCCCACCCCTTTCCGCTTGCCCAAGATACTCATCTGGCTTGGTTTGGCCCTGCTTATGTATCCCGAAAGCGGAGTCACTCAGGCGCTTCCCGCCCTGACTGCCACGACTGACGCCAGCGGGGCTCAAACGTACACACTCAGCATTCAGACTCTTTTGCTGCTGACGATGCTGTCGTTCTTGCCGGCCATGCTTTTGCTGATGACCGGCTTTACCCGCATCATCATAGTCCTGGGGTTGTTGCGCAATGCAATGGGCACCGGTGCGTCGCCACCCAACACCGTTCTGATCGGCATCGCCCTTTTTCTGACCTTCTTTGCCATGTCTCCGGTCTTTGATGACGTCTACTCGCAAGCGTATCAACCGCTAAGTGAAGGCACCATCGGGTTCGAAACCGCACTTGAACGGGCGGCGGCACCGATGCGCACGTTCATGCTGAACCAGACACGTGAAGCAGACCTTGCCTTGTTTGCGAACATGGCCCAGGCGCCGGAATTCGATTCGCCAGCAGATGTGCCCCTGCGAGTTCTGGTTCCGGCATTCGTGACAAGCGAGCTCAAGACAGCCTTTCAGATAGGGTTTACGGTCTTCATTCCGTTCCTGATCATCGACCTGGTGGTGGCCAGCGTTCTGATGGCGCTCGGGATGATGATGGTGCCGCCTGTGACCATATCACTACCCTTTAAGCTCATGCTGTTCGTTCTGGCAGACGGCTGGCACCTGCTGCTGGGATCGCTGGCACGCAGTTTCTATCAATAGACACAGGGGAAGCGCATGACCTCCGATACCGTGATGTCCATGACGTATATGGCAATGAAGGTGGCGCTCTCCATGGCTGGCCCTCTGTTGCTCGTGGTCCTGGTGGTGGGCCTGGTCATCAGCATCTTTCAGGCAGCCACCCAAATCAATGAAATGACCTTGTCCTTCATTCCCAAGCTGCTGGCTGCGGGCATTGCCCTTGTTCTTCTTGGGCCATGGCTTATCAGCACCATGGTCGATTACATGAAGGTACTGTTCACGAGCCTGCCCGGCCTGGTGTCGTGACCAACGCCACACGCACCCCAATATGGTCTCGTTCGAGTTAGAACAGCTATATAGCTGGATCAATGCGTTCTTGTGGCCTTTCGTACGCATCATGGCACTGGTGGGCACCGCACCTCTGCTCGGAGAGTCATCCATACCAGCCCGCGTAAAAGTAGGTCTCTCGGCCCTCATCGCACTGGCGGTAGCTCCGGCTCTACCTCCCGCACCCGATATTTCACCCGCGTCGTATCTGGGACTATGGATTGTCGCGCAACAGGTCTTTATCGGAATCGCCCTGGGCCTCACGATGCGCATTGCTTTTGCCGCGGTGCAGACGGCGGGTGAATTCATAGGCCTTCAAATGGGCTTGTCGTTTGCCTCGTTCTTTGACCCTGCCACCGGGGCCAACACAGCTGTACTTGCCCGCCTGATGAACGTAATCGCCACGCTTCTTTTTCTCGCAGTCAATGGTCATCTACTTATGCTGGGAGGACTGATCCGGACGTTCGAGATTCTGCCGGCCACCGCGGGAATCAATGTTGACGGGCTGGGTGTGCTCTTCGAATGGAGCGCGCAGGTGATGGTGTCGGGTATGCTTCTGGCCCTGCCGCTTATTATTGTGCTTCTCACCATCAGCCTGGCACTAGGAATTCTGAACAGAACCGCGCAACAACTGTCCGTGTTTGCAGTGGGCTTTCCGATAAGCTTGATGGTGGGCCTGATACTGCTGATGATTGTGCTGCCTCAGACAGCTCCCTTCATGACACGCCTGTTCGAAGAAGGCCATCAGGCAATGGCGCGGCTCATCCATGCATTCACTGAGTTTTGAGCCAATCAAAGGCAGGCTTGAGGGATGTTGCTGAATTGTCTGAAGCTTCAGCGCACCGGCAGGACCATCACTGGCGAGTCGTCGGCATACTGTGCCGGGCCATAGGGAAAACCGCGGTGCACAGTCTGGGGCATTGCCTGGTCAATGGCATCAATGGGATGTGCTGCTGATCGAGGCGGAGTGCCGGTGTCTCCTATCACGTTGATGCGATCCACGATACGCTCGTAGCGGCCCTCACTATCGAAACGGAGCGACAGTTCACGGCGAAAATACAAGGCATCTGGGAGCACGCTGTTCTTGCTTGACCAGCGCGCAGTAGCCGTGCCGTCCAGCTGGCGGTAAACGATTTCGGGGTCAGACTTGAGTACGGCCGACGCCTCTTCAAGTGTAGTCGTGCCGGGAATGATGCGATGCATTTCCGACGTATCGAAAGCACGCCCGGTGGTGGTACATGCCGCTGTCGAGGCCAGAATACCTGCTAGCACCAAGGTGCGCGCTGCGCGCACGCCGATGCTGTACTGAATAACCCGAAAACTGGAAGCCATCAAAACTCTTCCCAGTCATCATCCGCGGACTTCGAACTACTGGCGGCGACAGGTGCTGCAGCCAACGCAGGAGCAGGCTTGACGTGGGCGTTCGCAGCCGGTACGGCACGTGTGGCAGGCCGGCTGCCAGCGTCTTCAGAAACTGGAGATGCCAGCGGTGGACGAGACGGGGCGGCCACCTTGGCAGCTTGGGACGTGCGACGATCCTCAGGCTTCGGTGTAACATCGACAACGCGGTGGCCAGACGCCAGGCGGAAGGTAGAGACAGCCTGTCCCACGTGGCCGATATGCCGGCGCAGTTCTTCTGCAGCACGCGCGGCCTCTTCGACAAGCACTGCGTTCTGCTGGGTGACGCCATCCATCTGGTTCACTGCGCGGTTGATCTGCTCAATACCGCTGGACTGTTCGACCGTGGCAGCCGAAATTTCACCCATGATGTCGGTAACGCGAGCCACAGAGGTGACGATCTCCTCCATCGTTGAACCCGCACGTTCCACCTGCTCGGACCCTTCGGCCACTTTCTTGACGGAATCTTCGATCAGGTCTTTGATCTCTTTGGCTGCATGCGCGCTGCGCTGAGCCAGTGCCCGCACTTCAGAAGCGACGACGGCGAAGCCCTTGCCCTGCTCACCGGCACGAGCAGCCTCGACTGCCGCATTCAAGGCCAGGATGTTGGTTTGAAACGCTATGCTGTCGATCACGCCGACAATATCCGAGATCTTTCGCGAGCTTGCCGAGATGCCCTGCATGGTGGAAACGACCTCGCCCACAGCTGCGCCACCACGTTGTGCAACCTCGGAAGCGGTGACCGCCAGCTGGTTGGCCTGACGGGCGTTGTCGGCGTTTTGCTTGACGGTACTGGATAGCTCCTCCATGCTGGCTGCAGTCTGCTGCAAGGCTGCCGCCTGCTGCTCAGTACGACTGCTCAGATCTGTATGACCCGAGATAATTCGCTGCGCACTATCACCAATCAGGTCAAGGCCGGCGCGCACATTTCCAACGCTGCGCGACAGGCTGTCCTGTACTCGCTTGAGCAACTGAGCAAGCCCGCCCAGTTCTTCGGGGCGAGCATCGACTCGGTAAGTAAGATCGCCGGTTGCAAACGCCTCGAGCTGTCGACCCACCAGGTCGATGGGACGCACTGCGTTGCGAGTAACCATTCGAAGCGACATGAACGCGAGAACAATTGCGAGCAGACTGATCACGGCAAAGATCCACACGGCCTGACCCAGGCGCTGGTTGGCAGTCTCAGCGGCGGGCCCCTGCAACGCGGAAGCGCTCTCGGTCAACATGTACCAGGCGGCTCCGGAAGAAAGCAGCACTAGCAGGCAGAGACATACCACCAATACCCGAACGCCAACCCGAATTTCCCATTGTGTCGATTTCATCGTTTAAGACCCCATGTTGAACAGGCTGGTACCCTGAATCTTCTTGAACGCCAATGCCGCAGCTTCCAGCGCAGACCGGCGCAGCTCCAACTGCGTGGTGACCGTGTAGTAATCGACGTCCTCAAGCTTTGACAGCTGATTGGCATAACTGAGCCCGCGGGAATCTCCCGCGGCATCAATGGCGTCGAGTTCGGCCAGCCTGGAACCCACCGAGGCACGCACAGTCAAAATCTGGTCGTAGTTGACGTCGATTTTTTGCATGGCGGATGCCAGTGCATTGGCAATCTTTGACTGGGCCGTGGCGTCACCACTTGTTGGTGTCACCAAGGCAGCAATTATGTCGTCGAGGGTGTTGAAAATATTGAGCTCGGCGGCCATGCCTTCTCCTGGCTCGACCATGAACTCGTCTCCAATAGCGGGAGCTCCGCTGAACGGGACCATCACTCCGCCGGGTAGGGCAATGTGATTGGCCGACGGGTCAAAAGCATGAGGGCCATCGGTATCGATCGGGTTGCCCGCACCGTCCAGCACTTCCACCGTATACGCCACGCCACCACTGCCATCATCCGCGAACGCGATGCGGAACGGTTTACCTATGTGCTCACCCTTGGGGTCGGTAACGACCGGCTGACCCAGCGTTGCCCCCCCGGTGTTTCCAGCTGCCCCCCGTGCCACATAGGCAGGAGCGCTGGCAGGATGGACAGTGAAGGTATCGCCGTCCGACGGAGCGCCCGAGAAGGCAACTTGAACGCCTCCGGGTAACGACAAGGTGACGGTACCCTCATCGTAATTGTGCGGCCCGTCCACCTCGGCTTCGCTGCCATCAGCATGAAAGGCGCGCACCGTATACTGCATCACGCCCCCGTTTTCGCTGAACGTGATTTCGAACGGCTTGCCCACATGAGCACCCTGTGGATCGGTGATGGCGGGGGAGCCAATAACGCCGGTACCAGAGTTAGCCGCGCCCGCCTGAGTGATGTAGGCGCGGGAGCCATTTGCCGCCCTGGCAAATACGTCAACACCCAAGTCACCGGTTTGAATGCGACGCGTCTGATCGGCCTGGATCTGGCGCTGGCCATGATTGCCCGCGTAGCTGACCGCTCCTAGCGCGTCTTTGGTAAACGCCGGTTGAGAGCCCGAAAAGCCCGAGAACAGGTACTGCCCGTTTCCGTCTGTGGCATTGGCAAGTCCGAACAAAGTTTCCTTGGAATTCTTTAGAACGTCCGCCAGCGTCGCGCGATCAGCGTCCGACATCGTGCCATTACCGGCTTCGACCAGACGTGTCTTGAGATCTTGCAGCAGGGTCGTGATCGAATTCAGTGTGTTTTCCTCGTGCCCAAGGTTCATCTTCAGCACGTCACGGTTGGCGGCATAACGCTCGTTCAACGATTGCGACTGACTGAGGTTTACCGCCTGCGCCGCCGCCAAGGGGTCGTCTGCCGGTGTGACCATGCGCTGCCCACTGGCCGCCTGCCGGTATAGATGCAGGAGATCGGCCTGCTGGGCGTTGATGGAGTTGAGTCCGGTCTGAAAAAACAAGGAAGAGCTGATACGCATCTTGGCTGTCTCGAATTCTGGGAAGCAGTGTTATCGGAACCGTCTAACGCTCAGCCGCGCAGGCTAAGCAAGGTGTCGAACAAGGTCGAGCTGACATCGATCAGGCGTGACGCGGCCCTGAATTGCTCTTGGTATCGCTCAAGGTTGACGTACTCTTCATTAAGATTGACGCCGGACACCGCCTGCTGAGCCGCGAAATTCTGCTGGATGAGGGCCGCCTGAGCCTTTGAAGCTGTGCCGTTCTGCTGCGTCATCACCCCCACTTTGTTGACGATCTGAGAGAACGCTTCGTTCAGGCTCATGGTGCCGTTGTTAAGAGTCTTTCCCGTTTGCAGCTCGGCCAGCCGCAGTGCGTTGTCACCGTCTGCTTCTCCGGCGGCGCTGCCTGCTGCTGCAATATGGGAGGCATCCTGCAGTGCCAGCTTCAGGCTGCCGGCTGCGTGCCGCGTAGGCTGGATCAACCAGGAATCACCCGCCACCGGCGAACCGGAAACCTCAAACTGGACTCCATCGAAAGAAGCCGGGAGCGAGTCGCCGTGGTACACGACCGAGCCTCCTGGCATACTTCGCACCTGATAATTGACCCCATCGAATTCGACCTGATAGTCCTGAGCAGTGAGCTTGCCTGCGTCGGTCAATTGGGCGCTCGCAACGGCATTGCCTTTGTTGCCAGAAGTCTCGATTACCTTCGGCGCGTCCAGCGCAAAGAAATCCTGCCCCGGATTGCCATTGACGTCGTAGCCCTGTCGGTGGATTTCATTGATGGACATCGCCAGACCGGCTGCCAAACGGCCCAAATCATTCTGCACCGAGTCCAGCGCTTCGCTGCGATACTGCAACAAGCCGCCCAGGCTGCCACCTTTTATGGACGCGTCCGGCATTTCGACCAGCGTCGTGCGGCCTGCGCCTACCGGAGCACTATAGGCAACGACTATGCGGGTGGGATCGTTGGCCGAGGGAATAGCCTGCAATGGGAAAACCGTATCGCCGCCCAGCAATACTTGGCCGTTACCGAAGGTGATGTTGAAACTGCCGTCCTGTTCGATAACACGTACACCGGCCAGCTGATTCAGTTCTGACAGAACCTGTTCACGCTGGTCGAGAAGATCGTTGGGAGGCTGTCCAGAGCTGGACGCCTTCGCAATGACGATTTGTTGATTCAGATCGCGAATGCGTTCGACGTGACTGTTGATCTGCGTCACCACTGTGGAAATCTGGGTGTTGATGTTCTGACGCTGCGAATCAAGAAATGCATTGGCATCGTTGATCTGCCCTACCAGGCTGGCTGCGCGACCAAGCAGCTCCTGGCGTGCGGCAGGGTCTGCCGGAGATGATGCTACAGCCTGAATCCCGTCAAAGAATTTTTGCAGTGCAGGGCTGACGCCAACGGTACGGTCGCCAAAAAGATTGTTTATCTGGGTAATTTCGTTTCCGTAAGACACCAACGACGCCCCGGTCGACTGGGCATTGACTAGCTGCCGATACAGAAAATTATTGTACGAACGCTCGACGCTATCGGTACGCACACCCTGTCCGATAAAGCCATAACCCATGTTCCGGCCGCCAGCAGTAGATACGACGACGGTCTGGCGGTTGTAGCCTTCGGTAGCTGCGTTGTTGATGTTGTGTCCGGCGGTCTGCAAGCGAGCCGTCGCGGCAGCCAGACCCGAAAGACCAAGATTCGCTAGATTCATTGTGATTCCGCTGTTGGTTTGCTGATGCCCGTAAAAGACGATGCAGGCATGACTTCTATGCATGTTCTACGGCAGTAAACGCGCTTTGTTTAATTCCGAATGCCTGGCAAACGGGGGTTGTTCGGTTCACATTCGGTGAAAAAAGCCTATGCCTTGCGGCTGTCGAAATAAGCCATGATGGAAATCAGCTTATCCGCGTAAGACGGATCGGTTGCGTAACCAGCGCGTTGAATGCTTCGTGCGGCCTCCTGCGGGGTAGCTGCCTGAACCACTTCGCCGTAACGCTCGCTGCGGCTGATCAGGCGGGCGTAATCCGCAAAAGATTCTGCATAGGAGTCGTAAGCACGAAACGGCTGCTTCACCTTACGTGCCACACCGTCTTCGTATTCGGTCGTCATGACGTGGACAACCTTCCCTTTCCAGTTTGGAGAAGCCTTGATGCCAAAGAGGTTGTAACTGGGACTGCCATCCTCGCCACGAATCTCTCGCTGTCCCCATCCTGACTCCAGAGCGGCCTGGCTCAAGATCAACTCCGCCGGCACACCACTTTCGGCGGAAGCTTGACGAGCGGCGTGCGTCATGCGGGACACGAACTGTTCGACATGTTCAGGTGCGCCCCGGATGGCCGAAACCACGGCGCCCGCTGCCCGTCCTACGGTCGATGTGGACAACATTTCGATCAATGCGGAAATGGACGGCGCGTGCTGAGGACGATCGGGACCAATGCGCGACTTGAGCGCCGGATCGCGGGATTGCGCCAACTCTGGGGGTTGCTCGGAGGTCAGGTGTATGCTGCGGTCGTCGCTGCTGCCGGACTGCATCTGATCGAGAAGGGCCTGTGCCAGCCCCATGCCCGGATTGGCGAGCTGCATCGCGATTTGCTCGTCGTACATGCTTTGCGCCATACGGGTTTGATCGCTTTGAAACAGGCTCTGTACGCCAGTGGAGGCCTGACGGGCCTGCTTGATGAACTGCTGCAAGAACAATGCTTCGAATTGCCGTGCGACTTCCTTCTGCTGGTCATCCGTTCCACCGGACCGCACGACATCTTTTTGCAGACGCGCCAGCGCCTGGGTATCGAACGCAGCCCGCGGGCTATCTACGGGCCTGGGAATATATCGGACAAAGCTCATGACGACCGCCTATATGATTTCCAGGTCGGCGCGCAAGGCGCCGGCACTCTTCAATGTCTGCAAGATCGAAAGCAGGTCTTGAGGAGTGGCTCCCAAGGCATTGAGCGCCTGAACCACGTCGGCAAGATTCGCGCTTGTCTGTACGCGGTGGATGGAGCCGGAATCGGAGCGCATCTCGATTTGAGTGTTCTCCGTAACAACAGTTTGCCCACCCCCGAACGGCGTGTCCGGCTGACTCACCTGCTGTTGGCCGCTGATCACCACTGAAAGGTTGCCATATGCAATGGCCGCTTCTTCAATGGTGACCGTCCGATTCATGACGACCGACCCAGTACGTGCATTGACGATGACCTTCGCCCGCGCGGGCGGCAGTTTGACCTGAACGTTCTCCACACGCGACAAAAAGCGAGTCTGACCGGCAGGATCACGCGGGCCGCGCAGTTGCACCAGCCTGGCATCAAGAGCGCTAGCCGTGCCGGGGCCGAATTCGCGATTCAATGCAGCGACAACACTATCCGTCACGCTGAAGTCGGATGTGTTCAGTTCGAGGTTGATGATCCCATCGTGAGCAAAAGAGGTCGGAACTGCTCGCTCGATGATTGCCCCGTTCGAGATGATTCCACCATTGAGCTGATTTACCTGCACGCTGGATCCACCCGCCTGAGCGCCTGCACCGCCGACGAGCAGGTTGCCTTGAGCCAAAGCGTAGACCTGTCCATCTGCACCTTTCAGAGGTGTCATCAACAAGGTGCCGCCACGCAGGCTCTTGGCATTCCCCATCGAGGAAACCACCACATCCACGGTCTGACCGGGTCGCGCAAAAGCCGGCAGACGGGCAGTCACCATAACCGCGGCCACGTTTCTGACCTGCATGTTCGTACCCTGGGGCACCGTGACACCCAGCTGTGACAGCATGTTTGTCAGGCTTTGCTGCGTGAATGGAGACTGTCGCACCTGATCCCCACTTCCATCAAGACCAACGACCAGGCCGTACCCGATAAGCTGGTTGGCGCGTACACCCTGAATCGAAGCAAGGTCCTTGATCCGATCTGCCCAGGCTGTCGATACCGACAGCAAGCCAGCCAGCAGACATAGGCCGGCCATCAGAGCTCGTGTCCAGTTGAAAGTTGAAGCAAAGGTGTTGAATCTACGCGGCACAGCCGTCCTCAGAAGGGTGAAATATTCAGGAAAAACCGCTGCAGCCAGCCCATGGTCTGCACCTCATCCATGCGCCCCTTGCTGCGAAACTCGATTCGGGCATCTGCCACCTGGGTCGACGAGACTGTGTTGGAGCCGGATATCGAGCGAGGATCCACCACGCCAGAGAAGCGGATATGTTCGCTACCGCGGTTGATGGCAATTTGCTTTTCGCCTGCAATCTGCAAGTTGCCATTAGGCAGCACGCCAATTACCGTGGTCGTCAGAGTCCCGTTGAACATATTGTCCGCACGGCTGGAGCCCGTTCCCTCGGCAGCGTTTCCCCCGCCCATGTCAAAGCCCTGCTGCGGGCCCAGACCAGGCGGAAAGAATGACGGTACGACATCCAGCCCGAGGCTTGCGCCACCGTTACGGTTTGACGATGTCGCCACGTTCTTGGACGCATTGGTGCGTTCCTGAATGACAACGGTGACGATATCTCCCACATTGCGTGGTCGCCTGTCCTCAAACAAGGGATAGTTGCCATATGCGGTAGGCTGGTAGATGGCCCCGTTGGCAAGGGGAGCCGGCGTCTGGGCGACGGGAGGCGGAGGCGCGGTCAAAGGTCCCGTCACCACAGGTTCGGGGGGGATCATGGCGCAGCCCGTTACAACAAAGGCAATCAGGCTGCCAAGAAAAAGGCGTAAGGCATTGCGCATGGTGTGTTTAAGCGCAGCCGTTCAGATCTGGGTCAGACGCGCCAGCATCTGATCGGAAGTCTGAATAGCCTTGCTGTTCATTTCATATGCACGCTGCGTGGTGATCATGTTGACAAGCTCTTCCGCAACATTCACGTTGGAAGTCTCAACGTAGTTCTGCAGCACCAGCCCTGCTCCATCCAGTCCGGGGGCGGCAAAGTTTGCCGGGCCCGACGAATCCGTCTCTACATACAGGTTCTCGCCGATGTTCTGAAGGCCGGTGGGATTAATGAACGTGCTCAGTTGCAGTTCGCCAACCTGCACGCTGGTGCCTATTGCGCCGGGCTGGGTCACCGATACCGTCCCGTCGCGCGCAATGGTGATGCTCAACGCATTGTCCGGAATATTGATGGGAGGCTGAATGGGATAGCCGCCAGCTGTGACGAGTTGTCCGTTCTGATCGACCTGCAAGCTGCCATCGCGGGTGTAGGCAAAGGTGCCATCGGGCATTTCAACCTGCAGGAATCCGCGACCCTGTATGGCGATATCCAGAGAATTACCGGTATTTTGAAGATTGCCCTGGGTGTGAACGCGCTCGGTAGCGACGACTCGCGTTCCAGTACCCACTTGCAATCCGGAAGGAAGTTGATTGGCCGCGCCAACCTGAGCGCCGGGCTGTCGGATGGTCTGGTACATCAAATCTTCGAACACAGCTCGACTACGTTTGAAACCCGCAGTGTTGACGTTGGCCAGGTTGTTCGAAATGACATCCATCTGGGTCTGTTGCGACTCCAGTCCGGTTTTGGCAGTCCAAAGCGATCGTATCATTGCATTTCCTTGTCGATGCGCATTGACGCATCCAAATTAAATTCAGTTTCCGGCGGACAGTATGGAATTGGCATCCTGAGCGATACTGCTGGCGTCTCGAATGACCTTCATCTGCATTTCAAAGCGTCGCGCGTTCTCGATCAGCGCAACCATGGTTTCTGCAGCGCTGACATTGCTGTTCTCGATATAGCCGGAGACCACGCGCACGTCGGGATTTGCCGGTACAAAGGGTTCGATATTCGGATCGGCGCGAAAGTAGCCGTCGGGGCCGCGGACCAGCGCGTTCTCTTGCGGCTTGCTCAGCTTGAGCCTTGCCAGGTTTTGAATGTCGTTCGGGTTGTCACCGGCACCGAGAGCGGTAATCGTGCCGTCGCCGGTAATCGTCACAATGCCGCGATCAGGGATTTGAATCGGCACGTTGTCGGCTGACATCACGAGGTAGCCGTCGCGATTGACTAGCATGCTGTCCGCATTGACGCTGAACTCGCCGGCCCGCGTAAACGCTTCACCATTGGGCGTTTGCACACTGAACCAGCCGTCGCCGGTAATGGCGACATCCAATGCTCGACCCGTCTCGCTCATCACACCCTGACGCATATTGCTGCCGGGCGTAGTGGCGACGGTAGACACCCGCGTTGGCAGGCCCTGCTCGGCCATGACCGGCACCGAACGATAGTTGATCAGCTGCTCACGAAAGCCTGCGGTACCGATGTTGGCCATGTTGTTGGTCAACACCGCCTGCTGATCAAGCACGCGGTTGGCACCGTTAACTGCTGTGTAGACTAGACGATCCATGACCGGCTTTAACGCATGGTGATCAGGGTCTGCAGTACCTGATCCTGAGTTTTGATAGTCTGCGCATTAGCCTGATAGGTGCGTTGGGCAATAATCATATTGACCAGTTCCTGGCTCATGTCCACGTTCGACTCTTCAACCGATTGTCCTTGCAAAGTGGCTAAACCGTTAGTGCCTGGACGCCCCACCACTGGACCACCCGATGCACCGGTTTCCGCCCAGGCATTTCCGCCAACTGGCTGCAAGCCTTGCAAGTTGTTGAAATCCGCCAGAGCCACGTAGCCCATGGCTTGGGATTCACCATTGGTGTAGTTGGCCATGATGGAACCATCTGCGGCAATCGACATCCCCGCGTACTCGCCAGTGGGGTATCCGGTTTGCGTGAAGTTCGGCGAGAACTCTCCACCGAATTGAGTGGAGCCGCCATAGGCCAGGGTAATGTTCAGATTGTCCGCGGGCGAATTAGTGCCGCCTGGATTGACAATCGAGAGGTTCTGCGTGCCCCCGCCCAACAACAGACCGCTGCTCGAAAAGGTAAGTTCGGCCGGACTGGTATCTGGGTGAGAGTCGATCTCGGCACCATTCAGACGGTAATACACTTCCCAGGTGCTCTCCCCTGCCGTGGCGCTTTCGCGCTTCACAAAGTACTGAGTGAGCTGGTGCGCATTGCCGAGCGAGTCATATACCGAGATGGGAAGCGAGTGGGTGAAACTGTCCGCATTGTTGGGGTCAAACGGGTGACCGACGACAGCGGCCACGAAAGCGTTTTCGCCTGCACCGGCATCTGGTGGGGGCAGGCTGCCAGCGGCAAGCGGTGTGCCGGCGATGATCTCGACAGTCGAGGTTCCATCTCCGGTCGTATAAGTGCCAGGTGCCGGCGGTGTGTCCCATACGACTTCGCCATTCGCATTGACGGTATAACTATGAGTGACGGGGCTTGTGCCATCGTCCAAAACGATTTGGCCAGGCACCATCGCCGATGACGTCGGATGAATCACCGGCGCGTTCGCGTTCAAATTAGTCTTTGTCGTGACCGAATCCGTCGCGCGCGGAGGAATATTTCCGACGGGCACCATGATAGGCGTAAGGTCAGTACCACTCACCCCATAGCCGGTAAGCCGGTGGCCCTGGGCGTTCACGATGTAGTTATCTTTGTCGGCAAAGAACTGCCCGTTGCGGGTGTACAGAATATTGCCACTGGGATCCTGCACGCGGAACAAACCTTTGGGGCCGTCGATAGCCATGTCGAACTGGTTGCCGGTGGCGCTGATGGTACCCACGGTGAAGCGCTGATTGACGCTCGCGACCTGCACACCCAGGCCCACTTTGCTATTGGCATATACGTCGGCGAACGTAGCCGAACTGGATTTGAAACCCACGGTGCCCGAGTTGGCAATGTTGTTGCCAATAACGTCCAGATTCTGCGCGGCTGCGTTCAGTCCGCTCAAGCCTTGTCCGAAACCCATGATCTACCTCGTTTAATGAATTTGATTGCCATGAAGCCGCACGACGTGACGACGTCCGTCGCTTCGACGCTGTGCTACATAATCTTGCGAATATCGAAAAGCGAATATGTGCCTGCGAGCCCCAACTCGAGCTGCAGACCCGTAGACGCATAGGCGACACTTGACACCTTGCCGGAGCGTAATGCCTCTGATGCGACGGGCTCCCCCTCGGCATCCATGGCGGCGACCTTGACGGTGTACGCACCGTCGCCCACCGGCAGACCGGAATCGTCCTTGCCGTCCCAGTGCATGCTGAAGACGCCCGCCTTGTGCGGACCTTCGACCTCGATCTGACGAACGGCCTTGCCGCTGGCATCGAGAATAGTGACGACCATCTTGGCTGCATCTGAGATCAGATCCACGCCAAACGGTGTAGCCACCGGGGCCTTTACACCATCAACCTCTGTGCTTCCAAGAGAGATCTTTTCACCCGGCACCAACACCTCTTTGCCGATCAGGCTTGCCGCCTGCATCGACTGAGACATGTCCATCTGGCCGGACAGCGCCAGCAATGTATTGTTGAGCTGATTGATTCCATTGACTGTGGATAGCTGCGCGATCTGAGACGTGACCTCGGCGTTATCCATCGGATTGAGGGGATCCTGATTTTGCAGCTGCGTCACCAGCAAGGTCAGAAACTGAGACTGAGTGGACGAGGTCAGGTCACCGGCACCCGGCGCCCCAAACAGCGAGGCGTTGCCGCCGCCAGCCAAGGGATTGACAGTGCTCATTCTTGTTTTCCTTATTGACCGATGGACAGGGTGCGCAACATCAGGCTCTTGGCCGTGTTGATTACTTCTACGTTGGCCTGATACGAGCGCGACGCCGAGATCATGTTGACGGTCTCGGCCACGACGTCCACGTTAGGCATCACGACATACCCATCAGCGTCAGCCAGAGGGTTCTTAGGGTCATAGCGCAATCGTGGCGGCGCATCGCTTTCGATGACGCCCGCCACCCGGACGCCACCCACTGATTGCGTGTAGGGTTGGCCGGGGGCAGGCTGCATCTGAAATATGACTTCGCGTGCCTTATATGGCTGACCGTCGGGGCCGGAAACGCTGTCCGCGTTGGCCATATTGCTGGCCGAAACGTTCATGCGCTGCGACTGCGCCGTCAAGGCTGACCCCGCGATTTCAAAGATGCTCATTGAAGACATTGACTGGCGTTCCTGTCCGTTTATTGTTGCAACGCGGCCATCAGGCCTTTGATGCGTTGTGAAATAATGTTCAGCTCGGTCTGATACTTGACTGTGTTGTCCGCGAACTGCACCCGCTCCACATCCATGTCTACGGTGTTGCCGTCCAGACTCGGCTGCAAAGGCTGGCGATATAGCAGCTCAGCCGGGTCTGGTGTAATGGCCTTGGCCGGAATATGTCGATCCGATGTCAAAGTCAAATGCGTATCCCCCAGTCTCATGCTCTCGCCCATGGCGTTGCGCAGGGCCTCGCTGAAATTGAAATCTCGCGCCTTGTAGTTAGGGGTATCGGCGTTGGCGATGTTGGACGCGAGCACCTCCTGCCTTTGCTGGCGCAAATTGATGGCGCTTTGAAAGAACTGCAGGTCCGCACCGATTCGATCTGTCATCTGCACTAAGCCTAATTAAATTCTGAAACAGAGCAGCCGTAAGAGCCACCAGCTACCCAAGGCGAGTCGAGCGACAAGCCTAATCTCATGCTTGCCATGTTAAGGGGGGGTGCCGCAAGACAAACACCGAAACAAGGCACTATTTGGCGGCCAATTCCTTCGATGTCGTTACGATGCGGCCTATACAATTTCAGTCATGTTCAAGCATGTTCTTCGCACGTTGATCCTCGCCGTGGGCGGCCTGTCCACGTCGTACGCGTCGCCGTTCATCCCGCTGAGTAACGAGGATTTCGTGCAACAAGTCGAAGAGTTCGTCTTGGATCAAGCGGCGGATTACCCGGGCCAGGCACGCGTCAGCGTTACCCCGCCCGACATTGATCGCATGCCCGCTTGTGCGCAAAGCGAGGTGTTCCTGCCTTCGAACGGACGTCTGCGACCCCGCATGACTGTGGGGCTTCGGTGCATCGCACCTTCTCCCTGGACTTCGTACACTCAGGTTGAGCTGGGCATCGACGGTCACTACTACGTTGCCAGTCGTAGCCTGGACAGCGGAACGGTCATCACCGACGACGACCTGGCCACGCGTGACGGTGATCTGCTGCGCCTTGCTTCCGGCACTGTTTTCGATCGCGACCGGCTTCTTGGCAGCATAACCACCCAACGCATTGGGACCGGCTCGCCCATTCGCGAACGCGCTTTACGTAGCGCGGATTCCGTGGCCCGGGGTCAGGCGGTACGTCTGGAAGCGCGTGGCGTAGGCTTTGTCGCAACAAGTGAAGGCACGGCAATGCAGAGCGGTGAGCCGGGCATGCAGATTCAGGTGCGCGCGGCGTCCGGCCAAATGGTGAGCGGCACCGTATTGAATAGTCAGACAGTTCTGGTGCTGATGTAGCCATAGGTAACTTACGAGACAAGGTCTTATCACAGCTAAATTTTTTCGTTCGAAAGCCGTTACAGCCTATACTTGAACATACTTGTCAGTGATTCGTCTGACCGGAGCCGCACTTGAAGATCACTCCCTCCTCCAGCCCCAGCATCAACAGCGTGACAAGCTCGCGTACGCCTGCCGGCGCACGAGCGGGCAAGAATGCTCCCGAACGATCAACGGTCGAGCTCAGTCCTGCCGCCCGTCAGTTGGCCACCCTGAAAAATAGCGATAACGACGTTGATGTTGCCCGTGTGCAAGCCATACGCGATGCCATTGCATCGGGTCAGTTGAAGATCGACACCGGGCGTATCGCGGATTCCTTGCTTGCCAGCGCACGCGAGCTTCTCAAATAAGTCACCCGTAAGCCATTTCGTATCATGACTGCCTCGCTTGACTCCTTGCAAATCGCACTCGATAACGAGTTGGCCGCGGTTCAGCACTTTATCGACGTTTTGCAGACCGAGGCCGCGGCGCTTGAGCAGCCCGACAGTTTCGATGAGCTCAATGCATCCACATCCCAGAAAAATGCCTGTATCGAACAGCTTCTGGCTGCAGGCAACGACAGAGAGCAGTCATTAATTCGGTTGGGCTTCACACCCGATCGCGCCGGTCTGGAAGAAGCTGTAAAAATTCATCCCAAGCTTCAGGAGACCAGCGAAAAGCTCTTCAAACTGGGCGAGAGCGCTCGCTCACTGAATGCAGCGAATGGTGCCGCTATCGACACCTACCTCAAACATACGCAGCAAGCTCTTCAGACCCTGCAACCTCTGGTAGGTGGTACCAGTCTGTACGACGCCAGCGGCCGCCCAGGGGCTGTCAAGGGCCAGCGCAAGACAATAACTGCCGGGTAAACGGTTATCCGTTGCCGCCGGCCGGGCTTTCCGTGAGTTGCTTGATCGCAAACAAGCGCGAAAGCATGGCTGGCAATTCGGCCATACGCATGGGCTTGTCCCCCGCCAACGCTTCCAACCCGTCCCACATCGAATTCCGCTGTACAGCAGCGTGCCACAGTGCCATGCCCATCTGGACCGCGGTGGCGGCGACTTCATCCATCGCTCGATTCACTCTGTGAGATTGCAACGCGCGCCACATTCCCCCCGAGTATCGCGAGGCGGCCCGGGCTTCGTATCCGAGCATCATCCAGATGGCCATGGCGTCCAGGCTGTGCGTCTCGGCGGTAACACCGTTCAACGCATGCAGGGTCTGGAGCACCTTGCCGTTGCGGCGGTCTATGAGCCGCAACGACACTTGGCGTACCGGCAAAGCCTCGGAACCACGCAGCGCGAGCTTGACGGCGCTTTGGGCTGCCCACAAGGCGACATGCTGACGTGGAACATCACAGAGCGATGACTGCTCCAGGCGGGACAGTGCCGAATCAAGGCATCGATAATCCATTGACTTGGCGTTCGCACTTACGGTTGTACTGGTTCCATCGACTTCAATGCGAGTGCTGGGAGCCGCGACAGCCAACCAATGCAAAGCACGCTTACTGAGGTCACGCAACAGAACCTGACCTGCGTAATCAAAGACATGCATGACGGGCGAGCCACCAGCTGACTGTGTCATATAGTCGATCTGACGTCGAAGCCGCACTGCAGCCGGCATCGTCTGAGGTCCCGAAGAGCCGTCCGACGCTTGCCAACCCTGGCCGACCGACCACTGTCGCCACGGCGTTGTAAGCGGCTGGCCCCGTTCGGCCATAAGAATCAGTGCGTGAAGACGACCCTGCTCGAGTTTGACAGACACCGAATCGTGCAGCGCCAGCATCCACTCCTGACCGAGCATCGAGAGCTCATTTCGTGCGGCAACGATTGGCCTGGGTCCTGACGTGGCGGTGCTGTCCCCTGCTGCGACCCTACGCCAACGCGCGTAGGCATTCGAATACACTTCATTGGCGTCCACGTCGGCAAACGCGGCGTTCAATGTGTCATCGCTTAGCGACTGAGCGGCACCACCGGCTAACGCCAGCAAGCCTGGCCGCAGCGCGTGCGAGGGTGCAGCGGCCTTCGAGGACGGATGGACCGCCTGCTCGGACGGGGTGGCCATCAGGGCGGCCAAATCTGCGGCACTGGGTGAAAACAGCGCAGAAGCGGGATGTGAGGGGGTCAGTGCTTGATCGACCCAACTCTCGGCATCCAGAAACGCCAGATCTTCCGGCACTTTCTGGCCGGTTGACGCGCAATGAATGGGCAACTGATAACGGATGGCGATATCCAGCGCGGGTCCGGGCCGCGCGCTCTCATCCAGCTTCGTGACAATGCAGCCTTCGGGCCGGGGACCTCCATCCGTGGTGTACGCGCGCGCGACCTCATCCAAAGTGTCACCCTGGCAGGCGGCGTTCAAAACCAACAGCCGCGCAACCGGGCGCGGAAGGCCACTCAGCATAGCGGCTTGCTCGCTCACAAATCCGTCACGCTGACTGATCCCTACATTATCGACAAGAATTCGTGTGTCCGGGTCGGTCGCTTCAACCAGCTGCGCAAGCTGCGCACGGTCCTGTGCCACATGTACAGCAACCCCCATCATGCGCCCATATATCCGCAGCTGTTCATGTGCACCAATGCGATAGGTATCGGTCGTAATGAGCACCAAACTGGAAGAACCATATTTGCGTACACATCGTGCGGCCAGTTTGGCAACGGTCGTAGTCTTGCCCACGCCGGTCGGACCCACCAATGCGATCAGTGCCCCCGGAGCCCACAGGGCGTCTTCATCATCCAGTACGGGCAAATGCGTCACCAGTTCCTGACGGCACCACTGCATGGCAGCACGCGGGTTCTTTGACTCGGGCAGGCGCTTTAGCATTGCACGTAATAGCGCCGTACTGAACCCCAGGGCCATCAGTTTCTGAAACACCGTCACAGCGACGGGTGCCTTTCGTAACTGCGAACCCCACAGCAGCTCATCAAATCCATTTTCGAGCATGCCTTTCATGGTGCCCAGCACCTGCATGAGATCGGCAGGGCTGACGGACTGAGAAGGCTTGGGTGCTACAGGGGCCGCAATGGATGAGGCGGGCTCCCTGGCCCGCAGGGGAGCCGTCGTTTCGGTGGTTTGAACAGTAGCCAGAATTTCCACACCACCATTAACGCGGCGGTTCGATACGATGAGCGCGTCAGGACCCAGAGCCATGCGGACCTGCCGCATTGCCTCGCGATTCGTGGCACCAAAAAATCGACTTACATTCATGAAGGTGTACCGCCAATGACGGAAGTGATACGCAGGACCCGTTCTTCGGGAATTTCAAAATTGGAAAGCACGCCCAATTGAGGCAAATGATGACGCAGGAAGCGTGAGATCGACGCTCTCAGCGCGCCCGGAACGACCAGTACGGGTGTATCGCCGTTCGCTTCCTGCGCCTGAACCGCAGCAACAGCGTCTTTAAGAAGGCTATCCGCCAGGCCGGGCTCGAGCGCACCACTGGTAGCCAATGCTTGTCCCAGAACGCGCTCGAGCTTGGGATCCAGACCAATGACTCGAAGTTCGTCCTCACCCGGGAACCAGTGCTGTGTAATGGCTCGTCCCAAAGCCACGCGGGTGACGGCCAGCAGTTCGCCAGGATCCGGCCCGGTACCGTTCGGATTGGCTGCGGCCAACCTGGGCACATGCTCGACCAGTGTCTCGATAATCGTGCGCATGTCGCGGATAGGCACTTCTTCGCGAAGCAAGCCACGCAATAGCTTCTGGAGCTGCGACAGTGTGATCGTCTTGGGAACAAGATCCTCCACCAGCTTGGGCGCTTCCTTACCGACATGATCCAGCAGATTCTGAACTTCCTGACGGCCGAGCAGGCTGTCCCCATAACGATGCATCAGGTGGTTGAGATGCGTCGCAACAACTGTTCCGGCATCGACCACGGTATACCCGGCGATCTGCGCCTGCTCTCGCATCGATACATCAATCCACACGGCCGGCAGGCCGAAAGCGGGATCCGTCGTAGTCTGACCGGGAAGCTTCATGGCCACTTCGCCCGGATCGATGGCCAGCCACTGATCCGGCATGGCCTGCCCTCTTCCTACCTCCACACCGGACAGAAGAATGCGATACTCATTGGGCTTGAGCTCGAGGTTGTCGCGTATATGCACGACAGGTGGAAGGAAGCCAACATCCTGCGCGTACTTCTTTCTCAGGCTCCGGATGCGATGCAAGAGCTCCCCATTCTGAGCGTGATCCACTAACGAAATTAGACGGTATCCGACTTCAAGGCCCAGCGGGTCGACCAGAGATACGTCGTCCCAGCTGGCTTCCGCCGCTGCCGCGTCCGCTGCCTCCTGGTTCTTGAGCGGTTCTCGTGCTTGCTCCAGCTGCGCGGCCCGTTGACGCTTATGCAGGATCCAGCCGATGCCGGCCAGAGCCGACGCCAGTGCCAGAAACGCAAAATGCGGCATATTGGGAATCGAGCCCATGGCAGCCAGGATACCGGCAGTGATGAACATGACCGTAGGGTTGGCAAATAACTGATTGACCATCTGCTGGCCAACGTCTTCGTCGGTGGCAACCCGGGACACCACAACGCCCGCCGCCGTCGAAATGATCAGCGCGGGAATCTGGCCAACCAGCCCGTCCCCGATCGTCAGCAAGGTGTACACGCGGCCGGCTTCCGAGAAGCTGAGTCCGTGCTGTGCCACGCCGACGATCAATCCGCCAACAATACTGATCACCATGATCAGAAGCCCCGCCACGGCATCGCCCCGGACGAATTTGCTCGCGCCATCCATCGAGCCATAGAATTCGGCCTCTTGTGACACATCGGCCCGCCGACGCCGGGCCTCGTCTTCGCCAATTAGGCCCGCGTTCAAATCAGCATCAATGGCCATCTGCTTTCCGGGCATGGCGTCAAGCGTGAAGCGAGCACCGACCTCGGCGATACGGCCCGCGCCCTTGGTGATCACAATGAAATTAATGATGACCAGGATGACGAAAACGATAATACCGACAGTAAAGTTCCCGCCCACCAGAAAGTGACCGAAGGCCTCAATAACCTGTCCCGCAGCGTCCGGACCCTTGTGCCCATTCATCAGAACAACACGAGTGGAAGCTACGTTGAGCGCCAGCCTGAGCAAGGTGGCAAACAACAGAACGGCGGGAAACGCAGCGAAATCGAGTGGCTTCTTGGTGAACATCGCCACCAGCAATATCATTATCGCAAGCGAGATATTGAAACTGAACAACAAGTCGAGCACCATAGGGGCCAACGGCAGGATCATCATGGCCATGACCATAAGGATCAGTATCGGTCCAGCCAGCATGCGCGCATGCTGTATGCCGTCTGTTTTCAGAAGCGAGAAGATTTGATTCATGTAGCTTTAAGTTCCTGGCCGTTTTTATTCGCCGGATCCATGTCGCGTGGCACTGGCAGGTTACCCGGTCGCTCCGGTGGCACTCCCCTGCCGGGCTGCCAGGTGCGCAGTTGGTAGACCCAAGCCAGGACCTGGGCCACGGCGCCATACAGGGCGACCGGAATTTCCTGGCCAATTTCGACGTGATGGTGCAAGGCCCGCGCCAGAGGGGGCGCGCTCAACAGGGGTACCTTGTGTTCTTGTGCGACCTCCCGAATGCGTGCGGCAATCAGTCCCGACCCCTTGGCCACCACGCGCGGGGCACCGGTACCCTGCTCGCTGTACGTCAACGCCACGGCGTAGTGAGTCGGGTTGGTAACAACGACATCCGCCTTGGGCACCTCGGCCATCATGCGGCGGCTCGCCATGGCACGCTGCTGCTGTCGAATGCGGCCCTTAACATGCGGGTCGCCTTCGCTTTCCTTGTGTTCCTGCTTGACATCCTGACGTGACATCCTGAGCTTCTTGAAGTGGCTCCACAGTTGCCAGGGCGCGTCAATAGCCACCACCAGAATCAAGGCCGCCACAATTAGCCCACAACATAGTGCCACTAGACGCATTCCCGCCGTCAGAGCTTCGGATGGCGTGGTGTGCATCAGTGCAATCATCTGTTCACGATAGTTCCAGATGACGACCGCACCGATGCCACCAATGACCGCGGCTTTGGCGAGTGTCTTGACCAACTCCACCAGGGTCTGCGCCGAGAACATGCGCGTAACGCCTTTGATGGGATTCAAACGCTCAAATTTGGGCTGTAGCGCCTTGGACGAGAAGACTAATCCACCCAGGGCCACCGATGACAGAATCGCTACAATCACCAAGGCAGCGAACACAGGCAAGAGACTGGTCAGCGCCTGAAAAGCCGACTGCGCGGCGGAGACTGTCATGACGCTGGTATCGCGAGCAACTTGAGGATCGAACCATAGTCCTGCACGCAACACTCCGCGAAAGGAACGGAACAGATGCTCGCCCATCAGCCACAACATGGAAACCCCGCACGCGAGCAACAGGAAGGTATTGAGCTCGCGCGAACGCGCCACCTGCCCCTCTTCTCGCGCCTTTTCCAGGCGCCGGGGGGTGGCGGCTTCGGTTTTTTCGAGGTCGCTTTCCTCAGCCATTCAGTGTCACACGCGCAGCTTACCCATAGTCACCCCAAATTCTAGTGACAGGGGCTGCACACCGATTGGCAAAGCAAGGCCGTGAATCCAGCCTTATTCAAAGTACCCAGCCGCAAGAAATCCTAATGGTCAACGGCCACAAGGGCCTGCACTTTATACCTTGCGTGGAACCCGCTATTTGGTACCGCGGAAATTCTCATCAAAACTGTTGTAGTCAACGCCCAGGCGCACTGCCCCCCAACGCCTGCCGTCGATGTCCAACGGCAGGGACAGGTCTGTGACAATATCCCCAGTATCGCGCATGTGAGTCTGACAAAGGACTCCTCGAGGATTTCGGACCGCCGCCAGGCTGAAGTCATCCCCAAATATGCGTTTGTTTCGCACATGAACCGTGTCGTGCGCGACGTCACCGGTAGGTTCCTGGCAGTAGCGGGAATTATGCGTGGGGCAATAGCCGTTCTCATCGAAGAGTACGGCGTAATGACCCGCCGGTATTTCTGCGAGGATCCGGTCCAGCAGCGGTTGTAACTGGGGCTCGAGCGCCGAGTCGTATAGCGTATGGTAGCGCGGCGGATTACTGCCGGCGATCTGCCGGTATTGCCGATCAAAGATATCGAGGCCTTGGGCCTGCGCCTGGCGCAGCAACTTGACGCACGATGAGCGCAGATGCTGCAACACCTGCGTCAGCCAGTCAAAAGACGTGTCACCAGTCCGCAGAGCAGTCAGCTGCCGTTGCAGGCTTTCCGTCTTGTCGCGCACGCCCTTGACCTGATCGCTCATGGTTACCATGCGGTTCTGGACCTGGGCGCTCAAGGCGGCGATTCGTGCGATCGCCTCATTCATCTCCTGATTGGTCACGTTGACTTGTGACACGGTCTGTGCGGTTTCCGCCATCCGCGCATCCATACGTTCGAAATCCGCGACGAAGCGATCAAAGTCGTTCCTGAAACCTGATACCACTTTTTCGGAACTGCTCATGTCCGCGTGGATTTCATCCGTGCGGCCACGAGTATCAGAGACCAGCTCCAGGATTTCTCCCGCGTGCTGCACGATATCTCCGGTTGCCGCATTGACTCGCTCTGCAAGCTTGCCGACCTCGGTCGCCACAACGGCAAAGCCTTTACCCGCTTCCCCGGCCCGCGCGGCTTCCACGCCGGCGTTAAGCGCCAGCAAATGCGTCTGCAAGGCGATATCCTTGATTAGACGGCTGGTATCGTCCACCGACTGTGCACGCTCGCTGAGTTGTGCGACAACGCCGGAAAACACTTCGACCTGGCTGGCTACCCGAGTCACGCGTTCGTGCAGTTCGTTCAATTGGGAAAGGGCTTGGTTCGCCACAGCAAGCTGGCTGCTGCAGGCCTGCGCGACCTCGGCAACGCCTTCGGCGGTATCACGTGAAAGGGACTCGATCTGATTGCCACTGACAGCCAGAGCCTGTGCTTCGGCACTTTGTTCGGAAACGAGCTGCCTGCACGCCTGCGATTGTCCATGAAGCCTCGCGGTATTCAGGGCGATATCGATGGTCGATTCGCGCATGTTCACCAGGCCGCGACGAACCGCAGTCAGAAGACGACCCAGCGGCCATGCGACGGGACTGAGCGTCCACGCTCGGTCCGCAAAGGTGGCCTTCCCCCGTGCAATGCCACTGACCAGACGATAGACACCGATAGTGCGTCTTTTGGTTTTGTTCTTATGCTTCATATAGCCCCCTTTCCCGATGTACTTATGGTGATTTGGTGGTGTGGCTCCCTAAAAACCCAGACTGGCCAACAGGTCGTCGACCTGATCCTGACTGGCCACGACGTCGGGCTTGCCGGCCGGGCTGGTTTGCGGGCCGTTCAGCAGGGATTTGGTTTCTTCGCGCTTTTCCTTGGGCACGTTATCGATCAGAACCTTGACGAGCTCCTGCTCGATGGTGCCAATGACGCCCAGCATGCGCGTAATCACTTGACCCGTCAGATCCTGAAAATCCTGAGCCATGATGATCTCCAGCAGCAGATCAAGTGACTTCTGAGTGCCGGCGGGTATTTCCTGCAACATGCCGCGCGTGTCTTGCACGAGTTCGCGTGCCTCGGACAGCTCGACGGGATGATCAAACCAGTCCTGCCAGCGCGCGTCCAGCTCGCGCGCACGTTTCTGCATGGTTTCCTGCAAGGGCTGAACAGCCTCTGCCGCGTTCAGAACACGGTTGGCAGCCTGTTCGGTCATCCGTGCCACGTAGCCCAAGCGATCACGCGCATCAGGGATGGCTTCAGCGGCCTCCTTGATAGCCTGATCCAGGCCCAACTCGCGCATGCTGTCGCGCAACATCCGGGTCAACTGCGCAATTTTGCCGATAAGTTCTTCGGCTTCCATACCACTACCGGGGCTGGTTCCTTCTGCCGACATAGTCATGATGATTTCCCCGTGGGTCAAACGTTGAGTTTCTCGAAGATCTTGTTAAGCTTCTCTTCGAGGACGGCAGCGGTGAAGGGCTTTACTACATAGCCACTTGCACCCGCCTGCGCGGCAGCAATGATGTTTTCTTTTTTCGCCTCGGCCGTCACCATCAGAACTGGCAGCTTGGAAAGCGACGCATCGGCACGGATTGCCTTGAGCATTGTCAGGCCGTCCATATTGGGCATGTTCCAATCCGAGACCACAAGGTCGAAGTTGTTGTTGCGGAGCTTCTCCAACCCCATGACCCCGTCTTCGGCCTCGTCCACGTTCTCGAAACCGAGGTCTTTTAAAAGGTTCTTGATGATGCGCCGCATGGTCGGAAAATCATCGACCACGAGGATTTTTATGGCTTTCTGTACCACTTGGATTCTCCAATTAACTAGTTTTCATTTCGTCACCGGTACCTATACCCGGTGGCCATACGCGCCGGCGCTTCGCAGCAACAGCTCGCTAATTTCCGACAGCGGAACGGCCTTCTCGGCCGCACCAATCAACAGTGCCTCGCGGGGCATCCCAAACACCACACAACTGGCTTCGTCCTGCGCAAATGTTTGCGCACCCGCTTCCTTCATGGCCAACAATCCTTGCGCGCCGTCCTTGCCCATGCCAGTGAGAATCACACCGACCGCGTTCTTGCCTGCGACCTGCGCGACGGAGTTGAACAACACATCAACCGATGGGCGATGACGGTTGACCGGCTCGCTGGGATCCAATCGAACGACGTAGTTGGCTCCGGAGCGCGCAAGCTTCATATGAGCCACGCCGCCTGGCGCGAGATAGACATGTCCGGGCAATACCCGCTGGCCGTCCTCGGCTTCATGCACTTGCACGTCACACAGGCTGTCCAGGCGCTGGACAAATGATCGCGTGAAGCCGGCAGGCATGTGCTGCGTAATCAGGATGGCGGGCGCGTTGGCGGGCATGGGTTCCAGCACTTGGCGAATGGCTTCGGTGCCCCCGGTGGAAGCCCCAATGACAATCAGCTTTTCTGTCGTAGAGAACAAGGTCTTCAGACGCCTGGGCACTACTGAAGCATCGGACGTGGCCGCGCGAGGCCGAGGACGTGAAAGGGCTGCCGCCCGAATCTTGTCGGCGATGAGATCGCTGTAGTCAAGCAGCCCATCGCGCAACCCGAGGCGAGGCTTGGTCACGAAATCTACGGCCCCGAGCTCAAGTGCTCGAATGGTGACCTCGGAGTTGCGCTCAGTAAGCGAAGACACCATCACGACCGGCATGGGTCGCAAACGCATCAGGCGCTCAAGAAAATCCAGACCGTCCATGCGTGGCATTTCGACGTCCAGAGTCAGCACATCGGGGTTGTGCTGTTTGATCAGCTCGCGCGCCACCAGGGGATCGGGCGCAACGGCAACAACTTCCATATCCGGGTGACTGTCGATGATCTCGGTCATCAGGCTGCGAACCAGAGCCGAATCGTCCACGCACAAGACACGTATTTTCTTCATGCTCTGCACCCCAACAAGGCAATAGTCATCTGGCAAGGCCTCCGTAAATCTTTCACTGCCTGACCTTAAGCCAAGGTGTAGACCGTCTGTCCCCGCAGCCTGAAGGCCTTGGTAAGGTAGGTAAAGTTTTCGGAGTGCCCCGCGAACAGCAGTCCGCCCGGCTTGAGCATTGAGGAAAAGCGCTCAAGTATTCGCGTCTGTGTCGCTTTATCAAAGTAAATCATGGTGTTACGGCAGAATATGGCGTCGAACTTTTGATTGCTTGGCCACGATGACGCAACCAGATTCAAAGGCTCGAACTCCACGATGTCCTGCAAAATGGGTTTGACTCGGACGAGGCCGGACTTGCTGGCCTTGCCCCGATAAAAATATTTTTTCAGTAGCGGCTCGGGCACCGGCTGAACTCGATCAAGGGTGTAGATGCCCTTGCGCGCCTTCTCGATGGCCTGCGTATCGATATCCGTCGCCCACACCCAGGGCTTGGCTTGGCCGGCCAGCGTGTTTTCCAAAAGGGTGATCGCAATCGTGTAGGCTTCTTCGCCAGTTGAAGCGGCACAGCACCACACATGAACCGGATTTGAGCGGCTGCGAACGAAGTCGGCCAAAATGCCAAAATGATGGCGTTCCCGGAAGAACGCCGTGTGATTAATGGTGAACGCATTGACAAACGCGTTCCATTCAGGCGATTGCGAGTCCTGCTGAAGGTGTTTGAGGTAGTCGGCGGCGCTGCCCAGGCCCATTTTCCGAACGCGCAGACCAATCATGCGCGCCGCCAGCTCCCTTTTATGGTCTCCGAGAATAATCCCCGAGCGGGTGTGAAGAAGCTTGCCTACCTGAGCGAACTCTTCATCCGTCAGCGAGTATTGCTCCGGAGCAAGCGACTGATACATCGGAAGACCGGTCATGGATTCCTTAGCCTTGCGGCGCTAACAATGGATTGCCCGACGCCTCCGGCTCTTGCTCATCGTAATGAGACAGCTGAGGAGAGTCCGAGTCTTCGGGTAATGGAACATCGATAACGTCTGCGCCACTAAGCTTGAAAACCGATACCGCGCTGGACAGGCGACTGGCCTGATCCTGCAGCGAACCAGCGGCGGCGGCCGCTTCTTCAACGAGTGCGGCGTTCTGTTGAACGACGGTATCCATCTGGGCGACGGCCTGATTCACTTGTTCGATACCATCGAGCTGTTCATTCGACGCAGAGGCGATTTCAGCCATAATTGTGGTCACGCCTTCAATCGACGAAACCACGTCGCGCATCACCGCACCGGCCTGCGTTGCCTGACGACTGCCCGACTCTATGGTTCCGACAGAATCCTCGATAAGCGTCTTGATTTCCTTGGCAGCCTGCGCACTGCGCTGAGCCAAGGAACGGACTTCGCCGGCCACAACGGCAAAGCCCTTGCCCTGTTCTCCGGCCCGTGCTGCTTCAACCGACGCGTTCAGCGCCAGGATATTGGTTTGGAATGCAATACCGTCGATCACACCCACAATCTCAGCGATTTTCCCCGAGCTCGAGGTAATGTCGTTCATGGTATGAACTACCTGTGCAACGGCCTCGCCGCCTCGCTGCGCCACCTGGGTGGCTTCTTTTGCCAAGCGATCGGCTTCCAGGGCATTGTCAGTGTTCTGTTTGACTGTGCCTGCCAACTCTTCCATGCTGGCAGCCGTTTGCTGCAGTGATGCCGCTTGCTGTTCAGTGCGAGAGCTGAGGTCGGTGTTGCCGACGAAGATCTCTCGCGAACCAAGACTGATCTCTTCCACTCCTTCGCGCACCGCCGTCACGGTGCGGGTGAGACTCTCTTGCATGCGGCGCAGCGCGGCGAACAGGACACCGATCTCGTTCTGTGAGCGGACTTCGACGCGTTGCGTCAGGTCACCCGCAGCGATGCGGTCAAAGTGCGCTCCCGCCTGGCGTAGGGGACGCAGCACGACACGGTCAAGGAAGATATAAGCGAGAACGGAAATGATGAGCGAAGCAATAATACCGGCACCCACAAGCTGCATGACAAGCATGTACTGTGCTTGCTCTTCAGTCTGAATCCGGTCGATTTCGGCCTGCATATATTTATTGAAGTCGGCCACCGCGTCGTACAGGTCGGTCTGCATGTACTCGCCAGTACCATCCTTGAATGCGTTGTACCCGTCTACATCGCCATTTTCCAGGAAGTCGAATAATGGCTCGACGCCTCCGTTCATCAACGACACATAGGCGTTGCTCACGCTCAGGTAGACCCGGTGGCTCCGCCCCTCGGACAAGGCCAGAAACCGGTCAAATGCCGCGCGCGATGCGGCAAAGTCCTTGCGTGCGCCATCGATCAGCTGGTGTGCCGGTTCGCCGGTGGCGACAATGGGTGATGCATAGCCGCCCGACTTGACCTCTTCAAGCGCCTCCGCCTGCTGTCTGACTCGGTCGCTCAGCAGCGCTTCGATTGCCAACCCCATCGTCACCTGAATCGACTTGAATCGATCGATCGACTCGTTGAGCGCAGCGCTGAGGTTTTGACTTCGCACCACATGCTCAAACGTCTGGCTGTTGGCGCGCAGCGAGTACAAGCCCAGCCCCGCGCCGACGAGAAGTGACACCACAAAGAATATTAGGACCAGAACCAGACTGGTCCGGACCTTCAAATTCTTGAACATGTTTAGACCGAACATCAGAACCCCTCCTCAAAACCTGTACGCGAAAGCGTCCGCATGCCGACGCTCAGGGCGGCGACAATTTTCTATTTGCATCTGGCGCACGAGCATTGCCCGCGTCAGACCATGACCGCCTGCTCTACCAGCGCCATCTCGGAACTGGTCATGAGTTTCTCGATGTCGACCAAGATAAGCATGCGTTCGCCTACCGTGCCGATGCCGGTGAGATACTCCGTTGAGAAAGCGGTACCAAATTGTGGCGCGGCGCTCATTTGCGATGGTTGCAGCATCAGTACATCTGAAACGCCATCGACAACCACGCCAACTACCCGCGTGGCGAGGTTAAGAATGACCACAACGGTCTGATGGTTGTATTCGACGTTCTCGAGATTGAACTTGATGCGCATATCGACGATAGGCACGATGACGCCACGCAGGTTGGTCACGCCCTTGATAAAGGACGGAACATTGGCAATTCGAGTCACGCTCTGGCTGTCGTAGCCGCGGATTTCCTGAACTTTCAGGATATCGATGCCGTACTCCTGGTTTGCCAGGGTAAAAACCAGGAACTCTTTGCCCGTATCGTCCGCCTGTTCGGAACTGGCATCCACTTTATTAAGCATGGTGTTTTTCTCCGGTGAAACTGGTGGCCATGACGGCCGGTTTGTTACGGGTCATTCGCAACAGGGCGAAGACATCGACAATCAGCGCCACACTGCCATCTCCCAGGATGGTAGCCGCAGATATGCCGGGGATCTTGCGATAGTTGGCCTCGAGGTTCTTGACCACCACCTGCTGCTGACCGACCAGATGATCGACCAACAAGGCGAAGCGCGATTCCTCGGCCTGAAGGATGACAGCGATAGACCGTGTGATTTCAGTCTGGGCACCCTGAACATCGAAGACCTCGTGCAAGGCGATCAGAGGCAGATACTCACCACGGACGTGAAGCACGTTATCGCCCTCGGATATGCTGTGAAGCTGGTCTTCGGTGGGCTGGATGGATTCCGACACGTTACTGAGCGGCAGGATGAAGACTTCGTCACCTACCTGAACCGTCATGCCGTCGAGAATAGCCAGGGTTAGTGGGAGAACGATACGGGTTGTGGTGCCCTGCCCCGCGCGGGAGCTGAGTTGAATGTGACCGCCCATGCCCTGAATGTTTCGACGCACGACGTCCATGCCGACGCCCCGACCCGAAATGTCGGTAACTTTTTCGGCGGTCGAAAAGCCAGGAGCGAAGATAAGCTGCCAAAGCTCTTCATCGGGCGTATTTTCGCTAACAGGAAATCCTTGCTGCACGGCCTTGGCCAAGATTCGTTCGCGGTTGAGACCAGCTCCGTCATCACTGACCTCGATGATGATTTGACCACCGCTGTGCTGCGCCGAAAGCGTCAGATGGCCTTCGGGATCCTTGCCCGCAGCAATACGCTTTTCGGGGGTTTCGATTCCATGATCCAGGCTGTTGCGCACCAAATGAGTCAAGGGGTCGATGATTCGCTCGATCAGACTTTTATCCAGCTCGGTGGCCTGACCTTTTGTGGTCAACTTGATCTGCTTACCCAGGCGCGACGCACTTTCACGTACAACGCGCGGAAAACGACTGAAAACGTAGTCCATCGGCATCATGCGAATGGACATCACCGACTCCTGCAAGTCGCGAGCATTACGCTCAAGCTGTTCGATGCCGTTGAGCAGCCTGTCGTGTTCGACAGGGTCGAGGGTAGACGCCGTCTGAACCAACATGGCCTGAGTTATGACAAGTTCTCCGACCAGGTTGATGATCTGGTCGACTTTCTCGACGCCGACCCTCAAGGTACCGCTTTCCTTGGCCGGCTTGCGATCGGCGTCTGCTTTGGATGAACGCACGGCTTCCTTCGGAGCCGATTCGGTGGGAGTATTGCCAGTGCTGGCATCGCGTCCAGAGTCCGATCCCTCGGCAGCTTGTTGCGCGCTAGCCTCTGCAGCGGTCACGGCTGCCGTTGAACCCGCGCCGGCGCTGTCGATCGCCGCCGCCACCCCCTCAGGAACGATGCGGATCTGGTCCTGATTGACTATGAAGCAGCAGACCGCTTCAAGATCGTCGGCACTACATGTCGTATGTAGCCAGACAGACAAGCTTTCAGGCCCCTGTTCATGGCGCAGCACCTCGCCCAGCAAGTGCATTTCTGCCAATAGAGCTTCGGCGTCCTTGGCCTGAATTCGCTCTAGATGGACTGCGAATAAGCCGTCGCCGGACTGAGCGGCGCCAGCCGACTGAGTCGACGCTGATGCCGATTCGGTGGCAGGCGGCGGAGCAGCCGGCGATTGCACCGAACTTGACGCGGGTGGCGCTTCTCCCTTGTGCTCCAGCGCCAGTTCGCGCAGTTGAGCACATATGCGCTCATAGGCTTCCTGATCGGGTTCCTGAGAATCTCGGTAGGCGGCGACTTGCTCTGTTAACACGTCTTTGGTTTCCAGAAAGAGGTCTATCATGTCCTTGCGCAGGGCGAGTTCACCCTGGCGGATGGCATCGAGCAGGTTTTCCAGCAGATGGGTTGTATCGGCCAATTGACCAAAACAGCCGAATGTCCCGGCACCGCCCTTGATTGAATGTGCCGCCCGAAAAATGGCGTTCAACTGGTCGGTATCAGGCTGGTCGATGTCGACGTTGAGCAGGATCTGCTCCATGTCGGCCAAAAGTTCGTCGGCCTCATCGAAAAATGTTTCGTAGAACTGGCTTAAATCGACACCCGCACTCATGTTCTTTCCTATGACGACGCCGCAGCCGATGCTGCGGCCCTATATAGAGCGCTGTTGAGTGAAACCACCGGCGGCCCCGCCTTGACCCTGAAGACGCTTACCGAACTGCCGGCGGGGTCTGCGATGCAGACGAACCCACGCCGGATTCCGTAGTACCAGGGTTCAAACCGAGAAGTGACGAGGGATCTTCTGCCATCGGGGCAGGCTGAAGCGCTTCGTACAACCGAGGGTCGGAAGAACCCGCTTCGTTCTGGGCGTCGATGCGCTCCTCGGCCAGCCGGTTCAAGACAACAATGCTGATACGACGGTTAACGGCAGCATTCGGATCATCTTTAATCAGGCTTACGGAGGAAGACAAACCTAAAATTTGCTTGATCTTGCTCTCTAGCATCCCGCCGGCGATCAGCTCCTGACGTGCTGCGTTGGCCCGATCCGCAGAAAGTTCCCAGTTACTGTAGAGCCTTTCACCCGAGGCATATTGAAGCGCATCTGTATGGCCCGAGATGGTCAGCGAATTGGGCAACTGATTAAGCACCGGCCCCAATTCGCGCAAGATGTCCCGCATATAGGGCTGAACCTGGGCCCGACCGGTCGCGAACATTGGCCTGTTCTGCCGATCAACTATCTGAATCCGCAAACCATCCGGCGTCATATCGAGCAGCAGCTGCGGACGGAACTCTTGCAACACGGGGTTGGTATCGATCAGGGCTTCAAGATCTGCCTTCAGGTCTTCAAGTCTTTGCGTATCGCGGCGTAATTCCTGGCCTCGGGAAGACTCAATCGGCGGCTGGGTCAGTGGAAGCTTGCTGGGTATCGGACTGGGTGAAGCGCCGGGAATGACACTACTGCTGGTGTCTATGTTCGGGCCGCCCTTGATGGCAGTCATGAGTGGCATCCGAAAGTATTCTGCAATGCCTGTCAAATCGTCTCGCGGGATCAGCGACAGAATCCACATGATCAGGAAGAACGACATCATCGCCGTCATATAGTCCGCGTAAGCGATCTTCCAGGCTCCACCGTGATGGGGGGGCGCGGGATTACGCTTTCGCCTTATGACGATACGGTCTGTTGCGGAAGGCTTCATGGAACAGACTCGTTATGCAGCTTTCTTGACTGGAGACTTCACCTGCCGGACATGGTCCTCAAGTTCGGCGAACGAAGGCCGAATCATGGCGTAGAGCACCTTGCGCCCGAATTCAACAGCAAGCTGGGGTGGATAGCCATTCATGCTGGCCAGCAAAGTGACCTTGATGCATTCAAGCACCTTGACCGATGCCACAGTGCGACGCTCTATCGACTGCGACAAGGGCGACACAAACCCGTAGGCCAGAAGAATCCCCAAGAACGTGCCAACCATTGCCTTGGAAATCAGATCTGCCAAGATCGCCGGCGGCTGGTCCACCGAGGCCAGCGCCTTGATGACACCTAGCACTGCGGCGACGATACCGAAGGCCGGCAGCGCATCGGCCACAGAGGCCAAAGCGCGGGCGGGAATATTGCGTTCCGTTTCGTGCGCCTCGATTTCCTGATCCATCAAGGTTTCGATTTCGTACGGGCTCATGTTGCCACTGATCATCAGGCGCAGATAATCAGTAATGAACTCCAGCAAATGGGGATCGGCAACGATACGCGGATACTGCGAAAAAATTGGACTTTTTTCGGGTTCTTCGATGTCCGACTCAATGGACATCAAGCCGTCTCGCCGCGCTTTATTGAGCAACACATACAGCAGAGCCATGAGCTCCATGTACAGGTCTTTGTTGTATGGCGTGCGCTTGAATGTGCCTGGGATCGCCTTCAGCAACAACCCTACCGACTTTCCGCTGTTGGAAGATATATACGCACCCAGCGCGGCTCCCCCGATGAGGACAAATTCAAATGGCTGATACAAAGCCCCCATGTGCCCGCCCAGCGCGACAAAACTGCCAAAGACAGACACTATGACGATGACAAAGCCCAGAGCAATCAACACGAGCGTATCCTCGATAAACAATTAGGGCCATATGATCGCCTCAAACAAGGCAAACAAAAGCCTCCGTCAATGGGCTTTTTCAAAGCTAGATCAACGTTCTGAGGCAGGAAGACTGCTCAAAACCTGAACTGAGGAACGACCTTGGACGCCCGACCGGAAGGCAATTCCCGGCCGGTTCGAAGATTACAGATACTCAGATTGCGCGTGCGATGCGACCGCGGGTTTTGCCCGCACGCGGTGGCGGACGGCAAATGGCACAAACGAAGTCGTGCTGGGGATCGTGTGCGTGGGCAATGAACCCGCCCGTGCACCGTGTGCAATGCGAAAGCTGCACCATTCCGCTTTCGAAGAACCGGATAAGCATCCAGGCTCGGGTGAAGCTCAGGACGGGCTCGTCGTCGACGCTTCCAGGACGTCCTACCGAAGACTGTTCAAGATACAGCCGATACGCTTCGATAAGTGCCCGTGTCTTTTTAGCGGGAGTGTAAGTGTCAAGGTAACGGTAAATCCCGTAGAACACGCTTGAATGGATATTGGGCAACCAGGTCATGAACCAGTCAACCGAAAACGGCAACATGCCCTTCGGTGGCGAGCAACCTTTGATTTCGCGATAAAGACGAGACAGGCGATCGTAGCTTAGCGAAGTTTCGGCCTGAAGCACCTGAAGGCGTGCACCCAGGCGAATCATGTCGCTGGCCAGCAGAATTTCTTCGCCTTCTTTGGCGACACTTTTCCCTGCGCTCTTGGAAGCGCCATGCGTTTGACGTTTTGTGGTCATTTGAAACGTAGACCTACGCCATGGATTCGATGATTGTCTCGGGGTCGCGCTGCGACATCAGGATGGTGGAGTGCGCCTGCTGCAATGCCCCACCCAACACATCTTGGCTGAGGGCACTTAACAAAGCATAGTCGTCAAGCCGGAAGCCACAGATTAGCGAGCCCGAGTTCGCAAGCTTGACGATTTGTGCAGGCGAAAGCTGCAACACAGTGGTGGCGACGTCTTCACAAAAGCCCAGTCGAAACATTCCTGCCGCAAAATTTTCGCGCAACAGACGTTGCGCGAGCATGAGATAGGTGAGATTAACTTCTTGGATGTCGTTTAACACAGAAGTGCTCTCGGACAGGGGCAGATTGTCACTGCTGGACACGTTGAACTCCTTGAAAGTGCAGGAAAACCAAATGTAACTACTCGTGCCGTATCAATGCTGCACTTTCGTAAACAACTCAAATAAAGTAACTACCGATTATTAAAATGTCGCGTCAGAATTGAGCAGTTACATTAATGTTAATCGCCGTTACCACCAAACTACCAAAATAAAAGGCCCACCACAATTGTTACTAAAACTTAAATAAGCGAGATTGTCGGTAGCAAAATATGGAAGAAGGATACATCTTTGGTCTACTCGCAGCTTTGACAAATATCAATGCGGCAAAAAACCCACAATCTTTAGCCCTACACTGGTCAAACTGTAAAAACAAACCTTATTGAATGTTTCTTTGTGTTTAAGAAACATCACTTTCGTATCAATATACCGTAATTGATCAGACCTTAAATAAGAAAAAATTAAGTATTTACCCGAGTCTTTGCAGCAAAATACAAGCTATTGATGCTAAATGTATTTAAATGTCAAAGAAGCGGCCTAAACTATTACTAGAATGTAACGCGCACCAAATAGATGCATTTGCGTCCATTGTGGAGCGATGGTGTTTTCATTATCGAGCAAATTCAGGGGGTATAGCGATGTGCTACGTCGTATCGCAGGACCAAACTCTCAAATTCCTGGAGTTTCGGCGACACTCCGGTTACAGGATGTAGTAGGCGCGCCACGATCGGCGCGAGCTGCCTTGCAAGAGCTGCATCCAGAAACAAAACGCGCGACCGTCGAGCCAAAACGTCTTCGACCGTGCGTGCATACTCAACCCCCGCGGCAAAGCGAACCGCCTCTTCACTTAGCCCCGCTTTAGCAAGCAACAACTCATCTCCGCTCGGTGGCGATCCCGCGCTAACAGCACGTTGATGCACCGTAGGTGATTCGACGCCCCGGGCATCCGACCGTTGGGGCAGCTCTTCCACCCATGCCGGCCCTCTGGGTGTCACCGCAGCCTGAAAGGCAAACTCCTGAGTACTGCTGGCTTGGGGAGTACGTAACAGCCCCCTCTTCCGACATGTATCGATCACATCTTGTGCCATGGCTCGATAGGTCGTCCACTTGCCACCCGCAACAGACACTAGACCGGAGCCACTGATTTCAATGAAATGCTCGCGGCTGACATCGCGCGTAGCCGAAGGATTGGACTCGTGCCCGCCCATTGCCGGTGGATTCACCAAAGGTCGCAGACCCGCCCATGCACTACGAATATCTTCAAACCTGGGGGCGGTTTGCAAATACTGCCCGACCTCCTGCAGGATGTAGTCGATTTCCGCCGCATCGGGATGTGGCTCTATATCGAGCGAGGCCGATTCGATGTCGGTCGTACCGAGCAACACCTTTCCCAGCCAAGGTACCGCGAACAACACCCTGCCATCCGAGGTACGGGGAATAAGAAGTGCATGCTCGGAAGGGAAGAAGCTACGGTCGACAACCAAATGCGTGCCCCGACTTGCCCTGATGAGATCTGCTACCGGCTTGTTCAGTGCTCCGGAGTCGCGGCGACGCAGTGAGTCGACCCATACGCCAGTAGCGTTGACAACACAACGCGCCCTGACGGTGAACTCGTCTTCGGTTTCTGTATTTTGGGCGACTGCCCCACACACCTTGCCCTGGACATAGAGCAGGTCGCGGACACGACAGTAATTGACCACGGCTGCGCCGCGGGCGGCAGCCGCACGTGCCAGCACAACGGCCAAACGCGCATCGTCAAACTGGGCGTCCCAATACTGGACTCCCCCTTTCAGCCCGTCGGCACGTATCCCAGGCAAACGCTGCCGAACCTGTTGTCGGCTCAATACCCGGGTATGGCCCAGTCCGTCCTGCCCAGCCAGCAGGTCATAGATGGCGAGCCCCGCGCCGTAGAATGGAATTTCCCAAGAGCGGTAGGCCGGCATCACAAAGGGGAGCGGTTTGACCAGGCCAGGCGCGTTGCGAAGCAAGGCGGTGCGCTCGCGTAAAGACTCCCGCACCAAGCCAACCCTGCCCTGAGCCAGATAGCGAACACCGCCGTGAACAAGCTTGGTCGCCCGCGAGGATGTGCCCTTCGCGAAATCATGAGCTTCGAGCAGAGCAACGGAAAGGCCACGCAATGCTGCGTCAAGCGCGATGCCCAGGCCCGTAGCCCCTCCGCCCACCACCAGAAGATCAAACTGTTCGACTGCAAGGCGTGCCAGTGTCGCGTCACGCTGCGCGGACGCCGGCAATGATGACGCGTGGGATTCGGAGGACTCATCAATCGACATGTTTGCCCCTTGAAAAGCTACGCCCGAAGAGAGATTTTTCTTCAGCACCATGTTCTAGCGTTACGGTGTCCGCCGGGTTACGCTTGAGCCAGTTCGAACAGACAAACCATTACGAACCACCTTCACAACGCACACTACCACGAACTTACGCCATGCCACACATACTCGCACTGGACCAAGGTACCTCCAGTTCGCGCGGCATCGTCTTCGACGTCGAAGGCCGAATCGTCGCCAGCGCCCAACAAGAAACCCGGCAGATATTTCCTCAGGCAGGCTGGGTGGAGCACGACCCGATCGATATTTGGAAGACGCAGCTCAACACTGCGCGCGAGGCGGTTCAGAAGTCCGGAGTCGGGCCCGACGGCATTCACGCCATTGGCATTACAAACCAGCGCGAGACCACCTTGTTATGGCATCGAGATACCGGCGAACCGCTGGGCAACGCCATTGTTTGGCAAGATCGTCGCACCGAACAGCTGTGTGCCCGTTTGCGTGACCAAAGCCTTGAGAACACCATTCTTGAAAAAACCGGTCTGCGCGTCGATGCGTACTTCTCCGCCACCAAGCTCCAATGGATGTTGGAACACATTCCAGAGGCGCGCAAGCTGGCGAACGCCGGTTCACTGGCGTTCGGAACGGTCGACAGCTGGCTTATCTGGCACCTTACCGGGGGAAAAGTACACGCCACCGACATCACGAACGCGTCGCGGACGATGCTGTTCAACGTTCATTCGGGACAGTGGGATGCCGAATTGCTCCGAGCCCTGGACATTCCAGAATCACTGTTGCCCGAGGTGTTTCCGTCCTGCGAGAAGTTTGGCGCGACAGACCCCGCTCTTTTTGGACGTTCAATTCCCATTTGCGGTGTAGCCGGCGACCAGCAAGCTGCGCTGTTTGGCCAAGCGTGCTTTCGGGACGGCATGGCAAAGAACACCTATGGCACTGGCTGTTTTGCCCTGATGAACACCGGTACCCGCTTCCAGATTTCGCGGAACGGTCTGATCACTACCCCAGTCGCACAGTCAGGCCCGGTGCGCGGCTACGCCCTCGAAGGCAGTGTCTTTGTCGGCGGCGCCGTCGTTCAATGGTTGCGCGACGGCTTGCATGCCATCGACAATAGCCCCCAAATTGAGGCACTGTCCCATAGCGTTCCCGACTCCGGAGGAGTAGTGCTGGTTCCGGCCTTCACCGGCCTGGGCGCGCCCTATTGGCAACCCGATGCCCGCGGTGCCATCACCGGGCTCACCCGAGGTACGACCATGGCACATATTGCACGCGCGGCGCTCGAAAGCATCGCTTTCCAGAGCACAGCATTGCTGCAAGCCATGGAGCGCGACGCTGCCGAGGCCGGATCTTCACCTCTTACCGAGGTACGCGTCGATGGCGGGGCCAGCGCGAACGACCTTCTGATGCAGTTCCAGGCCGACTTGCTGGGGATGCCGGTGGTGCGCCCGGCTGTCATCGAGACGACGGCCTTGGGCGCGGCTTACCTGGCTGGCCTGGCCAGCGGCATTCACAAAGATCTCGATACGCTCACCAAGCTGTGGCGAGCAGACAAAACCTTCTTGCCTCAACTCGGTAGACGCGAGGCCGCCGAACGCATGGAACGCTGGGAGCACGCGGTTCGCCAAGCCTCCTTGCCCAATGAGAAATGATCGCAAGCTAAATTTCCCGCCTTCTCATACAATCACGCCTGGTTCAACACAGCCGCTGTAGTGAATGCAAACTGAGCATACCGACGCCCTTCCAAGCCACGTCTCGTGGACTGAAAATGAGACCTTGCAGACAGCCCTTTGGCTTGGAGATCACGCAGGCAAGCTACCGCGCCGCATCGTCGTTGTCGACGACACGTTAACGGCGGACGAGGCTTTTCAGTTGGCCAATCAGGGGGCACACATGTTGTGGCGCGGCGATTACCATAACGCTCGCCAGCTGCTGGATGCTCTGGCGCGAAGGGTCGACAAGAAAAAACGCAGCAAAGCATCCCTCTCTCCTCGACAAGCATTTAATCAGCATCGCCTCGCACAATCGCGGCGCGCGCGTCTTCTGGGTTCGCTGCTGCTTCCGCTGGATGCCGACGGACATATCCCGTTGCGCCGGGCACCTGATGTGTCCGCTGCCTGCAAAGCAGTACTGGGTGCCCTCGAAGAACCCACTCTCTTGCCACTACGTGTACTGCAAGGAATCTTGGGCGCTGCCGAATGGCGCCGCAAGGGCATTGTCATTCCTGCTCTTGAGCAAAGCCTGCATGTGCACTGGGGGGTGTTTTCTCCGATACGCGGCGAATATATCGACCTCGTTGCCAACGCCCCCTTGCCAGCAACGCGTACTGCTTTCGACATCGGGACGGGCAGTGGCGTGCTCGCCGCAGTCGTGGCGCGTCGAGGGGTCGAAGAGGTGGTGGCCACGGATATCGACGAACGGGCCTTGGCATGTGCTCAGGAGAACATCGACCGCCTCGGCCTGGGAAAACAGGTGCGCCTTGAGCGCGTCAATTTGTTTCCCGAGGGCCAGGCCGGCCTGATTGTCTGCAATCCACCATGGCTGCCCGCCCGACCTACCTCCGCCATTGAAAGCGCCATCTACGATCCGGATAGCAAGATGCTGGCGGGATTTCTGGCAGGCTTGGCGGAGCACTTGACCCCCGACGGAGAGGGATGGCTGATAATGTCGGACCTCGCAGAACTTTTGGGCCTGCGGCAACGGAACTTTCTGACTGACGCTATCGAAGCGGGCGGCTTGAAGGTTCTGGGCAGACTCGACGCCCGTCCCAAGCATCCGAAGGCCTTCGACGCCAGCGACCCCTTACACGAGGCCCGGGTAGCCGAGGTCACCACCCTGTGGCGTTTAGGCCGACAGAACTGACCCGGCTGGAAGAACGGAGCCACAAGCAGTCAGGCGTTTCGTAGTTCGTGGTTCGCGTCCCTGCTGACGCACGCACGTATACTAGAAATCCTTCCCTACCTCGCTTCATGCCATGCTGAAAAAAATCGCTCTGGCCATTGCCGTCTTCTTGATCATTCTTGTCGCGCTGACGTTCGGCGAGAACATCGTCGACCAGGCGCTGACCTGGTTCACTCACCTTACCGGCATCGTTTTTCACAACTTCAGCGATCTGTACTACGCAGTGCACGACTATGTTGTGATTCACAGCACCAAAGTCATAATCGCACTTGTACTGACCTTACCGATCAGCTACTGGATCATCAAGAATCAGCAAGGTGAAATCGGCCGCCGTTACAGCACCCGCAAGATTGCCATCGTACTGGCGATATTTTTGGGTTGGCTGGGCGCCCATCGGTTTTACCTCGGCCAGATCGGCTGGGGAATCGTTTATCTGATCATTCTCTACGTATTCGCCCCGCTGGTAGTGGCGCTGAGTCTGATCGATGCGGCCCGGTATCTATTCATGACTGACGAGGACTTTACGGCGCCCGTGGTCCGGCGCTGAGGTGCCTGGCCATTCCGTTACGCACATTCCATTATAATGGAATGCACATCAATGCCTTTTGCTGTCATGGAAAACAAGACCGCCCGCCTTACCGTTCTGATCGATCCGCGCAAGAAAAAAGCATTCGACGAGCTTTGCGCCAGTCAAGACCTGACCCCCTCGCAAGTGGTGCGTCAGCTCATACGAGATTATCTGGCACAGCACGAGGTCAGCTACATCCCGCAGGGGACAGTCAGCAATCCGAAGCTCAAGCGGCCCGAACAGTAAGCAACTTTCGAAGCGCCCGGTCTAACGACGCCCCCGGGTTCCCGCTGGCAAGTTTCCTAGTCAGGCCCATGCGGTGCAGTTTGCTCCGAACCCGCTCATTGGCTTCAGTCAGCACCACCTCGCCTCCCTTGGCACGTCGTGCGTCGACTAGATCCTCGAGTGCGCGTAAACCGGTTGCGTCAATGAAAGGAACTTGACCCAGGCGAATGACCAGCACGGCAGGCTTCTCTCCGACGTCGGACAGCACTCGTTCGAAGACTTCAATTGCCGCGTAGAACAATGGTCCGTCCATGCGATAGACGATGATCTCTTCAGGCAATTTGGATAAACCCAGTTCTTGCAGCACCGGTGCCACTTCTTGGTCCAGCGACTCACCATTCTGCCGATGCGCCGCCACGCTGCCGGCCATTCGGCGCATGAAGTGCAGCATGGCCAGAACCACCCCGATATTGACCGCCACGACCAGGTCCGCGAAGACAGTCAGGCAGAACGTCACGAGCAATATCACCACGTCAGCTTTGGGTGCACTTTTCAGCATGCGCACAAAGTGCCGCGCCTCGCTCATGTTCCAGGCCACCACGAACAAGATTGCCGCCAGGGCCGCCAAGGGGACATTCGCGGCATAAGGTGCCAAGGCAAGAATGATGAGGACCAGGGTTACGCAATGGGCGATACCCGCAATGGGACTGTTTCCGCCGTTCCGAATATTGGTCGCAGTACGCGCAATGGCGCCCGTTGCAGCAATGCCACCGAACAGTGGTGCGGCCATATTCGCAATGCCCTGCCCCACCAGTTCCTGATTGGAGTTGTGTCGGGTTCCTGCCATTCCGTCGGCGACAACAGCCGATAGCAGGGACTCGATGGCACCCAGCATCGCGATTGCAAAGGCTGGCCCGATCAGTTCGACGACGCGATCCAGAGTGACCGGTAGCCATTCAAACTTGGGTAGTTGGCGCGGAATCTCGCCGAAAGTCGAACCAATAGTCGCAACTCCGTCGAAGCTGAATACTGACTGAAGCACGGTCGCTGCCACCAGTGCAACCAACGGCCCGGGCACGCGTTTCATGCCGGGCAAACGAGCGGAGTAAAGCACCAATAACAACGAAAACACCGCCATCAGGGTCGTGGCAACATGCAATGTGGGGAAGGCCTGTATCAGCGCCCAAAGCTTTTGATGGAAGTGGCCGCTCGCGTCAACGTCCAGGCCAAAAAAGTCCTTCCATTGCCCCACCCAGATGATGACCCCGATTCCACTGGTGAAGCCAATGATGACGGGACGGGGAATGAACTTGATGACACCACCCAGTCGCGCAATCCCGAACAATAAAAGAATAATGCCCGCCATGAACGTGGCGATCTGAAGACCTTGGACGCCGTACTGCGCCACAATGCCCGATAGGATGACAATGAAAGCACCAGTCGGACCGGCAATCTGTACTCGACTTCCGCCAAACACCGATACCGCCAGGCCCGCCACGATTGCGGTATACAAGCCTTGTTCCGGCTTGACCCCCGATGCAATTGCGAACGCCATGGCCAGCGGCAATGCGACCACGCCGACAATGACACCGGCGACGATGTTTGCGTACCAATTCTTGGAGCCCAGCAAACCGGCTCGTTTAGCTTCCAGAAGAGCAATCATGTTGTTCCATTGCGATTCACGGTATGTGTCATTGATTATAATATGATGCACATATCGCTCATCAGTTCCATGCGTTTCTGCAAAGAAACTTGTTATCCGCCGGCCGTCTCAAATGACATTGCCACACTCTGCACGCATCAACGACAACCGCAAAAATAACTACAATAGCGATTGCATCATTTCAACCAGAGAACAACGTGAGAAAAGTCGTACGCGGCAAGCTCCATGGCATCCGGGTCACCGGTGCCGACCTCGATTACCATGGCTCCATTACGCTCGATCCCGATCATTGCGAAGCGGCAGGCATATTGCCTATGGAGTTCGTCGACATTTGGAATAAAGCGTCCGGCGCGCGCATCAGTACCTATGTCATTTATGGCGAACGAGGCTCTCGCTGCTGCATTCTCAATGGTGCCGCGGCCCGCACGTGTCAGCGTGGCGATGAAGTCATTATCTGCAATTCGGTGTACGTCTCCGAGCACGAGCTTGAAGACATCAGGCCTGTAGTCCTCACTTTTCATGACGACAACCGCATACACGAGCGTCTGGGATACGAAGTAAACCGCGACGATCAGGGACGCTTGGCGTTCAACATCATCAAGTTTGAATAAGCTGCCAATCTCTGTACAATTAGCTTCGCTTATCTAAGCAATCGCTAGGGGTGTCGCGCATTTGCGCGGCTGAGATAGTCCCTTTGAACCTGTGAGATCATCCTCGCGCAGGAAAGCGACCATGCAGATGCACACTTACGGGCCGCCACGCGTCCCAATCCTGTCACTGCCTGCCGCTCCTGCATTTTGAGACGGCAACGACAATGACAACTTCCTCTTCCTCGCCAGCCAATCACGCACTGACACCGGTGTCTGCAAACGAACGCGTGTTCGGATGGCACGAACATGCATCGCTTTGGTTCAGTTTGGGCGTCGGCCTGCTGGTCATGCAAGTGGGCGCATATCTGGTTCCGGCCACGGGCCTTCGCGAAGCCGTATTCGCCATCGTGATGGGCTCTTTACTGGGCGCCGCCTTATTGGCTTGGGTCGCAAAACTGGGCTGTGACAGCGGACTTTCCAGCGCCGGCTTGATGCACCGCAGCTATGGCAGCCTGTTCGCAAGGCTGCCCGTTTTTTTAAACATCATTCAGCTGCTGGGCTGGACGACCTTTGAGTTGGTTATCATGCGCGAAGGCACCGCTGCCATAGCTGGCGAAGCTTTCGGCCTGAATCTTGGCCCGGTCGCTGCTGTAGTGTTGCCCACCTTGCTTTGGGGCGGAGTGCTGATCGCCCTGCTGTCGGGCACGATGATCGGACTGGTAAGGCGATTCGTCGCCCGGTTCGGCTTACCCCTTGTCGTGCTATCGCTGATCTGGCTCACCTGGCAGTTCTCTGGAAAGCTACAGGCCGGCGGCCTGGCCGAACTCTGGAACCGTCCTGGTGACGGCAGCATGGGCATGTTCTCGGCTCTGGATCTGGTTATCGCCATGCCAGTGTCCTGGTTGCCCCTGGTTGCAGACTATGCACGTCATGGGCGCAGCGGTCGCGGCGCACTGGGCGGCGTGTGGCTGGGATACGCCGTTGCCAACATCTGGTGCTACGGACTTGGCGTCATGATCATCAGTGCAGTTGGACCGGGCACGGGCCTGGTCAGCGCTCTGCTGCTTGCGCAAGGTGGTCTGATTGCGCTGGGCCTGATCATGATCGACGAACTGGACAATGCATACGGCGACATCTACTCCGGTTCGGTGTCCGCGCATAGCTTGAAGCCCAAGTGGAGCATCCGTCGATGGGGACTTACGCTTGCCGTGTTGAGCATCGCCTTCGCCATGGTGTTGCCCATGCATAGTCTGGAGCCATTCTTGCTGACACTCAGCTCGGTCTTCGTTCCCTTGTACGGCGTAATACTGGGTCGACTGGCCTTCGGCGGGGTTGCGCAGCCGACTACTCGCAAAATCGATCCCGTTTGCGCAGGCCTTTGGCTGCTTGGTATTGCCTTTTACCACGCGCTCGCACAGTGGGCGCCCGGCTACGGCTCAGCGCTGCCCACACTTGCGCTGACGTTCACACTGTCGCTGTTGCTGCGTCGACCGGCTCGTCGCACCGAGGGACAGGTCGGAGTACAAGCGTGAAAACAAACTAACCGGCAAATCCCCCGTCATCCAGAAATGCTTGTTCGTCGGTCGTGGTTTCCCGTGCCAGGCTTGGATTCCGATGGGGGAATCGTCCGAAGCGCTTGATGATGTCAAGGTGATCCACGCCAAACGACAACGCTTCGGGGGCGTATTCACGGTACAGGCGTAATGAGAGTTCCTGATCCGCTTCGATCTCTGAGTGGGTAAATGGAAGAAACATGAAAAGGCGCAGCGGAGGATCGACTCGTTCAATGAAACCCGCTTCATAGGCCTTTCTTGCGTAAAACCGTGCCAGAGCGTCGGTGGCGAACATGTGAGCGGTACCGCGAAACGCGTTGCGTGGGAACTGATCAAGCAAGATCATGAGCGCCAACGCCGAGTTGGGCTGTTCACTCCAATCTTCAAATTCACGCCGCGCCGCACGGAAGTGCAAATCCATAAATCGAGTGCGAAACTCCTCGTCAAACGCGTCATCTTTCTTGAACCACTTGTCGGGACCTGCTTCGATCCAGAACTCGACAATTTGTTTTGCTTGCGTAGGTGTTGCATCGACGTGCGCATTACTCATGAATTGCTCCTGGCTGAACAGATGAAACATCAGCATAGCAGCAGTTGTCAGTACGCGACTCCTTGCACGACGCGACACTGGATGTAACGCGCGCTGCTAGAGCCATCTCACGCCACGCCAATAAAAAAGCCTGCAGGCTTTCGCCTGCAGGCCGGCAACACTGGTCGGTTGGCTCCGGTCAAACAACATGCTTGACCGGGACACCACGTTTAGAAGCGGGTGCGCAGGAAGAGCTGACCGCTGTGATCGGTGTTGTCGTCGCCGAACTGGCCGCTGTAGCCCAAGCCCATCGCGGTGTTGCGACCCACGGACATCTCCACGCCCAGATCAACCACTGCCGCGTTCTTGGCAATCGGCGCACCCGCGACACCAAACGTGGTGCCGCCACCTTGCACGAACGACACCCGGCGACCCGGATCCACGTCGCCCGAGGCATGACGCCAGCCCAGCCCGGCAAAGATATGCGCCGTATGCCGGCCCACATCAAGCGCCGTCTTGCCACGCAGACCCAGCGTAAAGGTGGTGATCGAGTCCTTCTGGCTCTCGCCTTGCAGCGCCGCCGGACCACCCTCTTCCGTAAAGCCCTTGGCCTTCTGGTTCAGCCAGGCCACACCCACGTACGGCTCAACCGTGCTGCGCTGACCCACCGGCATGGCGTAGCCCAGCTCTGAGAACACCTGCGTGCTGTGCGCACTGTAGTCGGCCTTGAGCGTCTGGTTCCCGCCCACGTTGACCTGACGGCGGCTGTCGATGTCGTGGTGGCTATAGGCAGCACCGACCAGGAAGTTCAGCTTGCCATTGCCCTGATCCCAGCTGTTGCCGCCATACAGCGCCGCGGTAAAGCTGCTGACATCCGACTTGGAGTTGCGGTCGTCAACCTTGACGCGTCCGTCGGTGTAGCCCAGGGCACCACCCACGCGCCAGCCGGCACCCACTTCGGCATCGCCACCGATGAACAGCCCCGCCACATTGGTCTTGACCTTGGCGGCGTTGCCGTCATCATCCAGCGTGCTCCAGTTGCCTACCACCTGCGCCCACAGCGGATACGCCGCAGACGTAGGCATGGCGCCTGCCACCGTGCCACCGGCTTGCGCCGTTGGTGCACCGGGCAACATGCC